>Ga0255345_1000662_pt1 | contig 54984 bp, 48 predicted proteins | sample wastewater_treat_6_FD_192415 | JGI IMG/M metagenome (GOLD analysis project Ga0255345, IMG submission 192415) | Wastewater microbial communities from Lulu Island WWTP, Vancouver, Canada - plant20 | ecosystem: Engineered > WWTP > Wastewater > Unclassified | place: Canada: Vancouver, British...
CTCGGCATCGTAAGAGGGGCGGACCATGAAGCGAAGCGGAATGGTGGGGTCGAGCGTAGCGAGACGGTCTTCGGAGGAGGCAGCCGGCGCCGCAGTAAACCACGCAGGAAAAGGTGGGAGGGGCCGGAGCGAACAAAGTGAGCGGAGTCCTCTCAGGAGCAAGTTGTCGGCTGCGAAAATACAGAGAGGCGGAAGAGGAGAGGGGCGGGCAGCAAAAATGTTTAACCCTGGTTTCGGTTGACCGTCATGATAAAGCAAAAAGGGCCGAAAACGTCGTAGCCCTACGGTTTTTTGGCGAGGGGTTGAGCAAAAAGGGCCAAAAATGCTTGACCATGAGGCGGAAATGAGGGACTTCCGCGGCATGGGATGGAAGGGCTTGAGCAGAAAAGGGCCAAAAATGCTTGACCATGAGGCGGAAAGAGGAACAGGGAAAGGGGAAGGGCGGCAACGGCTGCTCCTCCAGGGACCCGTGCCACCCTCGGCATCGTAAGAGGGGCGGACCATGAAGCGAAGCGGAATGGTGGGGTCGAGCGTAGCGAGACGGTCTTCGGAGGAGGCAGCCGGCGCCGCAGTAAACCACGCAGGAAAAGGTGGGAGGGGCCGGGGCTGAAGGTAAAGATTTAAAGTTGTTAAACTTGATATTATGGCTGAGAGCGATTGGAAAAAACGTTTGGGGGTGGTTTATTCCACCGACCCCAACTTCAAATACACTACAGTTCAAGATGAAGTTCCGGAGACTCTTGCTCCGGAAAAGCAAAAGCTTATTGTCGCTCTCGACAGAAGGCAAAGAGCGGGCAAGCAAGTTACTCTGATAAAGGGTTTTGTAGGCTCGGAAGGCGACCTTGCAGCTCTCGGCAAAACCCTCAAAGTAAAATGCGGGGTTGGAGGCACCGCCAAGGATGGAGAAATAACCCTTCAGGGAGACCATCGCGATAAAGCGCTGGCTCTGCTGTTAGGGCTAGGATATAACGCAAAACGAGGCAACTGATGTACAGCGAAGCACTGCACCCCTGGATAGAAGTTCCCATCAACCGCATCTTTGTGCTGGCGGCCATCGCTCTGGCTCTGCTGGCGCTTCGTGATTATCTTAAGTTGCTCCCCCTGCTTTCAGGCTCTCTCGTCCGTTGCCGCGGCAACATAGAAATAGAACACAGTGTAAGCCAAGCGCGGGGCCGCAACCGCTGCGCACTTGTAGGCCTTTTCATCTTAGCCTTGCTTACCGACCGCTACAAACTCTATCCGGCAGACTTCCTTGGCGCCATACCGCAGGCATGGCAGACCCTCGCCACTCTCGGCGTTTTAGTCTCCTACATAATTCTAAGAGCTATCATCTTTACCTTCTTCCGTCTTCCCAAACTCGATTCCGAAAGCCGCAAAGCGGCCCATACGGCCATCTACAATTACTTTTTAGCATTCCTTCCCTTAATGCTCACAAGCATCGGAATATTATGGATATTCAAGGCGAATGATTCGGTGGTTAGATGGATTCTATGGGTGGAGACTTTTGCGTTTTTGTGGCTCACATTAAGGCGTAAGGGGCAAATTTTATCATTAAAACACTCTCCTTTGAAGACTTTTTTGTATCTTTGCGCCCTTGAAGTGTTACCGTTCGCCTGCCTTGTAATTCCGGCTGTGCTGCTGTAAACAAGAAGTCCGCAATATGAGAATACTGATATCACTTAATGAGCCTTCCAATACGACCGCATACGAGGCGCTGCAAACCAATTATAAAGCAGATATCGTCTTTCGCCCGTTTTATCAGATAGAAGCTCTGTCGTCCCGGGAATTCCGCGATCAAAAAATAAATCTCCCCGAATACACGGCAATAGTGTTCTCATCGCGCCCTGCAATAGACGCATACTTTTATTTAGCGGAAGAACTCCGCTTCAAGGTGCCCGAAACAATGAAATACTTCTGCACCACCCAAATTGTGGCCAATTATCTGCAAAAGCATATAGTTTATCGCAAGCGCAAGATTTTCTTCGGCAACGGCACCCCCGATTCGGTGGTTGCGCTCATCGGTCCCAAGCATCGTAATGAAAAGTTCCTCATCACCAAAAATGAAGGCTCAAACGCTACTGCCATCACCTCCCTATTCAAAAAAGCCAAATTGGACTATACAGAGGGAGTGTTGGTAAAAAGCGTTACGCAAGATTTGCACGACTTGGACATTAACAGTTTCGACATAGTGGTCCTCTACAATCGAGCCGATGTGAAAAGCTTGTACGAAAACTTCCCTGACTTCAAGCAGGGGGATGTCAAATTCGTTTCTTTCGGTAAAGGCGTGGTGAAACCTATGGAAGAAGCCGGTCTTGAAATCGCCGCAATGGCCCCCACCCCCGATGCTCCCAACGCTGCCCGCGCCATAGAACTCTATCTAAGCAAAAATTAAAAATGCCTTTCTCTGCCGCCACTCTTCCCAAAGAAGAACGTTTGCACGGCAAGAAGGACATCTCTCGTCTACTTGATTCCGGCAAATGGGGCTCGGCAGGTTGTATACGCTATTGCTTTATTCCCAATGATTCAGACTGCTCGCGCCTGATGGTTTCGGTGCCTAAAAGATTCTTCAAAAAGGCCGTGAAACGCAATCTTCTGAAGCGCCGCATAAGGGAAGCCTACCGCCGCGGGAAGCCTCAACAAGCCGTTGACATTCTACTACAATATACCGGCGACGAAGTGCTGCCTTTCGCTCAAATAAAACAAGACGTAAACGCGGCTATCGAAAAAATCTCCAAATGACATTCAGGCAGATACTCATAGCACCTTTCCTGCTTCTGATAAAATTTTACCGGAAGTTCATTTCTCCGTATCTGCCCAACTCCTGCCGTTTTACCCCTACCTGCTCCCAATACGCCATAGAGGCTCTTGAAAAATACGGTCTTTTTAAGGGCGGCTGGCTTGCGCTAAAAAGAATCTTCCGCTGTAACCCATGGGGCGGAAGCGGCTATGACCCCGTTCCCTGAAAATATGCCATCTGCCAAAGACATCCGAGAAATGTTCGACAGCATCGCTCCCGAGTACGATGCTTTCAATCATCTTACCTCTCTCGGAATCGACCGTTGCTGGCGCCGGAGAGCATTACGTTTTATAAAGGGGCCGAAAGTATTGGACCTTGCATGTGGCACAGGGGATTTCAGCATTGCCATAGCGCGCGGCCTGCGGGGAGTTCACGTAACAGGCATAGATATTTCGGACGGCATGCTGGCTGAAATGAAGATTAAACTTGCCAAGGCAGGGCTGGAGACCTCTGATTTCGATTCCGACGGCACCTCCCTAAGCTCCAATGATACCCCCCTTAACTCTAAAGGCACTCTTCACGGCTCCGACGGTGCCCCCCTTAGCAGAGTGAACGCCCTAATAGGGGATGCTTGCAATCTTCAATTTGCAGATGAAACCTTCGACAGCGTAAGCGTGGCCTTCGGGGTGCGGAATTTTGAAGATAAAGAAAAGGCCTTGAGCGAGGCGCTGCGCGTACTTAAGCCTGGCGGACATTTTGTTATGCTGGAACTCGGCCTTCCGGACAAATTCCTGGCCCGCAAGGTCTTCAATATCTATTTCAAATACATAATGCCCTATGTGGGCGGCAAAATGTCCCGCAACAAAGAGGCTTACAGGTATCTGCCTGCATCTGTGAGCAAATTCCCCGAAAAACAAGAGTGGATGGATATAATGGAAGGTGCAGGCTTTCGCAATGTGCGCCATCGCGCCCTCAGCTTAGGGATTTGCAGACTTTATACTGCAAAGAAATAATTTGCCATAACATAGGTTCGCATGCGGAAAACAAGCGCACGCGAAAAAGCAATGCAAGCCTATGCCAAGCAAGAAAATTTGAAAGCCACAAGGCGGGGAGCTGTAAAAAGCGTTTTCGAAAAAGCGGGCCGCCTAAAACAAAAACGCCGTAAAGCCTATTCCGCTTAGGATTGCGAATAAAAAAGAAGCCATTACCAGCATCGGGAGATATTTATCCAAGTCCCGATCGGTATGCGTCCAGACTCCGCGCAGATGTATCACAAAAAGAGGAAGAGTGAGCACATATAGCCAATGCCGAATGTCCGGCAGTCTCATCAGGGTATATGCCACCATGCAAGCCCAAGCGAGCACAATGAGAATAGTTTGATAGATGCGTGCTTTGTGCAGCCCCAACTTCATTGCAAGCGTTGTTCGATTGGGATAATCGGTTTTCATATCGCGGATATTATTGGTGTTGAGTACGCCCACGCTGAACAGACCCATAGTGGAGGCCGGCAGCAGCAACAGCCACGAATGCAAGGTGTGAGCGCAAACAAAATATGCTCCGAGCACACTTACAAGCCCGAAAAATATAAACACATATAAATCTCCCATTGCCCTGTAACCATATGGATTGCGCCCCAAAGTATAGCGCATGGCGGCCATAATGGCGGCAAGTCCCAAAAGCAGCAGCAAAATCGACTCCAAGCACAAAAGCGTACCGAAAGAAACCCAGACCATGGCTGTGCCGGAAATGCAGCAGAGAATCACTGTCACGGCTATACAGCCTTTCATTTCCTTTATAGAGAGATTTCCGCTGTTAAGCCCGTAAGAGGGTCCCTGACGCTCAGCGGTATCGGTACCGCGCAACACATCTCCAAGCTCGTTGGAGAGGTTGGCGAGTATTTGCAGAAAGGCTGTGGTGAGCAGCAGGAGCACAATCACGAGAGCGGGCACGCGATAATCCGCCACCGCAAGAAGAGACCCCATAATCACCCCCGCAAGCGAAAGCGGCAAGGTGCGAAGCCTCATCGAGGAAACATAATATTTAAACTCAGCCATTTTTAACGAATACTATACTCAATTCGTATAGCAAATAAAGGGGCAGGAAAACTATCATCAGCGTAAATGGATCTCCGGTGGGAGTTATTGCCGCCGCCAAAATCAACAGCACTACAATGGCATAGCGTCTCCACGAGCGAAGCATTTTCTTATTAATTATCCCCAAAGAACCAAGCAGCCATAACAGAATGGGCATCTCGAAAACAAGTCCCATTATAAAAATCATGGATAGGAAGATGCTCATGTAGGAGGAAAGATTGATTTGATTAACCACCTCCGTACCTATGCGGTATTGAGCGAGAAATCGGAAGATAATGGGGAAGACGAGAAGATAACCCACCGCACAACCTATATAGAAAAGGGCTGTTCCGGCCATGAAAGCTGTTCGCACGCCTTTTACCTCCCTCTGATAGAGAGCCGGCCTCACAAACACCCATATCTGATATATAAGGTAGGGGAAAACCAGCACCAAAGCCATCCAAAACGAGGTGCTCATATGAGTAAGAAACTGCGCGGCGACATTAATGTTGATGATTTCTACGCCCTGCGTCGGCCCATAGGCAAAGCCTAACAGGCGGTACATAAAGAAGTCCGAATGAGTGGGACCGAGTATAAATGCATCAAAGATATAAGGCAAGGCTATGAAACACCCCACCAACACGACCACGAGCGCTGCGAGCACTTTCAGAATGCAACTGCGCAGAGCCTCCAAGTGGTCCCAAAAGGACATCTCGGCCATTTATTCCTCGGGCTCTTCGGGCTCTTTGCTTTTCTCCTTAGGGGCTTCCTGACGGCTTGGAGCTTCAGAATGGCTTTTCTCCTTAGGCTTGCTCCGGAGCTCATCTTTAATATAGTCGATGTCTTTATCAGCATCCGAAAGACCCTCTTTCAAGCTCTTTATCCCCTTGCCGATCCCCTTCATCAGTTCAGGAATTTTTTTGCCCCCGAAAATGAGCAAAATAATAAGGGCGATAATTAGAATTTCCCAGATTCCGAAATTGCGGAAAAGAAGTAGCGTTTTCATTGTTTAAAACTTAATTCTTACAAATGTACATAAAATCTTGCGATTTCAGGCCGGTTGTATAAAAAACAAGAAACTTGATTTATAGAGGAAGATAGAAAAATTCTTTTATATCTTTGCATACTTATGGAGATGAAGAAAATTCGCAACTTTTGTATAATTGCCCATATTGACCACGGCAAAAGCACCTTGGCAGACCGCCTTTTGGAACTTACACAAACCGTGGACAAGCGGAATATGGAAAACCAGGTGTTGGACGCCATGTCATTGGAGCGCGAAAAAGGCATTACCATAAAGAGCCACGCCATCCAAATGCAATACAAGGGCCATATCCTCAACCTTATCGACACTCCGGGCCATGTGGACTTCAGTTATGAGGTATCGCGAAGCATTGCCTCATGTGAAGGAGCACTATTGGTGGTGGATGCATCGCAAGGTGTTCAAGCGCAAACAATCGCAAACCTCTATCACGCTATCGAGCATAATCTTGAAATTATCCCCATTATCAATAAAATTGATATGGATGCTGCGCAGCCCGATGTGGTGGCAGATGAAATTATAGATTTGATTGGCTGCAAATCCTCGGATATCTTCCGCATTTCCGCCCGCACAGGAGAAGGCGTACCATCCCTGCTCGATGCAATCATCGAGAGGATTCCGGCCCCTTCAGGAGACCCTTCCGCACCGCTTCAAGCCCTTATATTCGACTCTGTATTCAATACTTTCAGAGGTGTTGTCGCCTATTTTAAAGTAAAAAACGGCAGTATAAAAAGAGGACAGCAAGTGCGCTTTATGGCTACAGGAGAGGATTATGAGGTGGATGAATTGGGCGTCTTGAAAATTAAACTGATGCCCACCGAAGAAATAGGCTGCGGCTCGGTGGGATATGCTATCTGCAATATAAAAAGCGCTAAAGAGGTTAAAGTGGGTGACACTATTACTTCTACGGAAAACCCTGCTGCAGAAGCCATCGCAGGCTTCGAGGAAGTTAAGCCTATGGTGTTCGCTGGCATGTATCCGGTCCAGGCCGATAAATTCGAGGAACTGCGCACCGTATTGGAAAAATTCCAGCTAAATGATGCCTCCTTCGTGTACGAGCCGGAAAGTTCGCTTGCTCTCGGCTCCGGTTTCCGTTGTGGTTTTTTAGGGCTTTTGCATCTTGAAATAGTGCAGGAAAGGCTTTTCCGCGAGTTCGATATGGATGTGATTACCACTGTGCCCAACGTATCCTATAAGGTATATACCACCCACAACGAGGTTATAGATGTACACAATCCCTCCGGTCTGCCTCCTCAAACCATGATAGACCATATAGAAGAGCCGTACATCAGAGCGCAAATCATTTCAAAGGCAGAATTCTTCGGACCGGTGATGAAACTTTGTCTGGACAAGCGCGGCACTCTTATTTCACAAAATTATATTACGGCAGACCGCGTAGAACTCAATTACGATATGCCGCTCAGCGAAATCGTATTTGACTTTTACGACAAGCTCAAGAGTCTTTCAAAAGGCTACGCATCCTTCGATTATCATATTATAGACTATCGCCCCTCGCGATTGGTAAAGTTAGATATTCTGCTTAACGGGGAGCCTGCGGATGCGCTTTCTACGCTGATTCACGAAGATAATGCCTATAATTTCGGACGCAAAATATGTGAAAAGCTGAAAGAGCTCATCCCGCGCCAGCAATTCGATATTCCCGTACAAGCGGCCATCGGAACCAAAGTAATAGCCCGCGAAACTGTTAAGCAGATGCGCAAAGATGTGACCGCCAAATGTTATGGAGGTGATGTTTCGCGCAAGCGCAAATTATTGGAGAAGCAGAAGGAAGGCAAAAAGCGTATGCGCCAAATCGGCAAAGTGCAGGTTCCGCAAAGCGCCTTTATGGCCGTTCTGAAACTCGACTGATTGTTATTTCCGAGATATAGCCTTTTTGGCGGCAGCGGCGATATTGGCGGCATTCAAGCCGAATTCCTCTATCAACTCCGCAGGGGTGCCGCTTTCGCCGAAGCGGTCGCCTCCGTTCACGAACTCAAAGGGAACAGGCTTATGTGCTGCGGCTACTCCGGAGAGCAATTCTCCCAAGCCTCCCGCCATTCCATGCTCCTCAGCTACAACTGCGCAGCCTGTTTTGGCCAGCGAGTCGATAATGGCCTTGCAATCAAGCGGTTTAACCGTCGAAACATTCAACACCTCAGCGCTGATACCTTCTTTTTCGAGCATCTCTGCCGCCTGCAAAGCCTCCCAAACCAGCAGACCCATTGCCGCTATGGTAATGTCTTTGCCGGGATTCATATTATATACCTTCCCTATCTCGAAAGGCTCATCGGGATTCGTATAATTGGGTACCGAAGGCCTTCCGAAGCGGAGATACACAGGGCCTTCGAAGCGTGCGGCGGCAAGCGTGGCCTGCAAAGTCTGATTATAATCGCAGGGAACAAGCACCGTCATGCCGGGGAGCGCCCTCATCAAAGCCACATCTTCCATCGTTTGATGGGTGGCGCCGTCTTCACCAAGCGTTACGCCGGCATGTGAGGCGGCCAACTTGACATTGGTATTGCCGTAAGCCACCGCCTGACGCACCTGGTCGTAAACGCGCCCCGTGATGAATTCGGCGAAAGATGCCGCAAAAGGCACAAAACCGGCTATAGCCAATCCGCTGGCTACCCCCACCATATTGGCTTCGGCAATTCCGCATTCTATAAATCTATCGGGAAATTCCTTTTCAAAATCCACCATCTTTACCGATGGCTTAAGGTCGGCCGTGAGCGCAAGCACTTTGGGATTTTCCCTGCCTGCAATAAGCAACCCCGCGCCAAAACCGCTGCGGGTGTCTTTTTTACCTGTATCTATATACTTTTTCATACTAATAGTCTCCTAAGGTTTCTTTAAGTTGAGCAAGGGCAGCATCGCACTGTTCCTGCGAAGGGGCTTTCCCGTGCCAACCATGGTCATTAAGCATAAAATCAACTCCTCGGCCCATTTCGGTTTGGAAAAGAATCATCTTGGGTTTGCCGTTGGCTTTGCGCGCAATTTCGAATGCGGTAAGAATGCTTTCGAAGTCGTGACCATCCGCCACAATGACATCCCAACCGAAGGCCATCCATTTTTCCCTCAAATCCCCTATTCCGCTTACGCTTTCAATGGGACCATCTATCTGAAGACCGTTCCAATCGGTCATGGCTACCAAATTGTCCAGGGAATAATGCACCGCAAACATGGCGCTTTCCCAAATTTCACCTTCTTCGCATTCGCCGTCGCCGAGCAAGACAAACGCCCTTTCATCCTCGCCCGCAAGTTTTTTGCCGAGAGCCATGCCGGCAGCAACGGCAAGTCCTTGCCCGAGAGAGCCTGAAGCCTGATAGACGCCTTTCAAATCCCCTGCGCTCGGATGTCCTTGGAGTTTAGAGCCGAATTTGCGAAGAGTCCCCAGCTTGGACGGCTCAAAATAACCGGCGCGCGCAAGTATCGCATAATATACGGGGGCAAGATGCCCGGCTGAAAGGATAAAGGCGTCCTGACCTTTGCCGCTGCGGCTCCATGTGTCCGGCGAGTGTTTCATCTCGTTGAAAAACAGGGCAGTCAGGATATCTGTACTGCTTAGAGAGCCTCCCGGATGGCCTGATTTGGCGGCCGTTACCATGCGGATGATATCCCTCCGCACTTGGGAAGCAATGTTGGATAATTCTTGAATGCTTGTCATGATTTACAAAGATAGCGAAATTTTCGGCTCGGCATATTATTTGGAGGCTCAACTCTGATGCCGAATTACGAAGAAATATTCAATAAACTCGTAGAGCAGTACAGCGAGCAACTGTATTGGCATGTGCGCGGCATCATCTCCTCAAGCCACGAGGACACTGACGACCTTCTGCAGGATATATTTATAAAGGTATGGCGGGCCCTGCCGGGTTTTCGCGGTGATTCCGGCTATTTTACATGGTTATGGCGCATTGCCACCAACGAGGCCCTTATGTATCTGCGCAAAAAGAAAGTGCGCACCGCCCTTCAATTCCAAAGTTTGGATGCCAAGGCGGAAAGAGTTTTAGATGGCGACCCGTGGTTTGACGGTGATGCGGCCGAGCGGGAGCTCTCGAAAGCAGTTGCATCTCTACCCGACAGGCAGCGCAGCGTATTTATCATGCGCTATTATCAAGACCTCTCTTACGAGGATATTTCAAAAATCACCGGAACCAGCGTAGGGGCCCTCAAAGCCAGCTACTTCCATGCTACGAAGAAGATACGCGAGAGGATTAAAGATTTTGAGGCTTATTAAACTTTTTATACACAATTACATCTAAATAGTTGGTTATGAAAAAACAGATGCCATACACTACGCCCGAGGGCTATTTCGAAGGCTTGAAGCAAAAGCTTGCCGGCATTCCGCAGCGCGCGCGAAATGTCTCACCAATGCAAAAGCTCACGCCCTATCTGGCCCTCGCAGCCGTTTTCGCCGCCGCATTCGTGATTGGAGGCATTCTGCTGAATAAAACTGCAACCCCGTCTGCAGGCAAAGAAGAAATAGTGGAATATCTGCTCGAACATGACCTCACTCTCGCCCAGTTAGAAGAGGCGGTCTATTATTTAGATGAATAAAAAATGAAAAAATTAGTAGCAGTTATTGCTCTGGCGCTCGCAATGTCGACGCTTTCTTTTGCCCAGCAGAAGAACCAAGGCAGAGATTTCAAACGCATCCAAGCCGAAAAGGCAGCCTACATTACCGAACAGCTCGATCTCTCTGTGGAAGAAGCACAAGCTTTCTGGCCTTTATATAATAAGGTACAGAAAGAACAAAGAGAAGCCCTTAAAGTAGTGCGCGAGCATAAGAGAGCCCTGCGCGAGGCTATTAAGGCCGGCAAATCCGACAATGAAATAAAACCCTTGTTGGATGCCTGGTTAAATGCCGAAAAATCGTTCAAAAAGCCCATGTACGATTATAGGGCGGATTTCGTAAAGGTTTTAGGCGAAACCAAAACAGCCAAACTCTACCTTGCCGAAGACGGCTTTGTTAAAAGAACTATCAGGCAAATGGCAGGACACAGGCAGAGCGGCCTAAAAAATCAAGGTCAAAAGCCCGCAAACTAAAAAACGGCTCATCAGCGCAAAGTAACGCAGGCGAAAATTACAAGATTCGGGGGATTGTCTGAAAAAGGCAGTCCCCTGAGTTTTTTTAGCAAATAATCGATTTTTATGCTATCTTGTGGCATAAAAGAGGAGAATCGACAAATTTTTAAAAAATTTTAAATATTTTTTAAAACTAATAGTTTGCTATAAAATGGTCGTAATTTTTTACGGTTTTATATTATATCCTCCTGAAAAGTTAGATTTTACTGCTTTTTTACCCGCAAAATCTTAGATACTTTAAATAAAAAGTCGTTTTGGCCGCTTGTATTTGTGAAAAAAAAATACGATCTTGCACTGCTTTTCATTATTTGTTGCCTGTTTTCCGGCGTTATCGCCTGTCTTCCGGCACAAAAAGTAATATAAAATTGACAACTTAATTTTTTTGTTTAACTAATCTTTTTAAATGGCTTATGAGAAAATTTAAGCTTCTTTTAACATCTGTGGCAATTCTTTTTGCCGGCCTTGCGGCTTATGCCCAAGACGTCAGCGTAAAAGGTCTTGTTACCGATGAAGCAGGGACACCAATTCCCGGAGTAGGAGTTGTAGTCTCAGGAACCGCCACTGGCGTTGTAACAAACATCGACGGGCAGTATACAATATCTGTTCCTAAAGATGCTGTCCTCTCCTTTTCTTCTCTTGGTTATGTAGAGCAACTTATTCCTGTCGCAGGTAAAAGCGTCATTAATGTTGTTCTTCACGCCAGCGCAGAAGAAATCGAAGGAACCATTGTTGTTGCGTATGGTACTGCAAGCAGGGAGGCCTTGACCGGTTCGGTTTCCACCGTTGCGGGCAGCACCCTTGCAGACGCACCTGTGGCTTCCGTGGACAAACTACTGGGAGGTAAAGTTGCTGGCGTGAGCATCAGCACAACCTCCGGTCAACCAGGCTCAACATCTCAAATCCGCATTAGAGGTACCAGTTCTATCAATGCCTCCAATGCTCCCCTTTGGGTTGTCGACGGTATTCCGGTACTTTCGGGCAGCTTGGCTTTTGTGGGCAATGACGGCTCTTCCAGCGCCCTTACCAACATCAACCCGACCGACATCGAATCCATTACGGTTCTGAAGGATGCCGCCGCCGCAGCAGCTTACGGTTCAAGAGCAGCAAACGGCGTTATCCTTGTTACCACCAAGAGCGGACGCTCGGGCAAGGCTCAATTTACTGCCAGCGCCAAATTCGGCGTAAACTGGCTCCAGAACGACAGCGGCTTCCGCATGATGAATGCTGAAGAACTCCTTCAATTCAATCGTGATGCGGCTGCCAATGCCGGAAGAGATCCCGACGATCCGACAAGCCCTTACTATACCTATACCAGCAAAGCTCTTTTAAATAAGAAGCTCTATAATGTTCTCGGCGAATTCACAAGACTGGGAAAGACTTCCGAATATGAGATTACGGGCCATGGCGGCACCGCCAGGAGTTCATACTACACCTCTTTTAATTATAAAGACCAAAACGGTGTATTCTATGGCGTAATGTTCAGACAACTTCAAGGCCGCGTAAATGCTTCTTACAAGCTGACGGACAATCTTGAAAGTTCAATCAGATTGAACCTTGCCTATAATCGTCAGGCCAACGTTCCCATGCAGAGCCTCTATTATGCCAACCCGATTTGGGCCGGTATGACAGCCAAGCCCTGGGACGAAATCAATCCCACCGGAGACTGGGTGGCAAGCTTAAGCTGGAACAGCGGCGAAAACCCGCGCTCTTCAGCTATATACGACGAAAGATACGATGACAACTATCGTGTAAATGCTACCGAAAGTCTGAAGTGGACCCCGCTCAAGGGCCTTGTGTTTGAATCCAAGAACTCTTTCGAGGGTGTATTCGGAGACAGCCGCGTATATTTCAGCCCTAAGGCACACGCAGGAGGTACAGCCAATCAGTTGGATACAGACAACAAGATTATTGTTCAACTTACCACTTCCAACACGGCAAGCTACAGTACAACTTTTGGCGGTTATCACAATTTCCACGCAGTTGTGGGACAAGAGGCGAACAGCTATAGGTATCATCACACCGAGGCTTATTCTCCTGAGGTGGATGAATCTATGCCGTACCACAATACTGCCGACCAAACCACCACCGAGATTTATTATGGAGAATCCAATGAAGGCATGCTTTCATTCTTCGGTATCGCAGACTACAATTACGATAACCGTTATTTCCTGCAAGCATCCATTCGTGAAGACGGTTCTTCTCTCTTTGGCTCCGACAATAAATGGGGTACTTTCTGGAGCGCTTCTGCCGCATGGAACATTACCAACGAGAAGTTCTTCAAGAGTCTGAATGCCCCTGTCAGCCTGCTCAAACTCAGGCTCAGTTATGGTGTAACCGGTAACAACGGTATTTCTCCTTATCAGGCCTACGGACTTTACAGGACCGCGATTTATAACGGTCTTACAGGCTATCTCCCCTCCCAGCTCGAGAACACGAAACTCTCTTGGGAGAAGAATAATACCTGGAACGTTGGTTTCGACTTTGGTTTGTTGGACAACCGCATTACCGGTCAGGTGGATGTTTACGAACGTCTTACCACGGACCTCCTGCTTACCAAGCAGATCCCGCAAACCACCGGTTTCTCCACCATCTTCTCCAATGTGGGCTCAATGAAGAACTCAGGAGTTGAGCTCGAACTTGAGGCCGAACTCGTCCGCACCAGCGATGCTCTCTGGTCAATCGGCGGAAACGTTGCCTTTAACCGCACCGAGATTCTTGACTTGGGCGGAGATGAATATTTAGGAACCAGCGTTCGTCAGGTTGTCGGCAAGAGTATGTACACCTATTATCTCTTCGATTACTACGGAGTTAACCCCTCTAACGGTGAAGCTCTTTGGGTAACAGAGGATGGTACTCTTACCAACCAGTATTCAAAAGCAAGGCGCTATTATGCCGGCTCCCCTGAGCCTAAGGCTGTCGGCGGCTTCAATACCAACTTTACTTGGAAAGGCCTATCTTTCGGAGCGTTCTTCGAATTCAGATATGGCAACAAGGTGCTTATTTGGAACGAGAACCACTATCTGCAGGATGATGGAACCGACCTCTCCATGAACAAGTTCGCATCCGCTACCAATTATTGGAAAAAGCCGGGTGACACCGGATGTAATCCCAAGCCTGTTGCAGGCAACTCTTCCAGCTCAAACGACTGGTATATTGACCGTTGGATTGAAGACGGCAGCTTCCTTAGAGTAAAAGATGTAACTCTCAGCTACCAGCTTCCCTCGAAAGTTCTCCAAAAGACTTTCCTCAAAGGCGCAAGAGTCTATGTCAGCGGACTTAACCTTTATTGCTTCAATGATGTGAATTATTGGGACCCGGAACAAGGCGTCAGAGGTATTACCGCAGGTGCCTATCCTATCACAAAGTCCGTCATGGGCGGTATTGAATTAACTTTCTAAATTGTGTCAGAAATGAAAAAAATCATACCTATATTTCTAGCCATAGCATTCCTTTCAATAACAGGTTGCAAGGGTTTCCTCACAGAAGAGCCTGTACTCGCTCAGAGTGACGTTCTTACCCTTTCCACCTTCAAGGGTGTAAACAATGCTGCAGCAGGCGCTTATGCTCCTCTTTCATCCACCACGTGGTATTGCGGCGCTTTCATCCTGTCGAATGAAATGAGAACTATGAACGGAAGGCGCTGGATTGAGTTCGAAGAATACAATTCAGGACGCTATACCGACGATTATGCGATTCACTTCACCCCGAACTCGACCAGCGGAATGTGGTCGCTCGGTTATTATGTTATTCTCGCAGCCAATCAGGTTTTGAGAGCAATTGACGATGTAGAAGCAGAAGACGCAGATAAAGACAATATTAAAGCGGAGATGCTCTTCCTTAGGGCTCTTGCTCACTTCGACATTGTGCGCACCTTTGCTCATGCCCCCATCCAGGGAGGCGACAAGCTTGGCATTCCGGTAATCACCACTGTTCAAGCAATTGACGAAAAGCCGGCGCGCAACACTGTCGATGAGGTTTATACTCAGATTATTGAGGATCTCGAAGATGCCGAAGAGCTTATTGATCCTGATTATGTACGTGCAGGCGCTAATGATGCAACTGCATCTGTAAGCATTTATGCTATTCAGGCTCTCTTGAGCAGAGTTTATCTCTATAATCAAAACTGGCAGAAAGCCGCCGACTATGCAACCAAGGTTATAAACAGCGGCAAGTACACGATTTGGAAAGCCGGTGAACTTGCGGATGCTTATACAACAGATGTTCCAACAGGCGGTGAGGTTATATTTGAAGTCTTCGGCCATACCTCACAAAGCTATGGTACCGGACTTGAGAACACGTGGGGCATGACCTCATTCAAGCAGTACGGCGACTGCGGTGCATCGAGGGACCTTCAAAACCTTTATGCCCCCGGAGACGCCCGCTTAGCCCTTCTCTCGCCCGACGACAAAGGCAATGCTCTCTTTACCATGAAGTATGCAGGCAAGGGACTCGGTACTATTGATGCCAATAATACCATAGTATTAAGGCTCAGCGAGATGTATCTCAACCGTGCAGAGGCTATCGCAAAGGGGGCAACCATCGCGGGCGCCACAATCATGAGCGACCTCAAGGCAATCACTGATAATCGCAATGCCACCCCGACTGCAACCCTTGGCGGCGTTCTCGAAGAGCGCGCAAAGGAACTTGCTTGGGAAGGCCATCTTTGGTTTGACCTTGCCCGCACGGGACGCAAGATGACCCGTGTGGATGTGTCAGGAACCACCATTCCTACAACCTTAGAGGCAGGCGACTATCGCTGGGCAATGCCCATCCCCGACAGGGAGTTCACTGTTAATCCCAACCTCGTTCAGAACGACGGTTATTCTAAATAATGGAGGATTGAAGAATGAATAAATTTTTATCTATACTGTTTTCAACTGTTGCAGCCCTTGCGTTGCTCGCATCCTGCGACTTAAACAAGACCCCTGAATTCGATGACTCAATGTCATACGTGAGTTTCAGTATACCCTCGATTATGGTAAATGAGGACAAGGGCACAATCACTCTGCCTGTTCAGATGGCCGCTCTCAGCGCAAAAGCCACAAACGTTACCTATGCTGTTGTGGAGGATGACTCTCCCACAGCGGCAGTAGAGGGCACGGACTTTACTTTCAGCGATGCCTCAGGAGTGCTTGCCTTTGATGGTGAGGCCCTTACCGGCGGTATCGAAATCAACATACTTCCACATCCAGGCGTTTATACAGGAGACAAGACATTTACCGTTGAACTCACAAATGCAACTGGCATGAATGTCGGCGCCGATAACAAGTGCATTATTAAAATTATGGACCTCGACCATCCTCTTGCCGACATTCTTGGCTCTTATACCGTTAAGGGCACAGACCAGTTCAACGGCGAGGTGGAATATACCATGAATTTATTGAAAGACCCCAAGGATGTTACTGTTGTATGGTGCGACGGCATTTGCGCATTAGCAGTCGGAATGGGAGGAAAACTCAATGTCTATGGCAATGTTTCGGAAGACCATAACACCATTACCTTCCCTTGCGGACAGGATACCGGATTTAATAATGGAACCGGTAATCTTATCTTCTGCATAACCACATACGCCGGCGGATATTATGTAGACGACGAAGGCGAAGTTGTATTCACAAAAACCGCTGAGGGGGTTTACACTTCCACGAATGGTATGGGCTTTGTGGACGACAGGTATGTTTATAGGGGTGGATTTATGCTCGGAGCCGACACTGACCCCAAGTATAGCACCACTTGGACAAAACAATAATAAACTCTGAATGATTATGAAAAATATATCTAAGTTTCTTTTGATTATAGTCGCAGGGGCTCTTACCCTTGCTTCCTGCGATGCATTTCAAGATGAGATGGAGCCCACCAAGCCTATTGCAGCCCCTGAGGTTGCAATAGCGGTAAGCAATATCGGAGATAATGCTTTCACCTTCACTCTTACACCGGATGGTGAGGCTTCATATTATGGCTATCTTGTAGTAGAGGCCGATCAGCCGCAGCCGATTGACTCCAGCGCCCTCTATGCAATGCGCCTTAACGGTTTGGCAAAAGGCATTGTTAAATATGCCGATGAGCCTACCAAAACCGTAACGTTGGAAAAACTCAAGCCGTACCAAAAATATCAGATTTATGCTGTAGCCGGAAGCGTTGGAGGCAATGTGGGCTCGGTTAGTGTTAAGTCGGTGCGCACCACCGACACTACAGAGCCCGTTCTCGAAGTTGATGGGGATGGCGCTGTAACAAGCTTTGTAACCCAAGTTGATGGCAAAAGAGCTGCGGTTGCATTCGTATTCGATGACGAGATTACCCTTGCCGAAACGGCTAAGGTTACCGGTGCGGTTTATGGGGAGAATTATTCTAATGCCGACGGTTCGTTAATAGCTTTAAAAACTTTTAATGTTCCGAAAGACAGTCTCTTAACCAACGGTACAGCGCTGATTGTTTTTGTTCCTGAAGAGCAGCACATTCCTGGTGCGTTTGTAGCTCTTTCTGTCGATAAAAACACAGTAAAGAATGCCTCCGGACTCACCAATAGTGCAGATTACAACACAAACCTGCTCTTTGACGACCCGGATGACAACCAAGGCGCATTCTTCCAGTACGACTATGAGGACTTCCTTCTGGTTCCTGACTTTGATGCCACCAAATTGATTATTTATTCCGACTATACTACAGTGCTGTTAAGTTTTACTCCTGCCCTTGCCGCTGCAGATTTGAATGATGTCGGCAAGACAAAAAAGGACATACAGGTTACCAGCAAAGACGCCCAGGGAAGGCAAGTAAGTTATTTCCTTCAAAAACAGGGTTTAAACGCTGCCGGCAAACTCTTGGTGGGTCTTGATGAGGCTCCGGGCTTTGGCACAACTCAAAGCTATTCCATACCCCAAGGATGCCTTTTTGACGTCTTTGGCAATGAGAGTGCAGAACTTGTCCTGAATAACCAGTTGCTCTGCTCCTACGGCTATACTTTGAATGACATTACAGGCACATATGCCGTTACGGGTGACAGCTATTTTGATGGCGCCGACGCAATTAACACCACTTGGGTAATTGCAGCCAGTGATAATGCAACGAAAGGCAATGTTATGCTTACAACTTATCACGGTTTACCCTGTTCGATAAGTAATATTTATGCTGATTTCGATGTGCACACCGGTGATCTCGTAATTCCCGATTGGCAGCATTTCTTTTCCACTTCCAAATACCTCGTATATTTTGCTACTGCAGGTGGCGATTTCGTTACCCTTTCCGTTCCTGCAGCCGGAACCTTTACCGGCCCGAAAGACAATTTATTTGGTGTCTATTTGGCCAATCTTGAAGGACAAGGACTGGGTTGGATGGAGGTTTACACGGGTCTTGAAGGCACGAGAACTGCACCGGCCGCCAAGAAGGCTGACCAATTCAGCATTCCAAAAGATTTCATTATTCACAAAGACTTAGGTCTTAAAAAATAATGTTTGAATCTCTTTAAATACGTTAAGAAGGCGGTCAAGAAATTGGCCGCCCTCTTTTTCTTAATATGTTTCCTCTATTAATTGGGGGATTTTATGTAAATTTGCAACATGTTTGACATCAAGAAAATCATTATTGTTTGCGGAGGGCTCTTAGCGGCCTTATCTGCTTTTGCCCAACATCCTACATCCACATGGCCTTATATCTATGATGACTTTACAAGAGGGAAACTTACTGCCTTAAACGGCACAAAGTCGGAATCGGAATATAATGTAAGCCTCGTGGATGGCTCGCTGCATTTTATTGAGTACGGGTTTGTAAAGAAAATTTCTGCAGGAGAGGTTCTCTATGTCAAAATAGGCGCTGATGAATTCATTAACGTTGGAGGTATATTGCACAAGGTGTTGGCCAAGTCCGACAAAAGCGTAGTGGTGCAAGAATATATTATAGATTACGCCACTCTGAATTCTACCGGCGGAGCATATGGCGCACCATCCACCACTCTCGGCACCACACAGCTCACCTCCCTTGAGGGGGTTGGCGGGACAAATTCCAGTTCTTCCCTCAATCACATTGAACTTATGCGGGGGAAAAACAGCGGAGAGACATTACCTCTTATCCATAAGACCTATATTGTGGTTAAAGGGAATAAAATTTTCGCCGCCAAAAAAGATGTCCTTGAATTTGCCGGAGACTCAAAAAAAGAGGCGGCCGCATTTATCAAGGAAAATAAAATTAAATGGAAAGATAATAAATCATTGCTCCTTGTAGGAGATTATCTTTGTAGTACATTCTAAAAAATGAAAAAATCTGTTTTCCTGCTTTTAGCCGCATTTAGCGTTGCGGCATGCTCCAAAACAATTTCTGTGGAAGCCCCGAAACCGGAGGAAAAGCAAGCCGCTGCCGACACAGGCCGTTTTGTGAGCGGAGTAAGCATTGTGTTTTTAAGTGAAGAAATGACGGAGCTTATAGAGGGCAGCGTTGCACAAGGAAAGGTGGTTACAAAGTCCATGGCAATGAATTCCGCCATAGATGAACTTGGCGTAAAGAGCATTGCCCGCCTTTTCCCGCATGCCGGAGAATTCGAGCCGCGTACTCGCAAGGAGGGGCTTCATCGTTGGTATAAACTGAGTTACGACAAGGAAGTACCTTCAACAAAAGCAGGACTTGAGCTTTCTTCCATAAAAGGCGTTGAATTGGTGGAACAGCAGCATCGCATCAAAAGAAGCGATTTTATCGACACCTACCTGTCGAAGCAATGGCACTTTCACAACAAAAACAAACCCGGAGTCGACATTAATGTAAAGCCTGTATGGGAGAATTACACCACCGGAGCCCCGAAAGTAATAGTTTCGGTGGTTGATGGAGGAATAGACTTGGCTCATGAAGATTTGGCCGGAAACTGCATCCCCGGAGGAAAAGACGGCAGCAAGAATTTTGTCAGCAACAATTATAATATCACAGCTGACGCTCATGGAACCCATGTAGGCGGTACAATAGGAGCAATCAATAATAACATTGCAAGCAGCGTCTGCGGAATAGCCGGAGGCAATGCACAAAAAAACCAAAAAGGTGTGAAACTCCTCTCCTGCCAGATTTTTCAAGATGATGCGGGGGCAGGCGGGGCCGCAGCCATAAAGTGGGGGGCGGACAAAGGCGCCGTCATCTCACAAAACAGCTGGGGTTATGTCGTAGACTCGAATAATGACGGCATAATCAGCCCCGATGAACTTGAAGCGGCTAAGAATATGAGTATAAGTTCCTCAGAAAAGGCCGCAGTAGATTATTTCATACAATATGCAGGTTGCGACAACTTTGGCAATCAACTTTCCACCTCTCCTATGAAAGGCGGAGTGGTGATATTTGCTGCAGGCAATGATGCTATAAAATACGGAGCCCCGGCCAATTACACTCCCATAATCGCAGTCGGTGCGATAAATTCGGATGGCTACAGGTCAAGTTTTTCCAATTATGGAGACTGGGTGGATATAGCCGCTCCCGGCTCAAATGTTTACAGCACCTATTCGGGGAACCAATATGGATATATGTCCGGTACTTCGATGGCTTGTCCGCATGTTTCGGGAGTTGCCGCCTTGGTGGTGTCGTACCATGGAGGCGTAGGCTTCACTAACGAAATGCTTTCAAACAGGCTAATTGAAGGAGCCAATCACGATATACTACCCAAAAACTCCAATATCGGCCCGCTTGTGGATGCGCTCGGCGCCATTACTTATGGCAGTACCGATGTTCCCGGAGCAGTCATGAATTACACTGCAAGCGGTGTGTCCAACAATGTGGACTTTTCGTGGAAAGTTACAGGCAACAGTAAAAAAGTTCCGGCTTTCGGTTATGTGCTGATTGCCGGCACTGACAGGAGTCTCGTCGAATCCGTCAATCCTGCCAATCCTTCCGCCTCCCTTACTGTTCAAGCCATAGAAGTTCCTGAAGGAGCCAAAGTGGGGGATGATATAAGCGGAAGACTGTCAGGTCTTGAATTTGATACCGATTATTATGTCGCCATTGCGGGTTACGACTATAGTCATAATTTTTCTCCTCTTTCGACTGTAAAGAGCGTGAGAACAGGACCGAATAATCCTCCGGTGATAACAATTGATGTCCCTGACGAATTGATTGTGGATGGAATTCCAACCATACCCGCTTTCCGAATCGTAGACATCCCTGTTACTATTGAGGACCCGGATGGACACAGCTTCAATTATACCTTCACTGACGTTTCCGGAGCAGCTGCATTGACAGCTATGTCTTCAACCACCTTTATTCTGAAACTGACCTGCAGGTTGGCAGAGCCGGGCAATTACACCGCTCATATAAAGGCGACAGATTCCTATAACGCCACTACCGATAAAGAGTTCCAATTCATCATACTCGAAAATCGGGCTCCGGTAAAAACTAAGGATTTCGAAAATATTCTCACCTCTAAAGTCGGGAAGAAGAGCACCTTCTCGGCGGCTGAATATTTCCATGACCCTGACGGCGAGCCTCTCACCTACACTTTCGCCATCTCGAACAAGAATGTGGCGCATCTGAATCCTTCCGGTGAAATATTCTATCTTACCATTCTCGGATACGGCCTTACGGATGTAACTGTTACAGCCAAAGATGCCTTGGGCAAATCGGTTGACAGCTCTTTCAAAATTTTAGTGCGCTCCGGTGATGTGCTTGTGGATTTCTATCCCAATCCGGTAAGCACAACTTTATTCGTCCGTACGGGAGAAGATGAGGTGCCTACCAATGTTGAATTGGTATCCTCTACGGGAGCCGTGGTATACCGGAAAACCGAAACTTTCAGCGCTCTTTATCCGTTGGAGATAGATATGAAGCCTTATTCCCCGGGAATATATACGCTCAAAGTGTCTTATTCCGGCAACAGTTTCAGCAGTAAAGTGGTAAAGAAATGAGAAAAACAGCATTAGTATTAGCAATAGCTCTACTCGCCAATATTTGCGCCTTCGGACAAGGCGGCGAGGCTATGGGTTTTTCCGCCATAGTGAGGGACCCTGCAAAAGCAGCCATGGGCTTTGCCGGAAAAGCATATCTTGGTAGCACAGCCTGGGCATCTTTCTCCAATCCCGCTGCAGTGGCGGCATCGGAAAACAAATTTGATGCAGGTGCGGCATACGGAATTTTCGCCCCTAAAGGCACAAAGCATTCGGGTGTCGTGGCAGGAGTATCCTATAAACCGAAAAAGTTGGGAGTAACTGCCGGCTTCTTGCATCAAAAAGGCGCATCATACGATGTTATAGACAATTTCGGCAATTCCACAGGCTCGTTCAGCCCCTCGCAAATGCAGCTGAACTTTGGTCTTGCCTATTCTATCAGCAAGAAAATTTCTGCCGGTGCAGCGGTAAAGTATATGTCCGAAAAGATTGCAAAAGATGCAACATATAACGCTGTAGGAGCCGATTTGTTCGCTATGTACGTGTCCGGACCCTTGCGTGCGGCCGCTGGAGTTTCCAACATTGGAGGCAAGGTCGAAGGGGCAAACGGCACGGCTTACAAGCTTCCTTCTGCGCTCAGCTTAGGAGCAGGCTATTGCCACTCTTTTGCGGAGGCGCATACAGTAAATGCCCTGCTTGATGTGGATTGGTTTTTTACCGGAGCTATTACGGCGGCGCTTGGAGCAGAATATTCGTACAACGACCTTGCTTTTGTTCGCGCCGGCTACCACTTCGGTTGCTCCAAGGCAATAGTGCCGTCCTTCTTCAGCCTCGGACTTGGCGTGAAATTCAAAGGCGCACGCTTGGATGCCGCCTATCTTTTAGGGAATGAAAACCTCTCCGGCACCTTCTCTGTCGGATTGGGATATAGTTTTTAAAGGATTCGGGTGAGACCTTAGGCGGCGCTTGGAGTTAAGCTTCAGGCAAGGCGTACTTGGCGAGCGTAAAATACAACTCGCTGACTATCATCGAAATCCTTAAAGTAGACCTGACAATTTTGCCAGGTCTTCTTTTATGTTCTGCCTGCGTTTCAGCACTTTCCATTTTACGCCTCGCAGGAGTAATCATTCGCCGGCGCATGTCAGGGCGTTATGGCCTGGAATTATACGAACCTGCCTGACGAGCAAGGCTTACAGAGATAAGTTCTTCGAAATGGAATTACAGGCCAAAGCCATGAACGGACTTAAAAGCAAAGCTAGCCGGCCTTAGCATTGCTATTTGTCGTATTCGGGAAACGGGCATATTTGACGAGCGGAAAAATAAGAACAAATTTTTGTCGAAATTTTTTAAATTTTTATTGCAACTCAATAATTAATTATTATCTTTGCGAAAGATAACCATTTAAAACAAATACAAACATGATTGCAACTTGGTGGGCGGGACTTTCCGTTTCTATGAAAATCCTCTGGGGAGTTACCCTTGCGGCCTCCCTTATCTTCATCATCCAGACCGTCCTTACCTTTATCGGGGCCGATGCCGACAGCACAGGACTGGACGGAGCCGACCTTGATGCCGGCGGAATGGATACATTCGACGCCGATTTTGGCGATAGCGATGCGGGTGCTTCCGATGGAGGCGCCAACCTCTACACCTTCCGCAACCTCATCAACTTCCTGTTGGGTTTCGGCTGGTCAGATATCTTGCTTCAGGAAGCCATACCTTCCAACGTCCTGCGAATAGTGGTGTCGGTACTGATAGGTTTGGCGCTTGTAGCCTTGGTTATGTATGTCTTCCGACTTCTCGGCAAAATGCAGCAGAGCGGCAATATAAACGTTTATTCTTCTGCCGTAGGTTGCCAGGGAACCGTTTATCTTACCATCCCCGCCTCCCGAAGCGGCGAGGGCAAAGTGCAAATCACCATCAACAACGCCGTCCGCGAATATAACGCCATGACAGAAGAAGACTCCCCTATAACCAACGGAACCCCCATCAAGGTTACTGAGGTTATAAACAACAACACTCTTTTGGTGGAAAAACTCGATTCAACCATAATCTAAAATATCATGCCAATTTATCTTATTCTCATTATTGTATTCGTGGTGATAGTTACTTTCGCTGCGATACTCAGGCGCTACCGCCGCTGCCCTTCCGACAAAATTCTTGTCATCTATGGTAAAACAGGGCGCAAATCCTCTGCAAAGTGTATTCATGGCGGAGCCGCCTTTATCTGGCCCGTCTTCCAGAACTACGCATACTTAGACCTCAAACCCATCAGTATCGAGTGTAATCTTACCAACGCACTTTCCAAGCAGAACATCCGCGTGGACGTTCCCTGCCGCTTTACTGTGGGTATCTCCACCGAGCCCGAAAGCATGACCAACGCATCAGAGCGTCTTCTTGGGCTTACCAATTCGGCCATCCAAAGCATTGCAACCGATATTCTCTTCGGCCAGTTGCGTTTGGTGATTGCCACAATGAACATCGAGGAAATCAATGCCGACCGTGATAAATTCTTGGCCAATGTTTCTACAAACGTAGAGGCGGAGCTTCGCAAAATCGGTCTCAAACTGATAAATGTGAATGTTACCGATATACGTGATGAATCGGGCTACATCGAGGCTCTTGGGAAAGAAGCCGCAGCAAAGGCTATCAACGATGCCAAGAAAAGCGTTGCAGAGCAGAACCGTTTTGGTGAAACCGGAAAGGCCATAGCAGATAAGGACACCCGCGTAAATGTAGCTGCTGCAAACGCCGAAGCTGTGATGGGTGAGAATAACGCTAAGATTGAGATTGCTAATTCCGATGCTCTTCGCCGCGAAAAAACCGCTGAGGCCGACCGCATTGCGGTTGCTGCCGAAAAAGTTCAGGCTGCTAAGGCACTTGAAGAGGCTTACAAAAGCGAGCGCGATGCCGAGCTTGCACGCGCCGAGCGCGAAAAGGCCACCCAGCAGGCGAATATAGTGGTAGCTGCCCAAATCGATAAAGAAAAGCAGATAATTCAAGCCGAAGCTCAAGCCGAGCAAGCCCGCCGCATTGCCAAAGGTGAGGCGGATGCCATTTATGCCAAGATGGAAGCACAGGCGCGCGGTACTCAAGAAATTCTTACCAAGCAGGCAAGTGGTTTTGCCGAGACCGTTTCAGCAGCCGGAGGCGATCCGCAAAAGGCAGTGCTGATGATGATTGCCGACCGTCTGCCGGAGCTTGTAAAGACTCAAGTAGAGGCCATCAAGGGCATCAAGATAGATAAGGTTACCGTTTGGGACGGAGGTAAAGGAAGCAAGGACGGCAAGACTGCCACTGCTGGATTTCTGAGCGGCCTTGCAAGCAGCATTCCTCCGCTGGAAGACCTTTTCAAGATGGCCGGAATGAGTTTGCCCGATTATCTTAAGGGGCGTGCGGAAGAAGGTTGTGAGAGCGATTCGGACGCTCGCACAGAAGCTCCATCCAAGGATGCTGCCGAAAGCCCTCAGGTAAAAAGCAAGCCCTATAAAAAGGAGTAAAAAACTGTGGCTATAATAGTTAATATAGATGTAATGCTGGCCCGCCGGAAGATGTCCTCCGGCGAGCTGGCGGAAAAGATGGGCATCACTCCGGCAAATCTGTCGATACTCAAAACCGGCAAGGCGAAAGCGCTGCGAATCACCACCTTGGACTCGCTCTGCCGCTGCCTCGACTGTCAACCGGGCGACCTGTTGGAATACAGAGAAGAGGAATAGTAGAGCGAGCGTAAAATGTAACTCTCTGACTATCAGCGAAATCCTTAAAGAACACCCGAAAATTTGGCTGACCTTGTTTTATGTTCTGCCTCAGTATCAGCACTTTCCATTTTACGCTCGGTAATCGCTTCCATCAATCTATTGCAATAAGCCTAATGCATTGAACGGTTTTGCCGACAATTTGGTTAATCGGTTAACCTTTTTTATCCATAATTCGGTTAATAGAATAACCTTTTTTGCCCGTAATTTGGTTAATTGATTAACCTTTTCAATCCATTATGATGAGTAATGGGGAGAGATGACTGAATTGCAGAGTAACGATGTCGGAATCGGTGCGGTTCAGGGTGGCCGCCCACCATTTGCTCAAGTCCACTCCTTCAAGGGGCCAGATAAGGCCTGTACTACGGATGCTGAGCGATGGGTCGGTGCTGAAGAATGACATTTTGCGGCCCTCGCCCACGTGGAGTTCCATCGGCCGGAAGCCGGAGACAACAAATGCGGTGCTATAGTCGCTGACCATCTCGACTCTAAGGCCTTTCGCTTCAAGACAGGAATTAGGACAAGACGGAGGGGCGGTTAGACCTTGCGCTTCAAGGCAGGAATTAAAACATGATGGAAAGGCAGAATGGTCTTTCGGCTTAAAACAAGACTTAGGACAACATGGAGAGGAGGATAAGCCCTTCGCTTCGATATGGGAATGAGGGGTGGGGTCTTGTGATAGCGTGAACGGTCCAATGGATTCACGCCCTGACTCCCCCCTCTGTTTGGAATCAGCAAATTCATCCATGGCGCGGCGCTCCCACTCCATAAGCCAGCCGAAATTACCGATGGTGTGAGCCTCTTCCTTTCCGCTGGCGCCCAATATATAAATATCAGATGCTTCCGGCCAGCGCTCGCGCACTACATTGAATGCTTTTGACAGGTCGTTGTCGTCTTGTCCGGCAAGGTGTACAAGGCGGTCGGCGTACTGTTGCTGAATTCTGCGCGGTGTAGAGTCCATGTCGCCAACAATAAGAGCAGGCTCAAGACCGAGTTTTTTCAGGCGTCCTATATTATATCGACTGTCGCAGCAAACTATGACATCCGCCGTTCTAAGCAGATAAAGCGGGTATTCTTTTTTTGGAAACTCTCCATTACAAAGTATGACAACGCTTTTCATAGTTAATACATAAACGATTTAAGAATGCCGGACGGAAGGTTAAATAAAAAACAGAAGATTGAATGAAAATGCAGTAATTGTCAAACAACAGCGTTCAGCAAAGACAAGACTATAAAAACTATTGTTGCGAACCGGCGACTATGTCGAGGATTTCGGAAGTTATCTGCTGTTGGCGTTCCTTATTGTATTCAAGTGTAAGGTCGTCTAAGAGGTCTTGCGCATTATCAGAGGCGGTCTGCATGGCGATAATTCGTGCTGCATGTTCGGCAGTAATGCTGTTCAGAAGCATCGAATAAATTTTCAAACTTAAAATTTTGGGCTTAAGTTCTGCAATTATCTCTTTTGCAGATGGCTCGAATATATAATCAGGGCCTTCATCAACATAACTATCGGCATATTCGGTAAAGTCAGAAGAAGAGGATGCAGAAGAGGAAGAGGAAGAGGAAGAGGAAGAGGAAGAAGAGGGTGCAGAAGAAGAATGTGCAGAAGAAGAAGAAGAGGAAGAGGAAGAGGAAGAGGAAGAAGAGGGTGCGGAAGAAGAATGTGCAGAAGAGGAAGAAGGGGAAGGGGAAGAGGAGGGTGCAGAGGAAGAAGAGTGTACAGAAGAAGCAGAAGACTTCCCTAAAACGGCTGGACCCTCAGCCTCAAAGGGTAAATACCTCTCCAAAACAACTTCGTGTTTGGAAGAGGAAATAAAGCGGTTATAAATAAGCACCACGCCTGCATATTTGCCGGAATTATATGCCTCTACAAGCGCTGTTGCCAAATGGGTTGCGGCTTCATAAGTCGGGTGCGTCACCAAATCGTTCAGGTCTAAAAAGGACGGAGGGGTTGCAGAGGAGGAAGAGGAAGAAGAGGATGGAGAAGCTGGGCGGGCATTGATAGAAGAAGAGCCAATAGTAGATTTTGGCAGGGAGGAAGAGGGAGAAGCCGGGCGTGCAGCAGGTGAAGAGGAGGCGAAAATGGGGACGGAAGGAGATGGGAAGCCGGATTTGCGAAGGGGGTCGGCGATTTTGCGGCCTATGGCGAAGATGTCGGCATTTCCATTGAGATGCTCTAAAACAGACTCAACTTTGCGAAGGATATTGCTGTTGAATGAGCCGCAAAGGGAGGAGTTGCTTGCAAGCGCCACAACGGCTACTTTTTTCTGCTGATTTTTATCATCAGATGAAGCGGAAGAGCCTGCATGTCCGGAGGGAGCAGTAGAGCCGTCGGAGCTGTCTGGTGCAGAGCCAGGCCGGTCGGCAGCAAAAGTTGAACTGCCGACAGAGGTAAAGCCGGAAGAAGGAGAAAAATTAGCAGAAGCGCCGAAAGAGGGACCAAGAGAACTGCCGACACCGGAGAAAGAGCGAGCAGAGGCGGCAGAAAGAGTGTCTCGGAAGATGGAGATAAGGGTGGATTCGTAGGGACGGATTGCCTTGAGGGCGCGCTCCGCCTTTCGGAATTTGACAGAGGCGACAAGTTTCATGGCGCCGGTGATTTTCAGCGTCGAACGAATAGAACCTATCCTGTCTTTTATCTCCCTTAACGATGACATCAGTTATTCTCTGTTTTCAGTAAACTGCAAATTTCACTTGCTTCCTTCTCTATAATCTTCTCGGCTTCGCGCGAGATTTCACCGGAACCAAGGCGCTCTAACAATTCAGGGTAAGAAATGCGCATGCGGTCGAGGAAAAGCTTCTCAAAATCACGCACTTGCGATACATCAAGCGAACTCATAAGAGCATGCGTACCGCAATAAAGCACTGCAACCTGTTCTCCTACAGGCATAGGCGAATACTGCGGCTGGATGAGCAGTTCATTATTCTTGCGCCCTTTGTCCAAAGCCATGGCGGTAACCCTGTCGAGGTCGGATGAGAATTTGCTGAAAGATTCAAGTTCCTCATATTGCGCCTGATCGATTTTTAGGGTGCCTGCAACTTTCTTCATGCTCTTTATTTGAGCGGAGCCGCCGACACGCGAAACCGAAATTCCAACATCTATGGCCGGGCGGAAACCGCTGTTGAAGAGCGAGGTTTCTAAATATATCTGCCCATCTGTAATGGAAATCACATTGGTAGGGATATAAGCGGATACGTCCCCTGCCTGAGTTTCAATAATAGGCAAAGCGGTGAGCGAGCCTCCTGCCTTGACACGGCCGCGAAGGGCTTCGGGAAGGTCGTTCATTTGCTCGGCAACTTCTTGCTGGTCAATTATTTTGGCGGCGCGTTCGAGAAGCCGCGAATGCAGATAGAAAACATCTCCGGGGTATGCCTCTCGTCCGGAGGGTCTGCGGAGAATAAGGGAAACCTCGCGGTATGCAACCGCCTGCTTAGAAAGGTCATCATAAACCACAAGAGCATGCCTGCCGGTATCGCGAAAATACTCGCCTATCGCAGCTCCTGCAAAAGGAGCATAATATTGCAGTGCTGCGGGGTCCGCCGCTGTTGCCGCAACCACAATACTGTAATCCATAGCGCCGTGTGAGCGGAGAATATCTACAATAGAAGCTACCGTAGAGCCCTTCTGGCCCACAGCCACATAAATGCAAATCACAGGTTTACCTGCCAAAAACTCTGACCTCTGGTTGATAATGGTGTCTATCGCAATAGCTGTCTTGCCTGTCTGACGGTCTCCGATTATGAGTTCGCGTTGGCCGCGACCAATGGGAATCATAGAATCTATCGCCTTTAAGCCCGTTTGCAGAGGCTCATTAACTGGTTGGCGGTAGATTACGCCCGGAGCCTTGCGCTCGAGAGGCATCAGCACCGCATCATCTATTTCAATATCTCCCAAGCCATCCAAGGGCTCTCCAAGAGGGCTGACAACTCTCCCTATCATCTTTTCGGACACAGGAATCGAAGCTATCCTTCCCAATCTGCTTACCCTCATCCCCTCCTTAACCTGATCGGTAGGACCCAATAGCACCGCACCCACATTATCCGCCTCGAGATTCATCGCCACAGCCTTGATGCCGGAGGCGAATTCGAGCAATTCCCCCGCCTCGACATTGGCGAGGCCGTAAATGCGCGCCACTCCGTCCGAAACCTGCAGCACACGCCCCGTTTCCTCAAAATCGGCGGAGATGTTCATATCTTGAAGCTGTCCTAAAAGAATCTCCGATATTTCGCTTGGTTTTATATTACTCATAAATCATTTAACTATTGCGTTTTTTAAGATTTCCAGCATGTTAGCGGGCTATACTATTCTTCTGTTCCGGAAAAGGAATTCCTTGCGGATACGTTCCAATTGCCCTTTGACGCTGGCATCCAACATACTGTCGCCCACCGTCAGAACGAAACCGCCCTCGATGGAGGGGTCGACCTCAACATCAAAATAGATTTTTCCTCCGAGTAGTTTGCTGATTTTATCAGGCAAGTCCGGGGCAGGTATGGCAGTGGTAAGATGTGCCATTTTAGCGCCGACAGAAGAACAGTAAAGCTGTATAAAGTCGTTTAGAATAAAGCGCATGCATTCTCCACGTCCGTTGCGGTGAAGCAGCAGAGTAAGGCGGGCAAGCTCTTCTGCAAGAGGAGTGGGGGCTGTAGACGGGTCTTTCAGAAGAGCACGGGCTTGAGAGAAAACCTGCTCTCCGCTGCCATTCTTTTGGGTAAGCAACAGCAGCGCACGTGCGTATCTGGAAGATATAAGCCCTATATTCATCCTTTACGAAGTCTTGTCGGTTGTTCTCGAAGCTTCAGATACCATCTTGTCTATCAAGAGTTTCTGCTCCTCAGTGGTGGAAAGTTTGGAGCGGATTATCTTTTCGGCTATATCCACCGAAAGCATGGCTACCTGCCGACGCATATCGGCAAGAGCGCTTTTGGTATCGGCTTCTATCTGAATACGCGCCTTCTCAAGCATTTGCGCCGTTTGTTCGGCAGCATCTTTCTTCGCCTGCTTCAATATCTGCTCGCGGGAGGCCAAAGCCTCTTCCATTATCTTCGCCTGCTCTCTTTTTGCATCAGCAATAATCCGATTATGCTCAGCGGTCGCTCCTGCAAACCTCAGGTCGATTTCATCCGCCTTATGCAAAGACTCGGCTATGCGATTCGAGCGCTTTTCTATTGAAGAGGTTATAATAGGGAAACCCCACTTCGTCAATATCAAAAGCAGCAAAGCGAAAATGACGACCATCCAAAAAAGCAGGCCGGCATCAGGAGTAATCAGGCTCATTACAGAACGATGGCGAGAAGACAGGTAATGATGGCGAGAAGACAGGCGCCTTCTATCATACCGGTAACTATAATCGTTGTGGTACGGATGTTAGCCGCCGCTTCGGGTTGACGGGCTATGTTGTCTACTGCAGCTTTGCCCACCTTGCCGATTCCAAAACCGGCAGCAAATGCCGCTAAGGCTGCAGCAAATGCTGCGCCTATTTTGCCGAGAGCCGCTCCTGCGGCTGCCTGTAACATAATGAATCCTAACATAATTGTATAAATTTAAGTTTGTTTATTCTTTAGCACGCGCAAGCCCTATATAAATAGAGCTTAACATCGTGAAAATATATGCTTGAATAAAAGAGATAAGTATCTCTAAACAATCCAAAAAAAGTCCGAAAACCACGCTTATAAAACTCATCCCCCCTAATAAAACCCCTCCGTATTTAGCCATTATGAAAATTATGCTCACCATGCATAGAATCTGTATATGGCCTGCCAGCATATTGGCGAAAAGTCGGATTGTGAGAGACAATGGCTTTACCAAGGCGCTGAAAAATTCAACGGGCACCATTATGGGCTTGAGAAACCAGGGCACGGACGGATTGAAAATATCCTTGTAATAATGCTTTGTACCTGTTAAATTAACGGTAAAGAATGTGAAAAGCGCAAGCGCCAATGTGCAAGCTATATTGCCGGTGAGATTGGCTCCTCCGGGGAAAAACGGAATGATTCCCATAAAATTGTTCAGCAATATAAAAAGGAATGCGGTAAGCAGGAAAGGACTGTAGCGCCTGTAACTTTCTTCGCCGATGTTTTCACGGGCCATATCGTGAATCATCAATATCAATGGCTCCATTAAGGCGGCCAAGCCCTTCGGGGCAACTTTGCCGGCATCGTGCTTTTTATACCAGCGGGCGGTGAGAAGTACCAATATAGCCAGCAATAAACTGCTTATCAGAAGCGACAGGACATTTTTGGTGATGCTTATATCCATTACAGGCCTTGAGCCGTCCGCTTCTACGATTTTCCCCTCATGCGCAAGCCCTTTCGCGGCTATGCGCAAGCCCTTATATTCCGAATTTTCTTCCGAAATATTTTTTGAAGAGAAGGCATGCCACTGCCCATCGTGCGTGCGGACAATTACAGGCAGCCAAATCACAATATCTTTTTGCCCTATCTTGGCGACATGCCATTCATAAGCATCCCCTATATGCCCGAAAACGACCTCGGAAACATCGAAGTCCTTTGCCCCGAGCGAAAGCGGAAGCAATAAAAGCAATATCCCCAAAAATTTCTTCATAATTCTGCGCAAATCTCCACATTGTCTTTTACTACCCTTACAACTCCGCCCGTAATCTTCAAACTCTCTTCCTTGCCCCTTTCTCTCCAACGGATTATCCCCGCTTCGAGAGTAGAAATTATAGGAGCATGACCTTTGAGCACCTCGAATGGGGCGTAAGCGCCTGGAAGGAGCAGCGAGTCCGCTTCAAAGCTGCGGTTGGAGTCTATGGTATAAAGGGTTATTTTCATTATGCCTTGGCTTCTGAAAGTATTTTTTCGCCTTTATTGATGGCTTCTTTTATGGTTCCTACATTCAGGAAAGCCTGCTCGGGCAGATAGTCGCATTCGCCGTCTAAGATTTTTTTGAAACCATTTATGGTGTCTTTTATGTCTACCATAACGCCGCGCACGCCCGTAAATTGCTCGGCTACGCTGAAGGGTTGACTTAAAAAGCGTTGAACCCTGCGGGCGCGATTAACCGTGATTTTATCTTCTTCGGAAAGCTCATCCATACCAAGTATGGCGATTATGTCTTGAAGTTCTTTGTTGCGCTGCAAAATCTGCTTGACACGCTGGGCCGTGTCGTAATGTTCCTGCCCTACGATATTCGGATCAAGTATGCGGGAGGTGCTTTCCAGGGGGTCTACAGCGGGGTAGATGCCGAGTGCGGTAATTTTACGGCTTAGCACCGTTGTGGCATCGAGATGGGTGAAGGTGGTAGCCGGAGCAGGGTCGGTAAGGTCGTCTGCCGGCACATAAATCGCCTGCACCGAGGTGATGGAGCCGTTTTTAGTGGAAGCGATGCGCTCTTGCATCTTGCCCATTTCGCTTGCGAGAGTGGGTTGATAGCCTACGGCTGACGGCATTCTGCCGAGAAGGGCCGAAACTTCAGAGCCTGCCTGGGTAAAACGGAAGATATTGTCTATAAAGAAGAGGATGTCTTTGGGTGATGCGCTGTTGCCGCTATCGCGGAAGCTCTCCGCCAAAGTAAGACCGCTCAAGGCCACGCTGCTGCGGGCCCCGGGGGGCTCATTCATCTGCCCGAATACAAGAGACACCTGACTTTTTACAAGCTCCTCTTTATCTATCAGGCTGAGGTCCCACTTTCCCTCCTCCATCGCCTTGACAAAGGCATCTCCATACCTTATTACACCCGACTCTATCATTTCGCGGATAAGATCATTACCCTCTCGGGTACGTTCCCCTACGCCTGCAAAAACGCTGAAGCCTTTGTGCTTTTTGGCAATATTGTTAATCAACTCCTTGATGAGTACGGTTTTACCTACACCGGCGCCACCTAAGAGGCCGATTTTTCCGCCCTTCAAGTAAGGCTCCAACAGGTCGATTACCTTGATACCGGTATAAAGAATTTCCGTAGAGGTGGTAAGATCTTCGAACTTTGGAGGCTCGCGGTGAATCGGAAGCCTCCTGCTGTGGTCAAGTTCTTCCAGTCCGTCTATTACCTGACCTGTAACATTCATCACCCGCCCCCTGACCTGCTCGCCCACCGGCATTTGTATTGGAGCGCCTGTCGTTATTGCCTCCATTCCGCGCTGCAAGCCGTCAGTAGAGTCCATGGAAACGCAACGCACGGTATCTTCGCCGATATGCTGCTGTACCTCCATAATAAGGCTCTTGCCGTTCGGACGAATCACCTTCAGCGCTTCTTGGATGGCAGGGAGCGTCCTTTTATCTTGCTTCTCTATTTCGAAATGAACGTCCACAACGGGACCTATAATTTGAGAAATATGACCAATTTGTTGTGGCATGGATTAGTGTTTTCTATCGAATAACAAATATAGCCAATTTAAACTGAAAGGGTGCCAAATTAAGTGAGTTTCTTATTGTTGCCGTTTTCGCTTAAAAATGCTAACTTTGTATGATTTATTAGGGGCTGAGCCCGAAACAAACAGAATTATCTTAAATTATTATTGAAATATGCTTATTATCCGTGTTACAGGACGTGAAATCCTGGATTCCCGTGGAAACCCCACAGTAGAAGTTGAAGTTGAACTCGAAAGCGGTGTCATTGGCGTTGCAGCTGTTCCATCAGGAGCATCTACAGGCGAACACGAAGCCCTTGAGCTTCGCGATGGCGACAAAAAACGCTACGGCGGCAAGGGTGTTCTCAAGGCGGTTGCCAATGTGAACGACATTATTGCTCCCGCAGTTATCGGCATGAGCGCTCTCGATCAAAGGGGCATCGACAAGACTATGATTGAACTTGACGGCACCCCCACTAAAAGCAAGCTCGGCGCCAATGCGATTCTTGGCGTAAGCCTCGCGGTCGCCCATGCTGCCGCCGAATATCTCGGTCTTCCCCTTTATCGCTATATCGGAGGCACCAATGCTTATGTTCTGCCCGTGCCCATGATGAATATTCTCAACGGAGGAGCCCATTCCGATGCTCCCATAGCATTCCAGGAATTTATGATTCGCCCGGTAGGTGCAAAGAACGAGACTGAGGCTGTACGCATGGGAGCCGAAGTGTTCCACGCCCTGCAGAAAGTTCTCAAGGCTCGCGGTCTCAGCACTGCTGTTGGCGATGAGGGCGGCTTTGCTCCTGCTCTCAAGGGCACAAATGACGCTCTCGACTGCATTATGGAAGCCATCGAAAAAGCAGGCCTTAAGCCCGGTGAGGATGTAACCATTGCCATGGACTGCGCCGCCAGCGAATTCTGCTTTGTAGAGGACGGAAAGTTCTTCTATGATTACAAGCAGCTTAAGGATGGTAAAAAGAAGGACCCGCGCGGACGCAAACTGTCTTCCGACCAGCAAGTTAAATATCTCCAGCAACTTTGCGCAAAGTATCCTATCGATTCCATCGAGGACGGTCTTGATGAGAATGACTGGGAGGGATGGGTAAAATTAACCAAGGCGCTCGGCGATAAGTGTCAGCTTGTAGGAGACGACCTTTTTGTGACCAATGTCAAGTACCTCAAGAAAGGTATTGAAATGGGAGCCGGCAACAGCATCCTCATCAAGGTAAACCAGATTGGCAGCCTTAGTGAAACATTGGATACCATTGAGATGGCTCATCGCAACGGCTATACCACTGTTATCAGCCACCGTTCCGGCGAAACAGAAGACACTACCATCGCCGACATCGCAGTTGCCACCAATAGCGGCCAAATCAAAACCGGCTCACTCAGCCGCACCGACCGCGTTTGCAAATACAACCGTCTGATGAAAATCGAGATGGAACTCGGCGATGTTGCTGATTATGGCTACGCTAAAGTAAAGTAGGGACAGCCGTTTTACGTCAGCTGCTTCATAGCTGTTGCTTCGCAGCAGACAGGCTTTGCCACAGACAAGCCTCTTCGCAGCAATTCCGTTCTAGCGGTTGCTTCGCAGCAGACAGGCTTTGCCACAGACAAGCCTCTTCGCAGCAATTCCGTTCTAGTGGTTGCTTCGCAGCAGACAGGCTTTGCCACAACAAGCCTCTTCGCAGCAATTCCGTTCTAGCGGTTGCTTCGCAGTGAACAAGTTGAGTTGCAAGAAATAGATAGGCCGGCTTTTTCAGCCGGCTTATTTTTTATCGCTTGGTGGGATAAATTTCTGCAAGGAAAAGGAGATTTATGTCCTTGTCCATATTACCGGCCATAGTGTCGAGAGCCTTAATAAAGGTGGAGATTTCTTCGTCTGAAAGACCGGATGTGATTTGTTCTACAGCGTTGAGCGCGGCCTGCGTAACGGGCTCTTGAATTTCAATTCCCCTTTTTGTGACAGTGACAATGTTTTCGCGGCGGTCGTTTTGGTTTACCTCTCTGGTCACCAGGCCGCGCGCCTCTAAACTGTTAACAAGTTTAACTACTGAGTTTTTGTCCTTCAGCATTATATCTGCAATTTTCTGCTGGCTGAGGGGACCCTCCATCCATAGCGTATCCAGCAAAAGAAATTGCTCTGCTGTAATATTGTACCCGCTTTTTTGGAGACTTTCGTTTACCCACAACTTAAAACGGTTGTGTACGAAATTGAGAAATACTCCAAGTTGTTTACTCAGTACCATAAATTAGTAAAAGCGTATACTTTTGAATGCAAATATAAAAAATATTTGAATTGGCAAGGCATATTTGGATAAAATTTATCCTATTTCGATTATTTAACGACAAGAGACCGACAGCAGGGGCGAAAACACTCAAAAGGCCATATCGCTAAGTTTAGTTGACTATTTTTTGACTTCATGATAAAGCAAAAAAGGCCGAAAACGTCGCAGCCCCACGGTTTTTCGGCGGGGCATGAGCAGAAAAGGCCGAAAATGCTTAAACATGTAGCGGAAAGGATGGGTTGAAAGGGAGCAGCTGCGACAGGTTCAAGCAAAAACAGCCAAAAATGCTTTACCATGATACAATAAACGGCTTTAAGAGCAGTTACGCCAGCAATCCGCAAAGCGAGCGTAAAATGGAAAATGCTGATAATGAAGAAGATCTTTAAACAAGGTCAGCAAAATTTTCAGGTGTTCTTTCATGATTTCGCTGATAGTCAGAGAGTTACATTTTACGCTCGCTTTTTTGCTTTACCATTTCACTGCCGCTGCCGTCGTTTGTGCCGTTACTGCCGCTGCAGACGTTACTGACGCTGCAGACGTTACTGACGCTACCGCCCATGAAGCTGCCGCCGTGCTCAACGACGGAGGGCTTTGAGGAGCGGCGGATAGTCGAGCGACCGGAGGGCTCCGCCTCGTGACGGCGTGTGTCTGACGACCGTTATGGAGCGAAGCGACATAAAAGGGTGGAGTCAGCCGTCAAGGAGTCCGCAGGAAGCGAGCAGCCGCGACGAAGCCGCCCTCAAAGTTGAGTATGGCGGCACCGCAGTAAACCACGCAGGAAACGGTAGGGTGCGAAAAGAAGGAGACATAAAAAAAACGCCCCTGACAGGTGTGTCAAGGGCGCTAGAAAAGAGCGGCAGCTACCTACTCTTCCAACTGGTAGGTCAGTACCATCGGCGTGATTGCGTTTAACTTCTCTGTTCGGAATGGGAAGAGGTGGGGCCGCAATGCTATAGCCACCGCAGTATATTAATAATCGAGAGACACAAAAAGGTCATGTCAATTTCCATGGTTTATACATGTGAATAAAACAAACTCTGAAATCAAAGATTTCGGGCGATTAGTACAGGTCGACTGAGAACGTTGCCGTCCTTACATCTCCTGCCTATCAACGTGGTAGTCTCCCACGGCCCTCAAAGGAAGTCTCATCTCGAAGACGGCTTCGCGCTTAGATGCTTTCAGCGCTTATCCTAAACGAACGTGGATACCCGGCGGTGCAGCTGGCGCCGCAACCGGTATACCAGAGGTTCGTCCGACCCGGTCCTCTCGTACTAGGGTCAGCCCTCCTCAAACTTCCTGCGCCCACAACAGATAGAGACCGAACTGTCTCACGACGTTCTGAACCCAGCTCGCGTGCCACTTTAATCGGCGAACAGCCGAACCCTTGGGACCTGCTCCAGCCCCAGGATGTGACGAGCCGACATCGAGGTGCCAAACCGCTCCGTCGATTTGAGCTCTTGGGAGCGATCAGCCTGTTATCCCCGGAGTACCTTTTATCCTATGAGCGACGGAGCTCCCATGAGCGTCCGCCGGATCACTTTGCCCTACTTTCGTACCTGGTCGACTTGTTGGTCTCACAGTCAAGCTCGCTTATGCCAATGCACTCTCGGCGCGATTGCCATCCGCGCTGAGCGAACCTTGGGAAGCCTCCGTTATTCTTTTGGAGGCGACCACCCCAGTCAAACTACCCACCAAGCAGTGTCCTTCCTGCGAAGTTAGTCCCCGAACGTGCAAAGGGTGGTATTTCAACGTGCCCCTCCAAGCATACTGGCGTACACTCTTCAAAGGGTCCCACCTATCCTACACATCACACGTCCAAAAACAGCGCTAAGCTATAGTAAAGGTTCACGGGGTCTTCTCGTCCCGTTGCGGGGAGACGGCATCTTCACCGTCACTACAATTTCACCGAGCTCATGGCTGAGACAGCGCCCAGATCGTTACACCATTCGTGCAGGTCGGAACTTACCCGACAAGGAATTTCGCTACCTTAGGACCGTTATAGTTACGGCCGCCGTTTAACGGGGCTTCGATTCAGACCTTCGCACATCATTGCTGGCGTGCTAAGCCCCCCTCTTAACCTTCCGTCACCGGGCAGGTGTCAGGCCACATATGTCATCTTGCGATTTAGCGTAGCCATGTGTTTTTGATAAACAGTCGCCTGGGCCGTTTCGCTGCGCCCACGTCGCCGTGGGACCCCTTATCCCGAAGTTACGGGGTCAGTTTGCCGAGTTCCTTAGCCATGATTCACTCGAGCACCTGAGGATTCTCTCCTCGCCTACCTGTGTCGGTTTAAGGTACGGGCGGCGCTACTCTTGACGCGCAACCGATTTTCTCGCAAGTCTGATTACCTGCACTGTCCGCTCGGCCGAAGCGTTGCGGTACTGTCGGGCTTCGCTCGCGCTTTGCCCTTCAACGAACTGTTCCGTCAGTTCGCGGCAGTGTCACTACTCGGTCTCGATTGCACCCGTAGAGCCGGTACCGGAATATTAACCGGTTAAGCATCGCGTACGCCTATCGGCTACCGCTTAGCACCCGACTGACCCTGAGCCGTTTAACGTTGCTCAGGAAACCTTAGGCTTTCGGTGTGGGGGTTTATGACCCCCATTATCGTTACTTATGCCTACATTTTCTCTTCTGCACGCTCCAGAATGCCTCGCGGCATACCTTCGACGCTGAGCAGAATGCTCCCCTACCACTCGATATCATAAATATCGAGTCCTAAGCTTCGGCGGCAGTCTTCATGCCCGATTATCATCCATGCAACACCACTCGACCAGTGAGCTGTTACGCACTCTTTGAATGAATAGCTGCTTCCAAGCTAACATCCTGGCTGTCAAGGCGGTGTCACTTCGTTATATATCAACTTAAACTGCGCTTGGGGGCCTTAGCTGTAGGGCTGGGCTCTTACCCTTTCGCCGACGGATATTAGCACCCGACGACTCACTCCCTGTCAATAACCTGTGCGCATTCGGAGTTTGGGAGAGATCGATAGGCGATGAAGCCCTCTTTCCCTGTCAGTAGCTCTACCTCACACAGGATAAATATACAGAGGCTGTCCCTAAAGACATTTCGGGGAGTACGAGCTATCTCCCAGTTTGATTGGCCTTTCACTCCTACCCACACCTCATCCAAACCCTTTTCAACGGATAATGGTTCGGGCCTCCAGCGCCTGTTACGGCGCCTTCACCCTGGACATGGGTAGATCACTAGGTTTCGCGTCTGATGCATCCGACTAAGCGCCCATTTAAGACTCGCTTCCGCTACGGCTCACGCTGCTGAACAGCTTAACCTCGCCGGACACAACCAACTCGTAGGCTCATTATGCAAAAGGCACGCCGTCGCCGCCTTTCGGCAGCTCCGACCGCTTGTAAACGAACGGTTTCAGGTTCTGTTTCACTCCCCTGTTCGGGGTGCTTCCCACCTTTCCCTCACGGTACTGGTACACTATCGGTCTTCCGATTGTATTTAGCCTTGCGGTATGGTCGCCGCAGATTCGGACAGGATTTCACGTGTCCCGACCTACTCAGGTGGCACTTCATCCATAACAAACTTGCCCGTAAGGGACTATCACCCGCTACGGTCACACTTTCCAGATGTGTTCCGGTTCGTTTGCTGTGAATATAATAAGTGCTCCTACAACCCCGCCGAGCCCGGAAGCTCAGCGGTTTGGGCTATTCCCTCTTCGCTCGCCACTACTAAGGGAATCGAGAATTTCTTTCTTTTCCTGCAGGTACTAAGATGTTTCAGTTCCCTGCGTAAACCCCGGCATATGCGCCGGTGACAGGCCTTCAGCCTGACGGGTTGCCCCATTCGGAGATTCGCGGATCAAGTCTTGTTTGCAAATACCCGCGACTTTTCGCAGCTTACCACGTCCTTCATCGATCTCGGAAGCCAAGGCATCCGCCGTTCGCTCTTGGAATCTTTTAAATATTCAGTGAACCATGTATAATAAAAAAAAATACATGATACTCGTTGCATTATTGTATAAAAAACAAAAATAAACAAATAGAAATTGTAGCTTTACCCAACAAAACAAGCCAAAAAAAACTCGAATTATTAAAATAAATGCTAATCTATTATAAACCTCTTGTGTCTCTCAATATTATCAAAGAACTGTGATTTTAGCTAAACAGCCAAAATTTACCCCGCGCCGTTTCCGGAACGGGGGATGCAAAGGTACAAACTATTTTGAAACATACAAATTTATTTTTGAAAAAATTTTGACTATTTTCGCAGTCGCTAAATATTAATCGTATGAAATTACCGGAAAACGCCCATCGCCCCCTGGCTCCGGGGGAAAAGTACAAGCCTTTATTGAGTGCTGACAGTAAACCTTTGGAGGTAACTCCATATTCAGTCACCTTAGGACTTATAATGACCGTCCTCTTCAGTGCGGCGGCAGCTTATCGCGGCCTCAAGGTAGGGCAAGTATTCGAGGCAGCCATACCTATTGCCATACTCGCTGTGGGAATAAGCAGCGCCTTAGGTAAAACCAACGCTCTCGGGCAGAATGTTATTATACAAAGCATAGGCGCATGCAGCGGCGTAGTTGTAGCCGGCGCCATCTTCACGCTTCCCGCCATATACATATTGGGTTTGGAGGTGAATTTCTGGCATATGTTTTTAAGCAGTCTGCTCGGCGGCGTCTTAGGCGTCCTCTTCCTTATCCCCTTCCGCAAATATTTTGTAAAGGAGATGCACGGGAAATATCCCTTCCCTGAGGCCACTGCCACCACTCAAGTGCTTATCAGCGGTGAGGGCGGAGGCAAAAGTGCATCTGTCTTGGCTATCAGCGGCCTTATCGGCGGTCTTTACGACTTTTGCGCAGCCACCTTCGGCACATGGGCGGAAACCATCAGCTCCTCTTTTACCCGTATCGGAGCCGTTGTAGCAGATAAGGCCAAAGTGGTGCTCAAGCTCAATACCGGCGCTGCGGTTTTAGGACTCGGTTATATCATCGGCCTTAAATATGCATTTATCATCTGCCTTGGCAGTTTACTTGTTTGGCTTGTAGCAATTCCATCTTTCAACCTCTTCTGGGGAGGTCAGGTAATAGATTTTATGGGTAGCGGAATAGTGCAAACCATAAGGGAGATGAGCGCAGATGAGATTTTCCGCACTTATGCGCGTCATATAGGTATAGGCGGTATAGCAATGGCGGGAATCATCAGCATCATAAAAAATGCCGGTGTGATTAAAAGCGCTGTCAGCTTAGCCGGAAAGGAGTTCAGGAAGAAGGGGGGAACAGTAGAGGTGCAGGAGCGCACAGACCAAGACCTTCCCATGCGCAGCGTAGTATTGGGAATCGTTGTAGCCTTGCTGGCAATATTTGTGTTTTTTGCTTTCGGCGGAGTGGTAAACAATATCTGGCAAGCCCTGATTGGACTCTTGATTGTAGCGTTGATTTCCTTTATGTTCACCACCGTGGCGGCTAACGCAATTGCGATTGTAGGCACCAACCCTGTCAGCGGCATGACCATTATGACCCTGATTATCACTGCATTGGTGCTTGTTGCGGTAGGCCTGAAAGGCAATACCGGAATGGTGGCAGCTATGATTATAGGAGGAGTCGTATGCACGGCCCTTAGTATGGCGGGCGGATTTATCACCGACCTTAAAATAGGTTATTGGATTGGAAGCACGCCTGCAAAACAAGAGACATGGAAATTCTTGGGCACGCTCGTGGCAGCGGCTACGGTAGGCGGAGTTATGCTTATCCTCAACAAAACCTACGGCTTCACCGGTGAAGGCGCCCTTGTAGCTCCACAGGCCAACGCCATGGCTGCGGTAATCCAGCCGATGATGAGCGGAGGCAGCGCCCCCTGGCTTTTATACGGCATAGGTGCGGCCATTGCTTTGTTGCTTACCATATTCAAGGTACCGGCTCTGCCTTTCTGCCTTGGTATGTTTATTCCCATAGACCTCAACCTGCCTCTGCTCGTTGGAGGAACCGTCAGTTGGTTTGTAGGCAGCCGCAGTAAGGATGCCGCCCTCAACGCAGCCCGCAGCGACAAGGGTACTCTTATTGCGAGCGGCTTCATTGCAGGAGGTGCGCTTATGGGGGTTGTTTCCGCTATTCTTAAATTCGCCAAAGTAGATTGGTTCTTAAGCGGATGGAATACAATCGCCGAAGGCCGTCTGGCCTCCGGCGCTCAAGCGATTGCCATAGTTCCCTATCTTTTGCTGATAGCTTACACCCTGATGGCTATTCTGCGTAAAAAGAAAAAGTAAGCTATAGCGCTTTTAAGAACTCGCCGAAACGGAGAATCTTTTTCGCATTGTCCGGATTGAAGAGCAAGTGCTCGAAATCCCTCGATTTTTTATGTATATCTGTGGTCTCAAGCATTTTATTTGCCGCCGCTTTGAGTTCTTGCTGTGAGCCTATTCCGCACCTTGCTGTAAGAAATTCATAATCAGGCTCGGTTTGGGACAAAAGAAACATGGAATCGTAAAAGTCCCTGCCTTTAGAGCGGGTTAGAAGCGCTGATAATTTCATAGAGCACAAGACATTCAGAGGCGGCGCCAAGACAGGGAAAAAGAATCCGCATCCTTTCACATCGACTAAATCGGGTCGGTAAGCCACACCTTGATCTTGCGCTTCTATTTTTATCAAAAACCTTTCATCTCTATGACCGCTTAGATTCATCTTGAACAACAGCTCTGGAAAATAGAAACTACGGCGAAATGCACTTATTTTCGGGTTAGGGGCATCCCTTGCCTCTACGGAAAAGTCGTTTCTTCGCAAGAAATTCAAAACCTCATCTGTCATCTCCATGAACTCTTCACGGCTCATATCCTTGCTGTCAAAGTCAATATCTTCGGAGAATCTGTCAATTCCATGAATAAGGCGAAGGTTGGTCCCTCCGATAAAACTCAGTTTTTTGGCATATACAGAAGTTGACAAGTAGTCTAATATCATAAACTGAAGATATTCCTTCAGCATATATTTGTGAAACGCCTTATTTCCCCTGATTGCGGTCGGAAAATAACGTTGAATGTGGTTCATTTCAATCATAGCCCATATGCTTTAAATAATATATCGGCTCTTTTATTTACTGCCTTCCCGAATCTTTGCTTATACTCTTTAAAACGCTCAAGATTAAGTTCTTCTCTAAGGAATGCTTCATCTAAGCGCAAATCGAGCATTTCTGTCTCGGTATTGTATATTGGATAGAGGTAAAGTAAATCCAACAGAGCCTTTTCCGGAGTCGCTATAGCATAGGTTGCCCCCTGTTGTAATGTTTTAATATCGAATCCGAAAAAAAGAGCCGCTTGTATAGTCTGATATGTAAAATTTCCGAACTTATTTTGAAAGGAAGCTGTCTTGAGGGTGGTTATGTTGGTGATGTTCATAACCGCTTCGGGGATTATCCCATAATATGCGAGAGCGTGATGCAGGCTGATATATGACGGCCTGTATATTCTGCCGGCGATGTGCCTTTGAAATTCGGGCACTTTCAGATATTCAGGAAAGGCAAACCAGCCTCTGCGCAAGCGCACAATCAATCCCTGCTTTTCCCATCGTGTATAATTGTTATTGTCGAAACGATTATTCCACATCAGCACCTGTGAGGTGCTAAAACAACCATACTTAAAAAACTGATTCCTGAATGATATGAAACTGATATTTGACATTTTATTTCTAAAGTTCTGCAAATATAATGAATTTTAGAAATAAAATATCATGTTTCTAAAAAAACAGAAAAAAGTTATTGCTTTTTCTCATATTTTTTTAACTTTAAACCGATTTGTTAAGCAAATAAGAGCTTTTATACTTCTCTCTACTTCCATCGTAAGTCACTGAAAGTCATTCTGCTGCAATTTTATTTACCATTTGCCGCAATAGAGTTTCTATTGTGTATGAAAACTATTAAAACACAATGATTATGACGCATCAACTTAAAACTTACACATTACACAATTATAAAACAATTCCTCAAATTGTAAGCCTTTCCGAGGAAATGATTGAAGCAATCGAGGTTGTCGGACGAGTGCTCCCATTCAAGACAAACAATTATGTTGTGGAAAAACTTATCGATTGGGCACAAATAGATACTGACCCTATATTTACGCTTAACTTTCCGAGGAAGGGTATGCTCGAAAAAAGGCATTATAATGCCGTAAAAAAACTTCTCGACCAAGGAGCAGATCAAGCGACAATCGATAAGAAAGTGCAAAAAATCCGTATGGAATTAAATCCAAATCCGGCCGGACAAAAACGCAATGTACCGGAAATGAATTACATTAAATTAAAAGGTATTCAGCACAAGTATGCCGAGACAGTGTTGCTTTTCCCGAGTCAAGGGCAAACCTGTCATGCTTTTTGCTCTTTTTGCTTCCGCTGGCCGCAATTCAGCAAGATGCCCGATTTGAAATTTGCGATGAAAGAAGTAGATCTTCTTGCTCAATATCTGCTTCGGAACAATAAAGTTACAGACGTTCTCTTTACAGGCGGAGACCCAATGACTATGAGCACGCAAGTTCTTGCATCCTATATCAATGTGCTTTTACAGCCTGAATTTAAAAATATCCATACTATCAGGATTGGAACCAAAGCGCTGAGTTATTGGCCCTATCGTTTTACAGAAGATGAAGAATTGCTGGAATTATTTAAAAAAGTCGTTAATGCAGATAAACATCTGGCTATTCAGGCTCACTTTAATCATCCGGCAGAATTGAAAACTCGTGCAGTTAAAGAGGCAATCAAAAAAATACGGGCCACAGGCGCACAAATCCGCACGCAATCCCCTTTGCTGAAAAACATTAACGACAATCCCGAAGTATGGGCTCAAATGTGGAGAAAGCAGGTTGATTTAGGATGCATTCCTTATTATATGTTTGTAGCACGTGATACCGGTTCAAAACGATATTTTGAACTTCCTCTGGATAAATGTTGGGATATTTTTCGAAAAGCATACAGGCAAGTCAGTGGAATCTGTAGAACAGTAAGGGGCCCAAGTATGAGCTGTGAACCAGGCAAAATTCAAGTGCTTGGCGTTCAGGAAATAATAGGAGAGAAAGTATATGTGCTTCGGTTTTTGCAAGGGCGAAATGCGAAATGGGTCAACATTCCGTTTTTTGCAAGGTATGATCCGAAAGCAACATGGTTCGACCAATTAAAGCCTGCCTTTGGCGAAGAAAAATTCTTTTTCGAAAAAAGTAAAGAGAATACTGCCGCTAATATAGTCGGCTAAGTAATGGCGGCACAAAACAAGAGAAAAGTCAGACTCAATATTCTAACTTGTTAAGCAAATAAGAGTTTTTTACTTCTTTCCACTTACATCGCAAGTTGCTGCAAGTCATTCTGCATAAAGCAGATACGGCTTTCGTTGCTCTTTAAACCTCTCCACATCCTCTTTCCAGGTGGCTTTGATTTCTTCAGCGGATTTTCCGGCTCTTATCATTTTGCGGATATTTTCATTTCCGATTAGACGTTCAAAGGCTGATCTGAAAAAATAATTGTCTAAATTCAAATTATTATAAGCATCGATGATGTAAGTTAAATCAATTCCTTTTTCCCAAATTTCCTCATCGCTTTTCCCCGATAAATCCACGCCGTAGCAAAGCCTGTTTAGTTGCGGTGGAAATTTTGCGCCGGGAACACTCCGTGGCGTAAATGAAAAATCGTAACCTTTCATATTCGGATGGCCATAAATCTGAAACGGTTTATCCGTTCCACGTCCTAAGCTTACCGGTGTTGCCTCAAACAAGCAGGTCGATGGATAAAGATATATCGATTTCATGTTTGGCAAGTTAGGCGAAGGCGGAATAGGCAATACGTATTTTGTCTGATGCGTATAATTTTTGCAAGGAATAACCGTTACGTCGCAGACACGTGATTCGGGAAGCCAGCGTTCTCCGTTTGTCATTAAAGCAATTTCACCCAGTGTCATTCCGTGAACTACAGGAATCGGTAACCAACCCACACCCGATTTATATTTCATATCCAAAATGGGACCGTCCACGTAAAAGCCGTTCGGGTTCGGGCGGTCAAGAATAAGCATTTTTCGATTAAATTTGGAGCAAGCATCCATCAATTGCACCATGGAAACGTAATAGGTGTAAAATCGCAATCCGACATCCTGAATATCCACTACCAAAATGTCAAACTTGCGTATATTAGCCTCGCTTGGCCGCTTTGAACCACCCTCATAAAGAGAAAAAATAAGCAATCCTGTTTTCTCATCTACCGAACTTGAAACATGTTCACCTGCATCTGCCGTTCCGCGGAATCCATGTTCAGGAGAAAAAATCGCCACTACATTCACCTTATTCTCTATCAAAATATCAAGTGTATGTTTGTCACCTACCATTCCGGTATGGTTTGAAAAAAGGGCCACACGTTTATTTTTTAAAATGGGCAGATAAGCTTTTGTCTGTTCTGCACCTAAAATAACCGGTTTGGACTGTGCGAAAGCAAAAAGAGCTATCCTTAGCAAAAGAAGTGTTGTAAGTATTTTTCTCATGACAATATTATTCGGATTAGCAAGAAAAATACGATTATAAACCATGAAATAAAAAAGATTTTGCGTTTTATCATATTATTTTAACTGTTAAACCCAACACTTTACACAATTATAAAACCATTCCTCAAATTGTAAACCTTTCCGAGGAAATGATTGAAGCAATCGAGGTTATTGGACGAGTGCTTCTCTTTAAGACAAACAATTATGTTATGGAAAAACTGCCTAAACGGAGACTTTGAAAATGGCTTTGCGGATAGGACCGGAGCCGATAAGGGGAGCGTGAGCGGTATCCGATTTAAAGACAATCATCTCTCCGGCCTTTACGGTTACGGTCTCTTTTATAGCATCATCAAAGAAAAGAATATCCTTTACTGAATCCATCTCGCCTCGAGGTTGCGTGCATTCGCTACGCGGTTTAACCCCAAAGGTCTCAGGTCCCGAAAGAGGGATTTGGATGTCGATAAATGCATCGTGAACCTCCAAAAGGGCCTCAGAAACAGGGCGAAGAGAGGTTTCCACAATGTTGACCCAAAGCCGGCCTTCCTCTATTACATGGGTCCCGGTAGAAAGAGAATTGAGGTCATGTTCTTTAATGTAAGCAAGCGCTGCTTCGTAATATGGATTGTTTTTCATAATAGGATGATTGAGTTTTTTCCTTTATTGTTAATTAACTTAACAAATATACATTTTTCTTTTTGATTCCCCGTGGCACGCACTAATAATGTTGGATCGGAAGTCATACCGAACCGAGGGGCTCATAATAAAATACTTTCAGTATCTTTGCGGGCACGAGTGTGGTTAGACACACAGAATTACAAACTTATTTAAAATTGAAATCGTTATGTTAAACATGGATAATCCTATTCACGAGCTGATTGTTTTAGCCCTCATTTTTTTAGGTATCTTTATTTTGTTTATAGTCATCAGCAGGATTATAGTCGTCAGATTAAAGAAGATAGTCAAGAAAACAGACAGTCTTATTGACGATTATATAGTCAAGCTGTTTACATCGCCTGTTTTACTCATCCTTTTTTCTATTTTGCTGATGAGCTTTGCGCCTTCATTTATTTCAAGGCTTCCCAAATTGGCTTTTCTGAAAACCTTATCCAGCATATTGCTGACTCTTTCTATAGGCTGGTTGCTTATTCTAGTAACGAGAGCTCTTTCCAAGTATTTTCAGAATAAATACAATTTGAAAGAAGAGGATAATATGCATGCCCGTTCGAAGGTCACCAAAATCCGGATGTTTGAAAATATCGCAATTTTTCTTTTAGTGGCGATTTTTATTGCGATAGCGCTTATGAACATTGAAGGGGCCAGAACAATAGGTAAAAGCATATTGGCATCCGCGGGTGTTATAGGAATTTTAGTGGGACTTGCGGCGCAGAAGTCAATGGGGCAGATTCTTTCAGGTATTCAGATTGCCCTGACTCAACCCGTAAAAATAAATGACTTTGTAAATATCAACGGGGAATTAGGGCAAATTGAGGAAATAACATTAACCTATATTGTTGTAAAAATATGGGATGATAGACGCTTGGTTGTCCCCATAGATTACTTTCTTAATAACCCGGTTGAGAACTGGACCAATAAAACATCCGAAATTGTAGGTAAGATATATTTCTACGTAGCTTATTCCCTGCCTTTGGAACCTATACGCAAGAAGTTGAGTTCGATATTGGAAGGTGATCCGAATTGGGATGGGAGGGTGCAAAGAGTTCAGGTAACTGATTGTAGAGAGCTGGTTAAAGAAGTCCGCATTTCGGTAAGCAGCAGCAACATTTCCGACAATTTTGCTTTACGTTTGAAGGTCAGAGAAGAGATCATCGACTTTATCAATTCCGAATACCCGAATGCCCTTGGCATTTTACAATTTGAAAGCAATAAATCAATCTCTAATTAAATTCTTGGTGCTTTCTCTGTCTTTTTAGAAAATAATTTCACCTGCCAATCAATCAGGACTCAACAGAACAGGCCGGGAGCATTTTTACAATAAATAACAGCGGCAAGGCAATGCCTCACCGCTAAGTAATTATCTCCGTTAAAGAAAATGCTAAGATTTATTGTTTCTCGTATCTTGCGGGAAGATTTGCCAGGATAGAATAAGCAAACTCGCCGTCAGCTACGAACGGGAATGATAATCCGTCGAAGAAAGGAGCTTCTTCTGGTTTTAAAATCTCGTACCAAGTGCCCTCAAGCGTAGCAGGGTCGATACCTTCTTCTCCCCATCCTTCTCCTTCGGGATTGCGACCTGAATATATTACACTAATATTACATGTAATCCATCCATTCTTATAAGTATAGGTTCCTTTATACTTTAATGACCATGGAGTAATTATGAGTTCGAATTGATTGCCGTTAAAAATTATTCTGCTGCGAATGTAAGATTTATCGGAGCCGTGCATATACCAATTCCAGGTGCCTTGGAGAGGCTTGGTGTCCGAAGAAATCGTTCCTCCTACTTTGAACAGAAAATAGGATGTGTCCTCATTTTGATAAGGATCATCCGGATTTTCCTCAACAACATAGTTAAAGATAAGAACGGAACCGTCATATATTAGTTTTGCCTGGATATACATGGTGACTTTTTCATCATCCTCAAGCGCACGCTCAACCCAATCGTTACCTTCTTTATTCCAGGCCTTGGTGATATTGTAAGCTATGGTGCCGTTTTCTACCGTATAGGTGCCTTCGGTCTTATGCCATATCATATCTTTTGTAAGCGTGTTGGTGGTGAATATCCATTTGTCGGAGAAATCATCGCCGGTAATAGTCCATGTTCCAACTAGCGCAGAAGCAGTAAGATTAACATCTCCTTCTCCGCTTGTGTTGTCTTTGTCGCATGAAACTGCGAGCAGTGCAAGGGCTGCGAGAGCCCAGATTGCCATCTTTTTCATAGTTAAATCAATTTTATTTATCAGTCTTCAAATATATAAATTATTTTTATTTTTCACAATCTAAAGAGGGTTTTATGCTGATTTTTGCGGCTTTGCAAACAGGGAAATTATATTCAATATCACCTGACTTGCTTTTTCCATATTTTGCAGACTCACCCATTCGAAACGGCCGTGGAAATTCAGCCCTCCCGCGAAAATATTCGGGCAAGGCAGACCCCTGAAACTCAAATTGGCCCCATCGGTGCCACCGCGGATAGGACAGATTTTGGGTTTGATTCCTGCCATTTTCATAGCCTCCGCCGCCTTTTCCACTATAAAATAGTGAGGCTCTACCATTTCGCGCATGTTACGGTATTGGTCGGTAATTATCGCCTTTGCTGTTCCTGCTCCGTATTTAGTGTTGATAAAATCCACACACTGCTGCATAAGCGTTTTCTTAGCTTCGAACTTGGTGCGGTCGTGGTCACGGATTATATGGGTAAGTTCGGCTTCTTCTACCGTGCCCGTGAAAGAAACAATATGGAAAAAACCTTCATAATCCTGAGTATATTCCGGACGCTGGTCTGCGGGCAACAGAGATGCTAACTCCTGGCCAATCAGAATGGCGTTTTTCATTTTGTTTTTTGCATAACCCGGATGCACATTACGCCCTTGGATATGAAGTTTTGCCGAAGCTGCATTAAAGTTTTCGAACTCCAACTCACCCAAATCGCCGCCATCCATAGTATAGGCGAAGTCGGCCCCGAACTTTTTGACATCAAATTTAACCACTCCGCGGCCGATTTCCTCATCGGGGGTAAAAGCTATGCAAACGGGCCCGTGTTTAAATTCGGGATGCTCCATAATATATTGCACCGCATACATGATTTCCGCCACTCCTGCCTTGTCGTCGGCGCCAAGAAGGGTGGTGCCGTCAGTGGTAATTATGGTTTCGCCTTTATGAGCAAGCAGTTCGGGGAATTCAGAGGGTTTGAGAAAGAGGCCCGGAACGCCTTTGAGGGGAATGTCGGAGCCATCGTAAGCCTCTATTATCTGAGGTTTTATATCTTCGCCGGGAGCATCAGGAGAGGTGTCCACATGAGCAATGAAGCCGATGGCTGGCGCCTTTTCGGAAATATTGGAGGGGATATGGGCCATAACATAGCCGTATTCGTCGAGGGTGGCCTCAACGCCCATATCGTTCAACTCTTTACAAAGGATTCTAAGAAGATCCAGTTGTTTGGCTGTCGAGGGTTGGCTCTGCGACTTCTCGTCGCTCTGGGTGTCCACCGCTATGTAGCGGAGAAAGCGTTTTAATATCGGTTCCATCTTGTATGTCTGTTTTAGTTGTTTCTATATTTTGCGGGGAGATATTGTAAGTTTCAGCCGGTACTGCCAATTCGACGGCTTCGGGAAGTTTGGTTGTATCTATAAGCTCTTCAGCTTTGTAGATGGCAGTTTTTGGGGATTGAGAAGCAGGTTTAGCGGCACGGGCATCTTCCCTGGCTTTTCGACGGCGATAATACTTGATGTATTTTTCCAACTTCTTTTGGTCGGAAATGTCCTGTTTGCGCTGGCGCTCAAGTTGACGGGCAAGACGCGCTTTAGCTTTAGCATCTTTCTTTGCCTGTTTTTCTGCTGCTTTGGCGGCATCTCGTGCATCCAATTCTTCCCAACGGGCCTCGCGGGCGGCTTTTGCGGCAGCCCTCGCAGCATCCCGCTGAGCCTTTTTAATGGCTTTGGAATCTGGTGCAACTGCTGAATCGGCCGCAAGACTATCTTTAATTACAAGGCTGTCTGTAACCCCTACACTATCCGCAAGAGCGAGGCTGTCCATAGCGCTGGCGACGAAGGTGCTGTCAGCAACCATACCTGCTGGCAGGCCTGATTGCCGTCCGCCGGTGGAGTCTGCTGCAAAGAGGTCCGTCGGTGCGCTCGGGTCGCTGGTCGGAGGACCTGCCCTTTTATGAGCCTTTGCCTCTTCTATGGCTTTATAAACACCCTGCATATAGCCGGGGAAATAGATATCGGTTTGCTTGAAAGTAGTACGCGGACGACGTGCATAAGCCGTTCTTTCTGAAGGCCTCAATTCAAGAGTCGTAATATCTTTCCTGCTCTTTGGGCGGCGCCCGGGCTGCCATTCGAAGCCTCTTAGAGAACGGTCAGGGGATTTAAGCTGCGGCAACGGATATACATCATTCTTTGGCGCATCGAAATAAAAAATCCTATCTATATCCCCATCTTTGAACCAGGCGGAAATCATCTTGGTTTCCACCTTATTAACCGTGCCTATCTTCTCTTTTTCTTTTAAAAAGAATAGTGCGGTGGCTCCGCCGAGTGCATCGAAGCGGCTCAAGACGGCGGTAGAGTCGAAGTAGGCCATTACCTCCGTGGCCTTTATTTGGTCGAAAAGAAGACTGTCTTCTTGGGTGATGATAAAGGCGTTCCCCTGCAGAGATACACGGTCGACATTGTTGCTCTTCACTAAGGCAAATAAACTGTCGGAAGAATACTGGCGTCTGCCCTCGTTCCAGACAATCGGGTTTATATAGAGGCGCGCAATAGAGTCGAGGTCGTTGAAGCGCAGGGAGTCGCAGCGGATTTGAATGTCCTGGCGATATGCCCGCACATCTCCTTTGGCATCGAGGAAGCCTATTCCGGTGGAGTCGGGTGGGGCTGCAACCAAAGTGTCGATTGCCACCGGAGCTCCTGCCAGGCTATCTTGGAGCTCTTCCGATTCTTCCGGTAGTTCTGACGAAGCATCTTGCAGCTTCTCCGGCAGTTCTGACGGTTTCGCCAGACTGTCTTGCGCTTCGCCTTGCAAATCAGGCAGCGCCGTTAAGCTGTCCTGCGGCTCGTCCGGAAGATTCAGCGGAACCGTTTCGTCCGGCGACTCTGCCAAGCCGTCTTGCGGCTTTGTTTCCTGCTCAGAGCTTTCAGACCCTATCGGCTTTGTACTTTGCGGCGGTGTTCCTTTTCCTTTACCGGTGCCCGACGGGCCGGTGCGCCCCTCACGCTCAGCCGCTTCTTCCTCCGCCCTTGCCCGAGCCTCCTCAGCTTCTTTAGCCGCTTTGCGACGATACTCCATTACCGGGTCGGTTAAAATTTCGGACAATCGTGAAACCGCAGCGGAACTATCCGCCGGAGGTACAAGGCAGCGCGGAATCGTACGATAAATAAGGGTGTCCGCTCCGAAATAAAGCGTATCTATTTGCTCTCGTTTGCCTGTAATTGCCCCGGCACTGTCGCGAACATCAATCTGCCGCTTTGTACGGAGAGCCACAGCCGCTTGATCGCTGAGTTTTACCTGAGAAAGACTGTCGGTATAATAAATCCTGTTTGCAAGTGCGGCAACGCTGCGGGTGCTGTCTTGAACCTGAGCCCGGCCGAGCATCAAAACATCATTGGGAGTGCGGTAATAATAAAGCGAATCGGACCAGACCTCCTGATTTTCGGTAGTGCCATGCACATTGTCGGTGAAAAAGAAGGTTTCCTTGGGCCGCAGATACCATCCTCTTAAGGCCGAAAGCATATTTCCATCTTTCCAAAAATCTATGGGAGCCAGGAAATTGGCGCGGTTGGGGGTGGATTCATAATCAAGCAAGGAGGTTTTTATAAAGATGCTGTCGGTGAACATATTGACGTTTTCGCGGAACGAAAACACTTTGGCACGGGCATCATAACTGCCTTCTATACTCTCTATAATCTGCCCCTCGCTATCGCGCATCGCCGCCCCATCGGTAAAATAAGCCAAAGAATCCTTGGTGTTATAATCAAGATAATGCGTGCGAAGGGTGTTGTGCTTGCTGTCTTCAAGCTGAACCACCCCACCACGGCATTGAACGAGGTCTTCATCTATCAGATAAATCATCCTTTCGCTGGTGAGAATGGTTTCGTCCTGCACCACCTTCACATTGCTCCAGGCATTTATCACCTTTTCCTCAACCTGCCAAATGGCTGTGTCGCAAATAAGGTAAGTGCCGTTGTGTATAAAGGTAGCATCGATGGCGCGGCGCGAATTGCGCCCCTCGTGCTCAATCAGTTCTATCTGTTTTGCCTTGATAAGACGTATAAGACTGTCCTTCTGCTCGTTATTTTGAGCAGAAAGATTCATGGCGGCGAGCGCCGCGATGATAAAAACTATTGCCTTATTTTTGAAGCCCATCCTTTGCGTGAGAAATCACACTCACCGAAGAGAGGATCGATTATTATATAAGTTTGTTCTATTTTCTTGTCTAAGAAATCGTCTATAGCCTTATGCTGTCTTTGGCTTTGGACGATGGAAAGAAGTTCGGTATAGTCGTTTTCGAAGGTGGCGGGATGCGCCGGAATAATTTTGTCGAGACGCACTATTTTATATACTAAATTGCCGTCGCGCCCCTCGTTGTCGCGGGAAGCTATGGGCTTGGATATTTCTCCGGGTTGAAGGTCCTTCACTGCCGTATAATCTTCCGGCTTTATCTGGTCTATCTCGAAATAGGCGCTGCCCGTGTGCGGATTAGCCATTTGACCGCCGTTGGTGCGGGTGGCCGGGTCTTGTGAATAAAAGCGGGCTGCCATCTCGAAGGAGATTTTACTGCTGTCGATGGCTGTTTTGAGACTGTCCAAAGTCTTGAAGGCCTTGGTTTGGTCGGCCTCTGTATATTTCGGCTTTAAAAGGATATGGCGGGCATTGAACATATCCCCCTGCTTTTCGATGATTTGAATAATATGGAAGCCGTCAGGTGTTTCCACAATTTGGGAGATGGTGCCCTCTTTCAGCGACATTGCGGCATCGGAGAATGCCGGCCAAAAGATGCTTTTGCTGGCCATTCCCAATTCGCCGCCCTTGCGTGCGCTTCCCGGGTCCTCAGAATAGAGACGGGCGAGAGTGCTGAATTTATCACCGTTGATAATGCGCTCGCGTATCCCCAAAAGCTGCTCCTTGCAAGCCAAATTGGCGGATTCGCGGTCGGGATAAATGCAGATTTGGCTCATCTGGTATTTAATGGGGATGACAGGCAGGTCTTCCACATTGGTGGAGTCGAGATATAATTTTACATCATAGGGAGTAATTTCCGGAATAGCCCTGGCTATCTGCTGCTGCTCCTGCTGGATAAGGGAATTCTCTTCCAACTGAGTCTGCCATTCCTGACGAAGTTTATAAAGGGGCTTGCCGAAATATTCTTCCGCCTTTTCATCTCCTCCCAAAGCAGTACGCATCTGGTCCATCCTTTGAGAAAGCTCGGCCTGTACCATTTCGGAATTTACCGTAAGAGAGTCCAATCTCGCCTGCATTAAGAACAGCTTGGCCTGCAGCATGTTTTCCAATAGATTGCAGCGCGTGTTGCGATCCGAGCCCATACCTTGCGCACGCAGCATCTGCACTTCCTGCTCCAATTCGCTGAGGGTTATATACTCGCCTCCCACGACGGCAACAATTTTATCTATTATTCCTTCATATTTTTGGGCATTAGCCATCGTGACGAGCAGAATGGCTGCAAAAGTTAAAATTTTTCTCATTGGCCGTACATTACAAAATC
>Ga0255345_1000663_pt1 | contig 54968 bp, 45 predicted proteins | sample wastewater_treat_6_FD_192415 | JGI IMG/M metagenome (GOLD analysis project Ga0255345, IMG submission 192415) | Wastewater microbial communities from Lulu Island WWTP, Vancouver, Canada - plant20 | ecosystem: Engineered > WWTP > Wastewater > Unclassified | place: Canada: Vancouver, British...
ATCAACTTGTTAAAAAACTCATTCATAGTTCCGGGATTTTATTACCCCGGTAAAGTTGATTCTTTCACTTTAGATCATCTTCAAAAGTGAAAAAACTCTGCACCATTGTTACCGAAAACTATGTATTCTTATTTACCGAAAACTATGTATTGTTATTTACCGATTACACATATTTGATAAACTTAAATAAATTTTAAATATTTTGGTAAAAGAGAAATAGAAATTGAATAACCATTTAATAATGACTGTGCCGAAAATCTTTAAGAGTGGCAACTTTTATAATTATCTTCTAATCTTAGTTGCATTAATTATTATTCCCTTATTATTAAAGGTAATACCGGCTCCGGGAATTAATAGTATAGAGTTCGTAGGTGATTTTAAAGAATGTAAAATAAATGAGTGCTTTTTTTCTGATATTAGATATTCATTCAATATTTTCAGTAATAAAATTACCAATGCTTCTGACAATAAAATCAAATTTATTAAACCCACTGGAGTAAAAAATCCAGTCAGAACAAGATTCCATATGGATCCTACTTATTCTAATAATATAATTATTGACAGTGTAGTAATTCAATACAATAGTGGGAAGGAAATAAGTTACACAGCAAAAAATTATTTTAGCAATATTTATTGGCTAGGCAATAATATCAAAAATATTACCTATGATGCTAATTCAGCAATTATAGCATTTAACGAAAATATTAAAGATGAGTCATATATAGAACTAGGTACAGATCTGAGATTTTATAGATATAACCATTGTTTTGTAATAACAGGTCTGATATTTATTTTGATCTCCTTGATGTTAACATTTAAAATTAATAAGGATGAAATTTTCTTGTTTACAGTTTCATTAATTGCCTATTTTTCTTTTTTCTCTTCAATTTTGCTAAATAATATATTGGTAATCTCGATATGCTTACTTGCGATATATAACTATTTCTTTAAGGGAATAAGGAACAAAATTTCATTATTTGCGATTGGGTTTTCAATATTGTATGCATTAAAATTAATTTGGACATTTATTCCAGTAAATTCGCACTCATTTGGTATAATAATGGAGAAATACCTCTCTTACATTTTATTGCCAATTGCCTTTATTTTTATCCCAATAAGCAACAACAATGCTACTTCTATCTGTAAATCCATGGTAATTGTATCGATAAGTTTGCTATATGTAAACCTACTTTCGTATATTGTTTTTTATTTTCCATTTTTATCTAGTCATAATATTACATACCCCAATGCTTTGCATCAATTTTCTCCGGAATTCACTCATTCCTCATATGTTTCATTTTTTTACATAACTAGTTTTCTAGGGCTATTGTATCTATATTATCAGAATAACATTAAAACAAAATTGATTCTGATTTATCCAATCATTGTATTAATATATAGCATCCTGGCTAATGCAAGGATCGGTATTCTATTTTCAACAATTTTATTCATTTCCTCTTTCGTATTGCTTTATTATGAAAATACTTATAAAAAATACTATTTGCCAAGCATTATAATTATTGTTATAGTTTTTGCCTCTTTAGTACCTTTCTCAAAATTCTTAAGTAAAATTGATCCAATAAGAATGAATACTTGGGAAATTGCTCGGGAGAATATAAAGAATAATGCAATTTATGGCTTGGGAACTAGAGGAGAAAGATTGATCTTTAATGATGAGACATTGGTGAAATATGATCTAGACACTTCAAATATTCAAAGAAACAATGCCCATAATCAATTACTAAACGAAATGTTGGAACATGGCATTCTTTTTGGTTCAATTTTATATTTAATTATGTTTACGATTTTAATAATTGGATTTAAACAAAATAAACTCCAGTTATGTTTGTTTGTAATTATTGCTTTAATTTTTATGAGTGCGGAAGTAGTAACTGATAGATCCAGAGGATTAATATTTTTGATGACAATGTTGTTGTTCTGGGATCAAGTATCCTTAATAATCTCTAAAGAATAATTAGAGTAATTTTTTTATACAGTTTAAATCGAAACATTTTATTAAAATCATCGATATGACAAAAAATTTCTATAAGTTTGCTTTCAAGATTTTTCATGGATTCTTTCCTTTTATTGTTTATGCTAAAACAAATTTGGGAAGAATCCTTTTTATATAATATATTGTAATTCAATTAATTATCAACGGTATGCTATTAAACTGTTAATAATCAGCGATTTATATTAAAAATTATATCGAACTCACGTTAAATTAAGAAATCCGGTATTTTCCACAATGCTGTCACAATTGATGAACAACAGGTATTTTTATATGAAAGTCCGGAAAACATGCTCCTGATCTGCCTTTATTTTTCTCCAATTCTACATAAACATCATCTTTGCAGACCTTTCTGTTCACTTTCCGGAACTTTTCCTGCGAATGATTGTCAATTATAATTATATCGCAACTATTCTTCTTCTTTCATTCATCTGAGTCAGTAATTGGTTCCGAATGGAAGTAATATTGAAATTGAAAACCGGGATGCAGGTACTAATCATACTGATAAGTTGTTTTTCGGTACAGGTTAAAGGTTTTTAGCATCATTGCGATAAAATGTAAAAATAAAATAACTTTGATGATAAGGATTCTGAATGCTTTAAAAGTTCATGTCGTATGTCAATGAAAAGGTATTTTGATAACTTTGGCGTTCGCAATGTCAATTGATTGCAGAAATAAAATGATATCAATTAAAGTTTACAAATATGTCAGAAATAGTCTCTAAAAAAAGAAAGATATGGTTTTCTTTACTGACTTTCCTGATCCTTATCCTGCTTGCAGGAGTTATATATCTTAATTCCCTTCTGCGTATCATGACAGGATATGCGGCAAAGAATCTTTGTTCAGGCGTTTTCATAGCCGGGCGTGAACCAGCAGAATTTGAATCAACCGACCTGAATTTTTTTCCGATCAATTATACAAAAAATAAAGTAAACTATTCCGACAGCAGTGTTACAAGCAGCTTCCTCTGGAGGCGGTCGAGAGCGATCGACCTTGGAGAATTTGGCTCAATACTTGTAAACAGATCCGTAGAAAAAGGCCTGCGTGACAAGGATTTTCCTACACTGGAAGGCCCCGGCTATGATCAGGACTCAATTAACTGGCCTCTTGGTAACATCATCCCGGATTCACTGACAGGAATAGACAGGGAGGCACTTGCCTCAATTTCAGATGAGTTGATAAATAAGAACAGTTATGGTGGAAATGCCTTTGCTTTCATGGTTCTGCACAAAGGTATCCCTGCTGCTGAAGCTTACAAACCACAATTCTGCGAAAACTCCCTGTTCCTTAGCTGGTCAATGGCTAAAAGCGTAACAAATGCACTTATCGGAGTCCTTGCCGGACAAGGTAAAATTGATATTTACGACAAGGCTGACATTGATGAATGGAAGGACGATGAGAGAAAAAACATCACAATAAATGATATCATGCAGATGCAGAGCGGTCTAAGATGGAACGAAGACTATGGCAACAGGTCTGATGTTACAGTGATGCTTACATGTAAAAATGACATGGCACAATTTGCTTATAACCAACCCCTTGAATTCACCCCCGGAACACATTTTGAATATTCATCCGGTATGGCAAATGTGCTGACCTACCTTATCAGAAAATGTCTTAACAATGATTCACTATATTATTCATTCCCGTATACCGGTCTTTTCCACAGAATAGGTATTACAGATGCTGTATTTGAAATTGATCCATCCGGCACTTTTGTAGGATCATCATATCTTTATGCCAAACTGCGTGATTATGCGCGCTTTGCCCTGCTCTATCAACAAGACGGAGTCTTTAACGGAGAACGTATTTTGCCGGAAGGATGGGTTGATTACACACGCAAACCGGCATCGGCAAGCGACGGGGAATATGGATCATTGTTCTGGCTGAATGGTAAAGGAGAACTCCCTTCTGCTCCCACTGATACATATATGTGTGTTGGACATGACGGACAGAGGATTTTTATTGTACCTTCAAAGGAACTGATAGTTGTTGTACTTGGCTATTCTCCTAAAGGATCAATGGATTTTGATAAACTGCTTACTGATGTAATCGGGACAATTGAAGAAGAAAGCAACTAACTAATATTTCAATGAAAAAAAAGATTCAAAACATATTTAACAGGGAAGCAGATGCAATAATAAATATTCCTGTTGATGACAATTATAAAAAAGCAAGCGATATAATCTACCATCATGTTCATGTTCTTCAAGGAAAGCTGATCACCAGCGGAATGGGTAAAGCCGGAGAGATTGCGAACAATATTGCCTCTACATTCAACTCAACCGGAACACCGGCCGTTTTTCTTCACCCGAGCGAAGCTCAGCATGGTAACCTTGGCATCATCCAAAAAAATGATGTTATGCTTGTAATATCCAACTCAGGTAAAACAAGAGAGATAATTGAACTGATCGATCTGAAGGATAATTTGTATGCCTCAGTTCCTGTTATTGTAATAACAGGCAATGCTGACAGCCCCCTTGTACAGAAATCATATTGTCATATACTTACAGGTTCACCGGAAGAAGTGTGTCCTCTTGGCCTGACGCCAACAACATCCACAACAGTGTTTACCGTAATCGGAGATGCCCTTGTAGTATTGATGATGGAAAAGATCGGATTCACTGCTGCCGATTATGCAAAAAGACACCACGGAGGATACCTGGGAACCAAATCAAGAGAAAAATCTGCAAATGGCGGATAAAATAAAAGGAGAGCTTACATGAATTTTAATTTGCAATTTTCTGAAAATCTGAGATATGACTGAAAGAAACTTAACTAATGAGATGAGTAGGAAAGATTACATTTTTTCAATCTCCATTATTGGTCTTTTCTTTTTCATATTCGGCTTTGTAACCTGGTTAAACGGCATCCTGATACCATTTTTAAGGACAGCCTGCGAACTGAATGATTTCGAAGCTTATTTTGTAACATTTGCATTCTATATCTCATACCTTGTAATGGCGCTGCCTTCATCTGCTCTTCTGAAAAAAACCGGCTTCAGGAAAGGGATGTCGATAGGCCTTTATATTATGGCTGCCGGCGCACTTATTTTCATCCCTGCTGCGCTTACAAGAACTTTCGGCCTCTTCCTTACCGGACTCTTTGTTAAAGGTACAGGACTTGCTCTCCTTCAGACAGCTTCCAACCCTTACATCACAATAATCGGTCCGCGTGAAAGTGCGGCTAGAAGGATAAGCCTCATGGGTATTGCAAATAAATTCGCCGGAGCGATTGCACCAATTATTCTGGCAAATATCATCCTGAAAGATTCTCACATACTCGATGAGAGACTGGCAAATGCATCAGATATCATTTCTCAGGGCATGATACTCGACGAGATGGCACGCAGGGTTATAATGCCCTATATTGTAATGGCTGTGATCCTGGTTTTTCTTGGCCTGCTTCTTAAACTTGCCAATCTGCCTGAAATAGACACCGAAGAAGATGAAATACCTGAAGTGTCACATTCAGGAAAAACAAGTATCTGGCAGTTCCCTCATCTGTGGCTTGGCGTTATAGCACTTTTCTTTTATGTCGGAGTTGAAGTTATAGCCGGTGATACAATAATAAGGTACGGACAATCGATCAATATGCCAATGGAATCCGCCAAATACTATACAAGCCTGACTCTGCTGAGTATGATACTCGGATATCTTTTGGGAATATTATTAATTCCAAAGTACCTGAAACAGGTTAACGCATTGAAAATATGCACAATACTTGGAGTTGTTTTCTCATTGGGGGCTGTTCTTACATCAGCAGATAAGGTGTTTTCAATGACATTCATAGATCTTGGCACCTTTAAGCCTATACAACTTGTTCTACCTGTTACAGTTCTTTTTGTGGCCCTGCTCGGATTGGCAAATTCTCTTGTTTGGCCGGCTATATGGCCTCTTGCACTTAACAGTCTCGGGAAATTCACAAAAACCGGATCAGCATTGCTGATAATGGCAATCGCAGGAGGTGCTTTGCTCCCGCTGCTCTATGGGAAACTGGCTGTACGCTTCTCTACCCAGAGTGCTTACTGGCTCTGCGTTCCTTGTTACCTCATAATTATGTACTATGCTTTCATCGGCCATAAAAAAGGACTGACCGAAGGCATATGATCTAAAGTATATATTCGACAAAATATATCTTGTAATATTCTGTTATTTATATATATAAACAAAGTAATATTTTTACGTTCGAAACTTGTTTTTGGAAATAAGCTTATATTGTATATTTTTGAAACCTGAAAATTTTTTTGATTAAAATCAGGTTCTATGAAGGACTGAGCTTCTGTCCTGATATTTAATAATCATTTAGAGGAATGGATATATCGGGTAAAAATTATAAAGCCTTCCTAAAACGCCAGGAGGAATTACGAAAACAATATGGAGAGAAGCAGGCAAAAAAGCAGCATGCCAAAGGAAAGCTGACAGCATGGGAAAGGATACAACTTCTTTTCGATCAGGGAACCTTTGAAGAAATTGATGCTTTTGTGACTCCGGCTGATCATCCCGTGGAATTTGGAAAAATAGAAAGAGCCTATGGAGACGGGGTTATTGTCGGCCATGGAAAGGTAAATGGAAGACTTGTTTTTGCATTTGCCCAGGATTTCACAATAATGGGTGGCTCCCTGGGTGTGGTTCATGCAAAGAAGATCTCCAAGATTCAGGAAATGGCCCTGAAGATGGGATGTCCTATTATAGGAATGATGGACTCGGGAGGTGCAAGGATACAGGAAGGAGTTGCGAGCCTTAGCGGCTATGCAGCTATTTTCCATAATATAATACAATCATCAGGGATTATCCCCCAAATATCTGTAATAATGGGTCCTGCTGCAGGAGGAGCCGTCTACTCCCCAGCCCTGACAGATTTTGTTTTCATGGTTAATAATACAAGTTATATGTTTGTTACGGGACCAAATGTTGTTAAGGAGGTACTTAATGAGGATGTGACTTTTGATGAACTTGGAGGAGCTGAAATTCATGCCAGGAAGAGTGGTGTAGCTCATATGATCTATGATGATGAGGAAAACACTATAATGGCTCTTAAAAAATTCCTTACTTATCTGCCATCTAATAATGTTGAGAACCCGCCGCTTGTTCAGGAAGAAAATCCAACTCCTGATATAAATGAAAAACTGAGGGATATAGTACCCGATGATCCGAATAAAGCCTATGATGTAAAAGAGGTTATTAACCTTATCATCGACAAAAACAGCTTTTTTGAGACAGCTGAACTGTTTGCACCCAATCTTGTTACGGGACTGGCACGGCTGAAAGGAAAAACAATTGGAGTCGTTGCAAATCAGCCCAAGGTCCTCGCCGGTGTGCTTGACATAGATTCATCAATAAAAGGGGCAAGATTCATAAGGTTTTGTGACGCTTTTAACATACCCATACTGACACTGGAAGATGTTCCGGGATTTCTCCCGGGTGTAGACCAGGAACATGCCGGAATAATAAGAAATGGTGCGAAGCTCCTATTTGCCTATAGTGAGGCTACAGTTCCAAGAATAACTGTCATCCTTAGAAAAGCTTATGGCGGAGCTTTCATTGTGATGAACAGCAAAAGCCTTGGAGGCGATTTCAGTTTTGCCTGGCCAACAGCAGAAATTGCTGTAATGGGACCTGACGGAGCAGTTGCTATCCTTTACCGTAAAGAACTTGCCGAATCTTCTGATCCCGATGAACTGAAAAAGGAACTTGTAAAAAAATACCGTGATAAGATCGCAAATCCTTTTATTGCTGACGAAAGTGGGTATATCGACGAAGTAATTGATCCGGCACTTACCAGAAAAAAAATAATATCAGCATTTAACGCTTTAAGCAATAAATGGGTAAAAGTACCTACAAGAAAACATGGCAACATGCCTCTTTAACAACACCAATTGCTCAACAGAACAGAAAATTTCGCTCAAGAACTAACAACTAATCCAACGACTCCAGGAACATAAGACTATAAAACTAAAATGAAGATCAAAAAGATCCTGATAGCAAATCGCGGAGAAATAGCAATCCGTATCATAAGAACGGCCAGAACACTTAAAATTAAGACAGTAGTTATCAAAACTGCTGCTGAGCCAAATGCAATGTATCTGTCTCATGCTGATGAGATTTTCGATTACAATGAGGAAACTGCAGAAATCCCGGTCTTTCTTGATATTGAGAAACTAATTGAAATTGCCCTGACAACAGGGGCTAATGCGATTCATCCCGGATACGGATTCCTGGCTGAAAATGCATATTTCGCCGATAAATGCCTTGACAACAAGATCGCTTTTATAGGACCTTCCCCTGATTCAATTTATAAAATGGGGAATAAAACAATTGCCAGAAAAATAGCTCTTGCAAATAAAATACCAATAGCAATGGGGAGCGAAGGCAATATTACAAACGAAGAAGAGGCAATAGCGATTGCTGAAAAAATTGGTTATCCCGTAATCATTAAGGCAGCTTCGGGCGGAGGAGGAAGAGGTATGCGTATTGTGCGCAACATTGAAGAAATGGAAAGGCTTTTTAGTATTGCAAGTAAAGAAGCCGAGAAAGCCTTCAAGGATCCTTCTGTATTTATTGAAAAATATATCGAAAACCCTAAACATATTGAATTTCAAATACTTGGCGATAAAAAAGGAAATGTAATACATCTTGGAGAAAGAGAGTGCTCGATTCAAAGAAAGCATCAGAAGCTTCTTGAAGAAGCTCCATCGTGTGCTTTAGATGACAAACTCCGTGAGAAAATGGGATCAACAGCTGTCAGAATAGCAAAAGCTGTCGGATATTATTCTGCCGGAACAGTTGAATTCCTTCTCGATTCGGAAAAGAATTTCTATTTCATGGAAATGAACACCCGAATACAGGTAGAGCATCCCGTTACAGAGGTAATAACGGGCATTGATCTGATTGAGCAGCAAATCCGTATTGCCAACGGTGAGGAACTTAAAATGAAGCAGGAAGATATTAAACTCAAAGGCTGGGCAATTGAATGCAGAATAAATGCTGAGAATGTACAAGCCTGCTTTGCTCCAGACCCGGGTAAAATTGAAAACATGCAGCTTCCGAGTGGACCGCACATAAGAATCGACACTGGTGTTCAGCCAGGTTCATCAATAGTGGCCAACTTTGATTCAATGATTGCTAAAATAATTGTAAGCGGAAAGGACAGGAAAGAAGCTATCAAGAATTGCAAATTGGCTCTTGATAAGGTATGGATAAAAGGCACAAAGACTACGCTCCCCTTCTTCAGAATGCTTGTCAGAAACCAGAAATTCCTCGATGGAACTTTCACAACCGCTTTTATAGAAAAAGATCTTGACAAATACTACTATAACAGCGAATATGAAGAGATGCTTGCAGCCTGGCTGGCTACAAAGCTGTTTGTAGAAGAGAATCTGCAGGAAAACAGTATCCAGATAGATTTTGAAAATACAAAAAATCTTAGCCCCTGGCTTTTAAACAAGAGAATAAACCAATTCTGAATTTAATCAGAGATTATGAACAATCTTAAGATCAAAAAACTATATGCACTGTCGTCGGAGAATAAAAAATTCAGTTTCTCTCTTCCCCTGAGTAATAAGATAAGGATAGGGAAAAGGGATTATGTTGTCAGCCTCCGCTCTGATGAGAAATACGGCACTTATATTCTCTGGAAAAACAGAAAATATCCGGTTGAGGTTGTGAGATCACGCCAGAATAAATACGAGATCCTCTTCAATGATATAAGTTATACCTTCACAGTTGAAACTCCTTTTTCTCTTAAGAGGATGAAAATGCTCAGTTTAAAAAAGGGAAAAGCAGAACTTGAAGTGATAAAAGCACCGATGCCAGGAAAACTTATTGATATACTGGTCAGAGAAGGATCCGAGATCCTGCGCGGCGAACCACTTGTTATCCTGGAGGCTATGAAAATGCAGAATGAGATTCTATCTCCTGTAAACGGCACTGTAAGCAAAATCATAGCCAAACCCAACACCAATGTGATGAAGGATGACATCCTGATCGAGATCAAAGTAAAATAGTCCGGCTAATCTCTATTTCTGTGGCACCTCTTTCAGTGTCTGACACAGAAAATGGTAGAAATTCTTTACGGATTTAATATTCACCTTTTCATCGGGAGAATGTGGATGTTTTATTGTCGGACCAAAAGAGATCATATCAAGAGAGGGATATACTCCTCCAATAATAGCACATTCCAGTCCTGCATGTATTGCTTTTATTTCAGGCATTTTCCCGAACATCTTATTATAAACTTCTGTTGCTGTTTTAAGAATAGGAGATGCCATATTAGGCTTCCAGCCAGGATAACCACCTGATATTGTCACTTTTGCATCAATAAGTTGAAAAACCCCCGCAATTCTCCAGGCAGTAGCTTCCTTTGAACTATCGACAGAACTTCGGCAGAGGTTATGCGCCTCAAACTTCCCCTTAGCGCATTTTACTATTGCCAGATTATTGGATGTCTCAACAAGTCCTTTCATAGCCTGACTCATTCTCTGCACTCCGTTAGGACAAGCAAATACTGCTCTTATTATTGCAAACTGGTCCTCTTTGTTCATTACGCTAAGAGGCTTTTCTGTCTTCTTGCCTGAAAAAGAAAGATCGGGTTCTGTTTCGGCAAATTCAGCCCTGTACATCTTCTCATAAGATTTAACAAACTTCTCAAAAGAAGCAGTTTTTGCCGAAGGCAGCAGTAAAACTGCATAAGATTCACGTGGTATTGCGTTTCGAAGATTTCCTCCTGATACTTCAGCAAGCCTGATCCCAAAATCAGATTCAGCCTGCATCAGAAAACGGAAAATAATCTTATTTGCATTAGCTCGTCCAAGAGCAATGTCGACCCCTGAGTGCCCTCCCTTAAGACCTTTTGCAGTGATCTTGTATGCCACCATTTCACCAGGCACCGCTTCCTCCTTATATTTCCTTACTGCACTTATATCTATTCCGCCTGCGCATCCCACACAGATCTCATTTTCGTCCTCCGAATCAAGATTTATCAGAATATCTCCCTTAAGCAAACCTTTTTTCAGTCCAAAAGCTCCTGTCATACCTGTCTCTTCGTCAATTGTAAAAAGAGCTTCAAGTGGTCCGTGTGAGACATCCTTTGCAGCCAGTATAGCAAGCGAAGCTGCTACACCAATCCCGTTATCAGCACCAAGAGTAGTACCATTAGCCCTTACCCATTCACCATCAACAATCGCTTCAATGGGATCTTTTTCAAAATCGTGTTTCTTATCATTATTTTTTTGCGGGACCATATCAAGATGTGACTGAAGAATAATTCCTTTTTTCTTCTCCATCCCTTTTGTCGCAGGTTTTCTTATAATAACATTTCCTACTTTATCAACGACAGTTTCAAGATTGTGTTCTTTCCCAAAATTGACAATATAATCAACTACCTTCTTCTCTTTTTTAGAGATACGAGGAATTCTGGTCAGGTCATAAAAGAAATTCCAAACTATTTTTGGCTCAAGATTGCGTATATCACTCATAATTAATTTGCATTTAGTTATTAATAAGACGTATAAATATATAATAATTCTTAAATAAAAATAGTGATTAATCGATAATTAAAAAACTTAAAGATTTGCCTTTAATAAGCACCATGTGATGAGTTTAAAATTGTAATAAAAACTTAACAATTAATTTATTTGAAATATGTGCTGTAATAATTAATTTTGGCTCCGGTTTCTGAATCAGATTATGCATCTAACATATAATGAACCTGTTAGTAAATAAGATCTTAAAATACCAGTTTAAAGTAATTCGTTTTGTCTGCCAATGACTTTCCTTTACATTCATAATTGCTCTGGTCATTATCTTCGGTTTCACAAACGGATTTCATGATTCTACAAATTCAATGGTTCATTTGATTTCCATAAAAATTTTATCGCCTTTTGCTGTTGTATCAATGGTTGTTTTTTTAAAAAGTGTAGCTTTTCTTGTTTTTCACCTTAAGATTGCAGCCACAATTGGAAAATGGATTGTTGAAACATTTGACATACATAATTTTCAAATATTTAAATTAAACGACTTTTCAAATCTTTAAAATATGAGTATTGATAAATTTCTTAAGTTTTTCCTTCCGAAGGACCATTCATTCCATCCTCTTTTTGAGGAAGATGCCAAAAACCTCGTAAGAGCTTCAGAACTTTTAAACACTATGCTCAGTTTCACTGAAACTGAAGATCATGAAAGGATACATAAGGAGATCAAGCAAGTTGAGCTTATTGGAGATGCTATTACTAACAAGACTTATATGCAGCTTAATAAATCATTCATCACTCCTTTTGACAGAGAAGATATACATGCCCTTATAAGCAATATTGATGATGTTGTCGATTCGATAAACGGTGTTGCCAGAAGGATCTGCCTATATAAACCGAAAAAATTACTCCCTGTATATAAAAAGATGGCTGAAATGATTTTGGAAGCCACAAAAGAGATTGAATATTCCATCCACTACCTTATCGATGCAGCAACATCAAATAAGCAAGAAATCACAAAAGCCTGTAATAATGTAAGTGTAATTGAGCATAAAGTAGATGAATACTATTATGTTGCAATTGGTGAGTTGTTTGAAAAGGAAAAAGATCCTATCGAACTGCTTAAAAACAACAAGATCCTTGAGATGCTTGAAAAATGCACTGATGAAGCAGAGAATGTTACTGACATAATAAAGGCTATCCTCATAAAGATGGCATAAGCCTCCGGGAGCAATATGACCGGCATACTGATCCGATTGCTTAAAAGAGTTTATTCCTTAATATTTGGCAGTTCCAGACCATATCCTTTCTTTTTATCCTCGGCTTTGAGCATCAGGGCAAAAATGAGAGCCAGTATCCCAAAAACAGTAAATATTATCATTGGCAGGGTATAGTCATAACTGTTTATCTCAACTCCGTCCAACATTCTTGTCCCGGTAATACAGAATCTGTCAAGAACCCAGCCGATCAGAAGAGGCACAAGCATCAGACCGATATTCTGAATCAGGAAGATAAGGCCATATGCTGTTCCAAGCTGCTTTTCAGGTATTATTTTCGGGACCGAGGGCCACATTGCCGAGGGCACAAGTGAAAAGCCGATGCCGAGAATTATAATAAGTATAATCGCTATTGGGGTTGCCGTCAGGAAGGGTATTGAATACATAGTATGTACAAAAATTAAGATTATTGCACCAATAACCATAATAGTAGCTCCTTTCCCTTTTCGATCATAGAGATTCCCGAAAAGAGGTGTAAGTAAAATAGTTCCGAAAGGCAATAATCCCGGTATTAATCCTGCCAGCTCCTGATCGACATTGAACTTATTGATCATCAAATCAGTGGCATATTTGATAAAAGGAAAAACAGCCGAATAGAACAATACACATAAAATTGCTATCTGCCACCATCCTCTGTTACGTATAATAAACAGGATGTCTTTAAGCCTGAAAGATTCTTCAGTTCCATCTTCACCCACTTCAACAAGGCCTGCATCAATGATTGATTTGTCAAGTTTCTTATCCATAAATGTATAGACTATAAATGAGATCATGCCTATACAGAGCATTATAAGAGCAACAAGAACAGGTTTAGAGACTCCGTTCAATGCTCTTGCAATAGGGATTGAAGTTGTCATTGCAAGTGCAGTACCCAGTCTGGCAGTTGCCATTTCAAGTCCCATTGCAAGAGCCATTTCCTTACCCTTGAACCATTTTACAATTATTTTCGATACAGTGATACCCGTTACCTCAATGCCGACACCAAAAATAGCAAAACCTAATCCGGCTATAACAACCTGTGCCTTCATTCCAAGAATCTCATGACCATCGAGAGAATGGGTCGATATAGCCCAGTATTTAATTGCTGTTCCTGCAACCATTACAGCTGTTGCCATAACCCCGGTAAATCTCACTCCCATCTTATCGAGAATGATCCCGCCGAAAAGAAGCATGAGAAGAAAAACGTTAAACCAGCCATATGCGCTTGTAAAAAACCCGTATTCCGCACTATTCCATAAAAGCTCCTTTTCAAGAAGCGGCTTCAGAGGCGCCATAACATCAGTAAGGTAATAGCCGCATAACATCGTGAAAGCAACTACAACCAGTGCAGACCAGCGTGCAACTTTTGAGTCTCGCAGGGTTTTCTCTATTGTTTCCATACAGCTTATTTTGACAAATTAAGGTGATAAAAGTAAAAAAATTATTTAAACGAAACATCTATATAATATCGCTATTAATGAACCAAACGCAACATTATTTGTTCTTAATCCAAAGAGATATCAATTGCGATCATAATAAATAGTTCTAATTTTGTACTTGTATCATACTTATTTTGATTTCCAATATGAAAAAATCCATCCTTATATTTCTTATAATATTTATTGGAGTTCCGGCCCTGACACAGATTAATCTTCCCGGGGCTTCCGGAGTAAAATGGCTAACTGTTGAGGAGGCAGAAAAATTAATGAACAATTCGCCAAAGCCAGTGTTCATTGATACATATACTGACTGGTGCGGATGGTGTAAGAAAATGGACCAGGACACTTTCAGTGATCCGGTGATTGCCGATCTACTTAACAACAAGTTCTATCCGGTAAAATTTAATGCAGAAGGAAAAGAAAAGATCTCATTCCTCGGACAGACATTTATTAACGATGGTAAATATGGCAATGCCCATCAACTGGCAGTAGCGCTTCTGCAGGGCCAGTTATCATATCCAACTGTTGTCTTCCTTACAAAAGAGGGGGATAAGGTAATGGTTACTCCGATAAAAGGTTACAGACAAGCCAAGGATATGGAATTATTCCTGAGTTATTTTGCAGACAGAGCTTACGAGAAACTCAGTCTTGATGAGTATCAGAAAAATTTTACCGGCAAGATCAGGTAGAAAGCTTCTTTATTTTCCGATAATATAATTGGCCGGTAACTGAACAATCTGACCTAACTGATAGACCAGTTTTCTTGAATTATGTAATACTTCGTCACCCATTTTTATCTTCAGAACGGCAACATCAGGGATACGATAATAAAGCCTGTCTGTTTTCGATGCAGCCGGATCACCATGCTGCGTGGAAATAATTGTAATGTCTTTTGTTTTCTTTTCCGGGCTTAACTCAATAATTACCGGTATTCCACTTGATGTTGTATCGGAAGCTGGTCCGGTAACTTCAGAGAAATTAAAAAGGCACAAAGGTTTGCCTGACATTCCCGAAGTTGGAATAAACTGATAAGTAAAAGATCGTATTTCACTTATTACCTTCCCGGTAAATAATTCGGAGTATTCCTGCTCCATCCTGTTCAGTTCATTAATTGCTGCTTCGTTCTGGGGAAATACATTTGCTTCACCTGTGAGGACCATAAACTTTCCTTCACGCAGTTCCATAAGCCTTTTGGCAGCACGTTCAGCCAGTTCCTCGGGAGAAAACTTTTTGATTCTCTCCACCACGTATGGTATTCTGATAAACTGGTCGTCTATGCTGGCCCTTCTGTATGCCGTGTCTGTCTGAACCCTGAAGTATTCATCCGAGCCCAGATCATATGTCCTGAAATCATTAATATTAAAATCATTTCCGTCGTACCCTGTAAATCCCGGTTTATCAGACTCAGGATTCAGATCAAGGATAAGACCGCTCTTTTTAAGAGCCAGGGCATTTGTTTGCTGCAGACTGTTTGATCCGATAACATAATATTCTGAAGGATCAATTTCCTCATGAGAGGAGACACTAATGCTTCTTACTTCCCAGTGTTCATCTTCCTGAGTTATTACATTAGTCAACCCGAGAAGATCTCCGGCATACTTTGAATAAGGACCCGGAAGTTCAATAGTTCTTTCAAACTGAAAAGTTACCTTGAAAACTGTCATAGGAAGTGCATAAATAAGACTGCCTGGTCGCATTATGACTGTATCAGACAAAGGAGTCACAACAATTTCCGGAGTTTTCTGCTTTTTGAGAGAAGAACAGGAGCATACAATTATTAACAGCAATAGAACAAGGACTGAACTCTTTTGAATAATTCTTTTTATCATCATCACTCTATGTATTTACTAATATTTACTTTCTTTTATCAATCTCCTTAAATAACGTCATTCTTTTGATCTTATTCTGTTATAAGCTTCGCCAATTCCTAATATAATATCGGAAGCAATAACTGATTCAATACCTGATCTCTCTGCAGCAATATCTCCGGCAAGTCCATGCAGATAAACCCCCGTTAAAGCTGCATTAAGCGTGTCATAACCCTGGGCAAGGAGTGCAAGGATCATACCGGTAAGCACATCTCCGCTTCCGGCTGTTGCCATTCCGGGATTGCCTGTACTGTTAAACCATACCCTGCCGTCCGGTGATGTAACAGATGTATGAGCACCTTTAAGGACTACAACGCAATTGAATTTTGATGAAAAATCAATTTGCTTCCGAAGTCTTTCATAACTGTCGGATGATTTTCCGGCAAGCCTTTCAAATTCTTTTGGATGTGGGGTAAGGATACATTTATCCGGAAGTATCTCCAGCCAGTTCTTATTCAGCGATAATATATTCAATGCATCAGCATCAATGACAAGAGATTTTTTCCAGTTCTTAACAAGATCATAAATAACCGCCTGTGTTTCAATATTGGTGCCTATCCCCGGTCCTATTGCTGCAGCTGTAAAAGGATCGCTTATGACTTTATCGCTTATTATCTCTTCTGATTTATCACTAATTATCATTGCCTCCGGCACTAAACACTGCATTATGACATTGCCCCCGGATGGAACCTGACATGTAAGCAATCCTGCTCCGGTACGGAGAGCAGCTTCAGCACCAAGTGCCACTGCTCCTATTTTCCCGTAAGAACCACCTATCAGAAAAGCATGACCATAAATACCTTTATGATCAAACTTTTTCCTTGTTTTCAGAAAAGATCTTATCAATTCTTTCTGCATAAAGAAATAAGGAGTCTCTGTTTTGTCTGTTATTTCCTTATGCAGGCCTATTGGCAGAATTTTCCATTTACCGACAAATTTATAATTCTCGGGGAACATAAATGAAAGTTTCGGGAACTGGAAACTCAGGGTGTAATCAGCATGTATTATGTTCTCTTCATCATTGGCTGAGTTATCTTCATCTGAGAGGCCTGAGGGAATATCAACCGATACAATTGTGGAAAGCGATCCGTTAATCTTTTTAATCACCTCTGCTACCAAACCTCTGACAGGTTTCGACAATCCTGTTCCGAAAATAGCATCAACAATAACTATACTTTCGGATAAGAGAGGTACCTGTTCCGGATCAGTGATGATGCTGAACGGAACATCTGTTTCCCTGATCAGCCTTTCCTTATTTATTTTCCAGTCGGGCGAAGTATTATCACTTACCTGAACGAAAAAGACATAAGTTTTATAATTATCCTTATAAAGCATCCGGGCAAGGGCTAATCCATCACCTCCGTTATTCCCCGGACCGGCAAAAATGAAAACAGGTTTTTCATTGCTGAAACTGGCTGTAAACCAATCCCGGATCTTTCCTGCAGCCCTTTCCATCAAATCAACTGATGATACAGGCTCATTTCGGATTGTGAACTCATCAATATGCCTAATCTGTTCGCTCCGGAAGATTTTCATAATACTTGCTCAATATTCCACAAATTTAATCTCTTCAGGCATTAATAAAAAAAGATTAATATATTTGTTGGCAGTCATGCACAGAATAATCAGGAATAAGAAAGATTCGTTTCATGGCTGAATACCTGATCAAATTAATTGTGTTAACCAAAACTAACATCAACCTCTATGCTTAAGAATCACCCTAAAGGTTTACTGGTTGCCTTTTTCTCCAATATGGGAGAAAGATTCGGCTTTTATACAATGATGGCTATTCTCGTCCTCTTTTTACAGGCAAAGTACGGTCTGTCGGCTGACAAGGCGGGAGGAATCTACAGCTGGTTTTATTTCAGTATATATGCTCTGGCCCTTGTAGGGGGTATTCTTGCCGACTCGACAAAGAAATATAAACTTGTCATACTTGCCGGTATTATAATCATGTTCGCCGGCTATCTAATAATGGCAGTTCCGGGAATGTCCCTGACAGTCACAATTATTGGATTGATGACAATTGCTCTGGGTAACGGGTTGTTCAAGGGTAATCTGCAGGCAGTTGTCGGACAATTGTATGACGATCCAAAATACTCCAGGCTGAGGGACACAGCATTCATGATCTTTTACATGGGTATAAATATCGGTGCATTCTTTGCACCCTTTGCGGCAAATGGTATTCGTAACTGGTGGTTGAAATTAAATGGTTTAGCCCACGACGGAAGCCTCCCCTCGCTCTGCCATCAGTTTAAAAACGGAACTCTTACAGACACAACAACATTACAGCAACTGGCTAATAAAGTGAGCCTTAGCGGACCAGTGACTGACCTTTCGGCATTTGCGGACAGATATATTGATGTGTTCTCAAAAGGTTATAACTACGCTTTTGGAATTGCTGCCGGAGCCATGGTGATATCCCTGCTTGTGTATGTGATTTTTAACAGGCTGCTGCCAAACAAGGAGAATAAGATAAGTACTGCTTCCGAATCATCCGAAAAAATCGAATTCAAACCTGCTGCAATTTTAGCTGCAATCATAGCTATCGGTGTAACTGCCACTGCGCTGCATTTTATAAAAGAGGTTGGCTGGGCCGCAGGTTTTGCTTTTGGATTATTTGCGGGATTTGTCACCTGGATCTTCCTTAGTTCCCGTAAGGAAGAAAGGGCAAGAGTAACTGCCCTCATTCTGGTGTTCATAGTTGTTATCTTTTTCTGGATGTCATTCCACCAGAACGGGCTGACACTTACACTTTTTGCCAGGGATTACACTGTAAAACAGGTGGGGCCCTTCACCAATCTTTTCTTCACACTGCCTTCAATGCTTGCAGTTATTGGTTCTATCGCCGGCCTGGTATTACTTCTCTACAAGAAAATTAAAACAAGTAACAGGATAGTCGGAGGAATACTTTTTGTTGTCTCATTATATTTCGCTTTCTATTTCCTCTACGGGTTTGATCCTACAGGTCAAATGAAAAGATTCTTTAATGTTTTTGAACTCCAGAATTCAATTGCCCCTGAAGTCTTTCAATCTTTCAATCCCCTGTTCATTGTAGCTCTGACATTCCCTGTAATGGGTGCTTTTGCATGGATGAACAAGAAAGGAATTGAACCATCGACACCGAAAAAGATCGGGATAGGAATGGTGATCGCAGCCCTGGGATTCGTAATTATTCTGATTGCATCAATAGGCGTACCGTCTCCTGCTTCACTTCAGGGAGCTCCTGTTGCTGACACCGACAGAGTATCACCTTACTGGCTGATAAGCAGTTACCTTGTCCTTACAGTTGCTGAGCTTTTCCTGAGCCCGATGGGATTATCTTTCGTATCGAAAGTGGCTCCGTCGAGGTTTCAGGGCCTGATGCAGGGCGGATGGCTACTTGCAACAGCTGTCGGCAACAAACTGCTGTTCATAGGAACACTGCTTTGGGATAAAGTGAATTTAAGCACTCTCTGGCTGGTATTTATTGTCTGTTGCTTAATATCTGCTGCATTTATCTTTTCAATACTCAAAAGACTTGAAAAAGCATCAGCCAGCTAGGCTTATAGATTGAATATATTTAAATAGCAGACGTATTACTTGTTCCATTCCAACATAATACTTACTATTTATTTTAATACAATTAAAAAGGACAATAAGTTCATGGGGTTTTATTAATTTTGCATTTAATTTTTTGCCTCCTTAAGATATATTTTAACAGGTAAACAAAGGAATATGAAAGTCCTTAAATTTGGCGGTACATCGATAGGTACTCCGGAAAGGATACTTGAAGTAAAAAGGATTATTGAATCACAGTCACTTCCATGTGTTGTTGTGGTTTCCGCATTCGGTGGTGTAACGGATGATCTTCTTCAGGCTGCCGAAGCAGCAGCTTCCGGTAATAAGAATTACTCATCGCTTATTGATAAGATCAACATAAAGCACAAGGAATTTGCCGAGAAGCTTATAAGGGATAAAGATAAGCAGCAGAAAGCTTTTGAAGTCGTAGAGACAATATCAAATGAACTTATAGAATTCACAAGGGGTATTTTCTTTTTGCGTGAACTCACAAGACATTCTCTTGACCAGGTTCTTGCAACAGGTGAAAGGATCTCATCATTCCTGATAAGCAGTCTCCTTTCTGAAAATGATTACATCGATTCCAGAGAGATCCTGAAAACGGATATAAGGCTTGAAGATTCTGTTGTCGATTTTAAATTGACAAACTCGCTGATAACAAGCAGGATAAATCAAAAATTAAAGCTTACAGTTATACCAGGGTTCATTGCAAGTAATAACAAAGGAGAAACCACGACGCTTGGCAGAGGAGGATCAGATTACACTGCAGCAATAATTGCTGCAGCGTTAAATGCTGAGATACTTGAGATATGGACCGATGTTGACGGGTTCATGACAGCAGACCCTAAGAAAGTGGATAAAGCATATACAATAGAAAGCCTGACCTATGCAGAAGCTATGGAACTGTCGCATTTTGGAGCCAAGGTGATCTATACTCCCACTCTCAGACCAGTATTCAAGGCCAAAATTCCGGTTGCTATCAAAAACACTTTTAACCCCACAGCGAAAGGGACCATAATCAATCACAAACCGGATGATAACAGCCGTAGCCTCATTAAAGGGATATCATCAATTGATCACATAGACCTGATAACCATCCAGGGACCGGCAATGGTTGGTGTGACTGGCACTTCAGCAAGATTATTCGGTGCTCTTGCAAAACACTCAATTAACATAATTCTTATAACTCAGGCCTCATCTGAATATTCAATAACTTTTGCTGTCAAACCTGACAGCAGCACCATTGCATCAGAGGCAATTACATATGAATTTGAACGCGAGATAAGACAGAACAAGGAGCTGAAGATAATAGTCGAAAAAAACATGTCGATAATAGCAATTGTCGGCGAAAAGATGCAGAATACCCCGGGTATATCTGCAACCTTGTTCAGGGCTTTAGGCCGGAATGGTATCAATGTTATTGCAATAGCTCAGGGTTCGTTAGAACTGAATATTTCTGTCGTTATCAAAAATGAGAGTCTTAAAAGAGCCCTGAATGTGATACATGACGAATTCTTCCTTTCGACTTACAAGGAACTCAATATTTTCATTGCAGGTATCGGACTCGTAGGATCAAGCTTGCTTAAACAGCTTCAGAATCAATCGAAAGTTCTTTTTGAGGAACATAATCTCAAGGTTAACCTGATGGGTATCACCAACTCCAGGAGGATGCTGGTCCGGTCAAAAGCCATACCCCTTGATCAATGTAAGGAAATATTGAAAAATGAGGGTGAAAAAGCAAACATCTCATCTTTTGCCCAGAAGGTAAGAAAAATGAACCTTAGAAATTCGGTATTCATAGATTGCACAGCTGATGCAACAGTTGCTTCTGTGTATGGAAGCTTTCTCTCAGGATATGTTTCGGTTGTAGCGGCTAACAAGATTGCATGTTCATCGGATTATGAATATTACCTTAGTCTTAAGAACATGGCAAGTGAAAGGGGCGTCCGTTTCATGTATGAAACTACAGTAGGTGCAGGCCTCCCAATAATAAAAACAATAAGTGACCTTATTTTAAGCGGCGACAGGATATATAAGATCGAGGCAGTGCTTTCCGGTACGCTTAACTTTATTTTTAATGAACTCAGCGCAGAGTTACCCCTTAGCAAGGCAATACGGAAAGCAAGAGAAAAAGGTTATTCCGAACCGGACCCAAGGATCGATCTGAGCGGCACCGATGTTGTAAGAAAGATCCTTATTCTTGCCCGTGAGGCCGGCTACAGGATTGAACAGAAAGATGTTGAAGTCAAGAGATTCCTACCCGACAGATGCTTTGAAGGAGACCTTAATGAATTTTACAAACATGTTGAGGAGCTTGATGCAGAATTTGAATCGAAGAGGCTGGAAATGGTAAAGCAGAAAAAGAAATGGAGGTTTTTCGCTACTCTTGATCGGGGTAAGGCAAGCGTTGGATTGGTAGATGTGGACCAGGATCATCCTTCCTATAACCTTGAAGGAAGCAATAATATTGTTCTTCTGACAACAGAACGCTACAAGGAACTTCCAATGGTCATAAAAGGATACGGCGCCGGTGCAGAAGTGACAGCTGCCGGGGTTTTTGCCGACCTTATGAGAGTTGTCAATGTATGAACAGGAATAAACACTTCACTGAAAAGCATGATAATCAAATATTACTCAACTAATCTCAAGTCACCACAAGTCAGATTCAAAAATGCACTTCTTGAAGGTCTCGCTCCCGATGGCGGATTATACATGCCTGAACATCTTCCCAGGATTGACAGAAAGGAAATAGAGGCTTTCCCGTCGCTTGATTATCCGAATATCGCATTCAGAGTACTCAGAACACTGCTTCACGATGAGCTTGAAAATGATTTATTGCTATCTCTCTGCTATGATTCATACAATTTTGAGGTACCTGTCGAAAATATCCACGACCGGACCTTTATTCTAAGGCTTGACAGGGGTCCGACATTATCATTCAAGGATTTTGCAGCACGAATGATGGCAAGGCTGATGAATTGTTTCATTTCGGCTGAGGGATTACGCTACACCATACTTACCGCAACATCCGGTGATACAGGCAGCGCTGTAGCCAATGCCTTTCACGGACTTGAGAACATTGATGTAATAGTTCTGTTTCCTTTCGCTGAAGTGACTGAATATCAGCGGAAACAAATGACAACACTTGACAAGAACATAAGTGCCATCGCAATTGACGGGAAATTTGATGACTGTCAGGCACTTGTCAAAAAAGCTTTCCTTGATCCTTCCCTGTCACAATGTTCACTTACTTCAGCAAACTCAATTAACATAGGCCGCCTTCTTCCTCAGTCGGTTTATTATTTCTACTCCTGGTCAAGGGTAATAAAAGACATAAGCGAAAATGTAATATTCAGCGTTCCTTCAGGCAACTATGGCAACCTTATGGGCGGGGTAATTGCAAGAGAACTAGGTTTGCCTGTAAAAAAATTCATAATCGCTACAAATGAGAACAACGAGGTACTGGAATATCTGAGAACAGGCACCTACAATATAATTAATCCCTCTATAAACTGCATCTCAAGTGCCATGAACGTGGGACATCCAAGTAATCTTGCAAGGATCATTGCCTTATACGGTGGGATAATGAATAAGGAAGGAGAAATTCTCAAGGCTCCGGATCTGCAGAGGATGCGGAAAGATTTTTCCGGCTTCAGTGTCACAGACGATGAGACAAGAAAAACGATCGCGGATTTTTTCAGACTATACGGTTCCCTTATAGAACCTCACGGAGCTGTGGCATGGAAAGGCATGCAGATGTTTCGCAATATGAATCCTGATTATGCTGATGATAAGCAACTGTTCATATCTCTTGAAACAGCTCATCCCTCTAAATTCAGGGAAGAAATTGTAAAGATCCTTGGATTCTCACCTTCTGTTCCGGAACAACTTGCAAGAATTGATGCTCTGAAAGAAAACTTCGTTAAAATGGAGAATAATTATGATTTGCTTAAAGAGTTCATTCTCAGGCATCACAAACAATAAAGACCGATATGTATATTTTATGTTCTGACCTTGAAGGGGTTTTTATTCCTGAAATCTGGATAAATGTAGCAAAACACACGGGCATAGATGAGTTAAAACTTACAACCCGCGACATTAATGATTATGATGTTTTGATGAAAAGAAGGCTTGAGATTCTTCATCAGCACAATCTTACGATACATGTGATACAGCAGGTAATTGCCAATATCGAACCTTTACCGGGGGCTATAGAGTTTATTACCTGGCTGAGAAAGAAAATTGAAATAATCATTGTATCAGATACCTATTCAGAGTTTGCAAAACCTATAATGGAGAAGCTCGGACATCCTACACTCTTCTGCAATTCCCTTACAATAGATCAGTTTGGAAATATTAAAGATTACAATCTCCGTCAGGCTGACGGAAAAAGAAAAGTAGCTGCAGCCCTGCAAAATCTTAATTTTAAGGTTATTGCTGTAGGAGATTCATATAACGACATCAATATGCTGAGAAAAGCGGATGCAGGTATTCTTTTCAGACCACCGCAAAATGTAATAGATGATAATCCTGACCTGCCGGTTACAGTATCATACGATGAGCTTAAAAAAATGATCTTGGCAATACTTGATGCCGAAACAATAGCCTGATTATCCAATATTTATTATTTTTACGAGTAAGATCCGGTAAAAGAGCCGGGTACAGGTTTCTAATTTTCGCAAAATGGATAAATCACTATTACGAAATAAAACTGTCCCTATATTGCTCGCATTGCTCAGGATTGCCATCGGCTGGCATTTCCTGTATGAAGGACTGGTTAAGGTCCTTGATCCGAACTGGTCAGCAAGATCCTTTCTTGAGGGATCGAGATGGATCTTCGGGGATTTTTTCCGTCTCATGGCATCAAACGATACTGTCATGCAGGCCATCGACATTGCCAACGCATTCGGCCTTACTCTTGTTGGCCTGGCTCTGATACCAGGCCTGTTTACACGGCTGGCATCATGGGCAGGTGTCATAATGCTCCTTCTCTACTATCTTGCATATCCGCCTTTCGGAGATTACGCATACGGCGCTTTAGCTGAAGGTAACTACCTTATAGTCAACAAAAATTTAATCGAACTTGTTTGTCTCCTCCTGCTTGCTTTCTCCCGGTCCGGAGAATTTTTCGGTCTCGACAAACTTATCTATGAATATTACAGAAATGATGTTGATGATGCCGGGGGAAAAGACTATCAGCCTCTTCCAGCCGGAAACAATAAGCGCAGAGAGCTCTTAAAAGGGCTGGCAGGACTACCTTTCCTTGCAGGATTTGCAGGAATCTTCATTAAAAACATTCCAGAGCAGGGACCCGATGCAATTTCGAGCGCTACACTTCCTAGGGTCACATTCAAAAAAATCACTGACCTTAAAGGAGAATTGCCAAAAGGCAGAATTGGCAATCTTGAAATAAGCAGGCTGATACTGGGATGCAACCTGATAAGCGGTTATGCCCATGCACGGGATCTGATCTATGCAAATACATTATTCAAAGCCTATAATACTGATCAAAAGATACTTGAAACATTCCATCTTGCTGAAATGGCCGGTATTAATACTTGTTTTATCACAACACCTAACTTCCCTATTTTCAATAAGTATCTAAAGCTTTACGGAGGAAAGATGCAAACAATTTGTCAGGCTGATCTGAAAGTCAGCGATTTCTACGGTGATATTGATAAGGCTATTGATTATGGTGCAACAACACTATATATCCAGGGAGGCTATGCCGACAGGTATGTAAGGGATGGAAAGATCTCTCAGGTTGCAGCTGCTGTTGAGTATATAAAGAAAAAAGGATTCCTGGCAGGTGTTGGCTGTCATGCCCTTGAAGTTGTTGAAATATGTGAAAAAGAAGGTGTTCCAAACGACTATTATGTAAAAACCTTCCATCATGATAATTACTGGTCGGCACATCCTGTTTCACAACGGGAACCCTTCAGTGTTGATATCAAAAAATCAGTTGATCATAATATGATCCACGACAATATTTTTGACCTCTTTCCTGATAAGACGACACAGCTGATGAGCGGCATCCGCAAACCCTGGATAGCGTTCAAGGTACTTGCAGGAGGAGCAATTGCTCCAAGAAACGGTTTTCGTTTTGCCTTTGAGAACGGAGCAGATTTTATCTGTGTCGGAATGTTCGATTTCCAGATAATTGACGATGTCAATATCGTTAATGACCTGCTTGCTCAGCTTAAAAACAGGCAGCGACCCTGGTTCTCCTGATATGCTATTTCAATATCTCAGACGTGTAACGGTTGGCAATATCGGATTGATCCCTTGCGAGATCAGATATAATTACAATCAGATCATCTTTCCATGCCAGGAAGATAGTACCATTATATTTGTCTGTGAATACATATTTTCCGGTCTCTGACTGTATCGGTTCCACACCGGACCAGGTCAGATAAGTTGATGCGGTTTTATAAGCCTCCTCAGGTGATCCTGACTTAATAATGTATATGTTAAATCTGTCATTACCAACCTGATATACAGCTTTAAATGCCTTATTGAGAAAAGAGTGTCCAAGAATGCTTTCATTCAAATAGACCTCTTCATTTTTCTTTCTCCCTTCCACGGGGAAAAGTGAGATAAGTGAAGGCATATCTGTTTCACCCTGAAGCATCATTTCGATCCTGGAAGCAAGAGTCCGTACGGCATTGATTGTTTTGGGTTTTTCTGAGAAAGTTCGTATCTTAATATAATAGTTCCCTTTAAAAAAATTCAGTGAACCCTCAATATTGTATCCCTGAGCCCCAAGTGTTATGAAATTGTAATCAGATGACCGCTCCGAGGCATAAATTCCAAAAGCCAAAGTGTGATCCCTGTGTCTGTATATTTCCGCTTTGATAAGTTCTTTGCCTTTCTTGTATTCGGCAATATGCAGATCAATGAACCCCAGTGACAAGAAACCATCAGCAGCCCCGTTTATAAAATCCCATAGATTTTCAGGTGTATAGACCGGGTAATTTTCAATTTTCCTGAAGCCCTTCAACTCAGGAAATATTATATCCTGAGCAGATAGGGTAAACGGATATAAAACAATCAACATCAAGATGAGCAAATTCTTTTTCATCATAAGATAATTTTAATTTTAATGGTATGATGCCTGTCGCACATGATTGAAAATTAAATTCATTACGTGTTTGCGTTTGAACCAATCATGTGGGGTTTCTTCCAATAATCATATAGTTTTATGAGACTCTTCAGGCCAGAAAATCAAAAGGCACTTCGGATAATCTTGTAATATCAGCTATTTTTTGTTTCACATCAAAGCTTCTGGAGCACTTTACCTTGCATACATCACAATCGCCACAGGGATTATTCTTTACATTAAGTTCTCCAAGCAGATGTTTGGCCATTGCCGGATTTGAATATCCATAGGCATACATATAGGCACGCATAAAATCGGGTATCTGAAGCTGTTTCGGGCAATCCTCAAGGCACTGTCTGCAACCTGAACATAATAAACCCGGCTCGCTTAATGATGCAAGAAGATCATTTTTTTCTTGTTCATTAAGAGTGATGTCTTCAAGCACCTTTGAATTGAGTTCGAGTTCATCAAAATTTGTCATTCCGGGGATTGTTGTTGCAATATCAGGGTTTGACAGCACCCATTTCAGAGCGGCAGAAGTATTTATACGTTTTGTTTTTTCACGGTCAAGGAAACCGCCCCCTGCCATTGTTTTCATTGCTACTATACCAATACCCGCATTTGCTGCTTTTTTTATTGCCTTCTGAAGTTCGGACAGATTATCAAGCCTGTAATTATACTGGGTCAGTATTACATCCCAGACATCCCTATCTGCTGCTGCATCAATTACAATGTGCTCATTCCTGTGTGTTGAAAAACCTATAAATTTGATACGACCTTCCTTTTTAAGCTGCCTTACGGCATTAATAATTGGCTTGTAATCAAACAATTCAGGATCTGAAACATCGTGAACATACAGGATATCGACATAATCCATCTTAAGCCTTGACATACTAACATTGAAAAGTTCCATGAATTTCTCAGGGGTTGTCTGAGCATTTGGTTTTCCGTTATTGTCGGTTCCTGGTTTAACTTTTGTGGAAATTATAAATGAGTCTCTGGGATAGTCTTTGAAAAGATTCCCAAGCATAATTTCGCTGTTACCACCAAGGTAACCATTTGCAGTATCGAATAATCTCATACCCTTTTCATGGGCTGCCCTGCAAAGGCTTGAGTTATCAGATCTCATAACTCCAAAACTGACAACAGGAACTTTAAGTCCCGTTTTTCCCAATGTTCTGTAGATTATATTCTTTTGCTCAGAAAGGGGCACAGCTACAGCTATAGGGGACATTGCAACAGCGCCTGCTCCGGCTATGCCTGTCCTTATGAATCCTCTTCTTGTTATCTGTTTCATTACTGTTTATTTTAAATTTCTAATACGAATTTCTATATCGGTGTTTTTCAGCAACTGAATTAATTTATCTGTTTTTGTCTCGCTGTAATGATATGGATAAAGGATTTTTGGCTTAAATGCCAGCGCCGCATCGGCAACCATTTCAGGTGTCATTGTATAGGGCTGGTTCATTGGCAGAAAAGCTATATAAATATCCTTCAACTCCTTCATTTCCGGAATATATTCAGTATCCCCGGCTACATAGATCCGTCTGTTACCAATTGTTATGATATAACCATTCCCTCTTCCTTTCGGGTGAAATGGCTCACCGGGTGAACGCATGCTGACTATATTATAAGCCGGAACAGCTTCAACAGTAATATTATTAACTACTTTTTTATCACCTGCCTTCATCGCCTGGGACCATTTGAGCTGAGAGGCTGTTCCTGCATCACTTAGCAGAATTGTTTCCGGTTTCCTTAATTCCCCAATCAGGTCAGGATCAAAATGGTCGAAGTGATCGTGTGTAACAAGGATAAGATCAGCCTGAGGAAGGTTTGTATAGTCACCTGAACTTCTTACAGGATCAATATGAATACAAAAACTGTCTAATCTGAACATGAGCGATCCATGTCCGATAAAGTGCAATTCAACATCTCCTGCCAATGTGCTTATTGTATCCATTTCAGGAGGATTCTGGGAAAAAATTGTTGTGGTCATTCTCAAATATATTAAGACTAAAATTAATTTCCTAAATATGATCTAATTTAATTTAATTTTTTTAGGAACTTATGGCCATGCTAACTGCTATGAATCGTTTCATGTTAAACCTGTATGAAACGAAATTATTCATAGAAATGCGAATCCTGATATTTTAATCAAATTTTTTTTCTCCTCTTTCATTTTATATATAAATTTTGATAACTTGCCATGGGTATTTAGGTTACAGCGTTAATCATTTAACACTGATGTGGTTAGGGATAGATAAACAAACTTCTTTGCTGTTCTCTTTTCTGGGTTTTTCGTTAATTGCATTCAGTCAGCCGGCAAAGGAGTACAGGTTCCGTTTTCATGAAAGCCGGGAGGATATCGGCTTTAAATCGACAGATAATTCTTATACAATTGAATATAATATCCAGGATCTCAAGCTTCTTGATTTCTCTGATGAAAATGGCAATTTTTACCGTATAAACATCCCGGGGCATATATCCACTGTAGCACCCGGGAAACCTGAATTGCCTGTTCTGAGCCGTCTCATAGCCGTACCTGATGACTTTTCTTTCAGGATAAAGATATCAGATGTAAAATCATTCATGATTAATCCTGCCAAAAACAAGATAAAGGGGATCCTTTTCCCTGCCCAGGAAGGTGAGACAAAAACGCCGCAGAAGAAGAAACAATTCACACTTGATAAAGAAGTTTACTCAACAAGGGAATTTATCAGGTCAGACACAGTTACAATTGAAGCTGTAAGCAGGCTCAGAGACATCAGTCTGGCAAATCTGATCATATCTCCGGTAAGATATAATCCACACTCAAACCTGATTGAAGTGATCACCTCTATGAAAATTGAGATCACTTTCTCAGGCACGGTCACCAAAGCACAAATGTCTCCGTCTTTTTCAAAACTGATTGGGAAAGGCATCACAAATTACTACCCTGAAGATGTAATACCATCCTATTCCGATAAGCCGGTAAGAATGCTTATCCTTACTGATACGATATTTCGAGACAAGCTTGCTCCTCTTATAAAATGGAAAACCCAAAAGGGTTTTAAAACAGAAGTCCTTTATAAAGGTAAAAATTATGCTGGCACTGATTACGCTGCTATCAAAAACACCCTGACGAATATCTACAATAATTCATCAGAAGAAAATCCTGCTCCGGAATATCTTCTGATCATAGGTGATGTGACAAAGATCCCGCGATACGGAACAACTCAGATCACAGACATGTATTACGGAGAGTTCGACGGAAATGGTGATTATATGCCTGAAATGTTCATTGGCAGGCTTCCTGTAAAAGATACAACGGAACTCAAATCAGTAATTAATAAAATCATCGCTTACGAAAGATTTGAATTTGCCGATACAAACCGTTTTTACGAAAACAGCCTTGCTACCACCGGCTATGACGAAAACTACTATAAATACATGAATAACCAGGTGGGCTATGCAGTATCAAATTATCTCAACACTTCAAACGGGATAAACGGATTTCATTTCTATCACCCTCAGAACCTGTCTGTTCTTGAGGCTACAAAGGATTCGGTGAAAAAGCTTATCAACAGGGGAGTTTCTTTCCTGAATTATTCAGGTCATGGATCACCAACAGGATGGCTTCATCTCAATATTGATACTGCAGATGTCAGAAAGCTTACAAACACAAATATGTATCCCTTTGTTGTAAGCAATGCATGCCAAACCTCAAAATTTGATATCGCCTCATTAGGGAATAAAATGGTTGTCTCGGCTAACAAAGGTGCCATAGGATTCATTGGATGCTCAAATGATTCATACTGGAACGAAGATTACTACTGGTCTGTAGGCCTGGGAATACCATCAGCAACTCCGACATATGAGAATACCGGCCTGGGATTTTACGACAGACTCTTCCATACTCATGACGAACCGGCATCTGACTGGTATATTACAATGGGACAGGTGAACTTTGCAGGCAATCTTGCTGTAAGTGCAAGCACCAGTCCAAGAAAAAGATACTACTGGGAAACATACAATCTTGTAGGTGACCCGAGCATAATACCAATTCTCGGAATACCCGGAGAATTCAATGTGAACTTTCCGGATACTCTGCCTCCTGATATAAGATCATTTTCCTTTCTTTCAGAACCGTTTTCCTATGTGGCAATTTCAGATTTCACTAATCTCTGGGATGCATCACATACAAGTCCTTCAGGATCAATAACTCTAGAACTTCCTGCAAATAAAGGCGACTCATGTCTTCTTGTAATTACCGGTCAAAACAAAAAACCTCTGATAAAGACTATATATTTTTCTAGTATAAACGAGGAGTTCATTAACATCTCAAAAATTGAGATCAGGGATGTAAAAGGCAATAATAATAGTCTGGCCGATTATGGAGAATCAATTTACCTTGGCCTTACAGTAAACAATTACGGCAGTATGGATGCAACAAACCTCACTGCAAGCATATCAACAACCTCGCAGTGGGTGACAATAAATAAAGGATTTGTAAATCTCGCAACCCTTGCAGCCGGAGATGAAATAGTTATAAACGATGGTCTTGAATTCACCCTGGAAAGGGAGATTCCCGACAAGGGTGTCATAATCTTTGACATTGTGCTTAAAGATGACAAGGTTGAAAAACACTATAAAGTTGACATCACTATCCATGCTCCTGAACTTGAGATCCTGAGTTATGTCATCGACGATACCGGGACAGGCAATGGTGACATGACGGCAGATCCCGGAGAGACATTCAGTCTTGTTTTCAGGATCCGCAACAGCGGAACAAGCAGCATTGCCGGACTTATCAATCTCAGTACCCAGGACCCAAGACTTTCAATACTTGAGGCAACCAAGAATTCAGGAGACCTGTTAGCCGGGGGAACTTTCGAAATCCCGGTACTGGTGCGATTATCACAGGCTGCCGGATCCGGATCAACAATAACTGTTGCTGTAAATCTTGACTGTGATCCATATAGCGTAAACAGGGAATTTTCATTCAGAGTAGGACGCATAAGGGAATCGTTTGAATCATCCTCATTTAGTGTCTTCCCATGGGTCAATCTTAGTCCGCAACCGTGGACTATAACAGAATCCGGCAGTGTGGACGGTATTATGGCTGCAAGATCCGGGGTAATATCCCATAACAGCAAGAGTTCTCTTGTAATGAGGACATATCATGAAACAGAGGATCTTGTGAAATTCTACGTAAAGGTTTCTTCGGAGCAAAACGGTGATTACCTGACTTTCAAATTGAATGACGAGAAAGTATTCAGTCTTTCAGGTGAAATTCCCTGGGAACTCAGATCAGTGTCTGTTCCAGCCGGATATAATAAACTTGAATGGGTTTATGAAAAGGATATGTCCCTTTCTGCCGGTGGTGACTATGCTATGATAGACATGATAGACTTTACATTAAGCGGTTCAGTGAGTTATATTAAGAATGATCTTATAATGGGCAGCATAGTTTCTCCTTTTCAGAAAAACAATCCCGGAAGGGAACCGGTAACTGTTAAGGTTATAAATCTCGGGCCAAACACAATTTCAGGATTTAACCTGGCATACAGGATCGATAACAAACCGCCTGTAATACAGCATTTTGGCAACATCCTCCCTCCTTCCCTCGACTCAGTCAGTGTCACTTTTAATACTCTGGCAAATATTTCACGTTATGGTATTTACAACATCAAAGTATATTCGATCGATAAAGATGAAAATCCATTTAATGATACTCTTTCCGTGAGGATAGAGAACAGTAATCTTGATGAGCCCCTGCTTGTCTTCCCAAATCCGTTTACTGAAGAACTGAAGCTTACAATCAATTCCAAAGTTGAAGGAACAGCAAGAATTACCCTCTTCAATTTGACCGGGAAGAAGCTAATTGATTTTGAACTTCCTGTAACAGAAGGCTTAAGTGAAACAGTCATCAGGGATCAGAGTCTCATCCCAGCAGTGTATTACCTGCGAATAGCTTTACCTGGGGGGATCACGAAAACACTGCCTGTAATAAGAATGAAGAGATGAATCTCATAATATGGTCAAAAGCAGACAACAATAAAAAATATTTCAATGACCCGGACAATTCCTGACAGAGAATCAGCTTTCAAGCTGCTTAAAAAATACAACAGATCTGAGAGCCTTATACACCATGCGCTTGCTGTGGAAGGTGTTATGCGTTATATGGCCAGAAAATACGGAGAAGATGAGGAAAAATGGGGCATAATAGGTCTTATCCATGATCTTGATTATGAATTATATCCCGACCAGCACTGTGATATGACGAAGCAGATCCTGGAAGAAAATAACTGGCCTGATGAATATATCAGAGCAGTACTCAGTCACGGATGGGGACTTAGAACAGATATTGAACCTGTTTCGCTGCTTGAGAAAACAATCTTTGCAGTTGATGAGCTTACCGGTCTTGTAGCTGCAAGCGCGCTTGTAAGGCCTTCGAGAAGTGTTCTTGATATGGAAGCCAGATCAGTCAAAAAGAAATGGAATGATAAGAGATTTGCAGCAGGTGTCGACAGGTCTGTGATTGAAAAGGGAGCTACAATGCTGGGAATAAGCCTTGATGAACTTATAAGTGATTGTATTATGGGAATGCGGGAAGTTGCAGAGGAAATAGGACTAACAGGTATTTCCTCTCAGGGAGAGGGTCATCCCGCCGGTTAGCGTATGACCCTGAACCTTTATAATTCCCTGATCCTTATATTTCTGTACCAGACCTCAAAACCATGATCCTGAAGAGCAATATGTCCTTCCTTTGCAGTGTTGACAAACCATTCCCAGTCCTTGAATTTGGAGTTGGCGCACATCTGTCTCCACTCATCAGTACCTAATGTGAATGATACTACATTTTCACCGTTCAGTTTAAATACTATCTGACCATTGTTGGACAATATACTTGCCTGGTTCCATTCCCCTGCAGGTTTTGCATTCTGAGGAACGGCAGGTATCAGATCATATAATGAACCGGCCTGCCTGTTCCCGTTAACTCCCATTTTTGCATCGGGGTGATTGAGATTGTCAATAACCTGCATCTCAGGAGCAGACATATATATAGGTGTTTCAGGCAGCTCCTGAGCAAAGATGAAAATACCGCTGTTTCCTCCCTGCGAAATTTTCCATTCAAGGGACAGCTCAAAATTACTGTATTTCCTTTCTGTTATAAGATCCGTATTTGTCATATTACCATTTCCGATACCACGACAACGAAAGCAGCCATCTACAATCTCCCAGTAGTCATTTGGAAAAACAGGAGAGTTGTAGCCACGCCAGCCAGTTGATGTTTTACCATCGAAAAGCGATATCCAGCCTTCAGTAGAGGCCTTTTCTTTTGCAGTCTTATTTTTTGATTTGCATGAAGATAACAGTCCCAGTACCAGTACCAGGACAAAGGATAAAAACAGATTTACATGCTTCATAGTAACTTGACAATCAGATTAATAATATTATTACAATTTATTGATATCCAAAATATTATACTGAAATTAAAAATTCCTGCCTAATATAAGTAATCACCAGTTTTATGCCGGCATATCAGGCAGTGACCAGCCCTGACGGTAAGTATGTTTTATCATCTCAGCAGCAAAGGCCTTTGCATTCATATTAATGTTCGGACGGTCAAATCTGGGATCTCCATCTACTATAGTGAAATTATCAGATATTGTAAGCCTCACCTGGTCTGTGTCGCTTATGTTTGTGAATTCCATTTTTTCACCATTCCACTCAAGCTCCTTATTGAGACCCTGAAGTCTAACTGCAAGAACGCCCATAACAACCATTTCGTTAAAAGGTCCGGCCTCAGAAAAATCTGATTTCGTAGATATCCTGTTCTCAGGGCTTTCTTTGCAAGCGCGTACCCAATCCATTTCATGGCTAACTTCCACACGTCTTTCTGTTTTTGGAACAACAGGAACGCGGCCTGATAACAGCCAGGGATCACGGCCGTAGCAACCACAGTGGAGTATATCCTTTGTGCCATGAAATAACACTCCTCCCCCACTGTTATTCATATTTTTTCCGGCCGGCCAGCCACTTGGTTTTGGAGGCTGAAGTCCTCCGTCATACCATATAACTTCAAGCTGAGGATATTTGATCTTTGAGCCTTTGGGGGCCACTCTTTCAGGATATGTCAGTTTAACCATCTGGGCATTGGGAGCACAATCAGTAAGCAGGAGCGTAGAGCTTCCCTGCGCTTTTATCGGGTATTTCAAGCGAAGGCTTTTGAACACCGGATGAAGTATATGACAAGCCATATCTCCAAGAGCTCCAGTTCCGAAGTCCCACCATCCACGCCAGTTCCAGGGAGTATAAAGGCTATTGTACGGACGCATTTTTGCCGGTCCGATGAACAGATCCCAGTTCAAAGTATCAGGCACCCATTCTCCTTTTGGAACATTAAGTCCCTGCGGCCATATTGGGCGGTCAGTAAAAGATTCAACTTTTTTTACTTCCCCTATCTCTCCATTCTGGATCCATTCCTGGGTAAGGTTTACCCCTTCAGCAGATGCACCCTGATTTCCCATCTGGGTAGCGACTTTATATTGTTCAGCAAGGCGTGTCAACAACCTCGATTCATAAACAGTATGAGTGAGGGGTTTCTGAACAAACACATGTTTTCCAAGGGTGATAGCAGTGGCAGCAATTATTGCATGAGTGTGATCTGCGGTAGCAACTATCACTGCATCAACTGATTTCCCCATTTCATCATACATCTTTCGCCAGTCCCAGTAAGCCTTTGCATTAGGGTTTTCTGCAAACACATCTTTTGAATATGCCCAATCAACATCGCATAAAGCCACTATGTTTTCAGTTGCTTTTACAGCTTTCAGGTTCGAATTGCCCATCCCTCCTATTCCAACAACAGCAATATTCAGTTTGTCGCTCGGAGCTCTTTTCCCGAGGCCACTTATAACTGAAGAGGGCAGTATAGTGAAACCTGCAGCAACTACACCGGAAGTTTCAAGAAAAGAACGGCGACTCATGTTCTTAAAATTTTCTTTCATGTCAGGTAGGTTTTTGTTTAATAATAGATAAATTTACACTATTATCCGATTAATCTTTTAGATTCTTGATTTTTTCTTATAAACATCTGATTATCAATTGTCATATTTTGGGTTTGAAAACTGACCCCCTACATATTAAAAGATAATTGCAGGCCAGGGTATGTATCTGCTCCTTATTAGTCGTTTTGTACTCCGTAAAAGCTCAAGGAATCACGTTTATCATCCTCACAACCAGCACCCATTATTAGAATAAGTAAAATGAAAAATCGGGTTTGATAATTAAAGGTTTCATTATGGTTTTCATTTTTTGGATTAGACAGTCATAGACAATACGAAATAAATCTTCAAAACGCTGCAACAGGAAAAAAATCAATTTGATTCATGATAGAATTATATCACAGATCAAAAATTTCATATATTGGTCTGTGAATAAAGAAGTGTATTTCAAATCATTGATTGATGGAAAAAATAAACATTCCTTTAGACCCCAAAGATAATCCATTGTTTATTAAGGCAATACAGATCGTGTTCGGACTTATTTGTATGGGCACAGCATTATTCTGGTTAATCTTTAACCTGAAAGCAGATAATACAGACAGTTCTATGTGGATAACAATAGTGCTTCTTGCTTGTTTCGGCATTTTTCTGATCTTGTCAGGATTAGGAAAGACAAAGAGATACATTGAAATAAATAATAATAAAATATTCCTGAAGAAAAATGCAATCATGCCTGTGGCAAAAATGAATAATACGGACATAAGGAAGATTGAATCACTGCCGTTGAACATTATCTTCCGTCTGACTAACGGGCGAAAAAAAATACTCAGGTTCGGGATCAATTACCCGGAGGTGATACCAATCGTAAAAGATAAGCTTAAGGAATTCTCGGAGATAAATAGTATTCAGTTTGATGCGGAGAATGATTCCGTATAGAATCTGTTATAAGCTATAAAAGAGATCGTATTTGAGTTACTGAGTCCTGATAGCATGCGTCAGCAGTAAATTCATTACCTTTAAGGGAAAAGGTTTATTTTAACAACGTAAAATTTTTCAGACATGACAGAGCTCAGCAGAAAAAAGGAAGACAAATCACAATGTCTGCTTTACCCTCATAATTGTATTCTGAGTGAAGGAAGATCCGGAATATGCAAAGCAAGAAAAAATAAACAGGGAATAATCGAACTGATAACATATGGAGTTATCTCAGGATATGCCCTTGATCCCATTGAAAAGAAACCTCTTTATCATTTCTTCCCGGGAACCAATATATTATCGATCGGATCCTACGGGTGCAATTTGCATTGCGACTTTTGCCAGAATTATTCGATATCACAAAGAACTGCAGCGGGCTTTACAGTAAAGACAGAAGCAGAAAAGATCGTCAGGGATGCAGTTGATGCATTACATAATATAGGAATTGCTTTCACATACAATGAACCTGTTATATGGTTTGAATATATACGCGATGTTTCTGTCAGAGCAAAGGAAAAAGGGCTTCAGACAGTAATTGTTAGCAATGGTTATGTAAATGAAGAGCCTTTGGAGGAAATAATTTCATTTACCGATGCTTTCAATATTGATCTTAAAGCATTCAACGACGATTTTTACAGGAAGCTTACCGGAGCGGAGCTCGGGCCTGTTAAGAAAAGCCTTGTCAAGATCGCAAAATCAGGCAGGCATCTGGAGATAACCACTCTGATAATCCCCGGCCACAACGATAGCGAAAAAGAGATTGCCAGTCAGGCAGAATGGATTGCCGGTGAGTTGGGAAAGGATACCCCTCTTCACCTGAGCCGCTATTTCCCTATGTACAAAAGAGAGGATCCCCCCACTCGGGATGAAACGCTTGAAAGACTTGTAAAAATCGCTTCCGACCGGCTCAGTTATGTCTATGTCGGAAATCTTTCCACTGAGAACGGACAGAATACAAGATGTCCAAATTGTCAAAAAACAGTGACGCGCAGGAATGGTTACAGCATAAAGTTCCAGAACCTTGATCAGCAAGGAAACTGCTCATACTGCGGCACCTCAATTTACAAACACTTTACTTATTTTTCGTCTTCGATAAAGAACTGAGGCGTCCGAATAATTCATCTATCCCAACAATAAATTCCTTTCGTATCTCCTGAAAGTGCTTCTTTTGACTTATTCCTTCACTTTGTATAACAGGTGTATTGATTTTACGGAAAACTGTATTCCGCAATAAAATAGCTTCTGATATCAATGCTGTGATATCAGCCGGAACCTTTTCAAAATTCAATGCTGAATATATCAGACAATCCGAAACTAACTCATAAACAGATTTGTCTATTTCCTTCTTGAACTTCCTGATATTTGCCATATTTGATTTATCGTTTGTTGAACATTTTATATTAATGATTCAGAGACTTCCTGACCGGAACCGGATTATGCTCTCTTCAGCTTTGGCAATGTACAGCCTGCGAAGTTCCGATATGAGTGGGTTGCTGACCTTAAACCTTTTGTTATCGACACAGCAGAATGGCAAAACAATCGGAGATGTCCCTGTCATTAATACTGATTCGTAATCTGATATTGCATCGGCCATCACGAATTCAGGTTTTACAGTAATTCCGTTCTCCCTGCAAAGTTCAAGTATATGCTTGCGAGTTATTCCGTTGAGAATTGATCCATCAGGAGCTGTAAAAAGAGTATCTTTTTCCAGAAAGAAAATATTGGACCGGCTGCCTTCCGTTATCTGGCCATTACCATTTACAAGCAGGGCTTCATATCCTCCGTCAAGGATCAGCTTATTGAAAATAGCCGAACGTAATTTGTGATCAACAACTTTTGAAGCCGGATCCTTCCTTTCGGCATAAAACAATATGCCTTTGACCCCGTTACGGTACTGTTCATCAGAAGGATAACTAGGCTGAATGAAATATGCAATGTAATTATTCCGCCCCTTATTATAATTGAATACGATTTTAAGATTTACTTCCTTCTTTTTGTTAGACTTTGTCAGGTTTATAATGTCCCTCCTGAGTGTTTCTCTATCAACAAGCATCTTTTTTTTCTGCATCCTCACACTTGATTCAAGGCGCTCCATGTGATCACTGAAAAAAACAGGATTCCCCTTTGTCATCCGAATAACCTCATATATTGAATCACCCTCATAAACAAGGGAATTATCAAAAGAATCAGCATCCAGCAATTCCCCGTTCAAAATAAATCTCCTACTAAAACACTCATACATTTCTGAAAACTTTAATAACAAAAATACGAACTATAAATAAAACAAACTTCATTTGTAATTATATTCGTAAGTAATATTACAGCTAATTTTTAATGTATTCGACGAAATACATTTGATATAACAACCTTTCAACAGATAACCATGGCGCTTTTTACCCGGACTACTAAAAACCTTATCCTGCGAATCGATGAATTCATAGATAATGTTGAGCTTGGTCTGCTTGTTTTCAGGGAAGGTATAAAAGCTTTCCTTGAAAAGGACCAGAAAACCTTTCTCAGACATTTGCATAAGCTTGAATCCCTGGAGAGTAATGCCGACAAACTGCAACGGACAATTGAAAATGAGATGATCACTCATTCAATTCTCCCTCAGCATCGGCAAGAGGTTATCACTCTTATTGACAAGCTTGATGAGATAATTGATGTATTAAAAAGTTCGCTTGTTGATTACAATATTGAACAGCCTGACATCCCGGCTTCTCTGAACAAAAGTTTCCTGAGTCTTGCAGATGCTTCCCTTTTTGCAGCAGAGGAACTTATCCCTGCAACCAGAGCCTATTTCAGAGCTCCCCACACTGTGAGGGACAAGCTTTTAAAGATCTATTACTTTGAAACTGAGACTGACAAAATTTCCAAAAGCTTGAAGAAGACAATCTTTCAGGACATGAATGAGCTGGATCTGGCACAAAAGTCCAACCTGCGATATATAATCAATCGTCTTGAGGCTATCTCCGATCTGGCACAAAGAGCTGCAGATCTGCTTTCCGCTATGGCAATAAAAATTATTATGTAATATGATCCTGTTTTTTCTGGTAAGCGGATTGTTTCTCGGATGGTCGCTGGGTGCCAATGATGCTTCAAATGTGTTCGGAACTGCGGTCGGATCAAAAATGATATCCTTCCGTAAAGCTGCTATAATAGCCTCTGTTGCAGTGATACTGGGGGCAGTTATACAGGGAGCCGGAGCCTCACAAACGCTGGGCAGGCTTGGCTCAGTCAATGCAATAGGAGGATCATTTACACTCTCCCTTGCTGCAGCATTTACAGTATATTCAATGACGAAATTCTCACTGCCTGTTTCAAGTACTCAGGCTGTTGTTGGAGCAATCATAGGATGGAATATCTTTACTGGCAACAGGACTGATCCGGGGACTCTTATTACTATATTATCCACATGGATATCAGGACCAATCATTGGTGCAGTGTTTTCCGTTCTTCTGTATCTTCTGATACGCCGGATAAAGAGAGCTTCGGGGATTCACCTGATCAGATTCGAATCATTAATTAAGAAAGGACTAATTATCGTTGGAGCATTCGGTGCATATAGCCTTGGGGCCAATAATATAGCAAATGTGATGGGGGTTTTTGTACCTGCCTTCAAGCTCCACGATATTGATCTTGGGCTTTTCTCGCTTACTTCTGCCCAACAGCTGTTCCTTCTTGGGGGACTGGCAATTGCAGCAGGCATAATTACATATTCAAAAAGAGTTATGGATACGGTAGGCAGCAATATAATTGAGTTATCAGCTGAAGCAGCTATGGTAGTCGTTCTGGCACATTCGCTTGTCCTTTTTATCTTTTCATCAACTACCCTGTCTGATCTTCTTGCCAGAGCAGGCTTACCACGTATTCCGATGGTCCCGGTCTCAAGTACCCAGGTCATTGTCGGATGCATTGCAGGAATAGGAGTGTATAAAGGGGTAAGGAACATTAATTTCAAGCTGCTTGGCCAGATAGCATTGGGCTGGGTTACAACCCCTGTAATATCAGGTCTCATAAGTTTCTTTTCACTATTCCTTGTTAAGAACATTTTCAATATCGACACCGGTTCTAAAATCACAGATGATAATATGGATTATTACTCATCAGTTGTAGCTGATGAAAATATTTCATTAATATTCAGGTATGTGCTCATTGGAATAATAATTGCAGGCTCACTGGCACTCATCTATTACATCCTTCTTGAAAGAAAAAGAGTAAAAGAGATAAAACTTTCTGAGGAGAAATTCTGGAAAAACTTAAAATAGAATGCGCATGAATGCCTGCTGAATTAAAAATGCCGGCTATGGTCGGATAATTATTACTCTTTTTTACCTTTGTGTAAAATCCCTTACATGAAAAAAATATTGTCTGTTATTATGACTTTTGTACTGTCAGTACCTGTATTCGCACAAGACCGTATCACAGGGCATGATTTTGCGAGCAGGTCTGAAGTAATTGCAGCCAGCGGAATGGCTGCAACAAGTCAGCCCCTGGCTACACAGGTAGCCCTTGACATATTAAAAAGGGGAGGAAATGCGATTGATGCAGCAATAGCAGCAAATGCAGTGCTGGGTGTTGTTGAACCTACAGGATGCGGCATCGGAGGGGATCTTTTTGCCCTCATCTGGAGTGCTGAAAGAGATAAACTATACGGACTGAATGCAAGTGGCAGATCACCAAGGTCACTCAAGCTTGAATATTTCAAGGACAACGGATACGATGTTATCCCTCCTTTCGGACCCCTCCCTGTATCAGTTCCCGGATGTGTCGATGGCTGGTTTGAAATGCATGAAATGTTTGGCAGGCTGTCAATCAGAGAGATCCTCCAGCCTGCAATAAATTATGCAAGAAATGGTTTTCCCGTTACCGAATTAATTGCTTTCTATCTCGAACGCAATACACAGATTCTGGCTGAATACCCTAATATTAAATCAGTATATATGCCCGGCGGTAAATGTCCTTCAAAAGGTGAGATATTTAAAAATCCCCTCCTGGCCAATACACTTGAAAAAATAGTAAAGGGAGGGAGAAATGAATTCTACCGGGGAACAATTGCCAGGGATATTGCAGCATTTATGCAGAAGCAGGGGGGATTTTTGAGCTATGAAGACCTTTCAAGGCACCATTCGGAATGGGTGGAGCCGGTCTCAACAAATTACAGGGGCTATGATGTCTGGGAACTCCCTCCAAACGGACAGGGTATAGCAACATTACAGATATTAAACATACTTGAAGGTCTTGATATAGCAGGAATGGGATTCGGATCCACAGAATATATCCATGTCTTCACTGAAGCTAAAAAGCTTGCTTTTGAAGACCGCGCAAAATTCTATGCTGATCCTTTATTTGCAAAAGCACCTGTTTCACAACTGATTTCAAAAAGATATGCAGCTGAGAGACGTAAACAGATCAATCCACAAAGAGCGGCAAGAATTTACAATGCCGGGATAACGGAAGCCGGCAATACTGTTTATCTTACTGTTGCAGACAGGGAAGGCAATATGGTATCATTAATCCAGAGCAATTACAGAGGTATGGGATCGGGAATGTGTCCGACAGGTCTTGGATTTGTACTTCAGAACCGGGGGGAAATGTTCAGTCTTGCTCCTGGTCATGCCAATGTTTATGCTCCGGGGAAAAGACCTTTTCATACGTTAATGCCTGGTTTTATAACAAAAAACAACAGGCCCTGGGTAAGCTTCGGTGTTATGGGCGGCGACATGCAGCCACAAGGACACGCACAAATAGTAATCAACCTGATCGACTTCAATATGAATCTTCAGGAAGCAGGCGATGCACCAAGGATTTATCATACAGGTTCTTCGGAGCCTACCGGACAAAACATGACTAGCGGAGGAATACTTCATCTTGAAAGTGGCTTCCGTACAGAAGTGATCCAGAAACTTATGACCATGGACCATATTATACAATGGGATCTTGGGGGATACGGAGGATACCAGGCTATAATGCGTGATGAGAAGAACAAAGTATGGTTCGGAGCATCTGAGTCAAGGAAAGATGGTCAGGCTGCGGGATATTAGCTGTACGAAACGGGATATTAAAAATAAGAGCCTGATTCCTTTTCCATTTCAGCTATCTTCATAATCTTATGATCGAAGCAGATACAATTATAACAGAAAAAGTCACATCTGGATACCCCGATTATTGCGGAACTGCCCGGCAGGGAAGATAATTTTCATATTTTTACAGAAAAAAGGATGCTGATCTTTAAGAATATTCCCCTCAATAATTATAACACATTCCGATTGGGATACAAAGCTGATTGTCTGGTTCGTGTGAAGACTGAGAGGGAAGCTGTTGCTTTTATGAGAAAAAATTTTTCATGGAAGGATCCTTTGCTGATAATTGGAGATGGAAGTAATATACTGTTCACCAATGATTTCAGGGGGACAATACTGAAGCCTGAACTAAAGGGTATAAGGATCGAAAAGAGCAGTGGCAGTGAAGTAATTGTATCAGCAGGTGCAGGAGTGAAATGGGATAACCTGGTTAAATGGACTGTAGAAAAAGGGCTGTGCGGACTTGAGAATCTTTCCCTGATACCCGGTCAGACAGGCGCTGCAGCAGTACAGAATATAGGGGCTTATGGCACTGAGATAAAAGAAACTATACTTAAGGTGAGAAGTATATCGACACAGGACGGATCAGTCCGGATCTTTGACAGGGATGAATGCAATTTCGGTTACAGGAGTTCTGTTTTCAAGACTACAGAGAAGGGCAAGTTTCTGGTTACAAGGGTATGGTTCAGACTATCAAATGATAAACGCTTCAAAATTGATTATGGTTCAGTAAGAGAAGAGATCAATAAACTTGGAGAAATAAATCTGGCAAACATAAGGCAGGCGGTTATCAACATAAGGCGCAATAAACTTCCTGATCCTGATATAACAGGCAACGCTGGAAGCTTCTTTAAAAATCCTGTCGTATCGGTAGAAAAAGCTGCTGATTTAAAAAAATTGTTTCCCGGAATGCCCTGTTATGAACAAAATTCTTCAGATGTTAAGCTTGCCGCCGGATGGCTTATAGAACAGTGCGGATGGAAAGGAAGGAGTATCGGCAATGCAGGTGTTCATGAAAAACAGGCCCTGGTACTGATAAATCATGGCTCTGCCAGCGGAGAAGAGATATTTACTCTTTCAGAAATGATAAAGAACTCGGTAAAAAACAAGTTTGACATAGAACTGGAAAGGGAAGTAGAGGTTATCGGTAAATCCTTCTCCTGTTGAGTTCTCTCTGATATTCTGCAGCATATCTGTTATGTTCCGACAGAGTCCTTGAAAAATTATGGTGCCCCGAGAAATCAGCTTTTGCTGCAAAATACAGAAAGTCATGTTTTTCAGCATTCAGAACTGCATCAATGCCCTGAATTGAAGGACAACCGATAGGTCCCGGAGGAAATCCACTGTATTTGTAAGTATTATATGGTGATTCTATTGAGAGGTGTTTTGTGAGTACCCTAGTAATAGTAAAATCATTCAAGGCAAATTTTATTGTTGGACAGGCCTGTAGCGGGATACCTCTTCTGATTCTGTTCAGGTATACACCTGCTATCCGGGGTTTCTCTTCAGCTATTAAAACTTCATCATCAATTATTGAGGCGAGTATCGATACTTCAATGAGGCTCAGGTTTTTTTCCCGGGCCTGAGACATGCGTTTTTCATTCCAGAATTTTTTATATTCCTTTAACATCCTGTCGTAAAACTGACTTGCCGATGTATTCCAGAAAAACTCATAGGTGTTTGGGATAAAAACGGCAATAATAGTCTCTTTCTTAAAACCATCCTGCAGATAATTTTCAGGATCTGAAAGAAAAGCAATTATTTCTGCAGAGTCGGCTTCTATAGTGCCCCCCACTTTCCCTGCAAGATCATTCAGTGTACGAACATTATTAAAAGTAACATTAACAGGCGACTGTCTTCCAGATCGCAGCTGGTCAATCAGTGAATTATAACTGAGATCATTATCAATTACATAGCGGCCGGGTTTAATAAGTACAGGATATTTTTTTCTTTCCGCCACCCATCTAAGCAACTTCTGATTGCCGACCTGCAGATTAGTTGACAGGGAATCTATGACCTGTTCAAAGGCGGCTCCGGAAGGAATATAAATTGTGGTTTTATCCTGAGAGATCTTTACTGACGGTTCAAAAAAGATCCTGTAGACAAAAAGAATGAAGATTACAGTTGTAATCCCTGTTGCTATTAAGCCATATTTAAGTAGCCTCTTCATTCATTTTTGAAGCTTCAAATTTACAGATATTGTTTATTTATGCAAAAACAGCATCAAACGTATTCACATTTAAAAGATTATTTGGGTTTTATTCATACTTTTACCGCGAAGAAATAATTATTATCAAATTTGAATCACATAAACATGTCTGTTACAACTTTACTACTTCTTCTCCTCATCGGCGTAGTCGCAGGTTTTATGTCCGGATTGCTGGGAATCGGAGGTGCCATTATAATGGTGCCTGCATTAATTTATGTACTCAAGTTTCCGCAGCATATGGCCCAGGGAACCAGTCTGGTTGTCATGCTCCCTCCTATTAGCATCATTGCTGCCTATAATTACTGGAAAGCTGGTCAGGTAAACATAAAATTTTCAGTAATACTAATTATAGCATTTATACTGGGAACTATCTTTGGCTCAAACCTTGCTATTACATTACCTCAGGCTACACTAAAAAAGATTTTTGCAATACTTCTGCTTCTTGTTGCCGGCAAGATGCTGTTATCTAAATGAAATAATAAAAGAAGCTGCCTCAAAAGTCTTCTTCTTTTTTAATTACCACTGAATCCACTGGAAGAACAAAACATTTACATCCAGATTTTCAGAGAACCCCTTCAGGAGGTAGTAGGGGTAATATTAGCTTTTGAGACAGCTTCCCTTATATTAAATAATTTCCTGTCAGAACATAATACCTATACTTAATGTGAACGAAGGCTGACGGCTGTCAAGGTTGAATGTCTGGTCTCCAATTTCAACTGATGCACCATATTTTTCACTCAGGCTACCGTTATACCTTAAATCAATTACGAGTTTCTTGAACAGATCCACGCCCAGGCCGGCTGTATAGCCAAATGTTGCTGAACGATACATGTCCTCGAAATCGGGATCCTCAATAAGTGCTTTGGGAGAACCGATCTGAATAGTTGCTGATGGCCCGGCATTAATGTGAACGGGACCAAGTTTTACACCCAGAAGAACAGGTATTTCAAGCCTGTCAAATCTTTGTTTCAGCGCTTCGGTACCAGTCACCGTGGTAACATTATAATCATAAGTATTGGAAGCGAAAAGAAATTCAGGCTGAACAAAAAATGACCCCCCGATTCGCAGAAAAGCTCCTGCCTGAAATCCCCATGCTGCATCTTTAAGAGCTTCAATATCAATATTACTTGTTCCGGTTGAAATATCATAAGTTGGAACTGATGCAGTGCTGGCACCAACTTTCAAGCCGAAATTGACCTGCGAAAAAGCCGGTACTGCAATAAGCAAAGCAAATAGAAAAACAAATAGTTTTTTCATAATAATGTTTTTAAGTTTCACTAAATCAATTAATTAAATAATAATTTAATTGCAAACAATATAATATATAACGGAAAAACATGTAAAAAGTTACATGCTGAAGTATTTTAAGATTAACAAGAAGAATATTATTACTGACGGTTGACACATAATTTTATATATTTAGCTTTTCAGTAAAAGATATAAGAATGTCAAAGATGAAACCCACATCCCGCTAAAGCGGGACAAACACGTAATGAAAAAAATTTCAAACATGTGGGTTTCCCGCCTGAGCGGGGCAGACACCAACCATTGAAATTGAAATTGAAATTAAAATTATATACTGATGAAAAAAGCATTATACCTGATACTTATTCTTGGAATATTCATTAGTTCAGTAAATTACGGGCAGGAAACTGAAATTTACAAAGGGCTTCAGGCAATAAATACCGATGTGATCAAGGCCCAGCTTGGCTTCCTTGCATCTGACTGGATGGAAGGCAGAGAAGCGGGAAAAAGAGGCGAACTCCTGGCATCTGATTATATAGCAAGTATGCTTCAACTATACGGGGTTAAACCTTGCGGAGATTTTACGCTACTCAGAAGCCCGGGAGGAATAGTAAATGCAAGATCGTATTTCCAGAACTTCGTGATTCTAAAGACTACCCCGGGAAAAAACAATTATATGCAAGTAAAAAGTAAAAACGGGGATGCAGTCAGAACCACTGATTTTATCAGTGATGTCGATTTTACGATGCGCCAGGTATCCTATCCAGTTGAAATTGAGGCTCCTGTCGTATTTGTCGGATATGGCTTCAGGAATGATAAAATTAAGTATAATGACCTGATCAAAAGCGACTTAAAAGGCAAACTGGTTCTTAAGATAAATGGCTTTCCTGCATCAGCTGAAAAGTTATTGTCGTTCTCAGAGATCAATCAGTCAATAATGGAGTCTGAAAAACTGATACGGGAAGCAGGTGCTCTTGGGATAATAGAGTTCAGTCCATCAAAGCTTGTTGCCGGCAATCCTTTGAACAGAGAATTCCTTAATGCTTCTCCTGCTGAGGGAAATATTCTACCCCCGGGATCTGATGAGAAATATTCACTCCCCGGATCGGGAATACCTACGGAATTCCTTCGGATAAGTATCTCGGCAAGGGCAGCGGAAAAGATATTAAAGGGGACTGGTATCACAATAAATGAATACATTAAAAATGCCGATTCCAACAGCCAGGCAGTGTCTCTACCTCCTGTTTCAAAAACAATATCCCTTAAGAATGAAGTACTAATAAGCCAGGTACCTGTCAGAAATGTTATCGGGATTGTTGAAGGTGAAATCAGCGATGAGATAATTGTTGTTGGTGCACACTATGATCACATGGGAATAAGTAATGGTTATATATGGAATGGAGCTGATGATAACGGCTCCGGCACTGTTGGTGTTTTAACTTTGGCGAAAGCCCTTATGGCAACCGGGGTAAAGCCAAAGAAAACAATCATATTTGCACTCTGGACCGCAGAAGAAAAAGGTCTGCTTGGCTCACGCTATTATGTCAGGAATACTTCTTTCCCCGTGAAAAACATCAGCCTTAACATAAACTTTGATATGATTGGCAGATATATTTCCGACAAGAACAGAAATGGTGTTGTAATGACTTATAACAGTTCTCATAATTATTTCAGGAAGATTACAGAAGATAATCTGAAAAAATACGACATTGATCTAAAAGTAGATTTCCAGCCATCTGACGATCCTCCCGGAGGAACTGATCACAGATCATTTGTTGAAGTAGGTGTGCCTATTATGAGATTCAAACCGGGACACCGCGAAGAATATCATACGCCGTATGATGAGGTTTCAACAATTGACTGGGATATAATGGAGAAGATAATCAGGATCAGCTTCGCAAATCTTTGGGTCCTTGCTAACGCTTCATGGTGATAGCTTAATCAGGTCTACCGGAAATGCTTTTTTAGCTATTTCACTGATATTCAAGATACTGAGTGTTTTCACTAAGTTCTACGAAATCATCACCTGTTTCCGAGAAACCGTATTCGAAGCAATAATGAAATCTCCGCCCATCGGATAGTTCTATTACATGAGTAAAAAAACTGAAATTATATCCAAGGGCAAAAAGAGCATCTTTATGGATCTTTCGTTTTCCGCTGTTGTAAAGGTCGACGAGAATCCTTCTGTTCTTCCTTAACAATCCATGAACATTTCGCACAAAATTATTTGTATCCCTGTTCAGCTTGTTGTTAAAATTATTTCTGCACTGATCCGAACAAAATTTCTTATCAGTGCGACCACGGATAGCGGCTCCGCAGTCGAGACATTTTTTTTCCACAGCACTAAAGTTTTGATAAAGATATAAAAAAACATTCTTAAACGGTTACAAACGGCTAAAAATGATTTAATACCGTATATAAATGACTAGATACCGAATCGGGCTGATAAACGGGCGTAAGTTTGACAAAGAAAAATTTACATGTCAAACAAAAATCGTAAAACCATGAATGCAATGAGAAACAAAGTTCTGTTGATCGGTAACCTCGGTCAGGATCCGGAAATCAAAACGCTTGAAAGCGGAAAAAAAGTTGCTCGCTTTACACTGGCAACAAATGAAAGCTTTAAAAATTCAGAAGGACAAAAAGTTGAAGAAACAACATGGCATAATATAGTGGCATGGAATGGTCTCGCTGATACAGCATCAAGATTCCTTAAAAAAGGCAGGGAGGTTGCCGTTGAAGGAAAGCTGGTTTACAGAAGTTATGAAGACAAAAAGGGCGTAACAAAGTATATCACCGAGATAGTCCTGAATGATCTTCTGCTTTTACGCTCCGGGAAAGGTACTGCCAAAGATGAACAATAGAAAAACGGCATTAAACTTTCTTTCCTTAAAGAGGCTGCAACACGAAGCAGCCTCTTTTCTTTTATCACAATATCTTTTTTTCCGTGAAATCCCTTCCAGCCTTCATTGCTCTAAGATTCATTTCCACTATCTCCTTTCCTTTCCTTCCAAAGAGTTGACGGATCCCATTTTCAAGACTTTCATAAGGTATATTTATAAAAGGTGAAGCAGCACCGAGAGTAACTATATTGCCAGTCCGTACTGAACCGGCTTCCTTTGCAATCCTGTCAGCATTAAGAATTATGTTATTTTTTATTTTACCTATCTCGTCAAGGATAGAATCTACATCAGGATAACCGTTAATATTTATAAAAGGTTCCGAATTGGTTATTATCCAGCCTTTTTTTGCAAGCCAGGGAAGGTGCCTCAATGCCTCCATGGGCTCGACTGAAATTATTATATCGGCATGGCCAAGAGGTATAAGGTCTGATGCCACCGGTGAATCAGACAATCTGAAATGTGAATGAACATCACCTCCTCTCTGGCTCATTCCATGAATTTCAGACTGTTTGAGGAATAATTTATTTTCGACAGCAGCAAAGCCAATAACTGCTGCTATTGAAAGGATACCCTGCCCTCCTACTCCTGCCAAAACAATATCATTTTTCATACCTTTTTATATTTATTCACCCGAAGCTTTAGATCTTTTTCTCCTGGCTGCTGTTTGTATGCATTCCCTTGATGAAACAATTACAGAAACACCTTTATATTCAAATTCTTTCTTCATTAGCCTCACATTCTCCTCATGATTTTTGAGAAGGGGCACAATTACTTTGATATGCTCCGGATCCACACCTATTCCTGTGCATATCTGTTCAATTTTCCCTGTTGCCTGCGATTTTTGCCCTCCTGTCATACCTGTTGTTGAGTTATCAGAGATTATAACAGTAATTGGGGAGTTCTTAATCACTGCATCAAGCAGCCCTGTCATCCCGGAATGTGTAAATGTTGAATCGCCGATAACAGCAACTGAAGGGAAGAGTCCGGCATCAGCAGCGCCAATAGCCATTGTAATTGAGGCTCCCATATCAACACACGAATTGATAGCATTGTAAGGTGGCAGAGCACCAAGTGTATAACAACCTATATCGGAGAATACCTTTCCCGGTCCATAATCCTTTAGTGCTTCAGTCAGCGCCATGAATGTATCGGAATGTCCACATCCTTTGCAAAAGGAAGGAGGCCGCATCTTTACAAGATCAGGCACCTGCCGTACATGAGGAACAGGTATTCCCAGAGCCTTGGCCACAATTGAAGGATTAAGCTCTCCGTCACGTGGTATCGAGCCATCCATTCTTCCATAGATCCTGATACCATTATCAAGGATGCCCCGTAATGCTTCTTCGATAAATGGGTAGCCTTCTTCAAGAATAAGAAGTTCTTTGCAGCGTCCGGCAATATCTCTTATCAGGTCAGGAGGGAAAGGGTATGCCGATATCTTAAGGACGGGATAACTGACAGAAGCCGCATTAAGGTTCTCCATCAGATAATTATAAGAAATACCACAGGCAATAATACCAAGGTCCCTCTTTTTATGATCCATGAAACTGTTATATTTAGATATTCTGGCATCGAAACGGATAGTTTCGTGAGCAGAGAGCAGAGCCCTGTATTTCTTTTTTGCCAAGGCTGGAAGAAGAACAAAGCGGACCGGATCGGCAGGAAGATTAATCCCTTTCTGGGGAATAGTATCTCTTATCAGGCTTACACTTGCCCGGGAATGAGCAAGACGCGTTGTTATCCTGAATAAAACCGGTGTGTTATATTTTTCTGAGAGTTCAAAGGCATCAAAAACCATATCGTAAGCTTCCTGCTGATCTGAAGGCTCAAAGCAGGGCACAAAGGCAAACTTGGCATAGAACCGTGAATCCTGCTCATTTTGTGATGAATGCATTGAGGGATCATCTGCAGAAACTACAATAAGTCCACCATTGATCCCTGTTACTGCCGAGTTTATAAAACTATCAGCAGCAACATTAAGTCCAACATGTTTCATTGCTACCATTGCCCTTTTTCCGGTATAAGACATACCCAGGGCGGCTTCCATTGCAGTCTTTTCATTAGATGACCATTCCCGGTGGATATTTCTTTCAGCAGCAAACGCTGATAACTGAATATATTCCATTATCTCAGTTGACGGAGTTCCCGGATAAGCATAGATTCCGCTTAACCCGGCATCCATTGCTGCCTGAGCAATAGCCTCATCACCCAAAAGCAGCTTGTTTTTCATCCTCATAGGCCCTGTTTTTAAATCGTTGAAATTATTAAAATTTAACAAAATAATTCAGGGTTATTATCAATAATGTTTAATTTGCAAAATTGAACCGAATAATTTAAGTTATTAAATCGTTTTCAGATCTCAATTGAGGAAGTTTATATTCATAACGATACTGTACTCACTTACATTAATTCCTGCAAAAAGTCAGGTGCCCGGGCAGGAAAGACCGGAAAAATTTGTGCAGGTAAGCGGTATAATAACTGATGACTTACACCGTCCTGTCCAGGGAGTTGCCGTAGTATCAAGAAAGCTGAAGCGAGGCATAATCAGTGAAAGAACCGGAATATATTCCCTTACGAGCACTCCGGGTGATACAATTTTTTTCAGGGCTCTTGGATTTAAAAGATATCATACAATAATACCGGAATCCTACGAGAGCAAGCATGTTATGGTTGATATAGTCCTTGAGCCGGATACAATTTCAATTGAAGAGGTTACTATCCTCCCATGGAAGACATACAGTGAATTTCTAAGAGATGTGACAAAAGAGCAGCCTGTTGATCCCATTGCTGAAAACATGAATGAGAATATAGCATCAATATATGTTGCAATAACAAATAATGCGAATCTTAATGTCTCTCCTGAAGCCGGTTACAGATATTCCATGGAACAAAACTTCTCGAACATGGCAACAAGAGGACAATATCCTGTAAATAACCTGCTTAATCCCCTGGCCTGGTCAAAATTCATAGGTTCAGTTAAAAATGGTCTGTTCAGGGACAAGTCAGTAAAAAAACCTGAACCGGCAAAAGTCATCAAAAAGAAAAAGGCCAAAAAGAAATAATTCTCCTGATTCTGCCTCAAAATAGAATATTTGCTAATTTAGTATTTCATGAAAAAATATAAAGGCAGGCTAGTGGGGATACTTGGGACAGTGATAATACATCTTATCGCTGCAATTATTTTCATGTCATTTCAGCTTAAATCGATACGCAGGGATCTCAGGACGGAATTCACAATTGAATTTATACAGGTTGCTGAATCAGAGGAAGAAGATAAAAGGCTTATTGAACTACCGGCCTCAAGCATTGAAAAGATACTTCAGGGTGATGAAGAGCTGCTCAATATTGCAAGGAATCTTGCCAATCAACCTGATATAGAGATTGATCCGGAAGAATATGTCAATAAGGTCAAGGAGGAACTCATCGAAAAAGGTTTGCTCAATCCCGAGAGCCTTATTGATGAGCAAAATATGGAGGATGATACTGATCCTGAGGGTAAATTGTCGTTTCAGAAGGAAGTTGAGAATAAACCAAAAGAATCGCAGGAACTTGCCGCCAACTACCAGGGCCCTACGCGGATCTATTACGAACTTGAAGGCCGAAATCATACATATCTGCCTATCCCAATCTATAAATGTCCCGGATCTGGAATAGTTACCCTCTCAATCCGTGTCAATCAAAAAGGCATTGTGGAAGCTGCATCGATAATCGGAACAGAGAAAACAACAGATCCCTGCCTCGCTGAGACTGCAGTTTCAAGTGCCCTTGTCTCCCGCTTCAATTCAGATATAAACGCCCCGAAGATACAGACAGGCACTCTTACCTATCATTTTGTAGCCCAGTAGGGATTTGATTATTTTTCCCTCCTAATATTCTCCTGCGCCAGTTATAATAGTAAAGAGAAGATTACGAGGCAATTGGTTTCACAGTTAGCTTAGGGCTCCTGTAAAAGCCCGGCTTTAGACTGATAATCAGTTAGATCAGCGAAAAGAGGAACGGGAAGAGAGTGCTCTAAAAGATCACCGGAGGGCCAGTCTTTAACCTGGGATATGACCCTTGTCATCATGCTGTTTATAAAAGAATGTATTTCAGGTCCGTTCCATGCACTTGAATTGAGCAGGACAACCCAGACAGTACCATCAGCCTGTCTCTTCATCATCCCTGCAGTGCCCGGGTAGGATCCGGTCCTCCACCATGTGCCGTTAGGATATGTGGTTTTCCAGCCAATAGGAGCTAATCCGTTTGAAATATCAGTCATGAAATCAATAGTATTTTCACTCAGTATATCTCTCCTTGTATCGAAGCCATCGACTGACAATGCAAGACGCACAAGATCGGGAGCAGTTGCCAGCCAGGCACCTGCTGCCCCAAGGGCTTCAATATCATTGCCTCCGTAACATGGCGACACAAGTTCATTAGTCCCGTATATTGAAGGTTTGGGCACAATATCGGATGGTTCATAATAAGTCACTTCATAGGGTGCTTTCTCCGATGGCAGGTTACGAGCCATCTGCATATCGAAAATACCTATCGGGGCCAGAATATATTTACGGCAGTAATCCTCATAAGGCATTGAAGTAACTTTTTCCACTACAAGACCGAGTATGCTATACCCCAGATTGGAATATGCTTTTCCTTTTCCGGGAGTGAAATGAAGTCTTTTATCAAGGGCATAGCGGATTATGGTTCGAGTCGGCACTGGAGGTTTCAAACCCATTTTATCAGCAATCGTCAGTGGCATGAACATCTGATCTCCCCAGCGCAGTGTCCAACCGCCTTTATGACTCAACAGATGGGCAACAGTGATATCATATACTCTTTTGTCAACCGGATTGCTGAAATAGTCGTCATTTAAAATCCCTTCCGGGCCGAAGACCTTATCATCAAGCGACAACCTGCCTTCTTCCTGCAGTTTCATCACAGCTATAGCAGTAATAAGCTTGGAAATGCTTGCGGTACGGAATTTATTGTAAGGCTGCACCTCTTCACCTGATAATGTATCGATCAGGCCAAACCCTTTTGCATAAACAAGGCTTCCGTTTTTTGCAATAGCTAAAGAGGCTCCGCTTATTGACCATTTTCGCATAAAGGAGCGGACTGTCTTTTCTGCAGCTTCAAATTCCTCGGCGGAAGAATGTTCATTTGTCAGTCTTACATTACCAGGCCTTAGTTTGTCAGCAAGAAGATGCCCTTTTTCAACAGCACCAGGATTGTAACTGAAAGGGAAAACCAGTAAAAAAATAACTAACAGTATTTTTTTATAACGATTCAATTTTTTGATACTTTTCGGGATAAAAATAAAAAAAGTATTCCAACTGAATAGAAATTTTAAATTAAAAAATGTAAAAAAGTAAAAGACTTGATATTCCTGTATTTTTTGGGAATTGATGATTGCCTGAAATCATATTAAACCGGACAAGCATAATTCATAAAATTATGAATAACATTTCCACACTAATTAACTTACCTGTGAATAAAAAACTAAATTTGTATTTACTTAAATGATCTCATCTTGGTCCGAAAATCAATTATAGCAATAGTCCTGTTAACATACAGCTGGCTGCTTGCAGGACAAGAGACTATGATTGACACATCTGATTATCTGCCAAGCTTTTACTACGGAGCTCTCGAATACAACCTTATGATTGCATCATCAAAAGGATATGATAATGAGGTAATTAAACTCATCTCAAGGGGTGCCAGGATTGATACTGAAACTTTTGAAGGAGCTACACCTTTAATTTTTGCAATATCAAATGACCATGTTTCTGTAGTAAACATTCTTTTATCTCAGGGTGCAGACCCAAATAAGAGAACAAACAGCAGGGAGACACCCCTGATACTGGCAGCAAGAAGAAAT
>Ga0255345_1000665_pt1 | contig 54787 bp, 45 predicted proteins | sample wastewater_treat_6_FD_192415 | JGI IMG/M metagenome (GOLD analysis project Ga0255345, IMG submission 192415) | Wastewater microbial communities from Lulu Island WWTP, Vancouver, Canada - plant20 | ecosystem: Engineered > WWTP > Wastewater > Unclassified | place: Canada: Vancouver, British...
TAGCTGGCTAGGTTATACCTGCCGCCGAATAAATTTTACCAGTCACGATTTACGGTAAAAGGTTAACGGCCAACGCTGAAATGGAAACACTTGCCGTCATTGCGAGCCGAAGGCGAAGCAATCCCGTTCCAACATTTCCGGTTTTCGATCATCGACCGACGTCAAGAAGCTAGAATCTAGAAGTGAGAAGCTAGATTTCTACGGGCGAGGTTTTTCTAGCTTCTAGCATCTCCCCTCTAGCCTCTGTTTTTCCGCCATTCTCGGTCGTTACGGGATTGCCGCGCTCCTTCGTCGCTCGCAATGACACCCGCGCGTTGTCATTGCGAGCGCCAAGCGAAGCAATCCCGTTCCAACACTTCCGGTTTTCGACCATCGAACCTCGAGCCTCGATCATCGAAAAAGTCACGGCAGTTACTGGATCCCCGACTAAAGCATTCGGGGATGACAATCTCCTCACCACTCGGGGATGACAATCACGCCGTCATTCCCGCATGCTGTAAGCGGGAATCCCGTTCCAACCGTTCACCACTCACAAGTCACGGTTGTTGTGGGGATGACAAGCGCACAGCTTTTAGAGTCGCCCTAAATTTGCTGATTTTTCGGAGGTTACTTAAAGTCATACCCTTCACTTTCGAATTTTTATCCTTGGTCAAATATCGGAGGCCTCCCTAAAAAAAAGGCCTCGCATGATGCGAGGCCTTTCCGGCAGTTCGCCATTTCAAAAACTAGATATCGCGGTCCTTTATCGTCTGACGGCCGTTGGCCTTCGCCCTTTCGATGGCCTTCGTAAGAAGCTCGCGGACCGCGTCAGAAATAGCGTCCACCGCTGTTTCCGAGGTCTGCAGACCCTGTTCCTTCACGAAATCCTTAACCTTCGAAACTACTACCAATGTTTCCTTCGCCATACCCCCTCCTTTTTATGTTTAAAAAATTTCGGCGAAGTTTTAAGTATCGGCTGACGATTGTCAAATCAAAAAGAGGTTGAAAGCCCTCCTTTAAGAGCAAAAAATGAGTTTAAAGGGGCTTAGGGCAATTGACACGACAACTGTCATCTGCTAGGTTCCGCCGACTTTTTGAAGGCTCTTTTTGTTGCAGCCTCGCTATTTGATAAGGGTTTTTGGGCCGCTAGCTCAGTTGGTAGAGCACATCCCTTTTAAGGATGTGGTCCCGAGTTCGAGCCTCGGGCGGCTCACAGTAAGGGCAGTTGATAGTGCTTAGTGTTTAGTTGGGAGGACCCGGATTGGGTACGTATAAAGAATTGAAGGTTTGGCAGGTGAATCAGGAGTGCATAAAAGAATCTCTATCGCTCTTTGAAAAATTACCGAATAGCTATCCAATCCAGCATATCGTCAAACAATTATTTAGTGCGATATCATCCGTAGGCGCGAATGTTGCGTAAGGCTAGGACAGCTACGAAGGAAAGGAATTCATCAGATATTGGAATATATCCATAAGATCTGCAATAGAATTGGATCACTGGATCGCTACATTGCAGAATTTGGGCACCGCGGTTGATAAATTAGAAAAATTACGATATGCGAACTTAGGAGTAATTAAAATGCTCAAAGGTTTGAAGCATTCAATAGGGAATAAACGGTAACTAAACACTACTCACTAAGCACTATCGGCTGTATTAAACGTCCCCATCATCTAGAGGCCTAGGATACCGCCCTTTCACGGCGGCGACCGGGGTTCGAATCCCCGTGGGGACGCCAAGTAGAAGAAGAAGCCATTTCGGAGACAATCTGAAATGGCTTTTTTTAAGGAACCTCTGAGAAGTTAGCTGTAACAATAACTTCGACCATGGACGATTGACCATCGACCAAAACATCAAGAAGCTAGAATCTAGAAGTGAGTTACCAGTCACGGTCGTTGCTGGATCCCCGATTAAAGCACTCGGGGATGACAACCTTTTCGTCACTCGGGGATGACACAATGAATGTCATTCCCGCATGCTGTAAGCCGCCGCTAACGCGGGGTTCCGACCGTTAACCAGTTGCGAGTCACCAGTCACGGGTGTTACAGCCGTCCCTCTATCGATGAGATCCTGCGTTGCAGGTAGGGGCCGCCGCGATTTCGGTCGTAGAATTTTGGACGTGGCAGAATCGCCGCGAGAAATGCCGCTTCATGCCTGGAAAGATGTTTGGCTTTCTTTCCAAAATAGTGATTTGCCGCTGCCTCCGCACCGAATATTCCGTTCCCCCATTCGGCGACGTTGAGATATATCTCGAGAATTCTTTCCTTGGATAGCGTGTTTTCCAGTTTGAAGGTTATCAGTATTTCCTTGAGCTTGCGAAAGAGGTTCTTGTCGGGGCTCAAGTAGAGATTTTTTGCCAACTGCATCGTGATCGTAGAGCCGCCGCGGCTGAACTTCCCGCGCTGCATGTTTATCTCCGCTGCTTTTTTTATCGCCTTCCAGTCAACCCCCTCATGTTCCTCGAAGCGGTCATCCTCGGCCAGGATGACGGCGGTGCGAAGGTGAGGGGATATCTCACTTATAGGAACGTAATTTCTCAGGGGTTTCTTTTCACTCTTCCACATGAAGGAGGTCCTCCACGGGATACGCCAGAGGAGGGGAGTTACATCGGGGGTTGAGATCGCCATGGTGATCGTACATATATATATGAAAGTGCAGATGAGGGCGGTCGGGAGTATAATTCGATTCCTTGAAAGCGACTGGTTACAGTTTTGCATCTCTTATTCCGCCCCCGGCGTGCCGGATATCCGGCATCCCCGCCCCTCGTGATAACGGATGGTAAAGCTTGTCATTCCGATAAGGTGCGTATATAAGGCGCTTCAATATCCACATTTTAGAAACAAACAAGGAGTTTTTATGGCGGTGAAGTCCGACAGCTGGATAAAGCGCATGGCAACGGAAAATGGGATGATAGAGCCCTTCGAGGAAAAGCAGGTAAGGGAAGGAATATCCTACGGGCTTTCCTCTTACGGCTACGATTTCAGGATCGGCCCGACCTTCAAAATATTCGATCCGCGGCAGAAAAAGGTGATGGATCCGAAGGCCGACCCGTCGGGTAATTTTCGCGATTACGAAGGCGAATTCTGCGATATCCCTCCGGGCAGCTACGTCCTTGCACAGACGATAGAATATTTCCGGATTCCGCGCGACGTGGTGACCATCTGCTTCGGCAAGTCCACCTATGCCCGCTGCGGCGTCGATATCCACGTGACACCCTTCGAGCCGGAATGGGAAGGGCACGCCACGATAGCTATTTCTAACAGGACTCCTCTTCCCGCCAGAATTTATGCTGGTGAGGGGATGGGTCAGATTCTTTTTTTGCAGTCCGATCAGGCGTGCGCCCTCTCCTACGCGGACAAAAAGGGGAAATATCAGGCGCAGAAAAATATAACTTTAGCTAAGGGGAACGGCTGAGGTGCTTGGATGAAAGATTATTATCAGGTTCTGGGCGTCCCCCGCGGGGCGAGCGTCGATGAAATAAAAAAGGCCTATCGCAGGCTCGCGAAGCAGTATCATCCCGACGTCAACAAGGGGGAGAAGGGGGCTGAGGAACGTTTCAAAGAGATATCAGAGGCGTACAACGTCCTCTCCGATCCCGAGCAGCGCAAGAAATACGATATGTTCGGCAGTGCATTCGATGGCGCCGGGCAGGATTTCAGCGGATTCAGATGGCAGAGCACGGGGGGCGGGCAGGGTTTCGATCCTTCCCAGATAAACTTCGGAGATATTGGAGACCTCGGAGATATCCTCGGCGACCTCTTCAACATGGGAGGGGTTAGAAGAAAGGCGTACTCCCCCGGCGATGCGCGCAGGTCTTCCTATCAGCCCACGGTAAACGGGCAGGATACGTTCGCGGATGTGGAGGTATCATTTGATGATGCCATAGAAGGAACCGAGCGCAGAATATCGATCAGGCGAGGGGATAGGACCGAAAATCTCACCGTAAAAATTCCGGCCGGTGTGGACAACGGCTCGAAGGTCAGGATAAGCGGCAAGGGCCAGCCCGGTTTTGGCGGTGGGAAGGATGGCGATCTCTATTTACGGATTCATGTGACGCCGCATCCGCTCTTCTGGCGGGAGGGGGCCGATATCTATACCGAGATTCCCGTGACGATCTACGATGCGGTCCTGGGAGCAAGTGTCGAGGTACCGACAACCGGAGGCAGTGCGAAAATGAAGATCCCGGTTGGGACGGCCGGCGGACAGAAATTCCGCCTTTCCGGCAAAGGGGCTCCGGTTCTGGGAAAGCGAGGCAAGCGCGGAGATCAGTACGTGATCGTGAAGGTAGTGCCTCCGAAGAAGCTCTCCGCCGAGGCGAAGAAGGCCTTCGAATCGATTGCCGAGCAGTTCCCGTATGATCCAAAAGGGTTTGATTCGCAGTAAGGAGGATTTTTAAAAATTCAAATGGGAGGAGATTATGACACGCACGGTTATCGTTTCAGCGGCAAGAACTCCGATCGGAAGTTTTCAGGGCGCGCTTTCTCAGCTTCGCGCTCCTGATATCGGAGCTGTCACCATAAGATCGGTTTGCGACAGGTCAAAGGTCGATCCTTCATCTATAGATGGTGTGATAATGGGCTGCGTGCTTCCCGCCGGATTGGGGCAGTCGCCAGCGAGGCAGGCCTCGCTTGCCGCCGATCTTCCCGATTCGGTCGGGGTTCTCACGGTCAACAAGGTCTGCAGCTCCGGACTCGTCAGCATAATGCTGGCGGATAAGACCATTCGCGCAGGAGATGCCGAGATAGTCGTCGCAGGCGGAATGGAATCGATGAGCAATCCTCCCTACTATCTGCCGAATGCTCGCGGAGGTTTGCGGATGGGCGACAGCAAACTCGTGGACGGGATGATCTTCGATGGGCTGTGGGATATCTATAGCGATACGCACATGGGAACCTGCGCGGAACTTTGTGCCGAAAAATATTCATTCACTCGCGAGATGCAGGACGCCTATGCGATAGAGAGCTATAACAGAGCGCAGAGGGCGATTGCGGATGGCTTATTCAAGGAGGAAATAGCTCCAGTGGAAGTTCCCCAGCGGAAAGGGAACCCCGTGATCTGCGATACCGACGAGGAACCTTCGCGTGTCAACTTCGAGAAGCTTCCAACCCTCAAGGCCCCGTTTAAGAAAGACGGTACGATCACTCCGGCAAACGCGAGTTCGATATCTGACGGTGCCGCATCGGTTCTGGTGATGAGCGAAGAGAGGGCGAAGAAGCTGGGGCTGAAACCCATGGTTTCGATAATCGCTCATGCCAGTTTTTCGCAGGCTCCGGAGTGGTTTACAACCGCACCGGTCGGAGCGATCAAGGCGGTGCTGAAAAAGGCAAATCTTTCCATTTCCGATATCGACCTTTTCGAGATCAACGAGGCCTTTTCCGCGGTTGTCATGGCTGCGATAAAGGAATTTTCACTCGATCCAGCCCTGGTGAACGTGAATGGCGGAGCGGTGGCACTGGGTCACCCGATAGGCGCATCAGGCGCGCGGATAATGGTTACGCTGATTCACGCCCTGCGCAAGTCAGGTAAAAAACGCGGGCTTGCTGCCATCTGCAACGGAGGAGGCGAGGCGACGGCGATGATTGTCGAGATGCCTTGAAAGCCGTAACTGGTAAAGGTCGTCATCCCCGAGTGACGAGAAGGTTGTCATCCCCGAATGATGAGAAGATCGTCATCCCCGAGTGCTTTAATCGGGGATCCCGCAACAACCGTGACTCGTGACTGGAGAAGAAGAACTCTGGATTACAAAAATACTTTTATCGGTGATTTGGATCTCCTTGCGGAAAGGACTTGCCCCTTCCTTACGGGATGCACTATGCAGGAGCCATCGACGAATATGTAGGCATCCCTCAGCGGGGTTATTTCAAAAGGTTCATCCTGATTTATCAGTCCGCCCAAGAGTTTATAATCTTTCATCTGAGCCGCATACGGCTCTCTCACGCGGTACTGGAGCTCATGAGATTCTGCATCGAGTTGAACGCCACCTGCTGCGAGTATGGCCGCGCTCGATCCAGCCCCCGTCGATATCCAGATTCCGGAACTTCTTTGATGCTCCGATTCTCCACCGACTTTTATCACGTAACGAGACATCTCTGCGGGAGAATTTCTCGCGAAGAGTATGTCGTTGAGCGCGAGGTTTTTTACCGGGACTCCGTCTATCGATGCCTCGATCCGCTGCAGTTTTTTTGGTGCGAGCTTTCCGGAGGCTATTTCCTTGAGGACGTCATGTACGTTGTCGATGTCGGCGCGGCAGAAAAAACCTATCGAATATCCGGGCATCGAATTTATGCCGAGCATGGGTATTTCGCCTGCGAACTGCGATGCTATAAGAAATGTCCCGTCCCCTCCGACGGTGGCGATGAGGTCGGCAGGGAGGCCTGCGTGCATGCACTCTCTTTCGATCAGATCGCAGGCAAGCCCCATCTCTTCAACGGCCCTGCGGACCGCATCGATGGTTTTTTTATGTTCTACGGGGAAATCCGGGCTTCCCTCGAAACGCGTGTTCTCACGTTCGACCCGCCCGGGGTTTTTGAAAACTATAATTACGCGGTTGAGTTTCATATCGGCGGCGTATATTAATTGTGCGGAGGGCGCTTAGCAAGCCCTCTTCTTTGTCCGACGCTTTGCAGGCGTGGGGCTTCAGAAAGGGGAGGAGTGAGGAACAGAGTCGCAATTTTTGGGGGTTCGTTCAATCCGCCTCATCGTGGTCATACCGAAATATGCAGGTGGATTTTTGACAGGGGGCTGGCTGACGAGGTGATAGTCGTCCCGTGCTTTATCCATCCTTTTTCCAAATCGCTCGAAAAATTCGAGCACAGGCTGGCGATGCTCCATCTGGCCCTTTCACCTCTTCCCTTTCCTATCAGGGTCAGCGACATAGAGCGTGAAATGGGAGGGGTCAGCATAACCCTTCGGACGATCGAACGGCTGAAAAAAAGGGATCCCGACAGCAGATTCCTTCTGGTTGCTGGCAGCGATATCAGGGGGGATATCTCAAAGTGGCATCAGTTCGAACGCATCAGGGGAGAGGTTGAAATAATCGAGATTCCGCGCGGCAGCGAATCGAGGATACCGAATATAAGTTCCACCGATGTGCGCGAAAAAATCCGCAGCGGCAGGCGCTTTCATGAGGATCTGGAAAAGGCGGTGGCGATGTACATAATAACCCATGGCCTCTATAGGGAGTGAGCGCGTCTTATAGTTTTAGATTTGTCGAGAATTTTCTAGAAGGTCGTTCCTCCGGTTATCAGCAGATCCCAATTTCCGGTGAAGTCGCTAAACGCTTTAGGCCCGAAGCTGATGCCGGGGGAGTCTTCCCTATTTTTCCAGAGTGGAATTATCACGTCCCCGCCGCCCGCGACGCCGACGCGTGCTCCGGCATCTTTGCCGAAGCGGATCACCGTATCGAGGCCGCCGTAAACCCTGAAGTACTTGTGCCTGTACTGCGGACCCATCGATGTGTGGATCTCCTGGCTTTTGTCCGTGCCGCCGAGCATTACTGCGAGCGATGTGAAGAGGGGTAATGACCTGAAATCGTTGTGAAGGACAAGCGCAGCCCTCTTGTCTTTGACCGCATATCCGGCTGAGATGCTGCGACTCCTTACCACTTTCGAAACCCTGCCGGGCGATATCACGAGTGAAATGTTCGAGCCCGCGCCTGCGGAGGTCAAAGGTGAATAGCTGACTCCCTCTCCGACTCCGGCCAGAAGAAAATTCAGGCCGAATGCGGCGAGATCGACTATCTCTTCGCGAAAGAGAATCTGATCCTGCGTTAGTGAACGTCGCGACTCGACGCTGCTTATCCCCGCCGCCGCATATGCCCCCATCCTTGCCGCGGTCAGAAAGTCTCCGATTCCGCCGCTGGCAGAGGCGTCGCCGTAGAGAAATAATGATCCTCCTCCTCTGAGTAGATATCCCGTGAAGTAGCCCCAGAAGGCCTTGGAACGAAGGTGATCCGCGACCGGATCGGAAAAACCTCCGAGGAGCGATGCCGCCATCATGAAGTAGGGGACCGTGGCAAGGGGGCCTTGAGACGATCCTTCCTCTCCGATCAGCCCGTATTCCGCAAGGCGCTGCTGTCCGTCGGAAAGGGTGTTGTTCATCGCGTAGCGGAAGACCATCCCCTGTGCGAGTGAATAGAAGCCGAGAAGTTCCTCGCCTATGCTGAGATTGGTTTCAAAATTTCCCTTCGTTTTCAGGGAATGTGGTCCGTGGTCGAAGCCCATGTTGAACATCGTGTTCAACGAAAGTCGGTTGTATTCAGAAGTGTGGCCCCCGAAGATTATTCCGTAGTAGCCGCTGAGTCCTAGGTTCATTCGCCATCTTCCGCCGAGGTTGATTTCGGATGTGAGCCCGACCTCGGTTCCTATGTCCATCGTGTATTTCGTGCTTTCTTCGCCGATCATCGCGGCATTGATGTCGGAGTGGCCAAGGCCGATGAGCGAGAGCGACTCATTCTTCAGCGAGAATGCGAGTTGTCCTGAATCTCCAAATATGCGCCCGATCGCTCCTTTGGAACCGCCGCCGAATTGAAGCCCCCAGTGTGAACTCTTCGCGGCTGAGGAGTTGCCTTTGGAATATGATTGCATGAACTGGAGCTCGATGAGATTTGAACGGTCGAATGTGTCGGCGAATTCAAAATCGAGCGCCGCACCTATTCTCAAACCGCTTCCTTCGGATATCGGAGTGGAAAAATTATAGCCGACCTTGAGTTCGGCCCCTATCCCAAAGGAATCTGAAAGGGATAACTCTTCCCTTGGATCCTTGATTTTTATTTCGGGGAAAAATCTTTCAGCCATGACGGCATCCTTCCGCCGGAGGTCTTAGCCTCCGCAAAGATCGTTATTCCGACAGAGATTGCTGGCCCTCCGCATCCCTTTCGTTGAACGCCCTGTCATAGCAGCGACTTCCTTCGAACTCTTCCTCTCGCCCCAGCGGATCGCAGATCCATCCCTTCATGACGACGAACATCATGACATCCTTGAAGGCAAAGGAGAGCTCTTCGTTGGAACCGAACTTGGCGCCGGTCACTATCGTGAGGGTGCCGGTTTCGTGATCAACTGGCTTTCCGCGCAGATATGCGGAACCTCCGGTGTAGGACGAGCCTTCTCCGGGGCATCCAGCGGGTATCGTTCCCTCTTCGTCTTTGAAAAGTAGCCCTTCGATGTAGCGCCAGGAATCGTATATCTTCCCGCCGATCAGGACGTCCTGAGAGTTAGTCTTGCATATCGGAGGGGATATCAGCTTGGGATCGTCGAGGTTAATCTTGAACTCCGACTTGGAGATGTTGATTTTCTCGTCGGGAAGCATATTGAAATCTTCCGGGCTTTTTTGTGGCTTCAACATTTCGGTGGTGAATGTCATGTGAAATACTTCGTCCATCGGCGGATAGTTTCCGAGCGGGCCGCCGGGGTTGTGGAAAAAGGTCGGGCCGAAAAATCTAAGTCCAACCTCCTCGAACACGATGGCGCCGTCGATAGAATAGTATCCGGTGTTCACATCCTTCAGCGTCTGTTTTTTATTCACGCGGTTGCAGAGATTTTCATATTCCCCGCCGTCCATCTCTTCTGAAGTGTGAAATGCCGGGCTGTCGAATCTTCCACCCGAGGCGTAGAAGAAGGCGCATGCCCCTTTTTCGCCTGACTTCACGCCCGACTTGGTGAATTTTTTAAGTCCTTCAGGATCGCATGGATTCACCACTTCGCAATCCGACGGCATGTCGGGCTTTGGAACCCCGGGGGGTGGAAGGGGGCCCGGATATGAGAGAGTCGATGTAAATATTCTCCATCCATTCGACTTAAGGTCTTCGGGGACGTTAGGGTATCCGTTAAAAATTCCCTTTTTGTCGGAAGCGAGTTCACTATCGTGAAGGAGGCTGGCGAAGTCGAAGGCGTTTTCCTCAGGGTAGTCGGTGGTGACGGGGTGCGTATCCACCGCCCTGAATACCGAGGTTACTCCGTCACCTGGAGTACTTACGATCTCCTGGCCATCGGTGGACGTGATATGCATCTCGTCGAACGGATCGAGAATTATGGCGCCTAAAAAAACTTCATAGTCGGAATCTTTCAGTTTTCCTTCCTCCTGTAAAAATCTTCGATCGTGCTTGGATGAAATGGAGGAAAGTCCTGGAAATTTTGGATTAAGAATCGCGGACATCGTCTGGGTAACTCTCAGGACCATCATTCCCGATCTCGGGTTTATGGCCGCTTTGAGTACAGCCGACATCGTAGTTTGCCGGTAGGATCCGTCCGGGTTTTTTGCCGGGTTGCCTGCTGAGTCCAGTTCCTGTGCCACTATCTTCAGATCGGCGTTGAATATTCCTTTCTTGAGGCTGGTCCCTTTCTGACGGTGAAAATTGATGCATCCGAAGAGGGGCATATTCTCCGTAGTGAACGCCCCGGGGAGGAGATCGAACCCCTTCGATGAGAGCGATACCGGGGCAAGCTCGAAGATCTCGTCCACCATCTCTCCGCTGGATTCGTCTATCACCGGGATGGAACAACGGAAACCCTTGCCTGATTCCGGTATGGCGGAGTCTATCTTCTCCCTGCTGTCGAGCCAGCGGAACATATCCTTATCTTCGCCCTCTATCGATATCGATACGACGCGCATCGCGCTTTGTGAGGTGTCGGAGGTGCGCATGAACATTGGAAATGATATGTCAGTGGTTTCGGCCGTCACCCCCTTGAAGGGGAATTCCTTCTTATTCGCCACGTATTTCGATCCGCCGGAGGTCTTGAAATATATTTCCAGCGCCGGGCTTTCCTGGATCGTGGTCGTTCCGGAAACCTCGGTTTTTATCTCCCCGTCGGATGTGAGTATCTTGAGGATGGCGCGGTCTTTGACCTCGCTTCCGATTCCGGCCATCTGTCCGTCTGCGCCGAGCAGGTCATCGGGCTGATAGGTCACTACGACATACATCGATGTTTCATCATAGCTGGGCTGGAAAGGTGGAAGGGTGGCCGGGAGTTTGCTGCCTGAAAAATCGCCTCCTCCGGAGAGCGCCTTCGCTATTTTGTCGCTTATCTCCTTCATGCTCTTTGCGACGAAGATGGCATTTTTGGGAATCGCGAACTGTCCGCGCGATTTGCTATCGGGAAGCTCCTCTATGGCTATCGAGGTTATTTGCAGCGGGTTTGTGCCGGAATTTTTTATCGCAAGAACCTGCTTTTTCGCGTCCAGCGATATTCCGGTGTTTCCCTTGAGATCTATAGTCAGTAGCGGAGCCGCATCCGGATATAGTGCGCTGCAGGATGAGTCAACTTCGGCCATCGGGTTTCCTTCCGTAGATATGGGAAGTAGTGAACAGGGCTCGGATGAGGGATCTCCGCATGCTGTGCATTCCGTGTAGGAAGGGGTGCCGGAGCAGTCCAGCTCCTTGCAGCGGAAGAATTTTCTCTGAGTGCTGGCCGGAAGGGCCGAGCCACCTATCTCTACCATCTCTACGCCGGGATCCTTCGTGTTGCCGTTTTCATCCAACAGGTCGATCGATCCCTTTCCGGATTTTGAAAGGGCGGTCGCGCGCAATATGAACTGATCCGAGCCTATTGCTATGGATTCAGTTATGACTCCCGGTTCCGTGTTTTCTATGGACGGACGGAAGGTGACATTTAGCGATATGGACTCTCCACCCTTGAGGGTTCTGTTTAGCGACTGCACAGATTCCAGGTAGAAGGGACCCTTCTTGGAGGGGAGCGATATCTGCTGTACGGTCGAACCGATGTTGGTCGCGCGAAATTTTCTGCTGCTTTCATAGCGCTTCCCGATGTCGAGGTTCGTGTCGGCGATATAGGTTCCGTTCGAGATGTCCAGATACTTATCCCCGGCTATGGGGGCCTCAGTCTGACGGCCGTCAGGATCGACAAAAAGCGCTGTCACCGAAATATTCTTCTCGCCACCTCCTCCGCATTCGCTGAGGGAGGGGGATATCGCTCCGGTGAATAAGGCCTGCATGGAAGCGCCCTTGAGATATGTATCGGCTGCCGGGATTATCGATCCGAGCACGGTGCCTATCGCAAGCTTCATTGCCCCTGAGGCGTCCGGGGGAGAACCGCTCGCGGGCTGAAGATGTGGCAGCTCCTCGGTTGCTTTTGTGGTCAATGTCAGATTGGGGACTTCGCCGACTATCCCCAGGGCGGATATGAAGAAAGAAAATCCGCTCATGCTTATGTTTCCAGATGAATCGACGGGGCCCTCCGCAATGTTGGAGGTGCCATCGCTGTTTCCTCTGGCGTTGATGGTTATGGGGACAGGCAGACCGCCCCCCTCGAATTGTATATCGGGAAATTCCGAGCCTATCAGCTTTGCCGATGATCCGGAGATGTGAATTGGGAAAGGGGGAACTTCGCCGCAGAGTTCTTCTCCCTCGCCGATGCCAGCCTCTATATTATCCCCTTTGATCTGGACGCAGAGGCGCGATGTGAATGTTATGGTGCATTTTCTTCCGGTGACGTTTTCACTCGGCGCCTTTGCTTCATCGGTTTCCCCTGCCGGAGGAGGAAAATAGACTGGGGTGAAATCGTCCCCGGCGCAGGATGAAAATAGAACGGCGCAGCAGGCAAGTAAGGCCGCCGCCCCGCGGATTTTTACTTCGATTCTGTTTGCCATATGTGGCATCTTTATCGTCCGGTCTTAAAAAAAGTTGCGCGACTTTCGAAACTCCGATTCTCGGGGGACCCTAGTCCCTTGGATGATCCATCGGCAATATGCGCCGCTCCGGCCCCCTGCGTCATATAATTGACACAGGCGGGCTTTTTTAACGCAACTTTTTTCTTTAACGGACGAGAAAGGGGGCAAGTATGAGAAGAGTTAAAAATATAGCTCTCCCTGCGGCACAGCTCCTGCTGTTCCTGTTGATAGTCTGCGCTGGGCGCGTCTCTGATGCAGGAGTGCATCATTATATTGCGAAGATAAGAAGCTGGTGGCAGGACTCATCGATATCTTCTTCTTCTTCTTCTTCTTTGCAACGATCGATCTCCTTTTCCGACGAGGATGTGGATAAGCTTCCGGAGAAGGAGAGAAATGTCGGCAGCGAGAAAAACCCCGGCATGTGCCAGATACCGCGTCAGCCGGAGATAGTGATATGCGAAATCGGCTCAGGTTTTTTGTGCGTCGATTCGCCGCCGGGAGGAGTGGACTCGGAATATTTTGTCATGCGCGGAACCATAGATATGCAGGGATCGGTCCTCGCAAAACTTCGCATTGCGGTTCAGCATGAATATACCAAGGCGATAAGCTATGTCGATACATCTTCCTACGATACATCCGGATGCTGGGATGCAAGCAGAAACAGCGACAGGCTCTGCATAGACAGGGAAGGAAGATACTCGGTAAGAGTTCCTCTGTCTTCACCGGGCCCGCATGCGGTATCGATTTCTGCGAGCAGACTCTCGGGCGATGCGGTCGAAAAAAGAATTCGAACTAGCCGCGTGGTCAGGCCCTCGCTTACGGATGCACAGGTCATTTTTTCGCCCGACGTAAAATCTTCGGGCACGTTGGATCCCGGCATTGTAATGGTAACGCTGGACCTTCTTCCCGACTGCAGTTTTTGCGATTTTATTGGGGCTTCCACTGGCGGGCTTGAAGTTTCAGTGAAAAATTCCACGGTCGGTGCGGGTGGGGAGAAGAGAGAGATAGCTTGCGTGACCAACGTGGAGCAGGGCGGCCAGGGAAAATTTTTCGTTGGAGTCCCCGTCTTGCCCGGGGATAATGAGCTTCTGATAAAGGTCTGCAATGCCGCCACCGGCGATCAGTGCGTGCTTTTAAAGCCTTATGAATTCAAGGTTTCCGGGGAGGTGCCGAAGCTGGAAATAATTTCTCCCCCTCCTCATCCATCCTACGATGCAGATCAGTATCCGACCATATCATGGGATTTCCGCCTTGGCGGTGGAATCGAATGCGTTGACGTGCAGTTGAATCGCGAGGAGCCGCGCGAGCTGTGTGCCGACCCGTCGGGAGTTTTTTCGGCGGAGATAGAGCCTCGGGAGGGGATCAATATAGCCAGCATGGAATCAAAAGAGGGACACCAGTTTTCCTGGACCTTCGGCTGGGGGCGCATCGAGAGCCCTTTTTCAGAAAATGGATCGATGAGGGTGTCGAAGGCCGCCGCGCTGTCATTGTCCAGCGGGTTTTTAAGAAACGCGCTTGTTCCGTTCATAAATAATATCCTAGGCGCGGATGAGTTTACGACACTTTTAGCCTCGATCTTCATGGGGGAGCCGGAGGCGGATCCTTCAGGCGACGATGGCGCGAAAAGCACAACATCGACTGAAGCCGTTTCGATAGATGGATGCGAGGAGAAGGGCGCCGGTCCGGAATATAAAATTGAGCTTGCTGGAATTCCACAGATAGGTTCGATCGCAATATCCTCCTTCGATCTAGCGGAGGGTGAAATTTCAATAGTTCTGGAACTTGAAAATACAAGAGCGGACTTGAATGTTTCAACGGACGCAGATGGCGACGGTCTTTCGGACAAAGATCCTCTCCCCCTTTTCGTTTCCTTCCGGAAGGCGACTGTGGATCTCCTTGTGAAGAGGGAAAGGAAGGGAGATGGCGACTATCTTATTTTTTCCAGCCGCCATGACGACTGCTCCTACAAGGGGAAGAAATATTGCAAACATATTCCTTCGCCGCTTGTTCTCGAGAACATAGTGGGGGATGCGTCTCCCTTCGGGCATTTCATCTGGTGCGACGTGAAGCGGGCATCCTCCTCCGTCAGGGAAACATGCAAGGCGTTCAACTCGATTCACGCGCAGACGGCGGCTGTCAATGATGCGATTCTCGATGCCGTCAACAAGCTGATCTATTGTGGGGGGTCCTCATATGCGACGGGCCTGATGCGAGGATATCTCTCTATGGAACTTCCTCTCGGCGAGGAGGGGGGCGACGGGATATTCGGCGGAATTTTGCCTGCGATTAAACTTCCACTTGGCTTCAAGCTTGGGGGGGATAGCGAAATCACGTCGAAGGGGCTTACTGCAGCGATAGACCTTGCAGTTGGGAACAAGAAGCACTTCGCAGGGATTCCTCCCGGTAACATGGTTGAAAGCGCGGGAGTCATACTCACATCCGGCGATATCTCGTCTTCATACAACAGATATTCGAAGGGACTGGGAGTTTCGCTACTGCTCGATGCCGTGAACGCTCTTCTGTACACGGGGATTGCGCATGGAGATGGCAAATCGGTTAAAGGGCTTCTCGACATAGACATCCATGAGCCTTTTTTTGGAAAGATCGGTTTTGATTTCGTCAATGAGTGCGATGCCTTCGAGCCGGTGCCTGGAGTGAAGGATTCTATTCCGACCCTTTGCTATGTGAGGCCGAGGGTCATGGAGCTTCTCGGTTCTGCGCTTTCCGGATACGGTTATTTTACGCCCAAGCAGCCGCTGCTCATGGCTATAAGAGGCAACAGGGCGCTGGCTCCGAGGCTCTCAGTTTCCTCGGTGGAAAAGATGCCGGTGGTTCCAAGGAGCGGTGATCTGAATTTTTCCGGCGATTCGGAAGTCCCAGAGGGAAACCTCCTCGAAATACAGCTCGGCGGGGTCGAACTTTCCTTCTATGCCCTTGAAATAGATCAGTCCCAGCCAGCCGACCGTTATGGAAATCTGCCGATCAAGTTGGATTCCAGCGGAAAGCCGATAATAAAATCGATGCGCCCCAAGGATCCGGATCCGTGGAAAGGGCAGATCGTAAGTTTCGATGTCAGCGCTCTGATAGGGATAGAGGTCGGCGATTTTGAAATGGATGAGTCGAGCGAAAGCGGGTATTCAATAAAAATAAGAACGCTTTCGGACAGGTCGAGGCTTCTGATAACTCCGATCGAGGGGACCAACGCGACCACCATTCCATCGCGAAGACTCATATCGAGCCTTGCGGATCAGTTGATGACGGCGCTTGCGGCCTATTCACCCAAGGCCAGCGCCATTGCTATCCCCGTTCCTTCGAACTTTTCCTTCGAAGGGCAGGAGGACACCGTGCTCGGCATGACGGGGCTTGCTTCCATAGAGCTCGGTCCGGACGGCATAGAATTGGCGGCGGACGATGGCTCCAACAGAATCAACATTCTCGCCAACATAATCCTCGAGCAGATGCTTCACTACTCTGGAGAGGAAAAGCGCTTCGTCCTGCATTGAGTGAGCGGGCGTCGGCGGCGCTTTAGAATCTCAATATCTGTTCAACGACCTCGTTGTCGCCGATATCGATGTTGATCCATTTTTTGAGGACCACCGAGAGATCTTCGTCCTTGTAACTCGCCTCGAGGTAGTATTTTCCTGGATCGATTTCAAAGATTTCCCAATCGTCGCCTGTGACTCCGCTTATTATTTCGCGGTCGGCTCCGTATTCGAAAACTTTGAACTTGCAGGTGATGATCTTGTTGTTCGGCCCGCGTCCTATTATCTTCAGTTTGCCCGTCGTGTAGATAGCCTCATGGCTGGAGGATTTGCCATCTTCTACTTTCAGGTCGCGGAGCCAGATCATCGGCTTGGTTCCGGTGGCGGACGCGATGTCTATCGCGAGCGCGTCATATACGCCGGGGGCGAGGTCAAAGACGACCCAGTCCGAGGTGGGGGGCGCGTTCGATACGACTTCATCGGAGGCTGCCCGGTAGATCGTGAACTGTGTTTTGATCGGAATTTCTTTTGCGTTTCTCCCCCGCAACTTGAGCGTTCCGAGTATGAATTTGATCACCTGTTCGGTAGGCTTCGTTGCGGCTACCTCCACGTTTTGAACGGGAACGGATGGCCTCGGTTCAAGTTCCGATTTCAGGCTCACCGCTACTATGTCGTAAGTTCCGGGAGGAAGCGAGAGCATGACGGGGTCACCCGATTCGGACCTGGCCTTTGCAATGGCAGTGGAATCTTCCTTTTCGCGTATAGTGAACTCGGCGGGGATCTTGTTGTCTTTGCCGTCCACGGCCGAAATTTTCAGGGTTCCCATTTCGAATCTGATTGGAAGCTCTTTTACTTCGGCCGATTTTATTTCGAGTTCCTTGATGCGAGTCCTGGGGCTTGCTGCCATCTTAGGGTCGGTTCCGATCGCGATTATCTCATAAGTGCCTGGAGGGAGCAGTACCGTGCCGCCTGAGCTGTCGAACGCGCCGTTTGCTATCGGGAGGTCCGGGCGACCGGCTTTATAAACCTGATAGACGAATGAAATTTTTTCTTCCTGCGTCGTGACTCCTGTCAGCAGCAACGATCCCTTCTGAAATCGGAATGTCACATCCTTCGATTCACCGAGAGTTACCGCGACATTTTTTTCGTTTATGGAAAATCCCTCCGGGGTGACTTCAGCGAGGTTCGCCATTATGTCGTAACTCTGAGGGGTTAAAAAGACAGGGGTGGACTGCGCCTCGATATCCAGTATGGCCGGAGGACCTGAAGGGCCGTCCGGGCCCAGCGGAATGATTTCGAGTTTTGCAGCGACCGGGCGACCATCGTTATCGAGCGCCAGAAAATTCGCCTGCCCCAGATCGAAGTTGACCGTCTGTTCAACCTTCGTGGTCTCGATTATTTCTACCCCCTTGAGCATCTTGGAAGGCTTGCTCATCTCAGGTGAGGCGTAGTATTCGATCAGCAGATCGTAGGTTCCCGCCGGGAGGTTCAAGAGCTTCGTGCCCATGCTCTCGTCCTGCTTGACGACGCTCTGCGTTCCGGCGCGGAAGACCTTGAGGCGAAATGGAATAGGTGTGGCACCGGCCTTGGCTGAGAGTTTCAGGTTGTAAGGAACTGTGGAGTTCACCGCATCGGAAAGGGCGCTTCGCAGCTCGCTTTCGTTTCTTGCGAGAAAGAATTTTCCGCCGCCGGATTGTGCTATGCATTCCAGCTGTTCACGATCCTGCTGGGCTATGTCGAATGCCACCGTGTTTATGATGTACCCCTGAGCCGAGGTGTCGATCTTTTTGGCGGCCGCGCAGGCATCGGCTCCGCAGTTATCGCCGCCGTCGGAGAGGAGGACAATCACGCGGTCCTCCTCCTTCACGGCAGGGAAATCCGAAAGGGATTTTTCAAGCGCTACCGAAAGGGGGCTCATCCCTTTGGGCTCGATCGCTGATAAGGTTTTTTCTATGGCCTCAAGGACAGGCTCACCCATGGGGAGAAGTAGCTTGGTGTCGTTGCAATCCCCAAGGTCGGCAGGGCTCTCGGACCCGAAAACCCTGATGGCGATATTTCTCGGAAAGTCTTTCTGCTGCTGAATGAACTCGAACATCACTTCGCCCACCGCCTTGCGCAATACCTCGTACTTGGTGCTGCTGCTTGCAGCGAATGGGGCGGACATGCTCCCGGATGCGTCGAGTATCAGGACTATGTTCGTCTTTGCAGTGACGAGCTTGGGCTGAAAGGGAACCTGATGTGGCTCCACGGGCGGTTGATCCGTCGGGGGAGTTATCCCGCTGGCCGAAAGAGAGCTCAGGGCCGGGGTGTCGGAAAGCGCAGCCGCCTTTTCCTTTTGCTCGACGGGGGGGAGCTCCGGGGTGCGGGGACCGAGGGGAGCACTTTCTTTTTCTTCGACGCTCTCCTTTTGCTTCTTGGCCTGCTCCGCTTTTTCCGCGACTGTCGATTCCTTGCCCATCTTTTCGCGGGCGAGCCTAGCTACGCGAGCGCTTCCTTCCAGGACTGGCGGATCTATGCGCTGTTTTGCCTCTGCGGCAGGTCCCCCTCCTTTGCGGGGGGAAGTGCCGACCGACGGTTCCATCTTACCCTTGCACCCCGAAAGCAGGAGGAGGGAAGAAAAAAACACAATAATTACAATTAGTTTAGGTGATTGTCCTCGTCTCATGGGATATAGTTAGCACAGACGGAATCGTTTGAAAATATACTAAGTAACCTCTGAAAAATCAGCAAATTCAGGGCGCCTCTAAAAACTATCCGCTTGTCATCCCCGCAACAACCGTGACTGGGAAAAACAGAAGCTAGAAGCGAGAGGCTAGAAGCTAGAAAAATCTCGCCTGTAAAAATATTGCTTCTCACTTCTAGATTCTAGCTTCTTGATGTTTTGGTCTATGGTCAATCGTCCATGGTCGAAGTTGTTGTTGCAGCTAGCTTTTCAGAGGCTCCATAACTTACAATGACATGGAGAGCTTTTTACCCACCCACCCCTCGACTGATCCGCTTTTTTGCTTAAAAAACAAACCAATAACGAGGTGTCAAAATTTTGCTAGCATTCCAGAGGGGTTTTCTATATTTATCAATATGAGATTCCATTATGATTAAAAAATCCGCAAAAAAATCTGCTGAAAGCAGGGGTAAGAAGAGGGAGGATTCGAGGATCGCTGAGCTTCAGTCCCAGCTTTCGGAGCTGAAAAAGCTCGTATCCATTCTCGAACGCGGGAAGTACATGTGGGAGTCAACTTTCGATGCCATCTCCTCGCCGGTGCAAATCATATCCAAGGATTATGAGATACTGAGGGCCAATATATCCCTCGCAGAAATAGCCAAGTCTGATATCAGGAAGATAATAGGTAGAAAATGCTACGAAGTCTTCGCGGGCAGGGATGTTCCATGCACGGGCTGCCCGGTTCTCGTGAAGTCGAAAGGAAAAAAGCCCTCTGTTTCACTGCTGGCAAACAAGATATTCGGGAGGGAATTCGAGGTCAGCGCATATCGTTACACAGGGGATGACAAGGGTTCCATCATACTTCATTACAGGGATGTCTCTGAGGAGCGGCGCTTGCAGCGAGAGGTGATCCAGCAGGAGAAGATGGCCGCGATAGGGATGCTCGCAGGCGGCGTGGCGCATGAGATCAATAATCCGCTCGGAGGGATAATCGCCTTTGCGCAGCTTCTCAAACGCGATGCTGCTGAGTATCCCGTGATCAAGGACGACCTCGATGCGATAGAGGAAGCGGCGGGGCGCTGCAAAAAAATTGTCGCCGATCTTCTCGATTTTTCCAGGAGCTCAAGGGAGGGGGAACTCGCACCGACCGACCTGAACGTAATTCTAGAAAAAGTTTTTCCATTCATTCGCAGGGAGATGCAATCCTTAAATGTAGAGCTGATATTCGACGCTGCCGGCAGGCTCCCCAGGGTGATGGCTAGGGCGGACAGGCTCCAGCAGGTTTTTCTCAACCTCATGACCAACGCCTGCCACTCGATGAATAAGGGCGGGAAGCTCTTCGTTTCGACATCTTCTTCGGAGGGCGGAAAGAAGGTGGTCGTGAAGATCAGAGACACCGGACACGGAATATCTTCCGAGGTACGCGACCAGATTTTCAATCCTTTTTTTACGACTAAGGAGCCGGGAAAAGGAACGGGGCTTGGTCTTTCCATAAGCTACAGGATAGTTCGCGAGCACGGCGGCACTATAACATTCGAGGATGTGGAGGGCGGCGGCACGGAATTCGTTGTGCTTTTGCCAGCGTCCAAATGACGAGGGGGAAAAAGATGGCAAGGATTCTTATCGTTGATGATGAAGTCGCTATAAGAAAGGCCCTTGAAAGATTTTTGAAAGGGCTGAAATACGAAGTGGTGACGGCCAAGGACGGCGAAGAGGGGATGAAATATGCCGCCGATCAGAGTTTCGATCTCGCGCTCGTCGATCTCGTGATGCCCAAGATGGATGGGGTGGAGTTCATAAGGGAGATCAAGAAGGTACAGCCCGCCATAGTTCCGATAGTGCTTACAGGCTTCGGCACGATCACGTCCGCTGTCGAGGCTATGAAGGCCGGCGCGTATCATTACCTCACGAAGCCCTTCGAGCTCGATGATATAGCGTCGCTGATAGCCACGGCCCTGGAACACAGCCAACTCAAGGAAGAAAACAGAATCCTCAAAAAACAGCTTAGGGACAAATATCATTTCGAAAATATCGTGGGCAACAGCGATGAGATGGCATCGGTTTTCGACATGATCGAGAAGGTTTCGGAGAGCGATTCCAACGTACTGGTTACAGGTGAAAGCGGCACTGGCAAGGAGCTGGTGGCCAGAGCCATCCACTATAATAGCCCTAGGAAGGACAAGCCGCTGATAATAGTGAATTGCGGAGCCATTCCGGAGGAACTCTTGGAGAGCGAACTCTTCGGACACATAAGAGGCTCCTTCACCGGAGCGGTGGCTACCAGGATGGGAAAGTTCGACGCCGCAAATGGCGGCACGATATTTCTGGATGAAATAGGGGACATGACTCTGAAGCTGCAGGTGAAAATTCTCAGGGTCTTGCAGGAACAGCGCTTCGATCCGGTGGGATCGACACAGACTCATCAGGTCGATGTCCGTATTATCGCAGCGACGAACAAAGACCTTGAGAAGTCCGTGAAAGAGGGAAAGTTCAGGGAGGATTTATACTACAGGCTCAACGTGATCCCGATTCACGTGCCTCCGCTCCGCGAACGTAAGGAAGATATACCGCTGCTGGTTCAGCATTTCGTAAACAAGAGCTGCAGCCTGTCCGGAAAGTGCGTAAGCGAAATTTCTCCAGAGGCGATGGGAGCCCTGGTCGAATACGACTGGCCCGGCAACGTGCGTGAGCTTGAAAATGTCGTGGAGAGGCTTGCCATCGTGAAGTCTCACGGACGGATCGAGCTCTCCGACCTTTCGCATAAGATAGTCGGATACAGCCCGGAAAATCGCGCTGTGCGTAAAAGTGGCGATTCGGAGCATAAAAACGAGTTCGATATTCCGGATGCAGGGCTTTCATTCAAGGACGCTGTCGAACAGTTTGAATCAAAGCTGATCGTCGGGGCTCTGAAAAGAACGGGCGGCAACAAGAACAAGGCCGCCGCGTTGTTGAAACTCAACAGGACCACGCTGGTCGAGAAAATAAAGAAGAAGAAGCTTGAAGTTGAACTCTGACTTCCTCCTACGGAGAATTTGAAAGATGCCGATGCACAGGATGAATCTCCTGATAGTGGATGACGATGACGCAATCGTCAAAATATTCGAGCGCATCTCACGCGATCGCAACTGGAGCTATGCGGTGGCAAGGAGCGGCGAGGAGGCCCTGGAGCGTCTGAGCTCTGGAATTTTTGAAGCGGCGGTGGTCGATATAAAGCTTCCGGGTTTCACCGGGCTTCAGTTTCTCGACTACGTAAAATCCAATCATCTGGGAACTGAGATAGTCATCATGACCGGGGTCGGGTCTGAAGAGATAGCCGTACAGGCTATGAAGAAGGGGGCTTACGATTACTTTACCAAGCCCTTCGACGACATCAACAGGGTCGTCATAGTCCTCGAGAAGGCGATGGAACGTTTTTCTTTCGTGAATAAGATAAGGTCTCTCGAGAGGAGGGGTGCTGATTCACCGTACTTCGAGGAGATGGTGGGCAAAAGTCGGAGTATGCACGAGATATTCGACATAATTAACAGCATAGCCCCGAGCGATTCCGCCGTCTTGATACAGGGCGAGAGCGGAACAGGGAAGGAGCTTGTCGCGCACGCGATCCATCTTCGTTCCAAGCGCAAGGATATGCCCTTTGTGGTGATAAATTGCGCTGCCATTCCGGGGCATCTTCTTGAAAGCGAACTCTTTGGCCATATCAAGGGTTCATTCACCGGAGCGATAGCCGACAAACCGGGACTACTGAAGACCGCTGAGGGCGGAACTGTTTTTCTCGATGAAATAGGGGAGATGCCCCCGTTGCTGCAGGTGAAACTCCTGAGGTTTCTGCAGGAGGGGGAAATACGGCCGGTAGGTTCCAACGATGTCGAGTACGTCGATGTCAGGCTCATAGTAGCCACCAATAGGGATTTGGGAAGGGCCGTGCGCGAAGGGGGCTTCAGAGAGGATCTCTATTACAGAATCAATGTGATAGGAATACACATGCCGCCGCTTCGTGACAGGCGGGATGACATCCCTCTGCTCGCTTATCATTTTCTCGACAAGTATGCCAAGCGCATGAAAAAGACGGTCAAGAGGATCTCTATAGACGCGCTTCACGCTCTGCAGTCGTATTCCTGGGTGGGCAACGTAAGGGAGCTCGAAAACGTCATCGAACGCGCCGTCGTCCTCGCGACCGACGAATCTATAACTACCCAGGATCTTCCCCCTAAGATCCTCGGCGAGGCATTCTATGCGCAGAATGATTTCGGCACATCTTCGGACCTCTATCAGTTGGCTTACAAGGAGGCGAAGAACAAGGCCCTGGAATCCTTCAACAGGGGGTACATAGCCTCGGTGCTGAAGAGGGCCGGCGGCAATATATCCTTCGCTGCGGACAAGGCAAAGATGGACAGATCCAATTTCAAGAAGCTGATAAAAAAATATTCCATACTCGTGGAAGAGTACAAAGAAGAGTTTAACAAGGAATGATATCGGAGGGGTTCAAGATGGATAAGTGCAGGGTGATGGTCATTCACGATGAGAGAAAGCTCTCTCCGGCTATCGAAAAGCTCTTTCGTGACACAAATTGGCGGACCGTTATGATCCCCACGCGAAAGACGGATTGGCAGGGGCAGGTCGACAGCGTGGATTGCGCTGTAATAGTATTTGAAAATCCGGATTCAAGCGGCGCCGCCAAGCTGGTCAAGGGGATCGTCGAACTCAACGACAATCTTCCGGTGGTGGTCCTCACCCGTTCCAAATCTCCGGAGAGCGCGGTCGGAGCGATGAAGGCCGGGGCCTACGATTATCTCTTCTACCCGGGCGACGTGGACAAGCTGCAAAACGTCGTTCAAAACGCCGTGAGGATGTATGACCTGACCAAGAGGGTCTATTTTCTTGAGAGCCAGTTCGGTATTGCGACCGGGCTTGGCGATATCATCGGGCAGAGTCCGCAGATGCAGGAAATATTCGGAATGATACGTATGGTTGCTAAGAGCAACGCTACGGTTCTCGTTACCGGAGCCAGCGGCACTGGCAAAGAGCTTGTCGCTCAGGCGATCCACAGGATGAGCGACCGCGGCGGAAAAAAGTTTCTGGATATCAATTGCGGTGCGATCCCAAGAGAACTTCTGGAAAACGAGCTCTTCGGTCACGAAAAGGGGGCATATACAGGGGCCGATAGGAGGTATTTAGGCAGCTGCGAGAGAGCCAATGGCGGCACTCTATTTCTGGATGAAATATGCGAGATGGATCCCCTTCTGCAGGTCAAGTTGCTGAGATTTCTTCAGGAACGGAGTTTTTCTCGTATCGGGGGGAACGAACAGATCACAGTCGATGTTAGGATAATCGCGGCCACGAACAGGGATATGGCGGAAGAGGTGAGATCGGGAAGATTCCGCGAGGATCTCTTCTACCGGCTGAACGTGGTGCCTATCAACATTCCGCCGCTCCGGGAAAGGCCGGAGGATATACCGATTTTGGCGAAGCACTTTCTCGACAAATATTCATCCAAAAATGAAAAGATATTCGTCGATTTCGCCCCCGCCGCCCTCGATGCCCTTATGAATTACGATTGGCCGGGCAACGTCAGGGAGCTCGAAAATGTGATAGAGAGGGTGGTCGTTCTAAACAACGACAGCAGGGTCAAGCTGGCCCATCTTCCCAAACAGTTTCACAGGGAGGAGAGTAAACCACACATTTCCAACTACCCGGAACCTTCCATGGCCCCACTTGACGGGCAGAAAATTCTACCATTGGAGCAGGTGGAGAAGTATGCTATAGAGACCGCCCTCAGGAGATGCTTGGGGAATGTGAGCGAGGCCGCCCGCAAATTGAAAATAGGGCAGGCAACTCTTTACAGGAAAATAAAGCAATACGAGCTGAAATGATTTCATCACAGTCTGCAAATGGAGGTTGATAAGATGAATATCGAAGTGAAGCAAAACGGCATGGTTCAGGTTCTACAGTGCGGCGGAAGCCTCGACGCTGACTCGGTCGCCGGTTTTAAAAAGGTAGCCTACGACCTGGTCAAGGGGGGATCCAAACAGTTCGTCATAGACTGCAGTTCCCTCAATTTTATAGATTCGATGGGGCTTGGGGTTCTCATATCCCTTTTAAGGAGGGTGCGCCAACAGCAGGGCGATGTCAAAGTGGCCGGGCTTAATGAGGATGTTAAGACGATCTTCGAGATTACCAGGCTTCACAGGCTTTTCGACGTGTGCAGCGATTCCGACGCTGCTGTCCGCAAGTTCGACGAGATGAAATGAGGTTTGTTTCCAATGCCGTTTTCATGCGAGCTGACAATACCGAGCGAAACTTCGAAGCTTGCTCCTTTACGCGAATGGCTGGCTTCAGTCCAAGGTCTCGTAGGCGAAGAGCTCTTCCCAAAGAGAGCCCTCTTCCCTTGCACCATCGCTTTGGTGGAGGCGGTGGACAACGCCATCTTTCATGCGCATGATGAAAATGGCGAGAAGCCAATAAGCATATCCCTCCGTTTGAACGGGAAGGGAATAACGATGGATATCGGCGACTGCGGATGCGGGATGAAAAATGTGGCTGCCGATATTCCGGATGAGATGTCCGATCGTGGCAGAGGGCTCTTTCTGATGAACCGGCTTATGACCAGGGTCGAAAGTTTAGTTATCGACGGAAATCACAGGATAAGGATGGAATACGAGATATGAATGAACATTCCAGTACGACATCGCTTGAGGCGGTTCACTCGTTGAGTGTGGCTATAGCAACCGCGGCTGATGCGGGTAAGATCTACGACCTGATTCTCGATGTCGTCGTGAAAACCCTTGGGGTCGAGCGCGCTTCGATAATGAGATACGATTCCTCGATCGGCGCACTGCGCATAGTAGCTGCAAGAGGGATCTCACCTGAAATAGTGAAAAACGCATTGGTAAAAGTTGGCGAGGGGATTTCCGGTAAGGTCTTCGTCAGCAACGAGCCGCTTCTTATCAAGGAGATCAAAGCAGAGGAGGCTGGGCCGGGCAAAGGGCAGTACCGGACGAAATCTCTGATATCCGCTCCGGTCACGTGCTTTCCCATGAAGGTAGGCAAAGATGCCTTTGGAGTCATAAATGTCACGGATCGCAGCGACGGCAGCCCTTTCACGGAGTCGGATTTGAAACTCCTCACCACCCTGGCGAATCAGGCCGCGGCCTATCTTCATATAGAGCAGCTCATGGAGGAACGCCAGGCCAACGAACGCCTGAAGCAGCAACTCGAGATAGCGAGGCAGATACAGTATAGGCTCGTACCCGTCGATTCTCCCAAAATAGAAGGGCTCGATGTGGCGGGGCGGCTCATCACCGCCGAAAGAGTCGGGGGAGATTATTACGATTGCTTCACAAATGATCCTAAAAAACCGTCCTTCGTCATAGCAGATGTGTCGGGGCATTCGGTCGGCGCCGCTCTTATCATGGCGGCCTTCCGCTCGGCCATGAGGGCACAGCGCGATTGGGAATTCAACTCTTCCGAGTTGATGCAGAAGATCAACACGATACTTTTTGAGGATCTCTTTCAGGCAGAGCAATTCATTTCGGCCACCTATCTTCAGTACATCAAATCGCGTCAGTTGATAGAATATACAAGCGCCGGCCATCCTCCGCCGATAGTGTGGCGAAACGCCGACGCAGCTTTCGAAGAACATGGCACCGGCGATCCTCTTCTGGGGATAGAACCCAAGGCGGTCTTTCACCAGAGGCAGGTCGTAGTGTCGAAGGGCGATGTCATAGTTCTTTACACGGACGGAATAACGGAGGCCGTGGACAAAAATGGGGAGCGCTTTGGCCACGATCGTCTGAAGGAGTGTCTGCGCGATGCGGTGGTCGGAAGCGCTCAACAGATAGTCGATGTCCTTGTTGAAACGGTTCAGGCCTTCATAGATCCGCTTCCAGCGAGAGACGATATAACAGCGTTGGTGATCAAGGTTGGCTGAGCTCAAAGCGAATTCTGACAGGAGATTACGATGTCCTACGAGGAAGCCTGCGAATTTTTAGAACTCTTGAGGCCCAAGGGATTTCACATGGATTTGGGGCCCATCACGGAGGGGTGCTCTTCGATGGGACAGCCGCAAAGCGAATATCCTTCCGTCCATATAGGCGGTACGAACGGGAAGGGGTCGACAGCGGCGTTCATGACGGAAATCCTCATGAAGAGCGGATATCGCGTTGGACTCTACACCTCTCCGCATCTGGTTAATGTCAGGGAGCGCATTCAGGTAAATCGAAAAGAAATATCCGAAGATGATTTTTCGAATGTCATCGGCATGATCAGAAACTCGCTGATGGATGAGCGCTCGCTCAGTTTTTTTGAAATGCTGACGTTGGCCGCGTTCGTTCATTTCAGGGAGTCGAAGGTGGAGATCGCGGTATTCGAAACCGGGCTCGGCGGGCGTCTTGATGCCACCAATGTCATTATCCCCAAGGTGTCGATTATCACCCCCATATCATTCGATCATACCGAACACATCGGAAGGACTCTGTCGGAAATTGCGAGGGAGAAAGCCGGAATAATCAAACGCGGCGTCCCTACGGTCACGGCTTATCAGCCTGCGGAAGTTATGAACGTCATCAAAAATGCCTGCGATGATATCGGCTCGCCTCTCTGCACGGCTTCTCCAGATGATGTGAAAGGCGAGCTCGGGCTCAAGGGCGAACATCAGAGGCAAAACGCATCATGTGCGGTGCAGGCTGCGGATATACTTGTCGAATACGGTTTTCACATAGACAACGTCGAAAAAGCGCTGCTCGAGACATCCTGGCCGGGAAGGCTGGAGGTCGTCTCGCAGTCGCCGATGGTGATCCTCGATGGCGCCCACAACGTAGCTGGCGCGGAGTCCCTCGCATGTTTTGTCAGAAGCAGCGTTCCAAAAAAGAAGGCCGTACTCATGTTGGGCGTTCTTGGCGACAAGGACTTCTCCGGGTTGATCCGCCCGTTGGCACCGCTTTTCAGCAGGATCATCTGTGTTCGGGCCCCTTCGGAGAGGGCCGCGTCACCAAAGGATCTCGCTGCCGCTGCCAGATCTTCCGGGGCGGATATCTCCATAGAGGATGGTGTCGTCGATGCCCTGAAAAAGACGATGAAAAAACTCGGGAAGGATGAGACTCTCATCGTCTCCGGTTCCCTGACGGTCGTAGGGGAGGCCAAGGCCTTCTTTAACAGGATCTCCTGATGGCAAAAAAGAGATTATATCTCATCGACGGTTCCAACTACTTATTTCGCGCCTTCTATGCGATTCCCAGACTGACCAATTCCAAAGGTTTTCCGACGAACGCCCTCCACGGCTTTGCGAAGATGCTCCTCAAGCTTCAGAAGGAGGGCAAGCCGGAATACATGGCGGTTTGCTTCGATCGTCCGGAGCCAACCTTTCGGGACGGGATTTTTGAAAATTACAAGGCCAACAGACAGGCTCCGCCCGAGGATCTCGAAAAACAGTTTCCATATATGCGCCCGCTTGTCGAGGCACTTGGGCTTAAAGGGGTCGATCTCCCGGGGTACGAGGCCGATGATATCATCGGAACGCTGGCGAAAAAGTATGCCTCCGATGATACCGAGGTTGTAATAGTCTCCGGCGATAAGGATATGATGCAGCTGATAGGTCCAAATGTCATCATGTACGACGGCATGAAGGATAAATGGGTTGGCGACAAAGAGGTGATTGAAAAATTTGGCGTTGCTCCGGAAGGTGTGGTTGAAGTTCTCGGTCTGGCGGGGGACTCATCCGACAATGTTCCCGGGATATCCGGGGTTGGTCCGAAAACTGCTTCCAAACTGATACGGGAATACGGCAGCATAGAAAAGGTCATCAAGAATGCGGAAAGGATCGGTGGCAGCCTCGGCAAAAAACTTCTGGATGGTGCGGAGCTGGCCCGTATTTCATTGAGCCTAGTTAGGATAGCTACCGATGCCCCGCTCGATATACAACTCAAGGATCTCGTCCCTAAAAGGATGGGGGGGGAGCAAGCCGTCGCGTTTTTTAAAGAGTTAGAATTTTCAGGGCTTCTGACTGAACTCGGAGAAAATACATTTGAATCCACAATATCCTTCGAGAAATACTTCACAGTTACAGAAGAAAAAGCTTTGATAAAGCTATGTAACAGCTTAAAAAATAAAGAATATTTATCCATAGACCTCGAGACTACCTCCCTTGATCCGATCGACGCCAAGATCGTGGGGTTCTCCCTCTCCTGGGAGGCCGGTGAGGCTGCCTATCTTCCCATCGGACATCTTCCTTCAGCTCCTTCCAACCTCTGCGATCAAGGGCCTCTCTTTGAAATTTCGGACCCTCCGGCACAGCTGACCATCGAGGAGATAAAAAGGCATCTGGGGCCGCTTCTTGCCGAGCCTTCTCTCCCCCTGATCGGCCAGAATCTGAACTATGATCTTACCGTATTGAAGCAGCACGGTTTTCAATATGCCGGGGTGCACTTTGATACGATGATAGCCTCATATCTGATAGATCCCCTCGGGGAGCATGACCTGGATTCGCTTGCCGAAAAATATCTCGAGCACAGGATGATCCGATATGAGGATGTCGTAGGGAAGGGTAAATCTGAGATCTGCTTTTCAAGAGTTCCGATAGATTCGGCGCGCGACTATGCCTGCGAGGATGCCGATGTGGCTCTGCGCCTTTTTCACATATTCAGAAAAGAGATAAAGGAAAAATGCCGCGACCTCTTCAATAAGATAGAGATGCCGTTGATCGATCCCCTTGTGGACATGCAGATAGCGGGGGTGAAGGTGGATTCCGGAAAGCTTGCCCGGATAGGGGCCGATTTCGCGAATAAGCTGGGATCTCTGGAGAAGAAAATTTTTGAGCTTGCGGGCGAGGAGTTCAACGTCAATTCTACGAAGCAGCTTGGCGTCATACTGTTTGAAAAGCTCTCCCTCAAAGGGGGCAAAAAAACGAAAACCGGTTATTCCACGAGCCAGGAGATTCTGGAGGAGCTTTCATCGCAGCATGAACTTCCTGGCAAGGTTCTAGAATACAGGACTCTTTCGAAATTGAAATCCACCTACGTCGATGCGTTGCCCCAGCTCATATACAAGCGCAGCGGAAGGATTCACACCTCTTTCAATCAGGCCAGAACGGCGACAGGGAGGCTCTCTTCTTCGGATCCGAATCTTCAGAATATACCGGTGCGCGGGGAAGAGGGAAGGCGAATTCGCGAGGCTTTTGTAGCTGAAAAGGGTTTCAAACTCCTCTCGGCGGATTATTCCCAGATAGAGTTGCGCGTTTTGGCCCACATGTCCGGCGACGAAAACCTTCTGCAGGCCTTCGCGGAGGGGCTCGATGTACACGCCATAACGGCCTCCGGAATTTTTGGGGTGCGCGTGAGGGATGTCACAAGGGAGCAGCGCACGGTCGGCAAGACGGTCAACTTCGCTACGATATACGGTCAGGGGGCCTTCGGGCTTTCAAAACAGCTTGGGATTTCTGCGGGTGAGGCGGCGAGTTATATAGAAAATTATTTCAAGAAGTATCCTGCCGTAGCCAAATATCGCGAACTCGTTTTATACGAGGCGAAAAACAGGGGATACGTCGAGACCCTATTTGGAAGAAGGCGTCCGGTAGGGGAGCTTTCAAGCCAGAACAGGATGGCGGTGCAGATCGCCGAGCGTGTTGCCTTCAATACGGTTTTTCAGGGGACTGCCGCCGATATAATCAAGATAGCCATGATAGATATACATGCCGGGATAGGCGATATTTCCAAAGGGGCGAAGATGATAGTCCAGGTTCATGACGAACTCCTCTTTGAGGTCCCTGATGGAGATTGTGAGGTTTTGAAGAGCTTCGTAGTTTCGAAGATGGAGGGGGCGGCGCAACTCAAAGTTCCGCTTGTGGTCGATGTTGGAATAGCCGATAACTGGGCCGAAGCCCACTGATTAATCTGGGGAGGAAATATGTCTGAGAAAATTATGCTGCTTCCGGTGGATATGGCAAAAGAGTTCATGAACGACGTTCTTGTCGGCATGGGCGTTCCGAAGGAGGACGCGCTCATCTGTCGGGACGTCCTTATAGCTTCGGATCTCAAAGGGATCGATTCGCACGGCATCGGCAGGCTCAAGATGTATTATGACAGAATAAAACTCGGCGTGCAGAAACCCGTAACAGAGTTAGAGATCGTAAAAGATACCGAGACGACTGCCGTGGTCGACGGGCATCATGGCATGGGGCATGTTATCGGGTTCAGGTCAATGCGCATTGCGATCGATAAGGCGAAAAAATTCGGACTCGGCGCGGTGGCCGTTAGAAATTCCACGCACTACGGAATAGCCGGATACTATCCCGAAATGGCCGTGAAGGAAAATATGGCGGGATTCACATTCACCAATGCCAGACCATCCATCGCGCCTACATTTGGAGTGGAACCGCTGCTCGGCACGAATCCTCTTACCTTCGGAGCTCCCACTGATGAGCCTTTCCCGTTCGTGATCGACTGCGCCACATCGATAACTCAGCGTGGGAAGCTGGAGCTCTACGATCGTCAGGAGAAGGAGACCCCAGTCGGACTTGCGATCAACAACCTCGGGCAATCCCTTACCGATACGAAAAAGCTGCTCTCGGCGCTAACGAAGGGGGATGCCGCGCTTCTTCCGATAGGTGGAGAGAGCGAACTCTATGGCGGGCATAAGGGATATGGTTGGGCGGTGATGGTCGAGATTCTCTCTGCGGCGCTACAGGATGGTGCCTATTTGAAGGGGCTCCTCGGTGAAGATGAATCGGGCAAGCCTGCTCCGTACAGACTCGGCCACTTCTTTCTCGCTATAGATATCGAGCATTTCATCCCGATATCTATCTTCAAGAAGATCGCTGGAAATATCGTAAGGACTCTCAGGAATTCACAGAAGGTTCCAGGTGCCGGGAGGATCTACACCGCAGGGGAGAAGGAATACGAGTCGGAGCGGCTCAGGGGGAAAGAGGGAATCCCGATAAACAACAATTTGAGAAAAAATCTTATCACGATGCGCGACGAGCTGGGCCTGGCGAAGTATCAAACGAGCTTTTAGGAGGTGTGGCTACCCGCTGCATCCGGCGCTTATTATTTTGTCCGCCAGTTCCGCGAAGCCTTTTCCCGATTTCGATTTCGTTATGAACTTGGGCATCGATTTTATCCTGTTTGCAAAGTCCATCACGTTTGCAACTCCTACGCTCAGGTCGAAGAAATCGAACATCGGTTCGTCGTTGGGAGAGTCACCGCAGAAAGTGAATAGGCTGTTTTTCTTTTCGACATCTATCCCGAGTTCGTTTTTTGCGAATATCTTGGCTGTGGTGAGTTTATTGTAATCGCCGAACCATCCATTGATGTGGATCGAGCTGATCTTGGTCGTGGCTCCGTGCCGCTTGAATATTTCCTCGACCTTTTCGATATCGGCATCGGAGAGCCTGGGGACGTCCTCGCAGAAATCTATGGCGAGCTCAAATTCCCGATAATCCTGGTCGCTGGATATCCCCGCAGATGGGACCTCGGAGAGAACTTCAGCGCGTATCTTTTCCAAACCCTGCTTGAATTCCCCACGCCGGGATTTGTCCGCTGTGTAGTACTTCTGCATTCTGCCTTCCTTCATCATGAAGTAAAAGGCGCCGTTTTCACCGACTATAGCCTCGACGGGCCACATCCGAGCTATATGATCACACCATCCGGCGGGGCGCCCGGTTATGGGGACGATGACTTTTCCTGCCTCCTTCAGTTTCCACATCGCCGCGTAGGCCTCGGGTCTTATTTTACCCTCGCTGGAAAGGGTGTCATCTATGTCGAAAAAGATGACCCGTATATTCTCCGCCTGCAGTTCTGAAATATCTTTTGGCATAATTGAGTTTTCCTTTCAAAGACGGGCGATATCAATTAGATTGGCGCAAGTCAAACCGGGAAGTGAAGACGGAGGAGGCGCAATTATACCGAAGGGCCCCTGAAGAGATCATCTCTATATGCTTCGACATTACTATAGGAATCTCTGAAAAGCTAGCGGCAACAATAACTTCGACCATGGACAATTGACCATCGACCAAAACATCAAGAAGCTAGAATCTAGAAGTGAGAAGCAATATTTTTACAGGCGAGATTTTTCTAGCTTCTAGCCTCTCGCTTCTAGCTTCTGTTTTTCCCAGTCACGGTTGTTACGGGGATGACAATCGCATAGTTTTTAGAGGTGCCCTGAATTTGCTGATTTTTAAGAGGTTACTTATAGAAGGATGAGCTGCGAAAACAGTACACGTCAACCATTGATCTGAAATTGCATCAGCGTATCGCCTATTTGTATCTCATCCCCGTTGGAAAGGACGTGTTCACTGACGCGCTCTCCATTGACGAAGGTTCCGTTCGAACTGTTCAAATCCTCGACGACGAACTCGTTTCCGTGCTGCTGTATTTGGGCGTGCTGTCTGCTGCATTTTGAATCGCGCAGAGTCACGGTGTTTGATTCGGCGCGGCCGAAGGAGACAATACCCTTCAGGGGGTAGGCTGTCCCCGACATCTCCCCGCTGATTACAAGTATCCTCGGGTGTGGCGATCTTCCCCCGATGATCTCCTCGATGGGGGCTTTTATCGTGCTGCTCTCCTCTGTTTGATCCGGTTCTCTGGATTCGGGTTCCGAAGATTCGGCCGAGAAGTAGTCATCCTGCGGTTCCTCGGAAAGAAGCAGGTTGACTGCGTCGGTTTCGCGGTCGAGCTCGGTGGATGGACTCGTGGTGTCCGCTTCTCTTATCGCAGATATCATGGGGTCTTCCGAAAACTCGGAGATCTCCTCTTCGGGGTGGCTTTCCTCCTGCTTTACGAAGAGCCCATCGTCGTCCTCGAATATCGATTGATATCTGCTGATATTACTCTCCACTGCTGCGAGGACCGTCTCGAACTTACGAATCTTTTCCTGTTCTGCCTTGGAGGCTTCCCTAAATTCGTTCTCGGCGAATTCTCCCAGCGTGTTACGGAAATTGACCTCTTCGAGCTTATGCTTATGTTCGGCGAGTTGACCGTTGATTTTGGAGCGGGTGCTTTCGAGTATGCTGAGTTCTTTGTCGATCTCCTCTTTTTTTTCAAGGAGCGAGTCGGTGGAGCTGGCGAGCCTCTCTTCATAATCTTTTCTGACTCGCTCATAAACTTTTTCGGTTACCTGACCCTTGTGTTCCTCTATTCTTCTGAGGCGGTCTTTGATGACGCGCCATTCTTCCATAGCGTGCGTCGCCGCCTCGACCAGCGCGTGGTTGATTGGAAATTCAAGTTCTATAGGCTTCTCCGCCGTCATTTTGATCTCCTGTGCATTTTTGGGTTTCCGACAGCGGGCGATAATATGGAAGAGGGGGAGGACGGTCAATATTTCTTTTGCCGTCCGATGGCCAATTGAATCTTAAAATTTGCAAGCTCTCATCGCTGCGTAGTCCAGCCTCTTTCCGAATATCTGATCCTCGCTATTTCCAGCGCCCTTGACAGCTCCTCGGGGAGATAGTCTCCCCTGCGCCATTTTTTACCCTTTGTGAAGGCGTGAAAGAGGGCTTGTCCGAGCTCTCCTCTGCTTATGCGAGGATTTTGCTCTTTGACGGAGGAGACCCTTTTCATGACGCTTTTTACGAGTTTGTCGCGCATTTTTTCGTCGGGGACCCTCAGCAGTGAGAACATCTTCTCAACATCTACGCTGTAGAGAATCGTGCCGTGCTGCAGGAGGACGCCTTTCTTTCTGGTCTGCGCGCTGCCAGAGAGCTTCCGTTCGTTGATGACGACGTCGTTGATGGGGCTGAAGCGGGCAGCTATTCCAATGCTGGTAAGGGCCTCCACGATATGCCCACAGATGACTTCGTAGCTTGCAGCTATCTCGCTGGGGTAGATTTGTTCGGGTGCTATGAGGGAGTAGGTGATTTCGCCCTTCCTGTCGTGATAAACCGCTCCCCCTCCTGTAATCCTTCTGACGATCTCTGTTCCGGAGGAGCGGCATGCCTCTTCATTCACCTCATTTTCATACCCCTGAAAATAGCCTATGCTTACAGCGGAGGGGTTCCAGGAGTAGAATCGTATAGTCGGATCAGCCCCCAGGCGAACCCTCTCCATAATAGCCTCGTCCAGCGCCATATTCATGGCGGCGCAAAAATCTTTTTCAGGGATTATTCTCCACATGCCATACTCACTACGGTTACGATATCTTGAGTCGAGGCTCCGATGAGCTGTGATTCCGAAAGTTCAAGCGAGAGCGCCTCAACGCATGCTTTGGAATCCAGGGGTATGGGTCGTCCGGCGAAGAGTTTCTCAATTTTCGAAATATCTTCCTCCGGGTGCAGGAAGAAGTCGCCGGTTATCATGGCGTCCTTTATCTTTCCATCTTCTACGCAGACTTTCGCGCGCAGCATCTTTCCGCCATGGACCTTGTAAATCGTCTCAGCCATAAAACTCCTTATAGATCTGGCGACTTTATTGAAAGAAGTTGCTTTTTAGCAAGCTGAAAGAAGTTCTTTTCGTTGCATGTGCCGCCGAATTATCATATTTCTGAGGCCTGCCATTCAGGAATTTTGGGAGGAGGGATTATGGAAATAGCCAAATTCATAGATCACACGCTGCTAAAGCAGGAAGCCATCCCCGCCGATATAGAAAAACTGTGCAAGGAGGCGATCTCGAACAGATTTGCCGCTGTATGCGTCAATCCTGTCTATGTTCCGCTTGCGGCCAAGCTGCTGGGCGGGAGCGGGGTGGAGGTGGCTACGGTAGTGGGTTTCCCTCTCGGCGCTAACACTTCTCGCACTAAAGTCCAGGAGACCGAGGAAGCGCTTGTCAACGGTGCAACCGAGATCGACATGGTCATGGCCATAGGCCTCTATAAGGCCGGGAGCTTTGCGGAGGTGAGGAAGGATATAGAGATGGTGGTCCGGGCCGCTGCAGGCCGCACTGTGAAGGTCATCTTAGAGAGCTGTCTGCTTACCGAGAAGGAAATTGAGGATGCGAGCATCATCTCCGCCGACGCCGGAGCCGCCTACGTCAAGACTTCCACCGGCTTTTCAACCGGCGGAGCCACCGTCGAAGCGGTAGCCGCGATGAAGAGGGCGGTCGGCGATAGGTGTAAGATAAAGGCCAGCGGAGGAATCAGGACGCGCGATGTTGCTCTGCTTATGATAGATGCCGGCGCATCGAGGATAGGGACATCCTCGGGTGTGGCTATAGTGAATCCATAGCGCGTAGAAGCCATTTTCAAAACGGAGGGATTGTGCAGATAGAATCATTTTTTGACTGTGTTGAAGAGTCTGCCCGGTGGATACAGAAGAAGATATCAACTTCGCCGTCGGCTGCCGTCGTTCTCTCTGGAGGGCTCGAGAAATTTTTGAACTCCATGACGGATCAAACGGCGATACCCTATAAAGAGATTCCGAATTTTCCGACTCCCCGTGCTGAGGGGCATGCGGGGAGGCTGGTATTCGGTAAATTCCAAGGGAATCCAGTAGCCGTAATGCAGGGGCGTTTTCATTATTATGAGGGGCATCCTCCTCACGTCATAGTTTTTCCGTATTTCGTACTGGAGAAATTGGGAGTGCGATTTCTAATCACCACTAATGCGGTGGGGGGGATTCGTCGCGATCTGAAGCCCGGCGATATCATGGTTGTAAATGACCACATCAATTTTATGGGGATGAATCCTTTGATAGGGATAGCGACCCAGAGGAAGAGCGATCAGTTTACGGACATGACGCGCGCTTATGATCCTGAGTTGAGGGAGCTGGCTCATAAAGTCGCCAGCGAGATGAAGCTGGACCTGAAGGAAGGGGTTTATCTTGCGACATCGGGTCCCAACTATGAGACCAAGGCGGAGATCGGCGCATTTCGCCAGCTGGGGGCCGACGCGGTAGGGATGTCCACCGTTCCTTCGGTCATAGCTGCAAACTTTCTAAAGATGCGCGTGCTGACCCTGTCGTGCATAGCCAACCCCGCTGCTGACCTGCATCCTGGTGAGATGAATCACAAGGAAGTGCTCGCCGCCATGAACGAGCTCGCTCCGAAGGCGGTGGATTTGATTCGAGGAGTGCTCGGAGATATCTTCGAAAAAAATGTTTAGCCTTCCGCCGGCGTTACTGTGATCGAAGCTGTTCCTTCCACTTCCATGCTTCCAACCGGAGGATCTCCGATGGTCTCTTTGGGGATTACCAGCGGAGTCGTGGTTTCATCGTCGCTCAAATTTACAACTATGGATCGTATCGGAGGGCGGGCCTTTGAGAGCGCCTTTTCAAACCATCTTTCAGGCGGCCCCGAGGTTTCAAAGCGCGCCCCTGGGGCGTCGTGGAAGGTGCAGTTGGATTGCCAGTTTTCGCTTATTCCCTGCTTGAACTGAATTCTTATGTCCCCCTTTTCCTCGCTATCCTTGCGGAACGTGAGTTCAAATGGAACCTTCGGAATTGTTATGTTTAGGGCGCATTCGCCCGTGGGCCATTTTGCGAGATAGCCATCGACTTCAGCGTCTATATCCAGATCCCCCTTTATCACAGAGGTGCTGGCGTTGGCATTTCCGCTGAGCTCCCATCTGTAGCGTACCGTGAAGGAGTCCGGGGAGTTGTCGAAGACGTAATTCATGACCACCATTCCGGATATGCTCACCTTTCGCCTGTCATCTCCTTCACCGGCTGCACCGCCTTCAATGCGAGGAATCTCCTGGGGGAGTTCATCCTGATATTGCTCATCCTCATCCTGAAGCTCTTGGTCCGCGTCGCTGGGAAGGAGTTCCTTGTCTATCACCCCTTCAAGCATCGTGTCTGCATTCTGTGCGATTGCTGATGAGGCGCAGACCATGCAGAGGAGGGATGCGAACAGGATGTAGATGTATAGGATACGCTTACGCATGACGGGCGATTCTAAGTTAATTCACAAATTCCTCAAGATATTTCGATTTGAAACCCTCTGGATTTTTAAAACGGTGGTTGAAAAAGTACTTTCACACTGATTTGAGTTGCATATCCTCGAGCAGTTGGGATATATATCGGCTCCCTCTTTGATGGGCAAATAAGCTTTAAATATCAAGCAGTTGGAGCTATAAAGGCTTCGACGCGGAGGTCTTTCGATGATAGAACGTTATTCCAGGCCGCAAATGGCAAAAATCTGGAGTGATGAGAGCAGATTCAGGAAATGGCTCAAGATTGAAATAGCGGTCTGCGAAGCGTGGGGAGCACTTGGAAAGATACCTAAAGAATCTATTCAAACAATAAAGTCTAAAGCCTCGTATGATATATCAAAAATAGCCGAGATTGAGGAGGAGGTTAAACACGACGTAATAGCCTTCCTAACCTCGCTCGCAGACTCTGTGGGCCCTGACTCCAGATTCATCCACATGGGGATGACCTCCTCCGATCTGCTTGATACCTCCTTCGCGCTCCAGCTCAAAGAGGCCGGGGAGATCATAGTGAAGGATCTCGAAGCGCTGATTGAGCTTTTCAAAAAGCGTGCTTATGAATTCAAGGATACACCGATGATAGGGCGGTCGCACGGGATACACGCCGAGCCTACCTCATTCGGTTTGAAGCTGGCCCTTTGGTACGAGGAGTTCAAAAGACAGCTCGTCAGAATGAAGAGGGCGCTTGCCGATGTTTCAGTGGGGAAAATTTCTGGAGCCGTCGGAACTTTTGCGCACATCGATCCTGAAATTGAAGAAAAGGTGTGTGAATCGTTGGGCCTTTCCCCTGAACCGGTTTCCACTCAGGTGGTTCAAAGAGACAGGCATGCTCACTTTTTTTCGGTTCTTGCGGGAATAGCATCCTCGATCGAAAAGGTTGCGGTAGAGATACGTCACCTTCAGCGCAGTGAGCTCTTCGAGGCTGCCGAACCATTCGGCAGGGGGCAGAAGGGTTCCAGCGCGATGCCCCACAAGAGGAATCCCATACTCTGTGAAAACCTGACGGGGCTCGCTCGTATCGTCAGGTCGAATTCGATAGCGGCTTTGGAAAATGTTGCTCTCTGGCATGAGCGTGATATATCCCATTCCTCGGTTGAGAGGGTGATTGCGCCGGACTCTACAATCCTGACAGATTTCATGCTCGCGAGGCTTCACGGCGTTATAGAGGGGCTGGATGTATTTCCAGAAAGAATGTTGGCGAACCTCGAGAGCTCGCTCGGTCTTTATGCCTCCCAGGATGTGATGCTCAAGCTGATCGAGAAAGGAATGAGCAGGGAGGAAGCTTATAAGATAGTGCAGGGAGATGCGATGAAATCCTGGAATGACAGGAGGCCCTTCATCGATGTTCTGCTCGATGACGAAAAAGTCAGCGGACTCATAAAAAAGAAGGATCTCTCAGGGCTTTTCGATATTGGAAATCACCTGAAGCATGTCGATTTTATATTCAACAGGGTTTTTGGAAAATAAACCGCACGCCCGCGATTCAGCCGGCTGCATGGAAGGAGATTTACGATGCTAGCGAAGGTTTACGTCACGCTTAAAAAGGGAGTTCATGATCCTCAGGGCGAGGCCGTTCACAGGACGCTCGAGTCTATGGGATATAAGGGGGTCAGCGGAGTGAGGATAGGCAAGTATATAGAGGTGAAACTGGCCAATTCGCAGAGGGAAGAGGCAGAGGCTAAACTTGCGGAGATGTGCGAGAAGCTCTTGGCCAATACTGTGATAGAGAGCTACCGAATAGAGATTGTCGAGTGAAACAGGAGAGGAGCTGATTGTGAATTTTGGTATAATTGTTTTTCCAGGAAGCAACTGCGACGACGACTGCTATCACGTGATCAAACATCTGCTCGGTCATGACGCAAAGTTCGTGTGGCACAAGGAGACTGATCTAAGCGGCTATGACTGCATAATCCTTCCAGGCGGCTTTTCTTACGGCGACTATTTGAGGTCGGGAGCGATGGCGGCATGTTCTCCTGTTATGAACAGCATCAGGGAGTTTGCCGACAAGGGCGGCCTTGTGATGGGGATATGCAACGGCTTTCAAGTACTTCAGGAAGCTTCTCTGTTGCCCGGCGCCCTGATGAGGAATGCCTCGCTTAAGTTCGTATGCAAAGAGATCCACGTGAGGGTGGAAAGAAACGATCTGCCATTTACGAATTCCTGTGCGATAGGAGATGTTCTTAAAATTCCGATTGCCCACATGGACGGCAATTTTACGGCGGACAAAAAACTTATGCAGCGCCTGGAGGATAAGGGGCAAATTCTTTTCAGGTATTGCTCTCCAGATGGAAAGGTCGGGGGCGATGCGAACCCAAACGGATCCGAAGGGTCGGTGGCCGGGGTGATAAATGAAAAGGGCAACGTCTGTGGCCTCATGCCGCATCCGGAACGTTGCAGCGAATCGATCCTTGGCAATTCCGATGGCATTAAACTTTTCAAATCGATGCTGGCTGCGCTCGAGAGAGGGGGCGCGAGATGAAAAATGAACCGATAATTACACCTGAAGTCGTAGCTGAACACGGTCTGAAGCCGGACGAATACAAGCGAGTCCAGGAAGTTCTGGGGCGCGATCCAAATTACACCGAGCTGGGAATATTTTCGGTGATGTGGTCGGAGCATTGCTCCTATAAGAGCTCTAAAGTTTATCTGAAAACCCTTCCGACTGAGGGGCCTCAGGTTTTGCAGGGGCCGGGAGAAAACGCCGGAGTGGTTGACATAGGCGATGGCCAGGCAGCCTGCTTCAAGATGGAAAGCCACAATCATCCTTCGTTCATAGAGCCTTACCAGGGTGCTGCCACTGGCGTCGGTGGAATTCTTCGAGATATCTTCACGATGGGAGCCAGGCCGATAGCCAACATGAACAGCTTGCGCTTTGGGAAGGCATCCCATCCCAGGACACCGTACCTGGTGAGGGGGGTCGTGGCGGGGATCGGCGGTTATGGAAATACAATGGGAATCCCAACGGTCGGCGGTGAGGTTGCCTTTGACGAATGCTACGACGGGAATATTCTGGTGAACGCATTTACACTGGGCATCATGGATTCGGAGAAAATTTTTCTGGGCAAGGCCAGCGGTGTGGGCAATCCCGTGATCTACGTCGGTTCCAAGACCGGAAGGGATGGCATCCACGGCGCGACGATGGCGTCCGATGTATTTGGCGAAGGGCAGGAAGAGCGTCGTCCCACAGTTCAGGTAGGTGACCCATTCACCGAAAAACTCCTCCTCGAGGCATGTCTCGAGCTGATGAAAACAGACGCGATAGTTGGAATTCAGGATATGGGCGCAGCGGGGCTCACCTGTTCTTCCTTTGAGATGGCCGACAGGGCTGGCTCCGGTATGGATCTTGATCTCGACCGGGTCCCACAGCGCGAGGAAGGGATGAGCGCATACGAGCTCATGCTTTCGGAGTCGCAGGAAAGGATGCTGATAGTTGCAAAACAGGGGCGCGAGTCGGATGTCCGCGAGATATTTGAGAAGTGGGGGCTCGATGTCGCAGTGATCGGAAAAGTTACCGACAGCGGTCATGTTCGCATACATCATGGCGGAAAAATAGTAGCTGAAATCCCGGTGGCCCCGATAGTTCATCAGGCTCCTCTCTATGAGCGGCCGGTGCAGGAGCCCCCCTGGCAAAAAGAGGTCCAAAAGCTGGATCCTGCCTCTGTGCCAGTTCCTTCTGACATGAACGAAGTTCTCGCCAAGTTGATTGCTTCACCGAATCTCTGCTGCAGGAAATGGGTTTGGGAACAGTACGATCATATGGTGAGGACGAACTCGGTGGTTATCCCTGGTTCGGATGCGGCGGTAGTTAGGATAAAAGGAACGAAAAAGGCCATCGCCATTTCAACCGATTGCAACAGCAGGTATTGTTATCTTGATCCCTATATGGGGACGGTTCTAGCGGTGGCCGAATCAGCAAGAAATCTTTCCTGTGCCGGAGCTGTTCCTCTGGCCATTACAAACTGCCTCAACTTCGGCAATCCTGAAAATCCCCACATCATGTGGCAGTTCAGGCAGGCGATCGCCGGGCTTACCGATGCCTGCAAGCAGTTCGGCACTCCGATAACCGGAGGCAACGTGAGCTTCTACAACGAGACGAAGGAACAGGCAATCTATCCGACTCCAACCATAGGGATGGTGGGGCTTATAGACGACGTCGATCGTCACTGTACGCAGTGGTGGAAAGACGATGGCGATATCATAATCCTGCTAGGCAGAAACACCGACGACCTCGGAGGAAGCGAATACCTGAAGGCCATCCACGATCGAGTCGCTGGTAGGACTCCGCTCCTGGATTTCGACAAGGAGAAGGCTGTCCAAAATGCCTGCAGAACCGGGATACGCAGGGGGCTCGTAAAATCGGCCCACGATATTTCGGAGGGCGGTCTGGCGGTGGCTCTGGCGGAATCTTCGATCAGCAGGCCCGATGGGATGATAGGCGCAAAGGTGCAAATAGAGGGAGATATGCGCATCGATGCGCTTCTCTTCGGAGAGGCGGCGTCGCGCATCGTACTTTCAGTCGATCCATCAAATGCCGACCAGGTTATATCCATCGCTAGGGAACTTGGTGCCGCAGCGGTGAAAATCGGAGTGGTGGGTGGAGCCAAACTGGAGATCAACGATTGCATATCATCCGATCTCGGCAGCCTCTATCAGGCTTGGTGTGCGACGATTCCGGCGATAGTCGGGGAAAAGATTTGAATCGATGTGCGGCATAGTCGGTATTCATAATCATGCTGAGGCGGCGAACCTGGCCTATCTGGGGCTTTATGCCTTGCAGCATCGCGGTCAGGAGAGCGCAGGGATCGTGACCTCGGATGGAAACCGCTTTTACCAGCATCGCGAGATGGGGCTGGTGGCGGATATATTCGACCAAAAGAACCTTAAAAAACTCATCGGCAAAAATGCTATCGGCCATGTCAGGTATTCTACCTCGGGCCCTTCTTCTATTGAGAACGCTCAGCCTTTCATAATAAAGAGCCGTGGCGAGAGTATGGCCATCGCCCACAACGGAAATCTCACCAACGCGCTTTGCGAGCGATCGCGCCTTGAGGAAGAGGGAGCGATATTCCAATCGAGCATGGACAGCGAAGTTATCATGCACCTGATCGCCAGAGAGCGGGGCGGCTCCGTAGTTGAAAGGATCGCGAGAGCTCTTGCAAAGGTAGAAGGGGCGTACTCGCTGGTATTTCTGCTCAACGGAATGATGATAGCTGCGAGGGATCCGAAGGGTTTTCGGCCACTCTCGATCGGCAGGTTCGACGATGCCTATGTGGTCGTCTCCGAGAGCTGTGCGCTTGACTTAATAAACGCATCGTTCATTCGTCCGGTGGAACCTGGCGAAATCGTAGTTTTCAAGAACGGTGAGATGCAGAGCTTTCGGGTCCCTGCCAGCGACGGGGGCAAGTGCGCTCAGTGCATATTCGAGTATATATACTTTGCGCGGCCCGACAGCCATGTCTTCTACAGGGATGTCTATCCGATCAGGGTCGGATTCGGGAAAATGCTTGCAAAAGAACACAGGGTCGATGCGGATGTCGTGATACCAATTCCCGATTCCGGAGTCCCGGCAGCGATAGGATATTCGCACGAGTCGGGCATCCCATTCGAAATGGGTTTGATCAGAAATCACTACGTCGGCAGAACGTTCATCGAACCCAAAAGCGAGATCCGGCATTTTGGCGTCAAGATCAAGCTCAACACTGTGCGCGAAGTTTTGGAAGGGAAGCGGGTTGTCGTGGTCGATGATTCCATCGTGCGCGGCACAACGTGCATGAAGATAGTGCGCATGCTCAGAAAAGCCGGGGCTAAAGAAGTTCATATGCGGATTTCCAGTCCTCCCACTTCGTGGCCGTGTTTTTATGGAATAGATACGCCCACGCGCGACGAGCTGATTTCGTCCAAGAAATCCATTGAAGAGATCCGTGAGTTCATCGGCGCTGATACTCTGGGATATCTTTCTCAGGAGGGTTTATACTGGTTTCAAAAAAAGGAAGATCGTGAATGGTTCTGCGATGCATGTTTTACCGGCGATTATCCGGTGAATCTGGCAGACAATCCTCATGTGATGGAAGAGGCACAAAAATTCCGTAAAAAACCCCGCGGTAGCTGACGATGTTTTTGAGTTTTACTTTCCGGGCAGGCCGTATTTTTCCAGAAGCGCGTTCAGCTCCTCGGTTGAAATATCTAGAAGGGAAAGAGCCGCTTCGCGCACGCTTCTGCCAGTCCTGTGCGCTTCTCGCGATACTTCGGCCGCTTTTGCGTAGCCTATTTTGGGAACGAGAGCCGTTGCCAGCGCCAAGCTCATCTGGATATTTCTGGCGCAGTTTTCTTCATGCGCTGCTATTCCATCAATGCACTTAGACGCCAATATCGTGCAGGCGTTCGAAATTATTTCTATCGATTCAAGCAAGTTCGAGGATATGAGTGGAAGCTGTGTGTTGAGTTCCAGGTGGCCTCCTTTGCATCCCATCGCCACCGCCATATCGTTGGCTATGACCTGAGCGGCGACCTGAACGACCATCTCGGGAATAACCGGGTTGACCTTGCCTGGCATTATTGAAGATCCGGGCTGCAGGGCTGGCAGCTCAATTTCGGCGAGCCCGTTTCTAGGTCCTGAAGCAAGAAGTCTGATATCTTCAGCTATTTTTGTCAGCGATACGGCAAGGGTTCTCAGTGAGCCGCTTACTCGCAGCGCCGCCCCATGAGAGGATATAGCCTCGAAGAAATTTTTGGCCGGAACGAATTTTATGGAATAGTGCGCCGACAGTTTCTCGCAGACCTTCTTTGCAAAGAGCGGATGCGTATTGATTGCGGTGCCCACGGCTGTGCCGCCTATCGCAAGTTCAAATAGTGACTGCAAATCTTCCTCTATCCAGCCTTTGCATCTTTCAATCTGCCTGGTCCATCCTGAAAACTCCTGTCCGAGCGTTATGGGGGTGGCATCCATAAGATGTGTACGGCCAGTCTTCAAAACTCTTCTGAACTGATAAGATTTTTTCTTGAGGGAGTTTCGAAGCGTTTCAAGAGCTGGTATCAGTGATCTCTTGATCGCATCAGCGGATGCCACGTAAAGGGCGCTGGGCATTATGTCGTTGGAGGACTGCCCCTTGTTGACATGGTCGTTCGGATGTATGTCGATTGTGTGGCTGGCGAGGTGCGCTATCACCTCGTTCATGTTCATGTTGGTCGAGGTTCCCGATCCGGTTTGGAAAATATCGAGAGGGAACTGGTCGAGGTGTTCTCCCTGCGATATCGCGCGCGCCGCCTTGACTATAGCGGAAGATGCTTTTTTTGATATCAGGCCCAGCTCGAAGTTGCTCTGCGCTGAAAACATTTTGATGAGTGCGAGCGCTGAGATGAAGTTTGCGGGGAAACGCCTTTCGCTTACGGGAAAATTGTCCAGGGCCCGCTGCGTGGATGAGCCCCATAGTGCTTCTGAAGGTATCTTCACCCTTCCGAAGGAATCGATTTCCGTCTTGAATACCGTCATTTTTTCCTCTTGGCCGATTTCTTTGTTTTCTTGGATGGGCCCTGACGAGTTGACTTCCTCGCTGTGAGAGGGGATTGCTTCGAACTTCCCGATGTAGAATCGCAAAGTTTCAAATACATCTGTGCGTACTTGTTCTGAGGATCCGCCTCGAGGGCTTTCTTCCAAAGTTTTTTTGCGTCTGGCAATTTTTCCATGGAGTAATAGGTGAGGCCGAGTTGAACGAGAGCCGGTGAGTAGCTTTTTTTAATTTTTACTACTGCGGCAAGTTCCTTTACGGACTCTTTCAGTTTTCCATCTTCACGGAACGCTTGGCCTAGCTTGGTCCTGATGTCGAAGTAGTTGGGATTCAAAGTCAGAGCTTTTGTATATTCCTCTATGGCGTGATCGTATAGGCCGACCGATCTGTAGATGTCGCCGATTTCGGCATGAAGGTTCGAAAGCTTCCCCTTGAGCACCGGCTCAATTTTTCCGGAGACTTTCTTCGAAGTCTGTTTTAAATCATTGTAGAGTTTTTTTGCGTCCTCGTACTGGCCGAGATCGTTGTAAAGAACTGCAAGATTGAGCACTGCCTCGGTGTAGGTTGGGTTGAGATTTAAAGCTTCCTGAAAATATTTCATGGCGGTGGCGAACCTTCCGCCATCGTGTGCCATCACTCCCATCATGTTATAGACATCGGCGTACTTGCACTCCATCTCTATTACCTTCTGAAGATACTTGGCGGCACGCTCATATTCCCTGTTTTCGAAATGCTGTTTGCCCAATGTTACGAGTTCGCCGACGTTGTCTCGCATCATATCCTCCGGTTCATTCGATTTTAGCTAGCGCCTAGCAGCTTTTTTTTCAGCGGATTTCGCTGCAATCAAGAGTTTCCTTTCGGCCTGCTTACAGAACTTGCTGCTGGGAAATTTCATCATCAACGCGCTATATGCCGTTTTTGCACCCTCGATATTATCCAGTCTGATGTTGGCGATGACCGCTTTATAGAAGGCTTTGTCCGCAAGTCCGGATTCCGGGAATTCCTCCCCAACGGTCATAAAACGCGGGATGCTCGCTATGTACTCGCCTGTCCTGAAATAGAAATTTCCCACGTAGTAGGTTCTGCGAGCGACCTTGAGGAGGGCCTGCTTCAGTTTTTCCTTCGCAAGGTCCCTGTATTGGCTTTCCGGATATCTGCGCAGCAGGATTCGAAGATGATCTATCGCATCGTCGAGATATTCCTGGTCCCTGTCGATGGACTTCGGTGTCTCCAAAAGATAGGATGTGCCGGCTTTGTAATGGGCGTAGTCCGTGCGCGGACTCCTTGGATGAAGCTTGATGAAAGCGAGGTAGGACTCTGCTGCGAGGAGATAATCCTTCTTGGCGTAGTAGGCGTCTCCGATTCTGAGCTCCGCTTCCTGGCCGAGTTTTGTTTGCGGATAGCGGGCCTTGAACATTTCTAGGCATTGCACCGCATCCTCAAATTTATTTTTGGCGGAAAGGTGCATGCATTGTTTGAACTCCTCATCCGGGTTGCCAGCGCCTATCTGAGGGAGCTTTTTGGAACATGCCGGCAGAAGAAGAAGAACAGCCAAAATAGTCAATGATTTTGCTCTCATGGCGGCGCATACTAGGTAATGGGATTAAAAATCGCAAAGAAAAAATTTTTCTTTTAACCCCTTGTCGAGGATTTCTTAGGCTCCATATAAGTCCGTGATATCAAGCCGTTAATTTCACTGTACGGGCTTGACATAGATTTTGGTGAAGGATAACACGGGCCTTCAGCGTGGAGGGAAACGATGGTATCCGACAATCATGAGGATAGTTCAGGATTCAAGGTCTCAGACAAAAGGCGTTTTGATAATGAGGGGCGGGAAAGGGGAGAGGTCGAGTCCAAGCGGAACGAGGATGCTGAAAAAAATCCCTCGAGCGCATCTCCAGCGCATGAAATAGACTTTTCTACCTTTGTGCTATCCCTTGCCACATCCGCGCAGGTTCACTTGGGCATGATACCGAACCCTGCCACGGGAAAGCAGGACTCAGATCCGGTTCTTGCAAAACAGACGATAGATATCATCGGGATTCTTGAGGAGAAGACGCGTGGTAACCTGAGCGAGGATGAAAAGAAACTTATAGATCATTTGCTTTACGATCTGAGAATTCAGTACCTTCAACACAAGAAGTGATACAAAAAATCTGACGGGGGAAAGATGAAAAAACGTTTTTCTGTTTTTGCTTTGATCGTCGTCTCCATTTTTACCGCGGCAATTGTCGCTGCAACTGTGGTCTGGACCGGCAGCATGAGGAACGCACACAGCGTCGATATCACTTCCGCCAGTCCGACGCAGGATACCATGAAAGCATCATGGGCGAAGGTTGACCCTACTTCTTTTGCCGATCTCGCCGAGAGGGTTGGCAAAGCGGTCGTAAATATTTCCACCAGCAAAAAGGCGGCGGGACGCCGTGGAATCCAGAGTTTTCCATTTCCCAAATTTGGTCCCAATGATCCGTTTGATGATTTTTTTGAAAAATTCTTTGATGGTATGCCGCAGGAGCAGGTCACCAGAAGCCTTGGCTCCGGCTTTATCATCAACAAGGATGGGACGATACTCACCAACAACCACGTGGTGAGCAGGGCCGACGACATAGAGGTAAGCCTTTCCGATGGCCGAAAATTCAAGGCGAAGGTGTTGGGGGTCGATGAACGGACCGATATCGCGGTTATCAAGATCGACACCAAAGAGAGCCTCCCTGCTGCAAAGCTAGGCAATTCGAGCGTTATGCGTCCGGGCGACTGGGTTATGGCCATCGGGAACCCCTTTGGTCTGGATCATACGGTCACGGTTGGCGTTGTCAGCGCCATCGGCAGACTGATAGGGGGCGGGGCGCCATATGCGAAATTCATCCAGACCGACGCTTCCATCAATCCCGGCAACAGCGGTGGTCCGCTATTCAACCTCTCAGGAGAGGTTATAGGTTTAAATACCATGATTCACGCAGGTGGGCAGGGGATAGGATTTGCGATTCCAATAGATCTTGCGAAGCAGATGGTTCCCGAGCTCGTTGAAAAGGGGAGCGTTTCTCGCGGCTGGCTGGGAGTTTCAATACAGGAGATCACGCCTGAGCTGGCGAAGTCCTTCAACCTTGAGAAGAACGAGGGGGCTTTGGTCTCAGAGGTTTACAGCGACTCTCCTGCTGCGAAGGCCGGGCTCCTTCGGGGGGATATCATAGTAGAATTCAACGGCGAAAAGGTGGAGGAGCCGTACGATCTCTCGCTGCAGGTAGGCAATTCAAAACCCGGCAATAAGGTGAATGTTGTGGTTATCAGAAAGAACGAGAAAAAGAATATAGCCATAGAGATTGGGAAATATAAGGAGGGGGAGGTTGCCTTTGCGGAAAAGGCTCTCGATCGTGGCAAGGCCGACAAGCTGGGACTCGTCGTCAAATCGGTTTCTGCGGAGGATGCCAGGAAGCTTGGCGTCCCGGCGGATTTCAAAGGGGTTTATGTAGAGAGGGTCGATCCGGAGTCTTCCGCCGCCTACGCGAATATCGCCACCGGCGATATAATCCTGGAGATAAACGATTCCAAGATACAGAGCGTCGAGGATTACATGAAAACAGTCGAAAAGCTGAAAACCGGCGATCCGGTTCGCCTTTTCATCAAACGCGGAGTTGCGAGTATATACCTCGCCTTCAAGCTCTGAGGATTTTATTGTTCATTCGTGTGAGAGAGGCCTCCGGAATTTCCGGGGGCCTTTGAATTTGTGTTCTTATCCGCTTTACCAGTCACGAGCCACGGTCGTTGCTGGATCCCCGCCGATAGAAGCACTCTGGGATGACGATCACAGCGTCATTCCCGCATGCTGTAAGCCGCCGCTACTGCGGGGCAGGCGGGAATCCTGTCCCTGCCGGTCAACTTAACCTTAACCTGTTTTTCCAGAAGTCATAACGTCCAGCGCATGATCGCAAAATAAAAACCGCCAAGCCCTGATGGGTTGGCGGTTTTCGATTCATAGAAATTAAGTTTACTTCGCTTTATTGACTGCCTTGGTCAGGCGGCTTTTCAGGCGTGCGGCCTTATTCTTATGGATGATACCTTTTTGCACGCACTTCGCGAGCAAGGGCAGGACCTCTTTGAGCGTTTCATCGCTCAGGTTGACTCTGACCTTTTTCACCGCTGTCCTCATAGTGGAGACGTTGTGGCGGTTGATCGCCCTGCGCTTTTTATTTTGACGCTCCCTTTTAATAGTTGAAGCGTGGCGACCCCTGCCAAGTTTCTTCTTTCCGCTCTTCGCGTTAGCCATGATCCTTCACTCCTTGATTGCAAATTGTAGCGGCGGCAAGTATCATCCGACTCCTCGATTGTCAAGTAATTACAGGGTTTTTTATGAGGGATGAGCACGCAAATATAAGCAGGCGAGTGGGGGTTGTTGGCTTTTTTACCTTTCTGTCGCGGATTGCCGGTCTGGCGCGGGATTCGGTGATGGCATGGGCCTTCGGTGCTACAAAGATCGCCGATGCTTTTTACGTCGCTTTCAGAATTCCCAATCTTTTGCGCAGGTTTGTTGCCGAAGGGGCGCTTACCGTCGCATTCGTGCCAGTCTATACAGCATATCTTAAAAAGACCAGGAGGGACGCACTGGAGGCAGCATCGGTAGTCTTTACCTACCTTTCGCTTTTTTTGACCCTTCTTGTCGCTGCGGGGATTATCTTTGCCCCACTCATCGTGAAGCTCATAGCCTATGGCTTCGCCAGCGACTCGCAAAAATTCGAAATGACCGTCTATCTTACTCGTCTGATGTTTCCTTATATAATGTTGATCAGCCTCGTCGCCCTGGCGATGGGGATTTTAAATTCCCTCAAGAAATTTGCGGCACCGGCAGCCTCGCCGATATTCCTGAACCTTGCGATCATATTCGGCGCAGTCATTTTATCAAAGCTGTTCGATTTTCCTGCGACCGGACTTGCGCTCGGAGTCCTCATAGGTGGAGTTTTACAGCTTTCGCTGCAGATTCCTTCGCTGGCAAAAGAGGGTATGATCCCGCGCATAAATTTCAACTGGCGTCACAAGGCGCTCAAGGATGTGCTCCTTCTCATGATACCCTCTGCCTTCGGGGCGGCGGTGTATCAGATAAACGTCCTAGTTGTTACGCTGCTGGCATCATTTCTGCCTGAGGGGAGCGTCTCCTATCTCTGGTACGCAGACAGGGTATCGGAATTTCCGCTGGGAATCTTCGCGATATCCGTGGCGACCGCCGCGCTTCCCACCCTTTCCGATAACGTCGCCGAGAAGGACACACAGTCCTTCAAGGAGACCTTGAACTTCAGCCTCAGGCTGGCCTTTCTGATCGCCATCCCGGCGATGGTCGGCCTTTTTCTTCTCTCCGGGATATCGATCAATGTCCTTTTTCAACGTGGAGAATTTACCGCTGCAACTTCCGCCGCGACGGCCTCAGCGCTTGCCATCTTTGCGTTGAAAATTCCCTTCGTTTCCGGGGTGAGAAATCTGGTCCCAGGCTTTTTCGCGCTTCGCGATGCCAAGACGCCTGTCTATGTTGCGGCTGTAACGGTGGTTATCAACGCCGTCTTTGCGCTGATGCTCATGGGCCGCTTCCTTCATTTGGGGCTTGCTGCCGCCCTTGTAATTTCTTCCTTTTTTAATTTTGTGATTCTCCTATATCTGATGAGACGAAAAATAGGACTGCTCGGTTATAAAAAACTCATCTTATCGATTTTAAAGACCTCCCTCGCCAGCGCCATGATGGGGGCCTCCATAGTTTTAGTCGAGCGCATATTAGGGGATTGGAATCTCACATCTCTTCTGATGAAGATCGTAAGGCTGCTTTTGATGATGCTGGCAGGAACTGCGGTCTTTATAGTCATCACGAGGATTATCAACCGAGATGACTATATGGCGCTGATACAGATGGTTAAAAGGCGCAGAAATTCCAAGCCTGTCAGTTCCTAAGTGAAACCGATCTGATGAAATTTTCAACTGACCTGTCGTAGCTTTTTTCAGCCTCCGGAGGGAAAAAACAACCCGGGATCTCGCCATTTTTTCTGTGGTACATCACGCACTCACAGCATTTGCCCCGCCTGGAACAGGATGTATATGTGCAGGTGCAATTTTTCAGTATATCCTTCTGTTTACACTCCATCGTTTATCCCCCGATTGTTATGCTGCGGAATTTTTTGCGCTTCATGATTACATCGACGAGGCAATAGAGCCAGAGAAGAAAGATCGCTGCTATGTAGAGGAAGATCGCGTTTTTGTTGATCTGCCACGCTTCATAGAGGGCTACGCTGGTGGCGTTGGCCCCCATGTCAACGGGGATCATCATGCTCAATCGTTTCACTACCGCCAGGCCATATTGGACTGATGCAGCGGTGAGAAAGAGGATCGAAAGTGCGCTGATGGCTATAGCGCGAATTCTTTCTCCGATCAAAAAATATCCCGCTCCGGGAAGGGCAAATGCATTTATCAGCATAGCGAGCACGTATCTTTTATCTTTGTCCATAACCTATCCTTTCTCGGCAGCGGATTTTGCATCCTTCCACAGGTCATCCCACTGCTGCGGGGTCAGGGATTTCATATCCATACTGCTTTGAGATATTTTTTCTTCCATGGAGTTAAACCTGGCTATGAAGCGGTCGGAGGCCCTTCTTAGGCTTCCTTCCGGATCAAGCCCCAGAAATCTTCCGAGATTGGCCAGGGTAAAAAGGAGGTCGCCGTATTCATGGTCGATGGCATCCGGATCGCCGGATTCCTTCGCCTCTCGAAGTTCGCGAGACTCCTCTTCTACCTTGCCAAGTATCCCTTCCGCATCGCTCCAGTCAAATCCTACACGCGAGCTCTTTTCGCCTAATCGGAAAGCCTTGAGAAGTGAGGGGAGGGCGCTTGGGACTCCCCCGAGAACGGTCTTTTTCCCTTCCTTCTTCTTTAAGAATTCCCAGTTTTTAAGGACCTCGTCCGAGTCAGAGACGCGTACATCCCCAAAGACGTGGGGATGGCGATGGATTAGCTTTGCGCTGATTCCCTCTATCACCTCGTCGATTCCGAAGCGGTTCTCTTCGGTAGCGATCTGGGCGTAGAATAAGATTTGAAGGAGCAAGTCGCCAAGCTCCTCCTTGAGGGCCTTGAAGTCCCCGCGGTCGATAGCTTCCAGAGTTTCGTAGGTCTCTTCCAGGGTGTGTGCGGCGATATCCCTGTACCCCTGTTCCCGATCCCACGGGCATCCGTCCGGAGCCCTTAGCTTGGCCATTATTTTAACCAGCTCCTCGAATTTTTTCCCGGTGTTTTCCATCAGGCATGAATAAACGAGCGAGCGAAGTATGTCAATTTGTAGGGTGTGTATCTATGAAAATATTTCAGCTGCGTCTCTGAAAAATTCCTTGAATGATTCTATAACGTCGCGCAGGCGCAGCTCTGGACGGATAGTGTAGAGGTACCATGGGATGTCCTTTTTTATTGTACCGTCCATTTCCTGAGTCCCTGAAAACTTGGATGTGTAACTCAGGGAATCATGAGTACTCTCTTGGCAGATGACTCCCGGAAAGCGCGGTTCTATATCGAGCATCTTGGAATACACGCATAGGTTGTTGAACATCTGCAGATTGGGTCCGCTGTAGATATGATCCTTAAGATTGTGATCTTCTTCAGGGTACATGGAGAGGATCTGAGCGCCGTTTATAAGTGCCATTTCGCGTGCGGTGGAATCTATCGAGAGGAAGGGGTATCTGTCGCTTGCAAATCTTACCTCTGTGGAGCGAAAGATGCTTTTTTTCATTTTCTTCAGCAGATAATCATAGGTCATCGCCTTGAGGTATATCGAATGGACCGGATGAAGGATCGCCCGGAGCATTTCTTTCTGATTGAGAAATGCCTGGTCAGGAATTATTCCGCGATATTTTCTTGCCACTTCTTCATCTTCGCCGGATTCGATTGCCAACTCCAGTATTATCTGACCAGGGCCGAACCCCTGTTTGGTTAAGTTTCCGCGCATGGAGGTCGCCATCTTCCAGGCTATGAAGAGCCTGTTGGAAGTATGAATTTCAGGAAATGCCTTCCCGATTTCATCTGAAAATTCGCAATCGATTTCGCGGCATGCGGCGGAATCCTGCCAGATGTCTATCGAATCGAGATTTCTCAGTTCATGTATGAAATGCTGCCTTATCCATATCCTCACGTTGTCGATGTGAAGATCTGGGTGTGAGCTATGGAGTAGTTTTGCCGCTTTTTCAAAATCGGCATCATATTTTTTTATATAGTTTAAACAGGGCCTGTAGAAGCCCAGGAAGTTGAATGGTGTAGGCCAGTCTGCGTAGTCGGTGAAAGTTTTTATCTCTCTTTTGCCGGAGTAGAAAATGAAGAGCCCTTCTCTATGGGATTTCGCACCCCCCTCTTCAATTTTGAATGTGGCTATTGGTTCGCTTTTTTCATTTCCCCATGGCGGGAGCCTCTGAGTTGTGACGATTGGCATCAAAAAGGGCTCTCTAAGATCCTGGGATACCTTGAGAGGGGAGAAAGCATCTACTCCGTGGATTTTGACGTATCTCTCGACAGTGCCGAATCTTTCTCCAATTCCGTTGCAAAGCGCCGCAACCCCTTTATCCAGTTTGGAGAGGGGGATGCTGCAGATGCGGCTTAAAAAATCTTCGGATTTTCCACCGTCATAGACCGATTGGGCGCGAATGTCGATTTGGGGCTGCTGGAGCAGTAGCGTTTTAAGTCTATCTGTCGTGATTTTGCCGAAATCCTCCGCAGGTATTACGGTGTCAGCGGAGAGCCCTTGCGGATCTCCCAAGATTTTTCCGAGAAGTTTTGCCATTCTAGAGGCTTTATCGGAGCGGCGCTGAAAATGTTGCTATGATTCGGCTCTCTGTTGGTTTGAAACAAAAAACCCGCCGAAGCGGGTTTTTATTTGGAGAAATGGCGGCAAAATCAGCTGACCTCTATTTCCACCTTCTTTGGCTTTGCCTCATCCTTCTTGGGGATGTAGATTTCGAGCACTCCATCTTTCATATTCGCTTTGATCTTTTCAGGATCGACAGTTGAGGGCAGCTCGAAGGATCTGGAGAATGAGCCATAGCTGCGCTCGATTCTGTAATAGTTTTCCTTTTTCTGTTCATCCTCGAATGAGCGTTCCCCCTTTACGGTCAGTACGCCGTTTTCAATCCCGAGTTTTATATCTTCCTTCTTTATCCCGGGTAATTCGGCGCTTAAGATAACTGCCTCCTTGTCCTCTCTGATGTCCACCGGAGGTATCCATGCAACCGAGGCGAGGTTTCCCTGTTTGCGTCCGCCTCTAAATCCGAAGCCGTGAAATAGGCGGTCGACGTCATCGTGAAGATCCCAAAGATCCCTCATTGGAGACCAAGTCTGTAAGCTTTTCATAATTAACCCTCCCTTGAATTTAAGGTTTAAATTTCCATTCCCGCGGGGGATTTCTTCTACGCAGAATAGATGGGGACCGCTCTGGCTCTAGTCAAGGGGGGCTTATCATTTTTGCCGTTGCATTTCTGCCCCCATAGGGGCTAGATGTAGGCTTATGATTTTCCTTAGGAATTACTTCTTAAATACCACCCCAGAGGTGGACGTCTTAAGCGTCATCCACGAGGTGACAAGAACGATAAGGGAGTCCGCTGCGAGCGAGGGGCTAGTTACCATAAGCGTTCCTGCTCCAGGCGGTGCCTTGGCTATATTGGAGCCCCTCCCTGATATTATAGCAAGTTCA
>Ga0255345_1000682_pt1 | contig 53757 bp, 44 predicted proteins | sample wastewater_treat_6_FD_192415 | JGI IMG/M metagenome (GOLD analysis project Ga0255345, IMG submission 192415) | Wastewater microbial communities from Lulu Island WWTP, Vancouver, Canada - plant20 | ecosystem: Engineered > WWTP > Wastewater > Unclassified | place: Canada: Vancouver, British...
AAATACAAACTTAAATCCTTTTGCATTGAAAGGTTTTGAGCTAGGAACTTCTCTTTGCTTTTTTGATCCCGAGTATCCAAAACTTTCTCTTGATACGAACTACGCATATAATTTTTTTGCGTCTTATTGTCTACCACAAGTTTTGCCAATTCAAAATCCGATTGGCTTTACCTATAATCTACCGACAGTTTTTGAAGCAAGTCTTTTTACTTCACAAAATGTATATGAAGAAGAGGAAGCGCTTTGGTCTGCAAGTGCAAAAACAATTTTGTTTGCCTTTGATTTCCAAAATGCCCTTTCAAATATCTATATACAAAGATTTGTTTTCGAAGCAGAGTATGCATGTGAGCAAGGATTAGATTTTATCGATTATAAAAATCCCCTAGATAATTTTTCACATATAGAAAGAGATTTATTTAAAGATTCTATTGCCATTTCTGCATATTTTACTTCTTCAGTGATATTCGGTATGCTTGTAACGCAATTAAAAATAGACTTAGGCGCTACCTTTCGTTATCATATTCGAGAGAAAAAACCTGAATGGTCCTTGCTTGTAGGTTTTAATATGTAATTATTGAAAACACTGTATTTCTATGATAGTGTAAGAGAATGAAATCTATAAACTCACCATCCGATATAAATGTATCTCGTATTTTACGCCTTGTTTGGCAAAAAAGAGGAATTAGTCGTATAGAAATTGCCTCACAGCTTGGTATTGATAAATCAACCGTTACAAAAATTGTTTCTTCACTTATAGATATGGGGTTAATTTCAGAACTTTCTGAAGGAAATACCGGTCCGCAAGGAGGTCGAAAACCTATTTTTCTAGAAATTTCTCCTTCGTTTGCTTGCGTCGGAGGAGTAGAAATCAATTCAGGACGCTATGTTTGTTGCCTTCTCGATATGTATGGAAAAGTTTTGTTTCAATATGCTGAAGCGATAGAACCAGGATCGTATGAAATAGATAGGTATCAGGGCATTTTTTTGAAAGCCTTTGAGACACTTTCTTCTGAGGCAGAAAAAAAAGGTTTACCGCTTGTTGGGATAGGGCTTGGTTTTCCCGGTATAGTAAATTCAGAAGAGGGTATTATTACTCAATCGGTGCCTTTGATGATAGATGAACCCTATGCCTTTGTTGAAGAAGTTTCTAAGGAAGTGGCTATTCCTCTTTTTATTGAAAATGATGCACGCTGTTGTTGCTATGGCGAAATGCTTTTGGCAAAAACACATGATGTTAAAAACATGCTTTATGTGCTTGCTGAGTACCGTATTTTACAGCCAACAAAGTCTTCTCAAAAAAACCTTTCAGTCGGACTTGGTATTGTTTTTGATGGGCTTATATTGAAAGGGGCCGATTTTTCGGCAGGAGAATTTCGTAGCCTTTTATGGGATGAGGGGAATAAGGGACAGTTTTACTCTGGTGAAAAAAAACTTGAACAACTTGATGAAGGTGCTGTGCAACCGGTTTTTTTTGAACTTGCCCAGCATATTGCGTTTTTAGTAAATACCTTAAATATAAACCAAGTATATATCGGCGGAATCGATAAAAAATATGCTGAACAGCTCATAGATAGCATAGATACTCGTATACGTTTTCAATGGCCCTATAAAGCGAAGCAAAATTATAAGGTTTCCTTAGCATCGTTAGAAATGTTTGCTGTTTCTTATGGAGCGGCCGCAATGTTTTTGGAACAAATATTTGCTTTGCCGAATCTTTCCTTAAAATCAGGCATGGGAGAATCAGTTTTGAAAACATTTGAAAGCTTAAAAAAGAACTAAGCCCCTAAAATCTTTTTTTTATCCAAAAATTACAAAAAAAAAGCAAAAAAATGAAAGATTTCGCTTTACAGATTTCATTTTCAATGTTACTATTATGTTAGTTGAAGGAAGCAATTAACTAAGTAGCTCTATCACGTAAGTGATTTAAGCATATTTCATTACTCTCAAAGGGGGAAAAAATGAGACTTTCTAAGAAAGTGTTGCTCGTGAGTCTAGTTCTCGTACTCGCAGCAGGAATGGTTTTTGCAGGTGGTTCAAAAGACACAGCAAAAAAACAAGGTAAGGTTTTAACAATTTATTGTTGGAATGATGAATTTCAAACTCGATTCAATGACTATTTTGCAGCAAAAGGTTTAGTTCCAGATGGTATTGAAGTGAATTGGGTTATTACACCAAATCAAGGAAATGCCTATCAAAACAAGCTCGATGAAGCTTTGTTGCGACAAAATTCAGCATCAGAGCGCGATATTATTGACATTTTCCTTGTTGAAGCAGACTATGCGTTAAGATATGTCGATACACCATTTACACTCGACGTATTTAAAGATGTTGGTTTGACAAGTGCAGATGTTGCAAATCAGTATAAATATACAAAAGATATTATGACTGATTCAAAGGGTGTTCTTAAAGGCGTTTCTTGGCAAGCATGTCCAGGTGGATTTATTTATCGACGTTCAATTGCTAAAGCTGTTCTTGGAACTGATGACCCTGCAAAAGTGCAAGAGGCTTTGAGTTCTTGGGATAAATTTGATGCAGTTGCAGCACAAGCAAAGGCAAAAGGCTATTTTATGCTTTCTGGTTTTGATGATGCCTTCCGCGTTTTCTCAGACAACGCTAAAACTCCTTGGGTTGGTGCAGGCGACAAAATTCAAATTGATGCAAATATTGAGCGATGGATAGAACAAACTAAGACTTATACTGATAAAGGCTATAACAATAAGGCTAACCTTTGGTCAGCTGAATCATGGGCTGGTGGTATGAAAGACGGTAAGGTATTTGGTTACTTTGGTCCTTCATGGTTCCAAGATTTCTGTTTAGCTCCTGCTGTTGATACCGCTGGTGACTGGGCTGTCTGTACTGGTCCTCAAGGTTTCTCATGGGGTGGAACATGGATTTGTGCAGCTGCTGGAACTGACAATATTGACCTCGTAAAACAAGTAATGCTCACTCTTACTACAGATAAAGATACCCTTGTTGCTATCGCACAAGAAGCAGGTGACTTTACTAACCATGAAGGCGCTATGGCTGAAATCGCAAAAAGTAGTTATGGAAATCCATTCTTAGGTGGACAAAACCACATTGCCTATCTGCTTGAGTCTGCAAAGAAAATTGACAGAAGTAGCATGGGCCCTTATGACCAAGGCATGACAGAAACAATTCAGGCTTCATTTGCTGACTATTTCAATGGTTCTGTTACGAAAGGACAAGCATGGGACAACTTCTACAAAGCTATAATAGAATTACACCCAAATCTTAAGAAGTAGTTTTTAATTACTTGAAAAAACAAGCAAGGCAGCTTTTGCCTTTGCTTGTTTTTTTTGCATATACAGGAGGAAAGTGATGACAAAAACAAGTAGACCGCAAAAAAAACGACTGGTCGATTATTCTAAGTGGGGTTATTTTTTTATTGCACCATTTTTTATTATTTACGTGATATTTTCTCTCATACCCTTGCTATCTACTTTTGTATATAGTTTTTTTGAAAGCTATCGCATCGGTTTGCAACAAGTTGGACCAAACTTTGTTGGCTTTGCAAATTATAAAGCGGTACTGGAAAGCGATTTTTTAAAATATACAATGAACACATTGCTTTTATGGATACTCAATTTTGTGCCACAAATACTGGTTTCCTTAGTTTTAGCTGTATGGTTTACCAGTTCGAGTTTACGGCTTAAGGGACAGCCTTTTTTTAAAACAATTATTTATATGCCTAACTTGATTATGGCATCAGCCTTCGCTATGTTATTTTTTGCCCTCTTTTCAGATAAGGGACCGGTAAATATTATTCTAGAGGGTATGGATATAGAACCTATTCGATTTTTAACCAAGATTTCTTGGACTCGTGCGCTTATTTCAATTATGAATTTTTTAATGTGGTTTGGAAATACAACCATTTTACTCATGGCAGGAATTTTGGGCATAGATGAAAGTTTGTTTGAAGCCTCACGTATAGATGGAGCGAGCGCTTTACAAACATTTTTTAAAATCACGATGCCGCTTTTAATGCCCATTTTTATATACGTACTAATTACCTCAATGATTGGTGGGATTCAAATGTTTGACGTACCACAAATTTTAACGAATGGAAGTGGAAATCCTAACCGAACAAGTATGACCTTAATTATGTACTTAAATCGACATTTAACAAGTAGGAACTTTGGTCTCGGTGGCGCAGTTTCTGCTTTTATTTTCCTTATGACATCTGTGCTTGGTTTTTTTACCTATCGTTCTTTGATGTCGCAATATAGAAAATCACCTTCAAGAAAAAGTTAAGGAGTACAATTTAAATGACTACAGAAACTACTATATATAGAAAACCAAAAGGAAATGTTTTTCTGCAATTACAACGCCGCTTAGCTTACTTGTTTTTATTGTTTCTTGCTGCGATTTGTATTTTTCCTTTTCTTATTTTACTTGTAAATGCATCGCGATCGAATGCACAAATTCAAGTTGGCTTTACACTCTTGCCGGGAAAATTCTTTGTAACAAACTTTTTAAATCTTGTACAAGACCCAAACATGACTATTCTTCGTTCTCTTTTTAATTCGGTTTTAGTTTCAAGTGCAACTGCTTTTTTCTCAACCTACTTTTCTGCGATGACAGCATTTGGAATTTACATGTATCGCTTTAAAGGAAGAAGTTTTGCCTTCAACTTTATAATGCTCGTTATGATGGTGCCGGGGCAAGTTTCAGCACTAGGTTTTATTCAAATGGTTACAAAGATGGGCTTATACGATACTTTTTTACCGCTTATCATACCAGCTATTGCTTCTCCTGTTGTGTTTTTTTACATGATGCAATACATGGAGTCGGTGTTACCTTTTGAAATTGTCGAGTCTGCAAGAATAGATGGAGCAAATGAATTTTTTACCTTTAATACAATTGTTCTACCTATCTTAAAACCTGCTATTGCTCTACAGGCAATATTTAGCTTTGTTGGAAGTTGGAATAATTATTTTATGCCTGCTTTGATTTTAAGTTCAAAAAATAAAAAAACAATCCCTATCTTAATTGCGCAATTGAGAAGTGCTGATTATATGAAGTTTGATTTGGGCAAGGTATATATGCTCATTTGCCTTGCGATTATTCCGCTGTTAATTGTGTATTTAATTCTTTCTAAACAAATTATACGTGGAGTTACTATGGGAAGTGTAAAAGGTTAAGTGCCTCCTAAAAATACCTTTGTTCAAGCATGTAGTAGACTTGTTTCCCTGCAATTTTATTACATGCTTGGACTTTTTTTACATAACAAAACGGTTTTTCATTTTTGCTAGAAAATCAATTGCTTCGGCATCAGAAATTGCGCCCTTTGGTTCATGATAGCTTACAAGATTTTCTGGAATTTCATCTAGAAAAGGAGACGGTGTGCATTCAACTACGGTTTGCATTTTTCTTCGCCTTCTACATGAGCTAATAAATAATTTATCTTGAGCTCGTGTTATAGCAACATAAAAAAGACGCCGCTCTTCTTCAATATTTCCGTCTCCCTCTTCCACACTTCGGGCGTGTGGAATGAGGCCGTCTTCTGCACCAGCTATAAAAACAACAGGAAACTCCAAACCCTTTGAGGCATGGATTGTCATAAGATTTACCTTTCCCAGTAAACCCTCTTCATCTTCCATGTCATCGCGCGAGAGAAGAGTAATGCGATTAAGGTAGGCATAGAGACCTGAGTCAAAGGTGTCGGGGTTGTTTTCCCAGCTATCTATACCTGAGAGTAAATGTTCGATATTTAAAAACTTAAAACGCGCGGCCTTTTCATTTTTTTGATATTCAGCCATGAGATAGTCCATGTAGTTTATTTCATCGACCATAGCACGCACTTTTTTTGACAAACCTTTTCCACCGCTCAAAAGAAGACTTCTTTGTTTTCCGATGAGCTCTACAAATTCTACCAAATCAGCCTTTGCTCTATCGCTCAAAGGGCTTTCCGATGCGGCAATCAATGCATTGATACTTGTCCATAGTGAGCATTTTTGGCTTGTTGATATTGCCGATATTTGCTCGATGGTTTTTTTCCCAATTCCTCGCCGAGGTGTATTGATAATGCGCAAAAGATTTATATCATCATCGTGGTTTGATATAAGCCGTAGATACGAAATAATATCTTTTATTTCCTTTCTTTGAAAAAAACTCGTTCCACCAGATATGCTATGTGGAATATTTTCTGCCAAAAAAGCTTCCTCTATCGCACGAGTCATTGTATTCGCTCGTATGAGAACACCAAAGTCCCCAAATTTTCTTCCTTCACTCATTCGCAAGCTTTGGATCATCTCGGCGATAAAGCTTGCCTCATCATGCTCGTCCTCAGGCATATATACTTCTATGGGTTTTCCACTGCCATTTCCCGACCACAAGCTTTTATCCTTGCGATTTGTATTGTGCGAGATAACTCCGTTTGCCGCAGCTAAAATAGTTTCTGTTGATCGATAATTTTGTTCAAGTCGTATTTCCATTACATTTGGAAAGTCTCTTTCAAACATAAGAATGTTTTCATAGTTCGCACCACGCCAGCTATAAATGGATTGGTCATCATCGCCAACCACCGCAACATTTTGATCGGCGATAGCCTTCATCAGGTGATATTGCTGAATCGAAGTATCTTGAAACTCATCAACCATAATGTACTTGTAGCGCTCTCGATATTTTTCTTTGACCTCGGGAAATTCTTGAAAAATTCTGAGGGGTAGGGTAATGAGGTCGTCGAAGTCAACAGCATTGTACAATTTTAAACCAGCTTCTACTTCATCGTAAAGCTGCTTGTATGCGTCATTCGATGCCTCCCAAGTCCAGCGCCCTATTTTAATATTTGAAAAAAGATTTGCTATCTTGTATATATCGAGTCCCTCGGTTTTAAGCCCTAGTTCTCGAGCTGTTTCTTTTATAAGTTGGTTTTTATCGACCTCATCATAAATAGAAAAATTTTCTCTCCAACCGAGGGTCTCTATGTCTTGCCTAAGGATTTTTACCCCAAAGGCATGAAAGGTTGATATGCTTAAATTTTGCAGTTTTTTTCCTGTAAGCTCACGTATTCTCTCTTGCATTTCTTTAGCAGCCTTATTTGTAAAAGTGAGCGCCAAAATCTGACTTTGTGGAATACCCATCTCAAGCATGTGGACAATGCGGTTTGTAATAACCCGCGTTTTACCACTCCCTGCACCCGCAATAATGAGCAAGGCACCCTCAATTGTTTTAACTGCCTTGTCTTGTTGTTCATTTAATCTCATAGTTGACATAGACAATTATCATAATCAGAAAAGCCTGTTGATACAAGGGGATAATGGATTTTGTAAAACTCGCCCAAGAGCTGATTGTGAATCCTGCAAAATCATGTACATCCTGTTTTCTCGAACAGCCAATTATCTTTGCGGCATGGACGCCGCAGGATTTAAGCCTGACAGTTTTGCGAGCAAAACTGTCGTAGTTTTTTCAAACATGGATGTTTGAAAAAACGTTTGTTTCTTCTTGAATTTTTCTTTTTGCAATGTTATACTTTTTAGACATTTTGTATTGATTATTTTGGAGGATATAATGACAGTTGCACAAAAGGTAAATGCTTTTCTGGGTAAAAATGGTTTTACTTGTGGTGGCCCAAATATAAATGCGGTAATTGATAGCCTTATTTGGGATATGAAAAAAGGCTTAAATGAAGGACGATCTACAGAAGGCGCATTTGTAGCGTCACAAGATATGATACCAACCTTTGCGATGCCTCCAACCGAGCGTATCGTCAATAAAAATGTAATTGTTATTGATGCCGGGGGAACGAATTTTAGGGCTTGTTTGGTTCATTTTGATGCAGAAGGTACTTATACCATATCTGATTTTAAAAAGACCGCGATGCCTGGTATTGAACGGGAATATGGAAAAAAAGAATTTTACGATACGATTGCAAAAAACCTCGATCACTTAAAGGGCAAGGCAGATTCTATCGGTTTTTGTTTTTCTTACGCAATGAGTATTACGCCGGAAGGAGATGGACGTGTTCTTGATTTCTCAAAAGAAATAAAAGCAAAAGAGGTTGTAGGAAGTCTTGTCGGAGAATCTTTGAGTGCAGCTCTTGTAGAAAGAGGATGGGAAAAACCGAAGAAAATTATTCTTTTAAACGATACCGCCGCGGCTCTTCTCTCCGGGGCAGCAAGTGCAAAACCCGGTCGTCTTTTTAGTTCCTATGTTGGGCTCATTCTGGGGACCGGAATGAATGCCGCTTATATTGAAAGCAATCCAATAAAAAAAATTGCAGGGCAAAAAGCTCCTGAAAGCCAAATCATCGTCTGTGAAACCGGTAAATTTGATAAATTGCCGCAATCACTTTTTGATATAGCCTATGATAAAACAACTAATACACCTGGAATGTATATAATTGAAAAAATGTGTTCAGGAGCATATTTAGGACCAGTAACAGGATTTGCTTTAAAACAAGCGGCAAAGGATGGTTTGTTTAGCGAAGCTGTTGCAAAAGACCTCCTTTTAATCGAAAAATTTGAGCTAAGAGATATGGACCAGTATTTTTATGCGCCCTACAAGACAGATACTTTGCTTGGTGCAATTATGGCAAAGGGCAATCAAGATGATTATGATACTTGTTATGCTCTCCTTGATGCCTTTGTAGAACGAGTTGCTCGGCTCGCAGCATCTATTATAGCAGCTTGCGTAATAAAAAGTGAAAAAGGCACTCAAGCATCCCTCCCAGTCTGTGTTGTTACAGAAGGGACGACGTATTTTAAAACGCATAACTTACAAGATCGTGTAAAAGGCTATCTTAACACAGTGCTGATGGAAGAACGAGGTTTATCTTTTGAGTTAGTAAGCCCTGAATCAGCAATTACCCTCGGCGCTGCTGTTGCGGCTTTGTCATAATATATATACAAAATACTGAGAAAACGCTTTTAGTTTTAAAAGTGTTTTCTCTTAATGTGCTGCTTCTCGAATTTCTTTTATTTCTTTATTTAAGAAGAGAGAAACAACGGTTCGTATTGTAATAATAGCAGCGAGGAGTATGATATCATCGATAGTTGGGTTAATGATGGTTTCGATTATGTCTGCAACAATAAGTACTTCTAAGCCAAGTAGGACATAACTACCAAGCTCAGTTTTCATGTACTGTAGACGAGAAATTTTTTCAGATTTTGGTATTTTTGCTATAAGGATGAGGAAAAGGTCTCGTGCGCAAAAAACAACACCAATACATAAAATAATAACAGATAAGACGTTGATACCGAGTTTTACCATTTTTATTATCGGAAGAATTGTTTGCATTTTATCTCCTTGTATACCTTTATGATTTCGCATAAATGATTTCACTTTTAGTATACACTGCCTTTTCTTATTTTACAATTTTTTTTCGCTTAGATTTAAGCTGATTCAATGCGCAGTATTGACAAGATTTTAGCCACTTGCTATACTTACTATAGAACATAAGTTAATATCCTTTACTTTCAGGAGTCGTTCAAACGACTCTTTTTTTGTATCTTATAGCCAAGCATTTTTTTGAATTCAAAACAATTGCTTTCGTTTACAAATTTTTTATAGGAGTATTTGTGGAGTATAGAGCTCTAGAATCGTTTCCTTATTATAATGAATCAAAACTCTTAGTTGAAGGCTTAGGCTATGCCCTCGTTGAGCTTCGCGTTACACCACAAAACGGGCGTCACCAAGTACGAGCTGTTATCACTCGTCTTCGCCCTGAAGATACACAGAGTATTGGTATCGATGATTGTGCAAAGGTGCATCGTCTCCTTTTACCGCGACTTGAAGCACTTATACAAAGTCCCGAGGTGTATATCGAAGTAACTTCTCCTGGTTTAGAGCGCTTAATTAAAAATGCTGCGGAATTTTCTTTATTTATCGGAAAACAGCTTCGTGTTTGGGATGTAGAGATAAGTGATTGGCTTCTTGGCATTATTCGCAGTGCAAATGAAAAGGAATTAGAATTGGAACTATGGGACGGAAATCAAAAAAAGATACCGTTTGAAAATATTACAAAAGCAAAATTATTTCAATCTTAGGGGGCTTGAGATGTCATCGCAAATGGCAGACGCTATCCGACAATTAACACAAGATAAGGGCTTAAGTAAAGAAGCCGTTCTTCAAACAATAGAAGATATGCTCAAGGCAGCATATAAGAGAACTTTTGGGACAAATGTAAATGCAATAGTGAAATTCAACGAAGACCAATCAGATGTCGCTATATATTCTCGAAAGGTAATAGTTGATGGTGTTTACGATCCAGTAACTGAAATAGAACTTGAAGAAGCATTGGAGCTTAGTGAAGACTGCGAAGTAGGCGATGAAATCGATATTCTTGTCGATCCACGTGAGTTTGATCGTTCTGCAATTCAAACAGGAAAGCAAACAGCCCAGCAATCTTTTAGTGAAATTCAAAAAGATAGCTTATACGCTGAATACAAAGATAAGGTTGGAGAAATTATTATCGGTTATTATCAACGGGAGCGAAATGGAACAATCTACGTTGATTTGGGTAAGGTTGAAGGTGTTTTACCTGCCAAAAACCAATCTCCACGAGAAGTTTATAAAAAAAATGATAGAATCCGGGCTATAATCACAGAAATACGTAAATCCTATAATGGCCTACAGATTATACTCTCACGAACTGATCCTGATTTTATCCGTGCAATATTGGATTTAGAAGTACCAGAAGTATATGATAAAATTGTTGAAGTACATAAAATTGTACGTGAACCAGGCTACCGAACAAAAATTGCGGTTTATTCTCATCGAGATGATGTTGACCCAGTTGGAGCTTGCGTTGGTTTAAAAGGTGTGCGCATTCAAGCTGTTATTCGTGAGCTTGAGGGCGAAAAAATTGACGTACTTAAGTATGACGCTGACCCAAGGGTTTTTATCAAGAACGCCCTCTCTCCAGCAGAGGTTACTACTGTTATAATCTTGGACGAAGAGAAAAAACAAGCCCTTGCGGTAGTACCTGAAAGCCAATTTTCTTTAGCAATCGGTAAACAAGGGCTGAATGTCCGCTTGGCAAATCGTCTTGCTGATTGGAGTATCGATGTAAAAACAGAAGATCAATGTGAAGAATACGATGATTTACTGGCAGAATCGAGACGGCAAGCGCAAGAGCTCTTTAGCGATGTAGAAGAATATGATGAAATATCAAACATTTCAGAACTTCCACAGGTTGATGAAGATATTGTGGCAATTTTGGCAAAACACTCAATTGTCAGTATTCATGACTTCTTGGAAATGCAAGAAGCAGGTACCTTACCTGATGATGATGAGCTTACTGAAGAAAAATTGACTGCGTTGAATGCTCTTATTGATTCATTAGAGTATGATGACTGGGAAGAAGATGAAGATTTCGAATCTGAAGAATCTGACTTTGATGAGACAGATGATGAAGAAATCGAAGAACGTGAAGCTGACTTTCACGATGATGAAGAATACGAATGCCCCGAATGTGGTGGCGTAATAAAAATCGATATGGCAAACTGTCCTCATTGCGGTGTCGGTCTTAGTTTTGAATATGAGGATGAAGAGTAGGTGATAATGGCAGAAGAAGTAGAGAAAAAACCAGCATTTATTTTAAATAAAAACCCCGAAAAAGCACAAGAAAAGACTCCCGAACCTAAAGGGACAGACTCATCTTCTGAAGCTACAAAAAAAGCACCTTCTCGAAGAAAGGCAGTTGTAAAGGTTGTTACACAAGAAAAACCTGAAAAAAAAGCTAAAGTCGATACGCCTGAAGTAAAAGCACAAGTAGAAAAAAAAGATACTGAGTCTAAGAAAGAGAGCGGTTCTAAAAAAGAAGTGGAACATAAAGTGCCTTCTCCTATTGAAGGTCCAGTTATTGTAAGACGGGCATCTGGTTCTGTTACCGAACTGAGTCCACAACGTCCAAACAGTAAGCAAGGAAATCTTGCTGATAAGCCACGTGTGCGTCGCGAAGCTGGGCAACGAGATGGTGGCAGAAATTATCCTCCACGACGCGAAGGTGGCTATCAAGGTCGCGAAGGTGGTTATCGTCGTGATGCGGGAGCACAGGGCGGACAGCAAGGTCGCGATAGCAATTTTAACAGACAACCCGGAAATCGAGGTCCAAATACTCGGTCTGGTGGACAGCAGGGAAGGCCTCCCTATGGAAGCCAAGGTTCTCACCCTCCTTATAGCGGTGGACAAGCTGGTGGAAGACCTTTTTCTCGGCCAGGTGCGCCTGCTGGTGGAAGACCACAAGGCGGACCACGTTTTGGGACAGGATTTAAACCAGGCTTTGGTGCTGCTCCTGCTCCTATGGAAGAAAACAAAAAAGTTCCAGCGAAAAAAACATTTAAAGCAAAACGCCCTGTTTACAATAGAAGAGACAAGGAAGAAAATATTAGCGATAAGCTTTTTGGACAAAAGAAAAAGCAAACCGTAAAAACAAATCCTATACCCGAAAGCATCGAGATCATGGAAACGATTTCTGTTTCAGATCTTGCAAAAAAGATGAACTTAAAGGCATCAGAATTGATTGCAAAACTCATGTCCATGGGTATGATGGTTTCTATTACGCAGTCTATTGACTCCGATACAGCGACCTTGCTTGCCTCTGAGTTTGGCTGTGAAGTGCATTTGGTGAGCTTATACGATGAAACCGTTATTGCAAGTCAGGAAGATAAGCCAGAAGATATGGCTTCTCGTCCACCTGTTGTAACAATCATGGGACACGTTGACCACGGTAAAACAAAAACGCTTGATGCTATTCGTTCTGCAAACGTTATTGCCACTGAATTTGGTGGAATTACCCAGCATATTGGTGCTTACATGGTTGAAACCGAGAAGGGTAGAATAACCTTCCTCGATACACCAGGACACGAAGCCTTTACTATGATGAGGGCACGTGGTGCAAAGGTTACTGACATTGTTATTCTTGTTGTAGCAGCCGATGACGGCGTTATGCCGCAAACAATAGAAGCTATAAATCACGCAAAAGATGCCAAGGTTCCTATTGTTGTTGCGGTGAATAAAGTCGATAAACCTGAGGCAAATCCCGACAAGGTTAAAACAAAGCTTTCAGAACTTGGTCTCATGCCCGAAGAATGGGGTGGCGACACACAATTTGTACATATATCAGCCTTAAAAAAAGAAGGCTTAAACGAACTCCTCGATGCTGTTTTATTACAGGCTGAAATCCTCGAGTTAAGCGCAAATCACGCCTGTAGAGCTGAGGGTAAGGTTATAGAATCGCGCATCGACCACGGTCGTGGTGTTGTTGCAACGATTATCGTCGAACGCGGAACCTTGCGAACAGGGGACCCCTATGTTGCTGGTGTTTATGCAGGGCGTGTTCGTGCTATCTTTAATGACCTTGGACAAAAAATCGATGAGGCAACGCCGAGTATGCCGGTTGAAATCCTTGGTCTCGAAGCGATGCCAAATGCAGGTGATCCCTTCCAAGTTACCGACTCTGAAAAAACAGCCCGTGCTATTTCTTCTAAGCGACAAGAACTCAAACGCTTTGAAGACGCAAAGTCTGTCAAAAAGGTTACGCTCGACAATCTCTACGAAACCATTGATGCAGGCGAGTGCTTAGAACTCAAGGTTATTATCAAGTCTGACGTGCAAGGTTCAGCTGAGGCTCTCAAACAGTCTCTCGAAAAACTTTCAACGCGAGATGTTCGTCTAAATGTTATTCACGCATCAGCCGGTGCTATAAATGAAAGCGATGTTATGCTTGCAGCAACCGATTCAAATGCGCTTATTATTGGCTTTAATGTGCGACCAACACCAAAGGCTCGAGTTCTTGCAGAAACTGAAAAGGTTGATATTCGTAAGTACAATGTTATTTACAAGGCTGTGGAAGAAATTACCCTTGCAATGGAAGGCATGCTCAAACCCGATGTTAAGGAAGAAATCATTGGTATGCTTGAAGTTCGTGAAACCTTTAAAGTGCCAAAAATTGGACTTATTGCAGGCTCCTATGTGCTCAGCGGTACCATTAAACGAACAAGCAGCGTAAATATTATACGTGATGGCATTGTTATTCACTCTGGCAAGGTTACTTCTCTAAAACGATTTAAAGATGATGCAAAAGAAGTCAATGCTGGCTATGAATGCGGTGTCGGTGTCGATACCTGGCAGGATATAAAGGTTGGCGATCAGTTTGAGGTTTTTGAATATGTTGAAGTTGCACGAAAACTCGGCGAATCTTTAGAATCTATAAAAGCAGCTGAAGCAAAAAAAGCAGCGAAGGCTGAAAGTAAGGAATAGCGATGGGAGACTTTAGATTGATACGTCTTGGAGGACAAATCCGAGATGAAATTTCAAAAATGATTGCAAAACAAACAATCAAAGACCCACGCGTTTCTACTTTTTTATCGATTAACCTTGTAGAGCTTTCGGGAGACTTAGGTTTTGCAAAGGTCTATGTTTCAAGCTTTATGGACGATGCGCAAACAGAAAAAGGCGTAAAAGGTTTGCAAAGTGCGGCTGGTTTTATTCAAACCCAGCTATCGAAAAAACTTCGCTTGCGACAATTTCCTAAGCTAGAATTCGTGCGAGATAAAAGTATTCAAGAGGGCTTTGATATGGTACAAAAACTAACAGCTCTTGAAGAAAGTGAAAAACGAATGACTCGTGAAGATGGAGAAAATCTCGATAACGACGATGAATGAAACTAAAACAAAAGAGCCGGGGCTTTTGCTCTATGCGAAACGCTCTGGTCCTACCAGTTTTAATGCCTTGTGGGATATAAAAAAAGCCTTAGATACAAAAAAAATAGGTCATACTGGTACCCTTGACAGTTTTGCCGAGGGGTTACTCGTCGTTTTAAGCAATGGAGCGACAAAACTCGTAAGCCATGTAACTAACTTTGACAAAAAATACGAGGCTATTATTGCTTTTGGGCAAGAAACCGATACCCTTGATCCTCTCGGAACAATTATATCTGAATCCGATTTCCCCAGCAAAGAAGCACTTGAAAAAACACTTAAAAGCTTTAGAGGAAATATAGAACAAAGACCGCCTATTTATTCATCCATTTATGTACAAGGAAAAAGAGCAAGCGATCTCGCACGGGACGGCGAGGAGGTTGCCCTAAAAAAACGGCTTGTTGAGGTATATTCTCTTGAACTTCTAGAAGTTGACAATCCAGATGCTATTCGTTTTGCTCATATTCGTGCCCACGTTTCGAAAGGAACCTATATTCGATCCCTTGCGCGAGATATTGCAAAGTCGATGGGACTTTGTGCGCATCTTGCACGATTACGCCGCACCAGTGTCGGTCCTTTTTCCCTAGAAGATGCTGTTTTTTTCGAGCAACTCTCCCCATTTAATCTAAGTCAATTGCAAACTCCCGTAGCGACAATAAAAACAAACTTAGAAAAACTTCCCTGGCAAAATATAAAAGATGCCTGCCTCGCGCTTGGAGAGACTGAAGCAAAAGCGATGGGTTTTTCTACCCGTATCTTAAAAAAAATATTTGAAAAGAATTTTTCTAAGGGTATGAACTTAGAAGAAAATTGGTTTTCATCTCCTATTCCAGAGGATGAATCTCTTATTTTTTCACAAGAAAATCAGTTTTTGGGTGCAATAAAAAATATAAATCAAAAACTCAGTTATTCTTTTGTTATAAAAACCTGATTTGGGCTTGCTATGAAAATATTGTATTGGAAAAACATAGAAAAAGCATATCGCAAGCGGCATAAAACAAGGGTTTCAAAAAAAATACAAGAAATACGTGATTTTTTTAACAAGCCTACTGCCTTGAGTATCGGTGCTTTTGACGGACCGCATCTTGGGCATGAAAAACTTTTCGATACTGTTTTGGCAGAAAAAAAAGACGGTTTTCTTGCTGGTCTCGTGAGTTTCATACAATCGCCAAAGATGCGAAGTAAAAAAAACTTTCAAGGTGAGATTTCAAGCTTGCGTTTACGTACTTCTTTTTTTGAAGAAAAAAACTTTGATTTTATCATACTCATTGACTTTTCTCCCAAATTTAGTAGAATGGAAGGGAAGTTGTTCTTATCGATTCTTTTTTTTGTAAGCAAGACGAAGTTTTTAGCCATCGGTCCAGATTTTCGTTGTGGTTTTCAAGGAAGAACAGGACTGAAGGAAATTGCCTCTTTGGTAAAAGAAAAAGGCATACACTTGGAAGTGCTTGATGAATTTTTAGTTTCAGGCTTAGGAGCCCGATCTACAAAGATTCGTGAAGCAGTGTATGTAGGAGATTTTGAAACAGCTCAAATCCTTTTGGGAAGAGCCTATATCTTTGATTTAGTATCTGCACGAAAAGGGAAAAAAATAGGTTTGAAAAAAAACGTATGGCAGATTTCCGCTGGAAAGATACGCCAGGTTTTGCCACCGGAGGGTTCATATCGGGTCAAAGCACATTTTGCTGACGGCTCATTTTTGTTCGCTTCCTGTATTCGTGAGGCTCATTTCCTTCGCCTCGAGTTGCACGAAGACAACACTGAAAATGTGGTGGCAATTAGTTTTGGATATAGATAGGAAAAATTATACTAAGGAGTAAGTAATGGCGCTTACAAAAGAAAAAACAGCTGCAACAGTTGCAGCATTTGGTGCGAGTGCAAAAGACACAGGCAATACAAAGGTTCAAGTTGCTTTATTGACAGAAAGAATTAAACAATTAACCGAACACTGTAAAACCTTTAAAAAAGACAAGTCTGCATCACGCGGTTTAATAAAATTAGTCGGACAAAGAAGAAATTTATTAAAATATCTCGAACGCACAGAGCTTGATACCTACCGTGCGCTTATTAAAGAGTTGGGATTACGAAAATAAGTAGTTTTAAACCCTGTATAAACCTTAGTTAGCTTCAAGAGTTAACTAAGGTTATATTCGTTTTAAATGAATAGTTTCGCAAAATGCTTTTCTATTTATTTATACTAGGAGAAAATATGAACGAAATTAAACGAGTTAGTTATAAAATAGGTGATGAAGAGCTTATTCTAGAAACTGGCCTTATGGCAAAACAAACCAATGGAACAGTGTACGCACAGTTTGGCGGTTCCGCAATTATTGCGACAGTTTGTGCCTCTGGGGAAGCAAAAGAAGGCTTAGACTATGTGCCTCTTACCGTAGATTATAATGAAAAATACTATGCTGCGGGGAAAATTCCTGGTGGTTTTATTAAACGAGAGGGGAGACCAAAAGACAAAGAGATTTTAGTTTCACGTCTCATCGACCGTCCTATGCGACCTCTTTTTGATATTGCCTTTGGTCGCGATATACAGATTGTACCTACTTGCGTTTCAACTGACCAAGTAAATCCACCAGATATTTTATCTGTTATTGCCAGTTCTGCTGCAGTACATATTTCTGATATTCCATTTAATGGTCCAATCGCTGCAGTGCGTGTTGGCTATATCGACGGGGAATATGTTTTGAATCCAACCTACGAAGAAATTGAAAAAGGTGATTTGGAAATTGTTGTAGCTGGAACAAAAGACGGTTTTACCATGGTTGAAGGAGGTGCAAACGAGGTCTCTGAAGAGCTCATGCTCGGTGCACTTGCTAAGGCTGAAGAATTTATCAAAATCATGTGTAAATTACAAGATGACTTGCGCGAACTTGTTGGTAAAGAAAAACTCCCTCTTGCCCCTCTAGAAGTAGCTCTTGAAAATAAAGAAGCGATGCTTTCTGAAGCCTATGCAAAAATGGAAACAGCTTGTTTTGTTAAAGGTAAAATGGAAAGAAGAGAAGCTATTTCAGAAGTGAAAGCAGCTTTAAAAGAAAAATATGCGGAGCAACTTGAAGATGAAATACAAGCAAAACTTTTTGCATCTCTTTTTGAAGAAATGGAATACAAGATTTTACGTAAGAGTATCTTAGATAAGTCTCTTCGCGTTGATGGTAGAAGTCCAACAGATATTCGCCATATTTCTTGTGAAATAGACCTCCTTCCTCGCCCACACGGCTCAGCTCTTTTTACGCGTGGCGAAACACAAGCGCTCGCTGTTACAACCCTGGGTACGAGTTTGGACGAACAAGTCTATGACGACATAGACGGAGATCGAAGTGAAAACTTTATCTTGCACTATAACTTCCCTCCCTATTCTGTAGGAGAAGTGGGACGTATGGGAACAGGACGCCGTGAAATAGGTCATGGGAATCTTGCCCGACGCTCGCTCGAAGCAATGATGCCTAGCCGAGAAGAGTTTCCCTACACAGTTCGTGTTGTCTCTGAGATTATGGAATCAAATGGCTCCTCATCCATGGCCTCTGTTTGCGGTGGAACACTTTCTATGCTCGCTGCTGGTGTACCGATGAAAAAACCAGTCGCAGGTATTGCGATGGGACTTATTACCGAGGGTAGTGCTGACAATCCCTATGAACGCTATGCTGTTTTATCAGATATTCTTGGGGAAGAAGATCACCTTGGAGATATGGACTTTAAAGTTGCTGGGACAGAAGACGGTATAACCGGCTTTCAAATGGATATTAAAATAGCTGGTGTTACCACAGAAATTATGACCAAGGCATTGAGTCAAGCAAAGGATGCCCGTCTTCATATTTTAAATATCATGAATAAAACGATTTCTAAACCTGCTTCTTCGATTAGTAAATATGCTCCAAAAATTGAATCAATGAAAATTGATGTTGATAAAATTGGTGCGCTCATCGGTCCTGGTGGAAAAACAGTTAAAGGTATTTCTGCCCTCTACGGTGTTACTATCAACACAGATGATGACGGAACAGTTACGATTTATGGTAAAACAGCTGCAGCAACCGAAGATGCAAAACGCGCGGTAAAAGGCATTGTAGAAGATCCTGAAGTAGGCTTTATTTACAATGGTACCGTAAAACGCATTATGGATTTTGGTGCCTTTGTAGAAATCCTACCAGGAAAAGAAGGGCTCTGTCATATATCCAAATTTTCGCGAAGCAAAATAAATGCGGTTTCTGATGTCGTAAAAGAAGGACAACAAATCCCGGTAAAATTGCTTGAAATCGATAAAATGGGGCGCTTAAATCTTTCCTATATCGATGCAATTGAGGAACAAGAAAAAAAATAAAAATGCCTATCGCTCTTTCGCATCTTGATAATGGCATAGATCTCATCCTCGAACCGATTGTAACGGCAAAAACCGCCGCAATCGGTTTTTGGTTCTCAGTTGGTTCTCGCTATGAGGCAAAAAATCAACGAGGCATAACACATTTTGTTGAGCACATGCTTTTTAAGGGGACGAGCAGTCGAACAGCACGAGATATAGCCCTTGCCTTTGATAGAATCGGTGGCTATATCAATGCCTTTACTGACAGGGAAAATCTCTGTGTGCATTGTGTTGTTCCGAGTGAATATGCAGAAAAAGCCATAGAAATAATGAATGATATGATGAATCATTCTCTGTTTTCCCCTGAGGAGATTGAAAAAGAGCGACAAGTAATTGAAAGTGAAATTATATCTTCCTATGATGATCCAGAAGAGGCTGCAAATGAAGCTGTTTTTCAAGCAATTTGGCCAAATCAATCTCTTTCGCAAAGCATTGCAGGTAGTCTAGAAGATATAGCTTCCTTGGTTCGAGAAGATTTACTTGACTGGTATACAAGATATATTCAAAATGGAAAACTCCTTATCTGTATATCAGGAAATTTTTCTGAAAAAAAAATTCGAGCAGCCTTAGAAACAAATCCAGATAGAAAAAAGGTTTTTAATGAACCGCCTTTTTTACTACCGAAACCACATGAGGGCTTTCATTTTTTACCTGCCTCCTTTCAAATGGAACAATTGTTTTTTTGCTATAATTTAGAAAAACCAAAAACTCTGCAAGAATATTTGCATTGGCATATTTTAAATGCTATAATCGGAGATACAATGAGTTCGCGGCTTTTTCAAAGTTTGCGAGAACGAGCTGCGTATTGCTACACCGTTTATAGTTACTATGCAACGAGCTCTGATTCCGCTCTTTTATGCGCCTACGCTTCTGCTTCAAAAAAGAACGTCAAGAAGCTTATAGCCGATATGAAAAAAGAAATGCAAGGGCTTTTTACTCTGAATATTTCGGAGGAAGAAGTTGAAGCTTCAAAACAACATCTTTGTGGAGAAGAAATTATTGCCTCCGAAGATCCAGAGCAAAGAATGAAGCAACTTGCGCTTCAGTATTTTTTAGATTTACCCTTGGTAAATTCTGAAGAGCGGATTGAAGAAATAAAAAAAACAAAGGTGGATCAGATAGAAGCGCTTATAAAAAACAATTTGCATGTTTCAAAATCTGCCTTTGCCTTGTATGGTCCGTCATTGGGTTTTTATACGAAACGAATGCTTAAAAAAAACTATAAGGATGACTATGCTAAAAAATAAACTAAGAATCTTGTATAAGAAGAATCCTCACTTAAATATTCCTGAGTATCAAACCCAAGGAGCAGCTGGTGCTGATATTTCAGCTTTCTTAGAAGATGCAATTACTATTTTACCCGGAGATTTTCAAGCAATACCGACGGGATTGTTTTTAGAAATTCCTGTAGGCTTTGAGGTGCAAATACGACCACGCTCGGGTCTCGCCTTTAAGTTCGGCGTCACTGTTTTAAATAGTCCTGGCACAATCGATAGCGATTATCGCGGTGAAGTAAAGGTAATACTTATCAATCATGGGAAGGAAGCATTTGTAGTTAATAATGGAGATAGGATAGCGCAAATGCTTGTAGCTCCTGTTGTGCAAGCTGAGTTTGAAGAAATGAAAAGCTTAAGTGAAACACAAAGAAGTGGTGGTGGCTTTGGCTCAACTGGAATCGTATAATAAAAATAAAGCCTCATTTTATTTGAGTAAGGAAATTACAAAATATCTTTTAAAAGAATTGCTTTTGTTTTTTCTCCTCTCGTTTTTATTTTTCTTCTTTGTTTTTTTTGTAAATCAAATACTATTGATGGCACAAGATATTTTAAAAAAAAGAGCACCACTTGCAGATGTTATAAAACTGATTATCTATTCTCTTCCTTTTGTTATAGCACAAGCGGCACCCTTTGCAACGCTTGTCGGTTTTTTAATGTGTCTTGGAAAACTAGTCAGTGATAACGAAATACTGGTAATACGAGCAAGCGGTTTTTCTTTTACCGCCCTTGCCATACCTGTTTTTTCTTTGGGGCTTATTATCTCTATTTTTTCTTTCGCTGTTAATGATTATCTTCTACCCATGGGCTCAATCGCCTATAATTCACTGTATAACGAAATAATTTATGCGAACCCTGCTGTCGTTATTGAACCAAATACAATTAAAAGGGCTAATGATGCTGTGTTAATTGTTGGCGATCTAGAAGATTCTGTTATATCTGATTTATTGATTATCGATAAAGACTCCGATGGCTATACGCGTATTATTTCTTCTGGAAAAACTGATCTCTTAAAACCTTCGAGTAAATCTATTTTAATTAAATTGCAGATGAGCAATCCTGAAATTTTTAGCTTTGATACTAATAATCTTAAAACCTATAATTATGCCTATGGCTCAAAGGCTATATTGCATTTTTTTTCAGATAGATTTTTTTCTCAGTCGTCTACAATAAATCCTCGAGAAATGACTTCCTATGATTTAAGAAAAGAACTAAAAAAAATACAAGAAAAAAATAAGGGAAAAAGAAATTTTGAACTAACAGTCTATGAAATAGAGTATTATAAAAAGTTTTCCCTGCCTTTTGGTGCCTTCTTTTTTTCATTGCTCGCTCTTCCTCTCGCACTTTTATTTGGAAAACATAATGGACAAACAATTGGACTCATAGTAGGAGTTTTGCTTTCTGTTTTATATTGGGCACTTCTCATAACGGGGCAAACCTATGGAGCACAAACAAATACAAATGGCTTTGTTGTTATGTGGCTACCAAATGCTATCATGGGAATAATGGCTTTTATTTTATTTTTTAGGTTGGTAAGAAAATGACCTTGTATAATTATTTGGCAAAAAAATTTTTTCCCATATTCTTATCTTCACTTGCGTTTTTTTCTTTTGTCCTTATTCTCCTTGATTTACTTATAAATATTTGGTCCTATATAACTCAGGCTGTTCCCGTCTCATCCATTTTATATGTTTCCTATCTTTATATTCCCAAAACAATTTCCTTTGCAATTCCTCTGGCAATTCTTTTTGCGGCATCATTTAGCTTGAGTGATTTAAGTGCAAAAAATGAACTATTTGCTATTTTTGCTTCTGGAATTTCCCTCATACGATTTACTCTTCCTTTACTTATTTTTTCCTTTCTTGCAAGCTTTGGCTTTTTATTCTTCGAAGACCGCATTGTTGTTCCGACTTATAATAAAAAAATTGTTACACAAGATTTTTTGTTACAAAACGTCGAAAGTAAAAATAATAGTCAGGTAGTTATTCTTTTAGATAAGGGAAAAATTGTATACAAGGCTGATTATTACGATGATGATGCACAGAAACTTTTTGGTCTTTTAGTTGTTTTACGTAATGATGCTATGGAAGTGGAAAAAATACTGCGCGCAAGTTCTGCAAGCTGGAGAGAAGACCAATGGCTGTATTCTGGGGAAACTATTTTTGAAATAATCAATCACGAGGTTCTAGTAACAAAGGATATAAGTGGTTTGGAAATACGGGAAAAACCTGAAGTGTTTCGAAGCAATGTAATAAATATCGAAGCAGAAAATATTCAGAATTCAAAACTGTATTTAGAGCATCTTGAAAAAACAGGTTTGCCTATGGCGGAATCGCTTTCGCTCTACTACAAAAAATTTTCATTTCCGTTTATTGTTTTTATTGTTGTGTTTTTGTCTATTGGTTTATCAGGTAAAACTAAAAAAAATGTATTGCTTGTAAGTCTTGCTTCATCTTTAGGCTCTGCAGTATTATTTTATGTAACACAAATGCTTACTATGCTTATGGCAAAATTTTCTGTTATATCACCTCTTATGGGAGCTTGGTTTCCGGTATTTTTATTTATAGGAATTAGTCTTGTATTATTGCGTTATTCAAGAACATAGACTTTGAACTATAATTTTTAAGGATTTAAACTAAGGGGAAAAATGAAAAAAAATTTTACAATAGAACATCAAGATGAAAATTCACGAGCGAGAACGGGTAGCCTTTTGCTTCCGCATGGCAGTGTTCAAACACCTGTTTTTATGCCGGTTGGCACAAACGCAACGGTAAAAGCAATTACTGTTGACGATTTACACGAGATAGGCTTTGAAATTATTTTATCAAATACCTATCATTTATATCTTCGACCTGGTTCAGATCTTATTGAAAATCTTGGAGGACTACATGGCTTTTCTCGCTGGGATAAAAATATTTTAACTGACTCCGGTGGTTTTCAAGTTTTTTCACTTGCTCCGTTTCGAAAGATTCGAGAAGAAGGAGTGGAGTTTAAAAGTCATATAGATGGCTCATCTCACTTTTTAAGTCCTGAAAAAATTGTGCAAGTACAGAGACAATTAAATTCCGACATACAAATGCAGCTCGATGTTTGCTCTTCTTGGGGAGTCGATTATGCAGAGGCAAAAGAATCATTGCGAATTACAAATGATTGGCTTTTGAGGGCAAAAAAAGAATGGAAAAAAACGCAAGCGGATGGGTATCAAGGGCTTTTGTTTCCCATAGTGCAGGGGAATTTTTTCAAAGACCTACGAGAAGAATCAGCAGATTTTGTAAGCAATCTAGATATGCCGGGAATTGCGATCGGTGGTTTGTCTGTGGGGGAACCGCTTGAGATATATCAAGAAATGCTTTCTTATACCGCAGCTCTTTTGCCATATGAAAAAGTAAAATACGTTATGGGTATTGGCACCCCCGATTATATTTTAGATGCAATAGAAAACGGAATCGATATGTTTGATTGCGTGCTTCCTACCCGAAACGCGCGAAATGGTTCCTATTTTACCCGCGATGGCGCCCTCGCTATAAAAAAAGAAGAACACCGGCTGAGTGCGGAAGCTATTGATGCTGAATGCAATTGCAAAGTATGCAAAAATTATTCACGGGCTTATTTGCGGCATTTATTTAAAACAAACGAAATGCTCAGCTCTATGCTTGCAAGTTATCATAATTTATATTTTTTACATGACATGGTAAAAAATGCACGCGAGGCAATTAGAAAAAATAATTTTACTGCGTATAAGAAATGTTTTTTAGACCGATATTTTAAACGAGGTGCAAAATGAAAAAATGCCATGGTTTTTGTATTGTTTTCTTTTTCCTCTTTTCGTTTTTTATTTTTTCTGCAGGTGCAGATTTCACCGAGATAGAAAAAAGGGAAAGAACACTTGTCTACGGTTTGGAATCTGATGTTACAAGCTTAATTGATACGCTTATAAAAGAAAAAGACTTTACTTATACAAATCAATTATTTGATATATATGTACAATCACAAAATATTGTCGTGCGAGAAAAAATAATTCTCTATTTTATGAATGCCGAAGATTATGCCTTAAAAGAGCTTGTCTTAGAAACGCTTGAAGACCCATGGGATGAAAAAAAGCAAGTTGTAAAAGCTATGTTACAATATGTGGGAAAATTGAAAATTACAGAGGCTGGTCCCTTTATTTTAGACCTCGTTAAAACTGATGATGAGGCATATTTTGAAAATGCGGTAATTGCTTTGGGATTAGTCGGCGGCGAAGAAGAAGCCTTGTATCTTGCGGAGTATTTTCAAAATGAAGCACCGAGTATTATAAAAAAACAAGCTTTGATGAAGGCTCTCGTAAACATGAATGAAGAAGCGATTTGGGATTTTCTCGTTGAAACAATGCAAAATGAAGATGAAAATACCTACGTGCGAATGTATGCGAGCGAGGCCTTGGGGAATACAAAAAAGCCTGAAGCTGTTGACCTGTTAATCGATATGTTTAGTAATAGTGATATAAATATTCGAGTCTATGCTATTAAGGGGCTTGCAAATTTTAATGATGAAAAAACGATACAGGTACTTATAGAAGCCTTAAAAGATAATAATTATAGGGTTCGGCTCGAAGCTATAGAAGCATTTAAAAAAAATAAGGACGAGCGAGCAGCGGACTCTCTTTTATATCGAGCTGAGCATGACCCCGAAATGAGCGTAAAGCAAAAGTCTTATGAAACACTTGCTATTCTCAATACAGAAGCTGTTCAACGCTTTTTCAAAAAAGCAATTGAAAATGCTAAGCACAACACTGACCTTCGCATAAAGGCGGCAGCGGTTTCTCTTGAGCAAGAAATAGAAGCAGTCTATCAGTCTATTTTTGATCTTGCAAAAGAAAGTTTAAAAGATGATAAGTTAAAAAACATACGCTATGCCTTGGGTAAAGAGTTTGCAAAGTATAAAAATAAAGCCTTTGAAGAAGTTTGTGAATTATATTTATCTCATACAGATGTTTCAACAAAGGGAACAGGATTGGATATTTTTATTACAAACGCTTATGTGAGTCTTGTTCCAAAAGTGCAGGCTATTGCAAACAACGACAAAGAAGGTGCAAACCAAAAAAAAGCCCGTCTTGCTTTAGAAAAGACAGGCTTTGATTTGAAATAATTTATTTTTTTATATATTTCTTTTTATCTTCTTCCGGAATAACCGATAAGAGTAGTTCATTGAGTTTTTCTGTTTGAGACTCATACTCGCTAAACATAATACGTGTAATATAGCCATGTTCAGAAATGACGGTAATGGCTTTGTTCAAACAATCTTCAATGATATTTGAATCAGCTTCAGGAAAATATTTTGGCTTAAGGAGTGCTAAACTACAGCTTTGACCATCATAGCGTATTTCAGCAATATTCGCGGGAACTTTAATAAAGAAAATTGAGAAAACTGATAGACCACCACCGATCGATTTTCTAGCTCCAGCTGATAAGGCATGTATATTTCGTGAACCAATTTTCTTTGTTTGCCCTTCAACAGTGAGCTCTAAGATAATTGTTCCATCTTTCTTTGTCGGTATTTTTTCCTTACTACTTGCAGCTTTTATTTTTGATTGTGGTTTAAGCGAACGGATACTTGGAAGACTAAGAGCGCTTTCATTTCCGCTAAAGCTTGGAAGTGTCATCTTATTTGTATCTTTAAATTTGCTTTGTGCATTTTTTTCTTCATCATTAAGGGCTCTCAGTTGCTCTGTTTGAGGTTTATTTTTATCAAGGCTTGGAAGAGTCATTTTATTTGCATCTTTAAATTTGCTTTGTACATTTTTCAAAGAGTCATTTGTTTGAGACATTTTTTCTTGTTCTGTTTTTTTGATTAAGGCAGTATTTGTTTTTTGTATTTGCGAAACATGATTTGCAATTTCAGGTAAGGTCAATTTTGTGCTCGATACCTTTGTTGGATCTATTTGACCTAAAACAGAATCTTTTTGTGTATGACTTGGTTCCTGTTTTTTCTCTTCTTCCGTTTTTGTTCGCAAACTCAGATTTCTAGAAACGTTTAGGATAATAATTATAATGAGTATAATTACGATTAGTATAAGAAAGATTTTAAACAATAAAGCACCTGTTGTCCCGAGGATTGCAAGGAAGCTCGATTGCTGTGTTAAGTCGATTGTAAACCGTAAACTCTGTGGATTAGTTCGGACCTTGTCCGCAAACTCAAATTTTGCATGGAGAATCTGTTCTCCTTCGTCTAAATTTTTTGGAAGATTTATTTGCACAGATGTTTTCTTTGTACGTCCTGGCTTTACAGAGATAAAGCTAGTTGATTTAAGAATATTTTTATCTGCAAGAAGGATTCGATCAAGTTGTAAGTGAATTGCTGTATCGGAAGTATTTTCGATGTAGAGCGGTAAGCGAAACTGATAGTTTTTTTTACCGAGATTTTCTTTTGTTGAAATTTTTGGCAGTTGAAAAGCTGATGCTATAAAATCTCCCTTGACAGCTTGATTATCATCTAAATCTGCGCTTACAATTCCATTATTGTTTTGTAAATTTGTTGCATATTCATAAAAAAGCTCTTCATTAAAAGCATCGGATTTTCCTTCTAAAATAAAGTCGCCTTCGCTTTCATGTAGTTTTGCTGTCGTTAAACGTCCTGTAAAATCTTTTACCATGACGTTTTCTGGAAAGGGTGCTTTTATAAAATACACTAAAACACCTTGGCCCTGCAGTGCATTTAAAGCGGTTTGGATTGCATTTTCCAAAACCTGTGGCTCTTCGCCATAGTATTGACTAGACATTGGTGGCTTAAAAACACCATCTGAGATGATTACCAAAACTTTTTGCGTATAGGCATTGAGAGAGTTTATGTATTGTCTTGAGTAGGATAGTGCTTCAATAAAATTTGAATAGGAGCCGAGCGGATATAAAAGACTAAATCGTGCAACAATTTTCTCTACATCACTTTGACTTCGTATTTTTTGACTTACTTCTAGATAGGGTTTTTCAGTAAAAGTAAGAAGGTGAAAAGAGTCTTCGAGACGAATAAAATTTTCGCAAATTCCCTGAAGTACTTTTTCGTTTATTTCTGAAAAATAGGGAAGCATTGAGTTCGAATTATCTAAAAGGACAATTATATCCGCTGTTTTTTCTTGCGAAAAAGAAAAAATAGCTAAAAGAGCTAAAAAAACAACTACACATTTTTTTTTCATATAATACAACTCCAAGTGTTATAATTAGATTTTCTTTTGCCTAATTATAACACCTTTAAGGATTATTCACAGTACTTTTTTTAAAATTTGGCTTCAGAAATAGAAAGAACCGTGTATGAACAATCTCTTTGATTTATAACAAAGTCGAGTTTTTCTTTTTCTTTTGCACCAAGAAAGGCGTTTCCAAGCGGTGACATATAGGAAATAACGTTATTATCTGGATCAGATTCCCATGGACCTAAGATAGTGTACTGCTCTTCTTCATTTGTTTCATTATTTTTAAGCCTAACCATTGTCCCAAAAGAAACACGTATTGTTGTAAGTGTCGTTGGGTCAAAGATTTGCGCTCTGTCTATTTCATCTTGTAGGCGAGTTGCCTGTGCATTTAATTGGACTTGCTTTTCCTTAGCAGCCTTATATTCTGCGTTTTCTCGCAAGTCTCCAAGTGCCATCGCTTCCCCAATTTCTTTTGAGTTTTCTGGAATTTCAACAGTAGCAATATGCTCGAGTTGTTGTTTTTTAACTTCAAGCATTTTACTTGTAACAATGAGCCCTTTTGCAACAATCGTTTTTTCTTCTGCGCCATAAAACTTAAAGTCAGTATGTTTTTCCATAATTTTATTTCGTAAATTGGATTTTATAGCAGGATCGAGGTCGCGAATATCATTTATAACCGTGTAAAGACGAGTTATAGTGTCTGTGTCATTCTCGAGTAGATACTCAAGTAAGGTGTTTTTCTTAAATAAAAGATTTTGTACTTGTTTGTTTATTTTTCGATTTAAGGTTGTATCCCTTTGATTTGCAATTTCTCTAAAAGTAAGGTCGATGATATTTATCATTGTGATCAACTGTTTTTCATATGTTATATCAGTAAACCATTCTTCCTCTTGGCATTCGCTAAAGAAAAAGATTGCAGCTTCTCGATAATCTTTGTAATTATCAAAACAATTGACAGACATTTGTTTTACTTTTTCCACATGACCTGCACCAATGAGGGCATTTAAAAGGTCTATTTGTAAAACGGTTGGAAATAGTCGGATATATATATCGGACCAATTGGGGAGTAAGCTCTTTATGCTTGATAAAAAGTCCTTGCGCAAGAAGGTGTTTTTCGTATCCTTGAGGGCGAGGTAGCTCGCATTTGGATTTTCGAGTTCTTCGAAAAGTTGTGCAAAGGTAAAGGTGATACCAGGGTCAAGATGCGGATGTTGCGCAACAATGCGTTTTACAACTAAAAAAGAAGCAAGTGTTTGCTCGTTTACGATATTTATAGCACGCAAAAAACCGACAAAGTATGAAAACATTTCGGTGAAAAGCTCTGAACTTATGTCCGCATCTGCCAAGAATTTCATGAGAATATCGATACGCGCAAAAAATTGTTTTTGTGCTTTAAATTCGTTGGAAAGTTTTTCTTCTTGAGATATAGCTCTATCTCTCACAGTATAGAGAGAAATATCGTTTGGATTTACACCAAAACTTGCATCTGTTTCAAGGATTTTTCGCGCAGCAGTGCTCCAGCTTGTCCATTGACTTTGCTCAAGAATGCCTGGCACGAGTTCAGCTTTTATTCGTTTAAAATCGCAATTATTATTGAAACTTTTTATTATAGTTTTGAGCATCCACACCTTATCTTCTTTTGCTTTTTTTGCGAGTTCTTCTCGAGATTGTGTTGCCTTCAAAACCCAAATATGTTCATCGTGAAGTGGTTGCAGCGCATCGACGGCCATTTTGAGCGACATACTGCGAAGTCCAAACTTTCGGCCAAAGTTAATTTCAATCTCATCGCTTTCAACTTTTCTAATAATACCAACACCCCAAGAACGGTGAAAGACAAAATTCTTGGTGTCAAAAGATATGTGTTTTTCAAAGTCAGAAATAGCTTCAAAAACATTTCGCCAGCTTTGTGTAAGGTTTGATACCTTTACATATTCATCGAGTTGACTGTGGTCAGCATATTTTTCTTTGAAGCAGTCTACAATTTCTCGTCTTGCCCAACCATCTTTTTCATCAATACTCAAAACAAGTTTTAGAATATCGATAGCGGTATTCCAATCCTTTGAGTCTTTGTAGTAGGTGTAAAGTTCTTGCATAAGAAGGGCGCTTTTATCAGCGTTTATCGTTTTTGCAATCTTTCTCTGCACAAGGTAGAAAAAATCGATTTCTTCAGGTATGAGGTCAACAAGTTTTGTCCATATTTCTTTTAATTGATTGACCGATTTTTTGTTTACATAGCGAAGAAGGGCTTTTTTATAATAATCAATTGCATCGTCGCGTTTTCCCTCTTTTTCATACTGCTCAGCGAGAAGTTTTGCTATATCGGCCTCTTCATAATCGATACGTACTATTTGTTCATATACTTCCCAAATAGCCTCTGAGTTTTCTTCCTTATATGCATCTGCGAGGATTCGAAGTGCAAATTTATTGGTTTCTTCTTCTTCGAGAATTGCCTTACAAAGAAATATCACAATGCTGTTTTTGTGATTGTCGACAAAGATAGTTACAAGGGCAGAAAGTGCTGAGTTGTCGAGCGACTTGAGCTTTAATCCTAGCATACCGGAAAGATATAGCGCTATGATTGAGTTCTTCGAGTGTGCGAGATGCTCATCGCAAATTTCTTTTACTTCGCTTATGACATTTTGCTCTTTTGCTTTTTCAACAACGGCAGATAATTCTAAAAAATGATTTTTAGTATAATTTGAAATGGTTGCTCTTGTCCATTTTTCTTCGTTTAACATTTCTTGTACTGATGATATCAGAGCTTCAGACATTGGTTACTCCTGTTCTAGGCACAATATTGTTCATATATCGTGCTGTCTATTATTTTAATTTTTAATAAAACTTCATGTACACATTCACGGCCTTCATTTACCGCTATATAGTGATCGATTAACCAAAAATAGTGATTAATCAATAAGGCCTTTATATCGTCCTTTGCTACTTCCGCTTCTTTATACTCTTTTTCTAAGGCATAAATTGCTTGTTTGAGCTGTCCAACTTCTAAAGACTTTAATTCGCGTTTAATAGTAAGAATACCATATAAAACGCCATAAATTGGTATCCAGGCTGCAAGATTGGAATCTTTTTGCTTCGATGCGAGTGTGATTTCATGCAGTTTGTAAAAGAGCTCGGATTCCAAAAGCTCTAAATCTATTTGTTTAGGCTCAATAAAAAAAGCTTCCCTAAATAAAGCTTTGGCAGGAATTTCTTCCCCACAGAGCGCATAGCAATCGGCCATTTGTGCTAGTATATCAGCTTTTTTAGGAGCTGCCTTATTTGCATCCTTTAAGTAGCGAAGCGATGTTGTGTAATCGCCGAGTTTTTTATAACAAAGCCCCATTCTTGCATACACATCTGCCTTATCTTGCGTCCTGCTTTCTTTTAATATGCTTGAAAACGAATCCAAGCAGTAGCGAAAAACTCCTTGTTGTATAAAAAATAGTAAAGATTCGTGCTGAGGAATGTCATGTTTTAAAAGGGAATAGAAATGCTTCCATTTAGAGATCAGCTGTTCCCCTTTTTCGTAGCCATTCGAAAAAGAATCTATCATTTTCATCTCATTTGCCCAGTATGTTGCTACCTTCAAGGCAAATAAAATATCTGTATTTTCGAGGTCTTGCGATAAGATGCTTTCAAGTTCTTGTTTTGCTTCAAGAGGTTTTGCATTTTTTAACAATTCATACACATTTTGAAGCTGTGAATCAGACCTGCTACTCATAATTACTTACTATTATACTTAAAAACTCTCTTTAGTCAATCTAGAAAGGAAAAATTGCGAAAAATGGGCTAAAGTTTATAATACGTTTTATTGCTTTAGTCAATACTCTATTTTTGCTTTTTTCAAAAAATTGACTTTTATAGAAAAACTTTAAGGCATTTACATATTTCTATCTCTTTGCTACTATATAAGTATGAAAAAACCTATTTTAGCGCCATCTTTGCTCGCCTCTGATTTTACGAAACTTGGTGAAGCCATACAAAAAATAGAAGAAGTAGAAAATGCCTTTGTACATATCGATGTAATGGATGGCAGTTTTGTTCCGCAAATATCCTTTGGCCAGCCGATTGTACAAGCAATTCGCCCACTGACAAAACGCATTTTTGATGTGCACCTTATGATAGATAATCCACAAGCACATTTTAAAAGCTTTGTTGACTCTGGCGCAGATTACCTTACCTTTCATTATGAAAACACGGTTCATCACCATAGACTTATTCAAGAAATTCGCGACCTTGGGGCAAAACCAGGTATAAGTATTGTCCCCTCAACTCCCGTCTCTGTCTTGGAAGAAATACTACCGCTTGTCGATTTAGTGCTCGTAATGTCAGTAAATCCAGGTTTTGGCGGACAAAAACTCATCCCTTCTTGCTTAAATAAGGTAAAAAACTTAAAAAAGACTCGCCAAAAGAGCTCTTATTCGTATATAATATCAATAGATGGTGGTGTCAATTCTGAGACACTTCCTTCTGTTTTAGAGGCAGGTGCCGATCTTGTCGTTTCGGGTTCTTCTTTTTTTTCCGGTGATTTGCCTTGGGGAAAAGCATAGGAGTTTGATCTAAATCCTGTTTTTATAAGAGTTTAAAAAGCTGGTAAAAGTCTGTATGTTAAGGATGTACGTATGCAAAACAAAAGTATGAAGCAGATTATTATTCTTTTTCTTTGTTTTTTTATCTTAATGCACCTTTCTGTTTTTTCTCAAGAGGGGACTGCTTCTCGTTTAGATGAATACGCTCCTCATTTTGCGCAGCAAGGCATAAAGGCATACGAAGAAAATAATTGGGACCTAGCGATACATTTTTTTAAAAGAGCTGCGACCTTCCCATCTACTTCTACTCAAGAGCTCTGGTATATGCTGATTATGTCTGAACTGTATGCAGAAAAATACGAAGACCTTTTATTGGACGTATATGAATTCAAAAAAAATTTCCCAGGTAGCTATTTAACTTCGTTTATAGAGTATCAAGAAGGAAGGGCGCATTATTATTTGAAAGAATGGGATTTGGCTATTTCTGTATTATCAGATTTTTGCGTAGCCTATCCAGAACACGAACTCTATGCATCGAGTCTTTTTTGGATTGCGGAAACCCTGTACGCTATGCATTATTATTCCTTAGCGGCGTCTTTTTATGAACGAATTGTCGATGAATATCCAAAATCGGTAAAGATGACTGAAGTTTTATATCGACTGGATGTGATACACCAAAGAGAAAAAGAGGAAAAGCTTCTGCTTCTTTTACAAGCTACTTCAGAAGAATATCTTTCTTCCAAGGAAGAGTATGAGCGGCAGCTACGCCAATTTCAAACAGAAGAGGCAATCGGTTTGCGTAAGCAGCTCAATGATGCGCAGGCTAAAATTGCACAATTGGAGTTTGATAAAAATGAAGCAGACTTGCATTCCAGTTTGCAAGCTGAAAAAATAGTGCAATTACAAAGTATTCTCGGTAATATAGAAAAGAACGAAGCAAAAGATGCTTCGCGGGATCTTATAAACCAAATACAAATGCTCAAAGAGAAGGCAGCACAAATAAAGGGCGAACTTGAAGAAAACACCCTTGGTGAAAAATAAGCTAAAGAGGAGAATAAAGTGAAAAAAAAATTGACTATTATCCTATGTTTCTTTGTTTCTTTGTTAGCCTTTGCAGCTCAACAAGAGAAGCGTTTTGGCAATTTAAAAGTTGTTCTACACGATGTATCTTTGACTCATTCGCTTTATTTTATTGATGCACAAACGGAAAAAATGATTCCCGTTTTTGATACTATAGATGCATCATCAAACAATCGTTTTTATTTACAGACAGATTTGATGATGTACAGCTTGACAAAGTCTTCAGGAGTGATAGGGAGTCAACAGTTTACTGAGAATGGTTTTCAAGTTTTGTATGAGATTACGGACCTTGCAACGATATTGTTTGATTATGTTTTTTCTGCCTCGCCTGGTAGAAACACTGATGACTTTGATCTACTTAGTCTCTCCGTGCAGATTGTAAATAAGGCAAAAAAAACACAAAACTTTGCACTTAAGGCTGTTTTTGACACGCATCTCGGTGAAAAAGCACAAACTCATTTTTCTACGCAATTAGAGCCTATCATTAAAACTGAAATGAATTTTTCCCGCTTAGTAGAAGAAGCTTGGATAAAAAGCAGCGATGGTTTGCGCAGTATTCAATTTAATTTTCCTGAAAGCGTCTCTTTCCCATCCTTTGCTCGACTTGCTAATAAGGATTTTGTACTAGCACAAACATGGGACATGAATGGCGTAGCGGGGCGGAGTTTCAATTCTGTATATTCATATAACAATTCTGCTATTGCCTTGTATTGGGCAGCGCAAAAGACTGACCCCGAAAGAAAAGCCTTTTTTCAATTGTCTTTGAGTTTTGCACAAGACAGCTTGAACCCCTATAGAGTAGTTAGTACAAAAACGGAAAAAGAAAAGAGTCCTGAGCCTGTTTTAGAAAAACCAAGTCTTGATACAACCATTATAGAAGAAAAGAGCGGGCTTGAGGAACCTTTAGATGACCTTTCCGTGCAGGCAGAAAATCCCTATGCGTATACAAAATCCATAACGAGCGATCAACTTGATAAGGCATATATCGAAGCGCTTTTGGCAAAAATCGAAGCCTTGGAAAATGAGGATACGTCTTTGGATCGAACAGAATTATTAAAGTTAAATGCAGAACTTGATGCAATATTAGAATTTTTAAGGAAATAAAACCTTCTATGGCTTCTGTAGATATTATAAAAAAAGCACAATCTCTGCTGGCAAAAAAAGAATACGCCAAAGCGGCAAATCTCTTGGAGCCAAATATCATCAGTTTTAGTAATTCTTTCCAATTTCACTATACACTGGGACTTTCATTTTTGTATTTAGGTGACATCGGAGGGGCGGAATTATATTTTAAAAAGGCTCGAAATATAAAAATGCAAGATATCAACCTAATTCTTGCGCAAGCCTGTATTTTTTTGAGAAAGGGACAGATAGATCGCTCTCTTTCGTATTGCCTTGATGCCTTAGATATCGATGCACAAAATCCGTATGCACGACGATTTTTGCTTTTATTGAAAAAATACGGCGATACAGAAATTATTTCTCAGTGGATATATAATGGTAAAATTCTACGATTTTATCCTCCGCTACCAAAAAAAAATCCTGTTTTTTCTATCCTAGCAGTTTTTTTGACTCTATCTATACTTGGGCTTGGTGCTTTTTTCTTTTTTCAAAAACAAAATTACGCACAAGTACAAAGAGCTGATTTATCCGCTCTCAATTTAACACTGGAAGAAAAAGCCAATAGCTTGGAAAAAGACATAGGCACTTCGTTATATCGTTATATTTTGACAGTGAGCGAGCTTGAAAAATCTTATAAAAAAGCACAAGACGCATTTCAAAAAAACGACGATACGCTTTCACAAATTGAAATAAACCGTATCCTCAACTCAAATGCCTCATTTGCAATTAAACAAAAGGCGCAACTTTTGATGCAGTATTTAGCTGAGCCGACCTTTGACTCATTGAAAACAAAGCTTCAGTATGCAGATATTGCAAAAGATCCGTATTTGTATTTAGATTGTTGGGTGCTTTGGAGTGGCAGGCTCTCAAACCTTCTGCGAACTGAAACAAAGAGCGAAGCCCAGTTATTGATTGGTTATGAGGATATGAAAAAAATCGAGGGCATTGTTCCTGTTATCATTCCAGCCAATATACAAGTCGATGAAACACGCCCCTTGGAAATACTGGGGAAAATACAAATTGTCGATACAGCTATTGTTATTAAAATAAAATCAATATATCAGTCAGTCTATGATTAGTTTTTTTTATTTTTTATAAAATTTAAAAAAAATACAAAAAACTAAGGCAAAACGCCACTAATATAAGGGAGGACAGTATGGCAAAAATAACAAATGATTTTAGTGCTTCTGAGGATTTACCGGAAAAATTAAAGGCTTTAGAAGCAGCTCGTTTACAGATTGAAAAACAGTTTGGGCAAGGTTCCCTCATGAAGCTAGGGACTGCGGCAAATGCTGCAGGGATAGAAGTAATTCCTTCTGGATCTATCTTGCTCGACGAAGCTTTGGGAATCGGTGGTTATCCGAGGGGACGAATTATTGAAGTGTATGGACCTGAATCTTCAGGAAAAACAACCTTGGCACTTCATGCAATCGCAGAAGCTCAAAAAAAGGGTGGCATTGCCGCATTTATCGACGCAGAGCACGCCTTGGATCCAGTGTATGCAAAAAATCTTGGCGTAAACATCGATGAGCTTTGGGTATCGCAACCTGATACGGGAGAGCAAGCCCTTGAAATAGCAGAAAGCTTGGTGCGATCCGGTGCCGTGGATATCATAGTCGTGGACTCCGTTGCAGCTCTTACCCCACAGGCAGAAATCGAAGGAGATATGGGAGACTCACATATGGGCTTGCAAGCTCGTTTAATGAGTCAGGCTCTGCGAAAACTTACGGGAACTATCGGAAAGTCAAAGACAATTTTGGTTTTTATTAACCAAATTCGTATGAAAATAGGTGTTATGTTTGGAAATCCAGAAACAACAACTGGTGGAAATGCCCTTAAGTTTTATTCCTCTGTTCGTTTGGAAGTACGACGTTTTGAATCTATTGATGCAAAGGGTGAAGAAGACTCCGTTGGAAACCGTGTTCGTGTAAAAGTAGTGAAAAATAAGGTTGCCCCACCTTTTAGAAAGGTAGAACTCGATATTTTCTTTGGAAAGGGTATTTCTGCTATTTCAAGCTTACTCGATGCAGCTGTAAAACACGAATTTATCGATAAAAAAGGTTCGTGGTATGCTACGGAAACAGAAAAAATTGGTCAGGGGAGGGAAAATGCAATTGCGTTTTTAACAGCAAACCCTGATTTCACAAATGACCTTGAAACGAAGCTTCGAGAAAAGTTGTTTCCTAATCAAAGGCTCGCCCCAGATAAGGCACCAAAGAATACAAAAGAACTTGTAGACGAGCTTTTTGAAAAATAAAATATGCAGGAAGAAAAAACACGAAGAAGGTCCCAGAGCGTTGTTTTGGGACTTGGCTCCAATAGGTCTTTTGCCTTTCAAGGAAAAAATCTCGATCCCCTTGAAATCCTAGAGCGTGCATGTCAGGCGCTTTCCCATGTTTTTCAGCCTGAGCATTTTTTTTATTCATCGGTGTACAAAACAAAGGCTATGTACTACGAAAACCAAGCTGATTTCTATAACATGGTAGTGATTGGCGATTATGCAGGAGATCCACAGTCTTTGCTAAAAAAGACGCAGGAAATAGAAAGACTTTTTGGGCGAGATAGGACGAGGGAAATCCCCAAGGGACCACGCAGTCTCGACATTGACATTGTCTTGTTTTATGATGAGATTGTGCAGAGCCCGCTTTTGGAGATACCACATCCACGAATCAAGGAAAGAGCCTTTGTTTTGCTTCCTTTACTTGAGCTTTTACCCGAATCTGCCGACCCTATAAGTGGACAGTTGTTTAAAGAATCACTGGACCTATTGGCTCAAGAGGATATTGAAATCCATAAAATCAATATCATATAAAAGCTTTATAAAAAAACGCTGTTTTAAAATTTTATAGGGGTAGATATGGAAACTGCAGAAATAATAAAAACTGAAGATGCAAAAACAGTTAAGCTAGAGAGTTTTGAAGGACCACTCGATTTATTATTGTTTTTAATTAAAAAAAATGAGATAAATATTTACGATATACCCATTGCAGAGATAACCGAACAATTTTTGGATTATATGGACTATGCGGTATCGACAGATTTGCATAGCTTAACAGAATTCTATGCGATGGCTGCAGATCTTTTGTATATTAAATCGAGGCTTTTACTACCTGTAGCGGTTGATTTTGATGGCGAGGACTTGGAAGACCCACGCAAGGATTTGGTTGACAGACTCATCGAGTATCAAAAATTTAAGAAATTGACGAGCTTGATGGAAGAAAAAGAGGCAGAATCGGAGTGGAGTTTTGAGCGAAAACGCATACAAACTGTTTTGCCCTTTGAAGAAGAAGAATTATGGGAAAAAATAGATACTTGGGACTTGTTAAAAACCTTTTCTACCCTTGTTTCTTCATATAATTCTGAAAGGATTTTGGATTTATACGAGGAGATTTCTGTAAGTGAAAAAATAACACTTATGAATGAACTTTTAGAGGAACGGGGAGAGTGCTTTTTTACCGACTTAATCGTGCGCAAGGAAAACTTGCTCGATATTGTCTGTGCTTTTATGGCAATTTTAGAAGCGGTTAAATTTAAAATGGCAAGTATTTATCAAAACAGGATGTTTGGAGATATTAAAATAAAGCCCTTTGAGGCTGCATAAATGGAGTTTGATTTGGAAAAAGAAACAGCATTGATTGAAGCGATTTTATTTTTGGAGGGAGAGCCCTTGGATGAAAATGCTTTAGCAAAGATTTCAGAGCTTTCCAAGGATGTTGTTTTGCTATGTATAGATGCCTTGCATAAAAAATACGAGGAAGAACATTCAGGTTTTGAGTTGGTGCAAATTTCTGGTGGCTGGGTTTTGAGTCCTAAAAAAGATTTATGGGACTTTTTGAAAGAGCGATACGGGAAGAAAAATGAGGCTCGTCTTTCGAAGGCAGCTATGGAAACGCTTTCGATTATAGCCTATTCTCAACCCATAACTCGCTCAGAAATTGAAGCAATTCGTGGCGTGTCTGCCGACAATATGATTCGCCTCCTCGTTGAACGAAATTTTATTCGAGAGGTAGGGAAAAAAGATATTCCTGGGAAACCGGTACAGTTCGGCACAACAAAAGACTTTCTAAAATTTTTTAGATTAAATAGTATTGCTGACTTACCTAAACTCGATGAAACAGAAAGTGAGAGGTTTGAACTTGCCCGATAAAAAAAAAGATGCTAGGCCAGGAAAAAATAGCGATATAGCAAAAGAAGATATGTTTCCTCTGCGTTTGCAAGTCTATTTAGCTCGCTGTGGAGTAGCAAGTAGAAGAGGAAGTGAGGCTTTTATTATTGCGGGAAGAGTGAGCGTAAATGGAAGCACTGTAAGTGAACTGGGGACAAAGGTTGAAAAAGGAGATAGTGTTTTAGTCGACGGAAAGCCAATTCAACTAGAAGAAAAAAAACGCTATGTGCTTTTACACAAGCCAGCTGGCTTTGTTTGCTCCGCAAAAGATGAAAAAGGTCGGCAATCTGCCCTAGATTTATTGAAACCGCATTTTACTGAGCGATTGTTTACGATTGGTCGCCTCGATATGTTTTCTTCAGGCTTACTTTTGTGCACAAATGACGGTGATTTTGCCGCAAAACTAGCGCATCCATCTTCAGGCTTAGAAAAAGAATATCTTGTTGTAACGACCACTCCTATTCCGCAGGAACTGCTGCGACAGTTTGTGAAAGGTATTCGCATAGCGGATGTCTTTTATAAGTGCAAGGCTGCCGAATTGGTCAATCCATATACCATGCGTATTACATTGGTGGAAGGGAAAAATCGTGAAATCCGTCGGGTTTGTGATCATTTTAATATTACAATAAAGCGTCTTATCCGAACGCGTATCGGGTTTTTAGACCTCGATGGATTAGAGCTCGGTTCTTATAGAGAATTAACAGCGGACGAAGTGAAGAAACTTGCCTTATAAAATAAAAAAGATACATAAGATAAATAAAATAAAAAATAGAGAGGTTTTTCTATGGTTATAGCGATTGACGGTCCGGCGGGAACGGGGAAAAGTACTATTGCAAAACGCATTGCCGATTATTTTAGTATTAGCTTTCTTAACTCAGGGAGTTTTTATCGTGGTATATGCTTGCTATTGCTTGAAAACAAAAAAGATTTAGAAAACGCTGCTGAAGTTTGTGATTATGCGCTTCGTTTACATATTGACTATATCGATGAAAGACTCGTCATAGATGGAAGAGATGTTGAAGATCTTCTCCATAGCGATATGGTTGATCGCCATGTTGCTCAGCTTTCTGCTATTCCTGAACTGCGTAGCATTGTAAACGAAAAGATTCGCGCTATTACAAAATCGCAAAGCATTGTCTGCGAGGGGAGGGATATGACGACTGTTGTTTTTCCCGATGCTGACTATAAGTTTTATCTTGACGCTTCCTTGGATGTGCAAGCACAAAGACGTTTTGATCAAGGAGTAAGTGATTTAAGCTTAGAAGACATAAAAGAAACAATTCGAAAACGCGATCTCATCGATAAGGGAAAAAGTGTTGGTGCATTAAAAAGAGCGGCAGATGCTATATATATCGATACTTCTGACTTGACCATAGATGAGGTTTGTGCGATAATTGTAAGCAAAATAAATATATAAGGGTTTTTTATGGAACAGATGGAAGTGGAAAAGAATGAAGTTGACATTCAAACACAATTGCAGGAAGAGTATCTTAAAAGTTTAGATGCTCTTGAAGAAGGGCAACTTGTAGAAGGTACCGTTGTACAAGTTTCAAATGAAAGAGTTTTTGTCGACGTTGGTGGCAAATCAGAGGGAGAAATTCCCGCAATCGAATTTACCGAGCTACCAGAAGTAGGCGACGTGGTTAGCGTCGTTGTCGTCAATAAAGAAAATAAGCACGGTGCTGTTGTTGTATCGAAACAAAAGGCTGATACAAAACACCTTTGGAAAAACTTAAAACAAGCTCACACCGATAAAACATTGGTTGAGGGTACTATAGATAAGGTTATAAAAAGCGGTTACGAAGTAGATTTAAGTTACGGCGTAAAGGCTTTTTTACCAATTAGCCAATCAGACAGCCAAAAGGTTGATAATCCAGAATCACTTGTTGGAATAAAGAGTATGTTTTATATCGAACGACTCTATTCTGACGGCAAATCAAATATCGTTGTAAACCGAAGAAAATACCTCGAAGAAATCATCGATACAAATCGTGAAACCTTCTTTTCTACTGTTGCTGTTGGTGACGTAGTAAAAGGTGTAGTAAAGAGCTTTACAAGCTTTGGTGCTTTTATAGACCTCGGTGGTTTTGATGGTCTTTTACATATAAACGATATGAGCTGGGGACATGTAACACGTCCAAAAGATTATGTGAAAAAGGGTCAAGAAATAGAATTAAAAGTTATACGCCTTGACTCCGAAGAAAAGCGCATAAATCTTTCTCTAAAACACTTTACTGACGATCCATGGCTCCATTTTGAAGATAAATATCAAGTAAATGCTATTGTAAAAGGCAAGGTTACAAAACTTACAGAATTTGGTGCTTTTATTGAGCTTGAAGATGGTATCGAAGGACTTGCGCATATCTCAGAATTTTCTTGGGTGAAAAAAATCAACAAGCCTCAAGAAGTCGTTAAGATTGGTGAAGAAGTAGACTGCATGATTTTAGGCTATGATATCCAAGCAGGACGAGTATCTTTGGGACTTAAGCAAGTGACTGAAAATCCTTGGGATTCTATTGTTGAGTCCTATCCTGTTGGTACAAAACTTAGCAAAAAAGTGGTAAAGCTTACCAATGCCGGTGCATTTATTGAACTTGAAGAAGGCATAGACGCATTCTTGCAACTTGATGACTGGTCATGGACAAAGAGAATTAAAACCTTTGCAAATGAATTGGAAGTTGGTCAAGAGATAGACTGCGTTATTGTAGAAAATAATCCTGAGTCAAAACGTATTCGAGTGAGCGTAAAAGACCTTGAAGAAAATCCTTGGGTTGAATTTGCAAAAACCTATAAGTCAGGTTCTATCGTTGAAGCAGAAATAACTTCAATCATGGACTTTGGTATTTTTGTAAAAGCTCCATTGGGCATCGAAGGTTTAATCAATAAATCAAACCTCAGTGATTCCCGTGAAGAAAGCTTTGAAGAAGCTGTGAAAAAATACACGGTTGGCGATACTATTTCTGTCTATGTCGTTGATGTGAATCCAGGCAAAGAAAAAGCTGCTTTTTCCGTAAAAGAATACAAGCAAAAAATGCAAAGAGATGAAATGTCTCAGTATTTATCTCAAGGTGGTGGTGAAAATGCAGATGCCTACACCCTTGGCGATATGCTAAAAAACAAAACGAATTAATAGGTAGCGATGAGCGAGAAATCGATGAAAGCTATTGACATTGAAAAATTAAATACACTCGTCGAAATAAACTCGCTCATAAACTCAAACTATACAGATGTCAACGCATTGTTGATCTATATTTTAGAGTCGGCAATGCGTTTAGTTAAATGTGAGTCTTCTTCTATTCTCATGCTTCATGAGCCAGACAATACGCTTCGCTTTGAAGTTGCTCTGGGGCCAAAGGGCGTTGAGGCAAAAGGTATCATTGTTGCACGTGAGGGCAGCATTGCCGGTTGGGTTATAGAACATAATCAAAGTATTGTTATAGACGACGTTTCTAATGATCCCCGTTTATTTACCAAGGTACAGGATCAAACGGGATATATAACACGCACTATGATAGCTGTACCCCTCCGTGTTGATAATGTCTGCATAGGCGTTCTAGAACTCATAAATAAAAAAGAAGGAAAAACCTTCACGGAAGCTGATTTACAGATAATTGAATTGCTTTCCACGCAAGCTTCCATTGCCTATAACAACGCGCAGACCTATACCCAAGCACAAAAAGAAATTTCTGTTTTGCAAACTGCGGTAAATGCCGGACCCGAATACCATACCTTTATCGCAGAAAGTAAACCTGTACTTGATTTACTTTCTGTTATCGATAGAGCAGCTGAAACAAACTCTTCTGTTTTGATTTTGGGTGAAAGCGGTGTTGGAAAAGAGCTTTTTGCAGAGCAATTACACTTAAAAAGTTCGCGAAGGAAAAAACCTTTTATCCGTGTAAATTGTGCCGCCCTTTCCCCACAGCTTTTAGAAAGTGAACTTTTTGGCCATGTAAAAGGTGCTTTCACCGATGCGAGCCAAAACAGACTTGGACGATTTGAGGCGGCCGACGGTGGCACCATCTTTTTGGATGAGATTGGCGAACTTCCGCTCGAAGTACAAGTGAAACTTTTGCGTGTTATACAGTCAAAAACCTTTGAAAAGGTTGGCTCGAGTACAACACAAAAAGTTGATGTGCGAATTATTGCAGCGACAAATAGAAATCTTGAGGAAATGGTTGCAGAAGGTCGTTTTCGAAGCGATTTATATTATCGTTTGAATGTTTTACCCTTGCTTGTTCCCCCTCTACGAAATAGAAAAGACGATATAAAACCGCTCGCTCTTTTTTTCTGTCGTAAATTTTCATCGGAAACAAAGAAGGATTTTACTGGCTTTACAAAAGAGGCATTGAATTCTTTATATTCCTATTATTGGCCGGGGAATGTACGCGAGCTTGAAAACTCTATCGAAAGAGCCTGTGTGCTTGGAAAACCACCGCTTATAACAGAGCGTGATTTATTGTTGCAGTCGACAAATCATACAGAGACCCAGCATTTTGTTAATTTTGACTTGCAGGATAAAACATTGAAAACAGTGATGAACGAATGTAAAAAAAACTATATAATAAAAATACTAGAAGAGGTACAATGGAATCAAACTGAAGCCGCAAAGGTTTTAGACGTTCAACGTACCTATGTTTCAAAACTAATAAAGGATTTACAAATTACACTTTAAGGGGCAAAAAAATGGCAGCTAAAAATTTTACAGAAAAAGATGCAAAAAAAACAATTTCAAAAAAGGTGAGTGAATTTTTATCAAAACAGAGAATTTTACTTATAAGTATACCGCTTGCTTTAATTCTTATTGCAGGCCTTTACGGAGTTGTAACACTGGTTAACAACTCAGTCGCAAAAAAAGATTTTGAAAATTTGGATACTATTTTATTTAGCTTAGAAAAAAAAGCAATGGGTGCATCCGAAGATGCATTGTTGCAAAGTACTCATGAAACAAAGCAAGAGTTGCAAGCCTTTGTAGCTAAAAAGAAAAAAGGTGCTGCAAGTGCTCGCGCTTCTATGGCGCTTGGCGGTTTAGAATTTGAAGAAGAAAACTACGCAGAGGCTATGGATGCTTATCTTGCAAGTGCAGAGGCTAACAAAAAAGCCTATACAGCTTCTGTTGCCTATTATAATGCAGCAATCTGTGCTGAAGAACTTGGACAACTAGAAAAAGCTCTAGAGATTTTTGAAAAAGCAAAAAGCTCTCCTCATTTTGCCCTTGTTCCACAAACATTATTCAATATGGGAAGAATTGCCCTAGAATTGCAAGACAAAGAAGCTGCAAAAGGCTATTTTCAAACGCTTGTTGACAAATATTCGAATGAGTCCTGGGCGAACCTTGCAAAGTCGCAATTGTTAATCTTGGAAATAGAAGAAAATCTCTAATCCAGCGAGTTTTTTATGAAAAAAAAAGGTTATCAAGGCATACTTCGTATATTATTTGGTTTTTCTTTGATACTTTTTTTTTCATCCTGTGGACTCCCGGTATACTATATAATCTATCCACCAGTAAATGCTGGCACCCCCTCTGAAAACGCAGAAACGAGATATTTTAGTTTTAAAACTGCCGATCAAGTAAACAAAACGACTGATATCTATCGTGGCATAGATGTCTATTATAAAATATATAATAGCGAGAAAGACCGTGATTCAGATATTCAGCAAATACAAGCGGCAAATTCTGAGTTTTCGCAATCCGGCTTTACTAAATTGAAAAGTCTCGAGTATGAAAAATTAGTTTCAAAACCTTCATTACATGATAGTACTGATATTTTATTTAATAAAAACAACAATGATATTAATATAAAAATTCGTTTATTTGATGAGGGAAATGACTACAAAGCTGGTTTTGAAATAAATGATATAGTTTCTTCTGGTAGTAAGCCTATTCGTTCAAATGGAAAAAACTTTCAATTTGATGATGAAAATCTACCGATACAAGGTGATACAGATTATAAACATAAAAGTGAAGAAGAAAGTGATTATTTTTGGGTGACGGCTTATGCTGTTTCAGTTGGGCGTGATGGTTTTTTTCAGCCGTACTATAGTAGTCTTTTACCTTTAGGCAGCATAAAAATACCCAAAGATACGATTAACTAATGGACTATTTTTTGTTTATTTGCTAGTATGGTAAAATACAGAAAGCAAATCTGTCATGCAAGCTTGGGATCATAGCTCATCAGGATAGAGCAACTGCCTTCTAAGCAGTAGGTAGGGGGTTCGAGTCCCTCTGGTCCCGCTCATATAAAGCTGTTCTAAATGAGCAGCTTTTTTTATTTTCGATCTTTCATTAGTTCTTTGATTTTTTCAAAGCTTTCATCGCTTATCACATGCTCAATAGCGCAGGCATCGCATTCTGCAACGTCGGGAGAAACACCGAGGGATATAAAAAAAGCGGTGAGGCTTTCGTGTTTTTCTTTTAGCTCTTGGTATTTTTGTTTACCATCTTCAGTGAGTCGAATAGGTCCGTAGTGCTCGTGCTCGATCATACCTCGATCAACAAGGTTGTGTAGGGCGGCGTGCACAGATGGTTTTGAAAGTCCTAGGCGTTTTGCTATATCGATTACTCGTGGGGTTTTATTTTCTTCGGATAAAAAGCCTATTGCTTCTAAATAATCTTCCAAGCTTTTTGTCATTATTTTACCTCATAAAAGATTTAAGGGGTCGAGGTCTACTTCAATGTAAACACCAGAGATAGGCTTATAGTGGGAAAGAAATCGCTCAACGGCTGTATGTATATATTTTAATTCAGTAGCACGTAGAAGAATTTGATGTCGGTGATTTTGTGCTATCATTGCCAGAGGAGCAGGGGAGGGGCCAAGAATCTCATCCCAGTATTCCTCATCCTTTGGGGCATTTTTTTCTTTAAGCGCTTCGAGTTCTGCTTCAAGTATCGTATAGGCTGACTCGGCAGCTTCCGCAGATTTTTCCTTACTCGCTGAGCGAAAAACAAGGCTTATGAGTCGTGAGAAGGGTGGAAAAAAGAGGCTTTTTCTTTGTTCGATTTCCCATTTATAAAAGCCTTCGATATCGGTATTGCAGGCAAAGTGAATTGCTGGGCGCTCTGGGTAAAAACTTTGGATTATAACTTTGCCGTCTGGGAAAAATCGCCCTGCCCGTCCTGCAACTTGCACCAAAAGGGAAAAAACCCGTTCATTGGCACGAAAATCGGGCATGTGTAAGCCGGTATCCGCTAGGACAACGCCGACGAGTTTTAAGCCAGGGAAGTTTAAGCCCTTGGCGACCATCTGCGTCCCAAGCAAAATAGATGTTTCTCCATTTCTAAATCGTTCCAGTTTTTCTGCAAGGTCGTTTTTGTTTTCTAAGCTGTCTGTGTCGAGCCGTTCAATGCTATAGCCAGGAAATTTTGCTTGCACTTCTTTTTCGATAAATTCGGTTCCAAAGCCGTAGTAGGCAATGTCGAGGCTATTGCAAGAAGGGCAGGAATTTTGCGCTTCCATCGTCCAGCCGCAATAATGACAGCGAAATCGTTTTTCGCTTTTATGGTAGGTGAGGGCAACAGAACAATTTTTGCATTGCAAATCTTTACCACAGGAATTGCACTTAAAAAAATGAGTAAAGCCACGACGGTTTAAAAAAAGCATCACTTGTCGGTCTTCTTTTAAAACTTCTCGCATGTTTTCTTCAAGTTCAGGGCTTATACTCGAGCAAGACATGTCAGTGCAGGAGAGGTTTACAACTTTCATTTCTGGTTTTTCCCCACCGCTCAATCTTTCTGTGAGCTTGTGCTGTATTATTATTTTTTCTGACATTGCATGCCAAGCTTCAAGAGAAGGTGTTGCACTTCCCATAACAAGAAGGGATTGATGCCTACTAGAGCGCATCATCGCCACTTGTCGCGCGTGATAACGCGGTGTATTTCCTGCCTTATATGAAGCGTCATGTTCTTCATCTATAATAATAAGCCCAAGGTTTTCGACAGGTGCAAAGATAGCGCTTCTCGCCCCTACAACAATTTTTGCCTTGCCTTGTATAATTTTTTTCCATTCAGCAATTTTCTGGGCAATAGAAAGGGCAGAATGTAAAACAGCAAGCGAGTCTCCAAATCGTTCGCGTATTTCTTCTATTACTTGATGGGTTAGCCCAATTTCTGGTACGAGGTAGATGACAGATTTTCCCTCATCCAAAGTTTTTTTTGCAAGCTGTAAAAAAACTTCTGTTTTTCCCGTTCCTGTATGACCAAATAAATAATGAAGTAAGGTATTGTTTTCTTTTCCAGCAAAGATATCTTCTATAGCCTTTTCTTGTTCCTGTGATAGATTTTTTTCTGCATAGCTTGCTTCTTCAGTAAAGCCAGTTGAAAAGCCCATGCCCCCATCGCTCGCTCGTCTTCCCGATGGTATCATCGCACTCAAAACTTCACCATGCGCACAAAGATAAAATCGCGCAATCTTTTTTGATAAATCGATGAGTTCGTCGGTAAAGACTCGCTCGCTGTCTATGATGCGAAGAAGGGATTTTATTTTTTCAAGCGGTACTCCGAGATTGAGGGATGCGATTTCTTCTTGTTTTACTTCTTTTACCGATATGATAAAGCCATTCATCTTACGATTTCCAAAATAAGTTTCACAGCGCAAGCCCGCTTGAATTTCAAAAGGTTTTTCTCCCTTTATTTTCGGTAGCTTTGTTGTCTCAGAAACCGTATACGTAAATGATTGATTTATAGGCACATTAAAAAGTACCTCCACAAAAATCATTTGTTTTTTCCTTCCATCATCAGTATATCGTCGAGAACCCTTCGAACAAGTTTTAGGTCTTGCCAGGCTGGTCGTTTTAAGGCTTCGTCATGGAGAAGGGTTAGGGGAGAATAGCTTACAAGCAAGGGAGTGCTTTCTTTTTGTAGGGATGAAGCTTTATAGTCAAAAACTTTACCACGAATATCTTGAAAGTTTTGTTTTGGACCAAGGAGGCAGAGGCTTGTAAGGCTTCCAAGCGCAAGGATAAAGTGCGGTTGCATTTTTTGTATTTGAATATCTAAAAATGTTTTACAAGCATACATTTGTTCAAGCAGTGGTAGTTTATTTTCTGGAGGTCGGCATTTAATTATTGGTGTAATATAGGTATTTGTATCCTCTGAAAGTGAAATAGCTTGAAGCATCTTGCTTAAAAGCTTGCCATCTTCACCCGACATAGGTATGCCGCTTTCATCATCCTGCATTGTTGGGGCTTCTGTTATAACGAGGACAAGTGGATTTTTTACTCCCCGTCCTTCAATCGCTTGTTTTCGAGATTGATGCAAGGCGCAACGAGTACATTCTTGCATCTTTGCATAGAGCGAAGATGAAGTATCGATGTTTGTCGTCCTTGTGTTTTCCTGAATATGCCCGGAATTTATGTTTTCTTGTGGTTTTTGTATCCTTGGATATTCCGGTTTTTGAAAATGCTGCGGGTCATTTTTTGTAAAACTCGGCTTTTGAGGCATTTTTTCGATAAAGCTATGTAAATCATCTTTTACTGTATAGCCAAGAAATGCAGATTCAATTGTATTGAGGTTTTCCCAGAGTTTTTGTGCTTTTTCAAAAGATATCTTGTTCATCACTATTAAAATACTATACAAAGAGAAGCTATGCAAGGGTAGGCTTTGACTAATCCTTTTTTCTCTATTAAGATAAGCCTATGAAACGATATCTTTTTTTGTTTTATTGTATCTTACTTGTATTCTCACTTTTTGCCCTAAATGATGGTCAAAGGTTAGTGCCTGCAGGGCATTGGGTCTATGAAAGTCTATGGAAGCTAAGCTTGGAAACTGGCGAAGTTCCTCTTTTGAATACAGCGCCCCTGTCGAGGGCTGAAATAGATCGGTATATGACAGCACTCGATACAGCTCGTCTTTCTGTAGCGGGTGTGCAAGAGCGAGAGAGAGTCTTGGACTTTCTAAATAAGGGAACTCTTTCGTATAATCCTTCTCCTTTTACCGTCGGCATAGATCCGAGTCTTCATATAGAAAGCTACTATAAGTCAAGCACTGAAATTCCCTGGGTTTATGACAATAAAGAAAAAAAACACCTTCTAGATTTGCCAATTATCATCTCTCTCGAAAACTATCTTACAGCTGAAAGTAATTTTTTCCTTGCCAATAATTACTGGACAATGCTTGAAGCAGATAATGTTCTAAATATCCCTCTTGGCGACATGGACGCAGACATCCATTTTCCTGACTTTGCCTATATTTCTTTTGGCCTTCCTTTTGCGGGCAATTTTTCTTTTAATGCACAACTTGGTAAGGGTGCCCTAAGTCTTGGAAAAACGCAGCTAGGAAGCATAATCTTAAACGATAGTTTTTATCACGATGCCTATGCCGTTTTCTCCCTCTATTCGCCAAGATTTCGATATGCAGCCTATACCTTGCAAGCAGAAGTAAATAAATATCTGTATATGCATAAAGTGGATTTTAATTTTAAACGATTTCAGTTTTCAATCCTTGAAGGATCAATGGTAGCCGCACCTTTAGAACTGCGGTTTTTAAATCCGATGATGATTTTTCACAATTATGCAGCCTGGCGTAGTTATGATGAAGATGTCGATGAAAAAATAGAAAGTAGAGTTGGCTCTTATTTTGCAGCAAGCTTTGATTATAATCCTTGGAAAAACATGAGACTTTATGGAATATTTGCCTTTAATCAATTCCAGCTTCCCTTTGAGCGGAAAAATTTTGGCGATGCCGCTGCATCTATCCCCGACAGCCTTGGCTTTCAGGGCGGTTTTGAAACAAGTCTTCCGTACAAGGCAGGTTATTTTGTTGGTGGCATCGAAGGCGTGTATACAAGCCCATGGTTTTATTTTACTGAATCAAAAGAAAGCTCCTTCTATAGCAAACGTTTAGACCTCATAAAAAACACGAGTAAAAATATAAATAGCTGGGTAGGTTTTCCCTTTGGACCTGATACAATTGCTGGAAATTTTTACTTTGGCTATGACAAGGGCGGAGATTGGTCTGCAAAAATCTCCTATCGGTTTTTAGCACAGGGTGAAATGTCGGGCGAAAAGGGTTTTAAAGTTTTAAATAAAGCAGATTTTTATCCTTCAAGTCCGGAGGTAGCCTTAATCACAAGCCCTTCTGGTACAGCGCAATTTTCTCATACAATAGGTCTTGGAGGCTTATATAAACCTTTACCTTATCTAGAAATTTCATCGCAACTAGCCTATACTTTTATTATAAATAAAAATAATATAAAAAATAATAATAGCTCGGGAGTAGAGCTTGTTTTATCAACTTCTTTTCTGCTTCCCTAAAAAAAGGACTATACATGTTTCAAAAAAAAATACTTTCTTGCCTTGTTTTTGCTTTGCTTTTAACACTCGTTTTTGGGCAAGTTGCGACAAGCCCAAATGACCCATTATACGATGACATTTTAATATGGGAAAATCTTTTACTCATACCAAATCAAAGCCCTGTTCGCCCCTATCCTCTAGCGACCATCAAAACTATTTTAGATAGGGTAATTGCCTCTAGCAATTCATTGCAAGCTTCTATCGCAGAAGCCCATTACCAGAGAATCTTTGGAAAACCCCTCTCTTTTTCTCTTGGCTACGAACCACGTTTTAAATTTTCGGACACTGGAGAAAGGCTTGTGCAACAAAACATACTTCCTGCTGTTGAAGGAGACCTTTATGTAACAGAAAAGACCACAATGTCTTTTGACCTTGGCTTTCATGTTATTGATAATTATGAAGCTTCCTATAGCAAGCAGTTTACAAATGATTCTATCCTACCGTTTTTTTCTCGCCCAAAACACGATGCACCCGATGATCCTGCAGAACTCGGTTCTTTTTCTGCCCTTACCAATATGAATATGAATCTTGCCTACAGTGGAGAAAAATGGTATATGCAGGGTGGTATGTCAAGGCTTAGTTTTGGTCCCTTTCATACAGAAAGCGTAACTCTTTCGAGCGAAGGCTATCATTCAGGAAACCTTATTTTTTATTATAATGCGGATGACCTATGGACCTATCAACAGTCTTTTTTAATTATAGGTTCTACAAACCATCTTGGAAAAGACCTTGGTGGTGAAAAATACTTTCATCTTCATTCTTTAGAATACAATCCTTTTCCATGGCTTTCACTTTCGTATTTTGAAAGCATGGTCTATGGAGGCACCTTTGATCCCATGTATTTTTTACCACTACCCTTTATGGTTGCTCAGGGGATTGGCTCCTTTGGGGGAAACTTGCAAATGGGGCTAGGCTTTAAAATCCGTCCGACAAAGGGTCTTCTATGGGCGGGCGAACTGCTTGTCGATGATGTTTCTGCAAATGATTTGCTTAAACTAAAATTTGACACAAAGCTCAAACTCGCAGGTATTACTGGTCTTCAGTATGCCTTTGATAATCCTGTTTTTAAGTCTCTTTCATTAAACTATAGCCTTGTTGCTCCGTACATGTACACACATCGTGATGACTGGTACGCAGAAGGAAAAATGACAGAGCGAAATTTTCAAAACTACACAAACAATGGCTATCTTATGGGAAGCGAACTTCTTCCAAATTCTGATCGAGTCGCCTTACAGCTTTCTATGACACCAGTTCAAAACCTAAACCTCGATCTTCGTTTTTCCTTTTCTCGACATGCTAATACAAATGAATCTATTCCCATTGAAAATGCTATTAACTACTTAAAACACTATAAATTGGATTATTCTAAAGTTCCCATTACAGACGGGGGTATATATAATTTTGCCGTTGATGGTGAAAAATACATGGACTATGCACAAACAAACTTTATGTTTATGGCACAAAAGAGCATTATGAGCATTGTTCGTACGGGTTTTGATGCATCTTATAAGCTCCCGCTTTCGAGTCTTGGAACTTGGGGAAAAAAAGCAGGAAGCTTGAGTGCAAAACTCAGCTATGACTTTGAGTACATACACAATAATGGCGTACAAAATGAAATGTTTGCTCGAAAAGAAACATCAGACGAGTGGAATGGTTTTTCTGATGACGACAAAAAAGCAAAGGTTGAAGAGTATAGAAGCGAGTGGAGAAGTAAGCTTTACGACAGTTTTGCTCACTATCTGAGTTTTTCAATTATCTATCGATTTTAGTTTAGAATCATGTTATACTCTTGTATGAAAAGAAATTAAACTAAAGAGCAAGGGAATTATGGAAAAAGGTCATATGAGAAAACGAAGATTTCTCTTTTTGTATCTCAATACGGGCAATGGCCATCTTACGCCTGCACGGCGTTTAAAAGAAAGTATTGAGCGCTATTATCCTGAAGAGGATTTTCACATCGACCTAGTGCATGGTTTTGCTCAATCTCAATACATTGCTCGGTTTTGGGTAGAAACAGGGTATAGGGTATCTTCTGCGACAAATCCTGCGATGTATTCTTTTACCTATGATGTAACGCAAAGGCGCATACCCCAATATATTACCAAGATGCTTGTGAGCTGGCGCACAACGAGGTATTTGTATAGGCTCATAAAGGAAAAAAACTATACTGACATAGTCTGTTTTCACTTTATGCTTACTCCCTCTGTACGTCGCGTTATTCGACGCTTAGAACGAAAGATCAATTTTACCGTAGTTGTTACCGACCCTTTTTCTGTTCACGGGGCTTGGTTTATTGAAAAAGATGTTGATATTGTCTTTTTTTCTGAAGAGGTCAAAAAATATGCAAGTGACTGCTATGCTTTCCCTCCAAAGACTCTGTGGAGAAAACAAGATATTAAGGTTTTCCCCTTTATTTTAAGTTCAATATTTAAGCCTATCGATGATTATTCTGAGCTACGGAAAAAACTCGGTTTGGACCCAAATAAAAAAATGGTTTTGGTTGCTGGTGGTGGTGAAGGGCTTCCAAATATGATGCAATTGATGGCACAGTTTGCACTTCAAAAATTTCCCTATACGATTGTCGCTGTTTGCGGTAGAAATAAAAGCGCCTATACACTTTTAACCAACTTTGCAAAAATCTATCCAAAGATGGATATACGAGCCCTCGGTTATATCAACAATATGCACGAATATATTCAAGCCTCCGACTGTGTGGTAACAAAGGCTGGGGCTTCGACGGTGATGGAAATCCTTGCCTGTCAAAAACCAATTATTTTTTCTACATTTATACATGGACAAGAGCTTGGGAATGTGCAGTTTGTTGTACGCAATAAACTCGGCTGGTTTTTACGAAGTCCAAAGGCAATTCATGAAAAGATAGACCAACTTTTTTCGGATGCCGCATATCGAAAAAGTATTCAAGAAAATCTAAAAAGTATTTCTATACCAAGCGATAATAGGGCCATAAGCACTTATATCGTCGAAGAAAAAAGAGCACTTTCTTAGTTTTTTTGATTTTTATCTTCAAGCATTTTTCGTATACTATCGCTTGCACGATATATCTTTATTTCTCTTTTTTCAAAAGCTTCTTGTATAAGCGCATCGACTTTTAATGCCTCATATAAAAAAAGAACATCTTCGATATGGGCTTTGAGTACGGGATGTTTGGGAGAAAAAAGAACGCAACAATCTTCGTAGGGTAGAATGGAGGTTTCATAGCTATCGATATAGCGGGCGGTTTCTACAATTTCTTCCTTGTCGAGTCCGATAAGGGGGCGCAAAAGCGGAAGGGGACTTGCAGCCTCTGTTATAGCAAGGTTTTCTATTGTTTGGCTTGCCACCTGTCCAAGACTTTCTCCGCTTATAAGACATGATGCGTGGATATAGTTTGCCAAAAGGCTTGCTGTTTTCATCATACAAAAACGCAATAAAAGCGTGCTGTAGGCCTCTGTTTTTTTCTCTTTATTGTCTAGTTTCGATATAAAAGTCGGTATTTCTTTTAATTGTTGGCGAATTTTGAGCTGTACCTCGGTAAAATGAATAATATTGAGGGCTGTTTCTAAACCAAAAAGGCTCAATTTTCTTGCAAGTTCTTCTACTTTTTCCTGCGCTTCTACTGAAGTATAGGGATAGGCATGGAAATAAATAGACTCTACCTTCATACCTCGCCTCATCATACGATAGCCTGCAACAGGAGAATCAATACCACCAGATAAGAGTAAGAGTCCCTTGTTGCTTACACCAACCGGAAGTCCTCGCGGAGCCTTATGCGCATTGCCATAGACAAAGCATTTTTCTCGTACTTCTATGCGAATAATCAGATCAGGTTTGTGAAGATTCACCTGTAAAATAGCTTGGCTATGGACATCACTTGCAGCTTGGGCAGAAAGCTCATAGGAGTTCAAAGGGAAGGATTTATCGCTTCGTCTCGTTTCTATTTTAAATGTTTTTGCACCCCTTTCTTTTGCAAAAAGGGCTTCTCTCATAACAGCTTCTTTTATAGCATCGAGATTTTTATCTACAACCTGGGTTTTTGCCCATCCCGTAATTCCTATAAGCCGGGAAAGACAAAATTCTACCGCCTGAGAATCTTCTTTTCTGCAATCTATG
>Ga0255345_1000686_pt1 | contig 53488 bp, 47 predicted proteins | sample wastewater_treat_6_FD_192415 | JGI IMG/M metagenome (GOLD analysis project Ga0255345, IMG submission 192415) | Wastewater microbial communities from Lulu Island WWTP, Vancouver, Canada - plant20 | ecosystem: Engineered > WWTP > Wastewater > Unclassified | place: Canada: Vancouver, British...
TTTAATGAATTTCTATCATTTAACAACTTAATTATGTCTATCTGAATGAAGAAGAATAATTTGATTCTTATTGTACTGTCGGTTGTCGTTTTGCTGTTAATCGGTACAGTAATTTTTTTCGTACAAATGAACAAACAAAAAGATGCTGAAATGTCTGAAGTAGTGGAAATGATGAATTTTGAGAAGGAACAGCTGGAAAAAGATTATTCAGACCTTGCATTGGAATACGACACTTATTCCTCAACCATTCGGAATGATTCGTTGGTGCAACTGCTTCAGAACGAAAAAATGAAAGTGCAGCAGCTTTTACAGGAGCTTAGAATAACAAAAGCAACCAACGCGCGGAGAATTGCGGAATTAAGAAATGAATTGGCCACTTTGCGGACAGTGATGGCCCAGTATGTTCATCAAATCGATTCGTTGAGTGCAGCCAACAAAGTATTGCGCGTAGAAAACGTGGAAGTGAAACGTAAATACGAAGCTGCTAGCGAAACAGTGAAACAGTTATCCAAAGAAAAAGAAAATCTGACAGAAGTGGTAACTCGTGCTTCAATGCTGGAAATATCAAATTTCAGCATGACCCCTTTGAATAGCAAAAATCGGAAAACAGGCAGATATTCACAAATAACCACTTTACAGTTTAATTATACCATTCAAAAGAACATTACCTGTCCGCCGGGAATGAAAACGCTTTATTTGCGTCTGACCAGGCCCGATGGTGAAGTAATGACAAAAGATCCAGATGACGTTTTTTTCTACGAAAACAAATATATTGCCTATTCGGCAAAAAAAGATTTTGAATATGCCGGCGAAGCATTGAGCGACGTAATTTATTGGAAAGTAGATGAAATTCTTCAAGTAGGAACATATCGTGCCGATTTTTTTGTGGATGGTTTCAGAATTGGAAGTTTCACTTTTGACATCAAAAAGTAACCGGTTCTCGAATTATTGTCATGAAATCAGCCAAAAAATTTTACCTCGATGCCTCTAAAATTGCTTTTGATGAAGTTCATCGAAAAAAAATCGACTTCAACATGTCGCGTTATGACTTGGCTGTGGAAACAGGCATGAAACGCTACAAAGATGTAGAAGCCGCCAAAAACCAGGCTGCTGCGATAAAACATGAAGTTCTTTCGCATCTCGACGAATACCTGTTGCAGTTTGAAAAAAACATTTCTTCTCATGGCGCCGAAGTTCTTTGGGCTCGCAACAGCGAAGAAGCAATCGCTTATGTGGAAAAAATCCTGGTTGAAAACGATGCCCGCCTGCTGGTGAAAAGCAAATCGATGACTACGGAAGAAATCGAACTGAATGCTGCTGCAGCAAAATTGGACTGTGAATCGGTAGAAACCGATTTGGGTGAATTTATTGTTCAAACGGCAGGAGAAAAGCCCTATCATATCGTTACACCCGCCATGCACAAATCAAAAAGTGAAATTGCCGATTTGTTTCACGAGAAATTCGACACCCCACCCGATAGTACTCCAGAACAATTATCGGATTTCGTTCGTCGTCTGCTCCGAAAAAAATTCACGCAAGCCGAGATAGGAGTTACCGGCGCCAATTTTCTCATTGCCGATATTGGTGGAATTTCCGTTACAGAAAATGAAGGTAATGCCTTAATGAGTACTTCTTTCCCGAAAATTCACATTGTTTTTGCCGGCATCGAAAAAATAATTCCGAAGATGGAACAATTGGGACTTTTTTATCCGTTGCTTGCCGTTCATGGTACCGGTCAACAAATGACGGCCTACAATACGATTTTTACAGGCCCGCGTCAAACGGGAGAAACAGATGGCCCTGAAAAAATGTATGTAATTTTGCTCGATAATGGGAGAATTGGTATTTTTGCAGACGATGAGGCTTATCAATCATTGGCATGTATTCGCTGCGGCGCTTGTCTGAATGGCTGTCCGGTGTACAGAACCATTGGCGGTTACACGTACAACACCACTTACAGTGGGCCTATTGGCTCGGCCATTTCGCCGTTTTTAAAGGGGTTTCGTGATTTTTATCACCTGAGCTATGCTTCAACACTTTGTGGAAAATGTGCAGAAGTTTGCCCGGTAAAAATTCCGCTTCCGGACATTTTGTTGGCAAATAGGAGAAAAGCAGTTGAGCAACATCTTTCTCCTGCGCTGGAGACAACAGTAATGAAAGGATTTCGTTTGATTGCCTCGAAACGAAAAGGATTTGACTTTTTCCCTGCGGTAATGAAAAATTCAGCTTTTTATCCCTTAAATTTTTGGGGATGGGGACCCGAAAGAACTGTTCCGAAATTTGCAAAAAAATCGTTTTCACAGCTCTACAGAAAAAACAACAAATAATTTAATTTATTCATTATCAAATATATGCAAGGAGGAAAAATATAAAACATTTTGTTAAAAAAAAATGTTGAATCCAATTTTTCTTACCAATAAACGTAAAAATAATCGACTTATGAAACCAAAGAGTTTCTTTCTTTTTATTTCGACCCTACTGATTTTTTCTTTCGCAGGATGTAAAGAAAATAATTATGAAGATTGGAAAATCGTGAACGACCAGTGGATGTTGAAACATCAATCCGATTCGGGATTTGTGGTTACATCCAGTGGACTTTGCTACCAAATCATTCATCAGAGCGTGGGAAGAAAGCCAAATGCAAGTAGTTGGATCACGGCAAACTACAAAGGATATTTAATTGATGGAACATTGATCGAAAAAGGAACATACGACTACTATCTTTCGAGTTCCATCAGTGGTTGGCAAGAAGGAATTACCAAAATGAGGGATGGTTCAACTTTCATTTTTTACATTCCCAGTTCACTTGCTTATGGGAAAGATGGTTCGGGTTCAAAAATTCCCCCATATTCTGCATTGATTTATGAGGTAACCCTCGTTTCTTCCTATTATTGAAACACAAATTTATTCAAGAAATCAGGAAATGAAAAAAATTTTCATTCTTTTGCTGACAAGCTTTGCAATATGTTCCATTTGGAGTCAAACCTACACCGTTGAAACGATTCCCAATCCAAAAAAACTGAATCGTTTTGCCTTTGTCAGTAATCCTGATGGTATTTTGAACCCCGAAACCGAAAGTCAAATCAACAATTTGCTTGATTCATTAGAAAAAAAGACAGGTGCCGAAGTTGCAATCGTTTTAGTCAATTCTATTGGCAATGAAGATATTAAATCATTTGCCGAGCAACTCTTCAATTCGTGGAAAATAGGAAAAGAAAAGGAAGACAACGGTTTACTCGTACTTTTCGTAATGGATCAACGGAAAGTTACTTTTGAAGTCGGTTATGGACTGGAAGGGATTCTTCCTGATGCCATCTGTAAACGTATTCAAATTGAAAGCATGATTCCCGAATTTAAAAAGGGAAATTATGATGCAGGCATACTGGCCGGCGTTCAACGTATCTATGCCACTATTTTGAAAGAACCCGTTCAAGTTGAAAAAACAGCTCCTGTAAATTGGAAAGAAATTTTGCCGCTTGCATTGGGTTTTTATCTTATATGGTTGGTATTAACTTGGTTGTGGATGGGTAACGCTATGAATAAGGTGAAGATGAATCCGCGACTCAAGAGTAATATGGCACGCTACATTGCTGCAAAAAATGAAAGAAACGGCATTGTCAGCGTTATGGCAATATTTTTACCTATTGCCGCATTTATCGCTATTCTTGTCTTATCGCAAGCTATTTATCTGCTTTTGCTCCTTCCTCTTCCTTTCATGACAATTCCTCCACTGATATATGCCAATTACAGGCTTCAAAAAATCAGAAAAGAACCTTTTCCCTGCAGTGTTTGTGGGGGACAAATGCACTTTGTTCCGGAAAAAGAAGAAGATGTTTACCTGAAACTTTCCCAACAATTTGAAGAACAACTTCATGCTGTCGATTACGATGTATTTGTTTGCGACAATTGTAAAAATGAAGCCATTTTTACTATCGATAGGCCCAGCGCTTACTCAGAATGTCCAAAATGTGGAACCAAAGCTTTTATTCTGAAAGACAAAAAACTCACTATGGCCCCTACCTATTTCAATGCTGGAACAGAAAGGCTTACCTATCGTTGTGAATTTTGCGGCTACGAAGAAAACAAAAACCGGCGTATTCCGCGACTTACCCGAGCCAACAGTACCTTTATCGGAGGAGCAGCAGCCGGCAGTATTTTCAGTGGAAGCGGAGGTTTTGGTGGTGGAAGTTTTGGTGGCGGCATGTCGGGAGGCGGAGGCGCAACCAGCGGTTGGTAAGATAAGACATATTTAAAATTCTTCAATTTCAAAAACTATAACAATTTCTACTTTTTTCAATGAATTACACATTTTCTAAATAAAAAAATTATGAAAAAAAACACCATTATCATTGTTATCGCCGCTCTGGCACTGTTTTTTTTATGGGGAGTTTCCCGTTACAACAAATTGGTTTCGGCAGAAGAAGCTGTTTCGAGCCAATGGGGAAATGTTGAAAATCAATATCAACGACGTGCCGATTTAATTCCAAATCTGGTAGCAACCGTCAAAGGGTATGCTGCACACGAAAGTCAAACTTTGGAAGCCGTAACGGCAGCTCGTGCCAAAGCCACTCAAATTACTGTGGATCCAGCCTCGCTTACGCCGGAAAAATTGCAGGAATTTCAGGCTGCTCAGGGAGAATTGAGCAGCGCATTGGGAAGATTGCTGATGATTACCGAAAATTATCCTGATTTGAAAGCCAATCAGAATTTCATAGAATTGCAGGCACAACTGGAAGGAACAGAAAATCGAATTGCTGTGGAACGTAATCGTTTTAACGAAATAGCAAAAAACTATAATGCTACCATTCGACGGTTTCCAACTTCCCTCATAGCAGCAATGTTCGGTTTCGAGAAAAAACCATATTTTGAAGCACAGGAAGGAAGCGAAAAAGCTCCTGAAGTGAAGTTTTAATAGAGAATTTTTTTGAACTGATGAAAAGCAAAGAAAAATCTTTTCTCTGATTTTCGAAAATAATAAAGACCAAAATTAAAATTCAAACAAGAGGAGTAAAAAGTCAGCTTTCGATGATTTTTTTACTCCTCTTTTATCTATTTTTCTGTGAAATAATGAAATAATTCGTTCAGAAAAAACTCTTTTACCAACCCAATTCGGCCTTTACATAGATATTTCTTCCCGGTTCCAGACGTAGCACTCCACGTGTTGTGGAAAGATGATTGTAGTAGGCTTTATCAAAAATATTCTCTGCACCGGCAAAAAAACGAAGATAATTTCTGTTGATTCTGAATTTTTCTGTATGTAAATCGGCATTAAAAATTAAATGGCCATTCGTCGGATTTTCACCCGGAGCAACTTTTCCTTGTTTTGCTGCCCACAAAGCTGAAACAGAGGCATCAAAAAGTTCTTTTTGATGGTAGTTCACCGAAAACAATCCATGCATAGGTGGTATTTGTGGAAGAAAAGTATCCTTGTCAATATTTCTTCCCTGTGTGTAGGACAAATTAGCCAACACGGAAAACACAGGATTTATTTTCCATTGCAGTTCCATTTCTCCTCCTAAAAAGAGTGCCTTGTCGATATTTGTATTGATCAGTGCCTCTCTTTGCGTAACTTTTCCCTTCTCGTCCTGATAAGTGTAAGTTCCATGCTGCTCGGCAATCAAATCAAAGAGGTAGTTGGCAAAAAGATCGGTTTTTATATAAAAATGATCTTCCGACAAAGTATAGCTGAAGTTTGAAAAAAAGCCTTTTTCGGGCCTTAGGTCAGGATTCCCAACACGCAAGGTTCCGGCTTGATCGATATATTTGAATAATTCTTCCAAAGAAGGCGCCCTATAGGAATTGGAAACAGAAAGTGCCAACATTTGACGACGTGTGGGATGATAAATCAAATCGATATGGGCAGAATAGGAAAATTCATTTTTTTCATCGGCTTTGAAAAGCAAACTTCTGGGAATATCTTCATAAATTCGCATGGATGGATTTTCAGGAAAATAAGAATATTTGTACACCGGCTGGAAAGCGCTGTCGTTGGTGGTTTTCATGTAATCCAACCTTATTCCGGCATCCAACATCCAGTAACGTGGCGAAAATTCCCAACTGTATTGTGCAAAAATTCCCATATCTTGAACTTGTGCATTGGGTGTGGGTTGTTCTCCAAAAACGTTTATTTGTGTTCCTGAATTAACTTTTTTGATGCGTGATGTTTTGGCGTCCCTCAACCATCCTTCAGTTCCTAATGTCAGTTTGTGGTATGCAGTAAATTCCCAGTCGCCCACAGCTTTGATGCCTGAAGTAATATTATTGCTGGAAGGAAAAATTGCTGTAGATGTATTGACAATATTTTCTACGTCTCTGCTGATATTTTGCGTATAAGCTTTAAGGCGAAGTTGTTTTAAATAATCGGTTATTTCGTAAAAAACATATTCTGCATCAAATAAATTTCTTTGTACGTTTTTGTATCGAACTGTTGCCGTTGGCGGAAAAGCGCTACCGCCGGGCAATCCGACATTCCATGCTTCAAAATGCTGATAATTAACCAATAATTCCTGATTGGCGACCGACGACATGCCGGCTTGCATTCCCCAGGAAGCATCGTTAAACTGACTGTTTGGAATTTTTCCTTCAGGTGTACGTATATTATCCGCAGTACGATAACTTCCGTTCAACGACAAATACCACTGGCGATTGGTTAACTGCAATTTTGCGTGGTTGCTCCAAAGTTGATTGGAAGAATTAAAGGACGAATGAATATTTCCGTGACTTTCCAAAAAAGGAGTAAATGCTGGACGCTCAATCACAAAATTCACCACTCCGCCCATAGCTCCCGTGCCGTATAAAACAGAGCCGGCTCCTTTGATCACTTCTATTCTTTCCAAAGCATTCATATCCACTGTGGACAATGCTGCCGCAATATCGGTTGCGGTTAGCAATCGATCTTCGTCTACCAGAAAAAGAAGTCTTTGTTCGGACAAACCTCTGATATTAACTGAAGTAGCCCAAATTCCATCGCGGGACATGAAAATGCCGGTTTCTCTTTGCAACGCATCGGCAGGGGTGGTAAAAGAACTATTCAGAAGTGATGTTTTACTTACCAACGAAAGTGGGAAAGTCAATCTACCAGAAGAAATGCCATATACAACTACTTCCTTTATGTTTTTTTCAGGAATAGAATCGAAAACATCAAGCTCGATCTGATCTGATGAAAAAAGCAAAGAATCATTTTTTAGTGAAATTATATTTGCTTGTTCTCCTGAAGCATGGCATAAAAGTTCCCCGCCAAAAACGGAAAACAACAACAGGAAAGTAAAATTTTTCATACTTTTTTCAGTAAAGATAACGAACCTTCGCAAAGTTACAAGATTAAATTTAATTATAACACTAACTTGACGCAATTTTTAAGTTGAAAATAAGCAAAACTTTAATCAATGAAAAAATATTAAAATCATTCTCTTTGCTGTGAAACGATAATTGCTATATTTTTAATTCACCGGAAGGAATGACAAATTTAAAAAAATATTGTACATTTGAAACTTCTACTTTTGACTCAATACCCAAGATAAGGGTCGAATTTGTACAAAATAAAAATTTATTGAGAAATAAATATTGAAATGGTTTGGGAACATAATTTGGTTGTTTTTGTGCAGATTAACTATTGCTATAGAACAGGTCACGGCAAACAATGTACTTCTATTACCATTTATTTTTTACAGCATTACAGTGAGATATACATTTATCTATAAATCAACATGATCTGAAATTTTTATTTTATGAAGAAAATTTTTTTCAACGTTTTTGTTAGCTTTTTTGTGCTCAACCTTGTCGCTCAAACTCCTGTCGATAATTTTATTCATCATCCTTTGTTGAAGAATGCCAATGTAAGCCTTCTGATACGCGAAACGGGAAAAGGGAAAGTGGTGGGACGTTACAATGCCAACAAAAGCATTATTCCGGCTTCTACTTTAAAACTGGTTACTACAGCTTCGGCTCTCGAATTGCTGGGCCCGAATTTCAGATTTCAAACGAAACTGGAGATTTCCGGCAATGTAACCAAAGAACATGTTTTACAGGGGAATCTAATTATTAAAGGTTCAGGTGACCCCACATTGGGTTCGGAATTTTTGGGAGAAAAAAATTTTCTTGACCAATGGGTGTTGGCTATAAAACAAGCAGGAATCAGTAAAATTGAGGGAAAAATTATAGCCGATGCCAGTATTTACAACCAAGAAGGAGTCAGTCCTTTCTGGATATGGGAAGATATTGGAAATTATTATGCTCCTTCCATTTTCGGAATTTCTTATCTCGACAATACTTTTCGTTTGTTTTTACGTTCCGGTCCGATAGGGACGACGCCTGCCATTATCCGCACCCTTCCCGATTTGCCGGACTTGGTGATAGAAAATTATTTAAAAAGTTCAAAGATTACGTTCGACAGTGCCTATTTTTACGGTATGCCCAATTCCAATTTGCGTCGGCTTTATGGCGAAATTCCAGCCAACAGAGCAGAATTTGTAGTGAAAGGCGATATTCCCAATCCGGTTTTTCTTTTGGCAAAGCAGTTTTCCGATAAGTTGATCCAGAGTGGGATTACAGTTAATAATCCTCCTGTTGCCGAATTTTCAACGCCTTTTGATGGGCAAGTTGTTTATACGCATTTTTCTCCTCCATTGAGAGATATTATCAAGCAAACCAACGAAAGAAGCAACAATCATTATGCAGAATGTCTTTTTCGTTATTTGGGACTTGGTGAAGGTGTTCCCGTTACCGGCAGAGGCGGAGTTAAAACCATACGTAATTTGTGGAAATTGAAAGGACTTCCCGTAGATCAGCTCTTTATGTGCGACGGTTCAGGACTTTCGCCCATGAATGCTGTTTCAGCTCAGTTTATTACCGAGTTGCTGGATTACATGTATTCCAAAAGTGCTTTCAGTAAAGATTTTTTCAATTCTTTACCCATTGCTGGGAAAACAGGAACTCTTGTTTCGTTTTTGGCCGGTACGCCATTGGAAGGGAAAGTTTTCGCCAAAAGTGGAAGCATTGAAAAAGTGAAATGTTATGCCGGTTATGTAAAAAACGAAGGAAAAACCTATACTTTTGTCGTCATGGTAAACAATGCGCAGGGAACTTCAAGAGCGGTAACCAAAAAAATCGAAGAACTGTTGCTGTCGGTTTTCAAATAAATTGTTTTGCATGCTCACGGAAAATGTTTTTTATATTCCTCAAACGATATCGACCAATGTGTTGTGCTGGAAAATGTTTAAAGAAAGAGATATTCCGGAAGGATTGGTTGTGGTTGCAGATTATCAGACAGCAGGGAAAGGACAGGCAGGAAATTCTTGGGAATCGGCTCGCGGAAAAAATCTGCTTTTCAGCATAGTACTGTACCCGCATCATATTCCTATTGAAGAGCAGTTTCTGATTTCGCAAGCGGTGAGTGTGGGAATAAAAAATGTCTTGGACACAGTTTCGGACGATATTACCATCAAATGGCCCAACGATATGTATTGGAAAGATAGCAAGCTGGCCGGAATACTGATCGAAACTTCCCTTTTTCGGGGGAAAATATCAAAAGCGGTAATAGGTGTAGGCTTGAATGTCAATCAGACCGAATTTTTCAGCGACGCACCCCATCCGATTTCTCTGAAACAAATTGCCGGCAAAAGTTTTAATCGGAAAAAGTTGCTGCATCGAATTGTTGCGTCAATTTTGGAGGTGTACGGGCAGTGGGAATCCGAAAAAATCAGAAGTGTTTACGCACAATCCTTGTATCGCAAAGATGGCTATAATCTTTATCAGGCGGGGACAGAAATATTTCGGGCCAAAATCAGCCGCATTTATCCGGATGGCGCTTTGGAACTCGAAACCGAAAAAGGAACCTCAGCCAAATATTATTTTAAGGAAGTAAAATTTCTTTGATTGCGTTTTTTCAAAATTGGACTTACAGGTGTAAAAAAGTAAGCTGAGATTTTCAGAGAGTAACTTTCAGATAAATCATAGCCCAAACCGGTGCCACAGGGGCTCAAAATTTATGAAAAGTAGTGGGAATTTCCACTCGCCAGCTGGAGGGGAAAAAACAGATGGGAAAGCGATTTCGGAAATGGTAAAAAAATTGCTTTCTTGAAAAAAATTATCTTTTAGAAAGATATTCAGCGAAAGTTTCGCTCGAAAATTCACAAAAAATTGCTATCGGCTTGGACAGATTTTTATCTGAACTGCAACCGATAGCAATTTTTTACATCTACCACAGAAAAGATACTACTTCTCCGGGTTTAAAAGTATAAACAAAAGAACTGTTTCCACACTGAATACCTATGGTTTGCGGAGTTGTGCCATAATAAACGGCCAGATAGGCAAAACTGTTATCAGGATTGCGAAAAGCCACGCCTTTTAAAATATCCTGATTTGAAACGAGTCGGACAGCTCCTGGTTGTACCACTTTCCCATAATGACCAATGGCATAAAATTCAGCATTTTTTTCGATTCTTCCATCCGAAGTAACGCGTACTACGCCCCAACAATTTTGGCAACCGAAATTTTTTGGTCCGTCGTTTTCGTCCAAAGCCAAATTCCAGAGGAGAACGTTTTTACTCCAGCAGTTCATGGCTCCGGCAAACAATTCTCCAACATACCAACGAACGTTTTGATCAAAATCGGGAGCCCAACCTCCACCCGATTGTTCGGTGAAATAAATATTTTTATCGGGATGTGCTTCATGAACTTTACAAAGCGCAGATATTTCGCCTTTATAAAGATGAAATCCTGAACCATCTACAAATTTCTTTGTATTGGGATCATTCAAAATACTTATCGGATAGTCCGGGTTGTCACAATTGTGATCGAAAAGAATGATTTTGGTTTTTATTCCTTTTTTCTGCATTTTGGGGCCCAGAAAATAACGGATGAAAATCTGTTGTTCCTTTGCCGTCATATCCATACAAGGATAAGCTGCAGTTCCGTATTCCGGTTCGTTCTGCACCGTAAGCGCATGAATGGTTATCCCATGTTGTCGATAAGCCTCAATGTATTTGATCAAATATTCGGCATACACATCGTAGCAATCGGGACGCAATTTGCCGCCAACCATACTTCCGGAAGTTTTCATCCATCCGGGAGGGCTCCAGGGTGATGCCAAAATTTGCAAGTTTGGATTGATGGCCAAAATTTCCTTCAGCATGGGAATTACATCTTTTTCATCTTCCTGAATATTAAAATTACTTAACGAAAAATCTTCCGTTTCGCTGTAACTGAAAAGATTAAAGGCAAAGTCGGAAGCACCAATGCAAAGCCGCGTATAATTGATGCCGATGCCTGCAGGAGTAAAAAGCACCTTAAACAATGAATCCCTTCTTTGGGCTGTCAGATGGTGATGGAAAACATAAGCTGAAGAATGGGTGAGGGCAGCTCCAACACCTTCAACCGATTGACAGGTTTGATCGGGAAAAATTTCAACCTTGTTTTTAATTTCTACAGGTTTAGAATTCAACTTCATGCTCTTTTTTACCAATAAAGCTTTGGTATCGGGCAGCGATGACCAAACAGTTACTTTCCCTGCCGAAATGCAATTGGTAACAATGGCAAAGGCCATTAAAAAAAATAAAGCTCTTATTTTCATGGATAAACTTTTTATTTAACAAAAAAAATAATTTCTCGATAAAAATCAGAATTTGAATGATACAACCGATTCATCTACTTGCTGATAGTAAAATTTTCGGGTTCCACAGCGAACATTATATTTCCGAGATGACCCGCTTCTGTTCAAAATGACCACCACTTTGCTGCCATCGGCATTCATAAAGGAAGATATGGTCATGCCGGAAGGTAAATTGTAACAGGAATTGTTTACACGTACAGCTCCCAAACGTACCACTTTAGCAAAATGTCCCAGCAAATAATACTCCTCGTTGCGAATGTAAGTCTCATTTTCGTTGATAGTTACCACACCTCTGCAATCCTGACAGCCACCCCAAGTTGTGGTAGTTGGTCCATGTTGAGGATTTAAAGCGAGATTCCACATAAGAAAATTTTTAGAGCCACGATTGACCGTAGCCATAATGAAATCTTTCATGTAATAAAACATGTTTCCCATGCGGGTATCCGTATTCCATCCTCCACCCGAGATTTCGGTAAAATAAGTTTCCTTATCGGGGTAAAGTGCAGTTACCTGATCGATGGCCGAAGCATTTCCTCCGTATCCATGCCAGCCGGTACCATTTACATATTGTCGGGTAACCGGATCATTTAGAATATTGATAGGGTAATAGGACATATCGAAATTATGATCCCAAATCACAATTTTCGTTTGAATGCCGTTGGCAATAAACTTAGGGCCTAAATAATCGCGAATAATTTTGTTTTGTTCCTGCCAAAGCATTTTCATGGTCGGATATCCTCCTGTTTCATGCATAGGCTCGTTTTGAATGGTCAGCGCATCAATATGAATGCCTTCCTGTTCAAAAACCTGAACATAACGAACAAAATATTCTGCAAAGTCATTGTAAACTTCTTCACCTTTCAAACTTCCGCCATACATGCTGTTATTACTTTTCATCCATGCCGGCGCACTCCAGGGACTGGCCAGAATTTTCATCGATGGATTAATTTCAAGAATTTCTTTCAATACCGGCAAAAGTTCATTTCGGTCTATTTCGGGAATATCGAATTTATTAATATCGGGACTGTCGCAATAACTGTATGTCCCTATAGAAAAATCGGAAGAACCAATTGTTATTCGCAAATAATTGATACCGATTCCTTTTTCAGGGTCGAACAGATCGTCCAAAAGTTTTTTCCTGTTTTGGGCACTCATTTGATGGATTAAATGTGCTGAAGACCCGGTCAACGCAGCACCAAAACCATCAATATATTGATAAGTTGTTGTGGTGTCGATGACAATGGTAAAATCGGCAAAATCTCTGGAAAAATTAATCGGTGCCATTTTTTTTAACAGACAAGATTCATTGCCGGTGGTCAACCATACACTTACATCCCCTACCGAATCCTGAGGTGTAGGAGTAGGAACCGGTTCATCTCCCGAATGCTTACATCCCGTAAAAAAAATAAAAGCCCAAAGAAGAAATAAAAATACGAATATGCTTTTTTTGTTCATCTCAAAAAAAAATTATCCATCCCGCAAAAAAGTTGTTTACGGGATGGATGTAAATAATTAATCACTTATTTTTTGAAAGTTAGCCGTCTTATTGTTCACATCAATGGTAAGTCGATAAATCCCGGGTTTATCCTTAAACGCATCGGTTCCGGCAAAATTACCTTGATCGCTCTCAGTCGGAGCAAAGAGCAACCCATTGACATTTAAAGTATAGGTGCGGGCATCTTCCTCTCCGCCCCACATTCTTTGATGGAAGAATTTGACACTGAACTTCAATCTCCAGGGTTCTGCTGCAGTATCGTCAATTTGATGAAGTGCATAGAATGTTGCCTGATAAACGCCATCGGAAACTTTTCTGCAGAACTGATATTCGAGCGGCGTGTTCCAATTCCATGACGATGTTTTAACATGAGGTGTGCGTGCCGGCCCAAAACCTACCCCACAAAGCCACATGGCATCCGGATATACGGCATCGGGCTGTTCAACAAATACAAAATTGAGTCTGGGCAAATAATAAACCGTATAAATGCCGGTTTCGCCCAGGAATTTTGCCGTATTCGAGCCTGTAACCTCAAAGAAATCCGGAGCCAGATTATTGGCAAGATTTGTCGTTTGAATACCGCTGATGGTCATTTCGGTGCCTTTCCCAAGATACATTTTTTTCGTTTTCCAGTCTTCTTTAGTAGTAACATTCAGGTAATCTGTCGACGAAAGCGAAACAGTTCCGAAAGTACTGATATCCATTGCTGTAGCCGGTTGCAGCTTGTCGCCTTCTCCTTTAACAGTAAAGTTGAACAGATCAACCGTAATTTTCTTGTAACCTATCAAAGTTGCATCAGACAGAGTAATGGGACTTCCATTAATATCGATCAATCCAATTCCATCTCCTACCTTGCCGAATACCAAACCTGTCCAATCGATGCTTATTCCAAATTTCAATTTGGTAGCCAGTCGGAAAGAAACAGTATTTTCCAGACTTAAATTGTCAGCCGTATAAATATAATTTTGAGCATCGGTCAATTTCATTTTGACAGGCGATTTAAGTGGAACAACCAAATAAAGATCCGTAATAGTAGGGCGTTTGGCTATGGTATTTACGTAAATGCTATCCGTTTTGGTTCCTTCCACATTAATGGAAGTCAAATGAATTTCCACTTCTGCATTATCGGGCATACGCGCCACAAAAGGAATTCCGTAACGTTGTTGATAGGTTGCCTGATTCCCTTTTGTTCTGATCGTTTCGGAAGCAATGAGTTCGTCGTTTACAACCACTTTTATTTCGAGCGTAGATAATGGAGTCAGAGGATCGGAAACGCCTACATATAACGTGATGGAATCGCCATAAACAATATTGGTTTCCGGTACGCTAATGCTGTCAAAAACGGGTTTGGAGGCAGGATAATGCACTCTCAGTTCTTCTTGCTGGCAAGATGTTGCGAATAACCCCAGCAGTCCGAATATTGTTAGTTTGATTATATTTTTCATTTGAATAGAATTTTAATTATTAATAACCCGGATTTTGTACCAAATTTGGATTCTGATCTATAATATCCTGAGGAATAGGGAGTTTATATGAGTATTTATCGTAAGGATAACGGAGCGCAGGGCGACCTGAATCTCTTGAAGGAAGCGTATTCAAAACTTCTTCCACTTTCTCCAATCTTACCAAGTCAAACCAGCGTTGTCCTTCGAAAGCCAATTCAAGACGACGTTCATTCAGATAAGCACTCAACAACGCATTTTTGTCATTTGTTACAGAAGCAGGCAAGGGAGCAAGCCCTGCGCGGTTTCGAATTTTATCATTTATAATTGAAGCGGCACCACTCAAGTCTCCGGTTTGAATTAACGCTTCAGCTTTCAATAACAGAATATCGGCATAACGAATTTTAATAATGCTGTTATAGGCCGAACGGGTTTTGTACATAAATGGATAATTGTTGGAAGGATAATAAATATTCCAACTGCAAGAATACCAAACCACACTTTCGTTATAACGTTTTATGTCGCCGGCAGCCTGAAAAGCATTGATCAAATCGCGAGAAGGAGTTATCCATTTAGCCCAATCGAACCAGAAATTCCAGTTGTCAAGCGAACGGCCAAACATCCATGTTACCCAATTCCCTGATCCAACAGGATACTGGATTTCAAGAATGGCTTCCGATGTGTTTCTTTTTTTTGCATCAATGGCAAAATTGTTTTCGCCCGGAGGTGCAGAAGGATTTTGAAGTTGCACACCCCACAAATCGCTGAAGTCGGAAACCAATTCAAAACCATCGGCTGCAACAGAATCGGCATAAGCGATAACTTTATTGTAATCACGCAATGGTTTCTCGGCATACACTTTTGCCAAAAGAGCTCTTGCCACCGATTTGGTAAGTAGGGTTTTATTGCTCGGATCATTGTTGGGTGCATATCGTACTGCTTCCAACAAATCTTCTTCTATCTGTCTATAAACATCAATTTCTTCACTTTGCTGAGGAAAATACGCAGGATAAACTTCTTCGATATTATCGGCCGTTATGTCTTTTCCTACAGTAGTTATAAGAGGCACTCTACCCCAAATTCTGACCATATCGAAGTAAACCAGTGAGCGAAAAATAAGTCCTTCGGCACGAATTTGTTTAGCTTCTGCTTCCGTCAAGGAAGGATCTTTCAACTCGTCAATGCCTTGAATAAGTCGATTGGCTTGGGCAATATTATCCATGTGTCCATTCCAATCACGTTTAAGATTTGGATTAGATCCTTCAATAGAATTTATTTCAAAAGGTGTTGTTTCCGCATTTGGGGATCCGGCGTAAGCATTATCGGAATGAGATTCTGCCAACAACAACATATCAAGATACCAATGTTCCTGACCGTCTTTCAGTCGCTGATAAAGTACCTGTCGTTGATTCAGAACGGCAGCCTTATCTTTTAAAATCACTTGACTGGCTGCAGATGTGGTATCAATTCCTTCAGTAATATCCGAATAGGTATCAATGGGGTTATAATCGAGCGAGCATGATGCTGCAACAAATACCACAGCGGAAATCAGTATATATTTTATTATTTTCATAGTAATAAATTTTTTAGAATTCAATATTAAAACCAAAAACAAAGGATTTTGCTTGAGGATATGTTCCCCAGTCAATTCCCTGAACAGCGTTTGAATTACCCCACTCATTGACTTCAGGATCCATACCTAAATATTTTGTAAAAGTCAATAAATTGGAAGCAGTTATATAAGGTTGTAACCGAGAGATTCCCGATTTTTTCAAAAATGGAGCCGTTACATTATAGGATAATGTCAAATCTTTCAATCTTAAATAACTTCCATCTTCTACAAAATAGGACGAAGGTTGAAGATTGAAGTTGGCTTTGGGAATGGTGGTTATCATACCCGGACGTCTCCATCGATCCAGAACACGCGTCGATTGGTTCTTCAAATCGTACATTCCTTCCGTTTCTATTCTTGAAGCATTGAAAATATCGTTTCCATAAGTTCCTTGCAAGAAAATACTAAGACTGAAACCTTTCCATGTGAATGTATTGGTAAATCCATAAATAAAATCAGGATTGGGATCTCCAATAAAAGTTCGGTCAGACGCAGTTATTTTATTGTCTCCATTGATATCTCTATAGATAAGTTCCCCCGTTTCTGAATCTACCCCATCGCTAATGTAGCCGTAGAAACCGCCAAGAGAACGTCCTTCCTGATTGCGTACAATCTGAATCCCATGAAAAGCATCGGAAGTAGCAGCGTCATAATAAATCTTTGTTAAATCAAGCTTTACCAGTTTATTCCGATTGAGCGAAAATTCCAAATCTGAAGTCCACTTGAAATTTTTATTCGTGATATTGATTGAGTTTACGGAAAGTTCAAAACCTGTATTGCGCATTAATCCGCCATTACGCTGAATACTTGTTACATTAGCCCCCGAAGGCAAAGTAATGTTGAGCAACATATCGGTGGTCTTTTTGTAATAATAATCCATAATAATATTCAACCTGCTCTTAAATGCCGTAAAATCAATACCCACATTTGACTGAGTTGTAGTTTCCCAAGTCAAGTCTGTAGTCCGCAAATTGCTGGCAGTAATGATTGGTAAAATATTTTCCTGACCGGTTATCCACCATTGTTGACGGGTAACGGAATATCTCTGCAAATAGGCATAATCGCCGAGCCCGAGTTGATTACCCGTTTGTCCCCAACCACCACGTATTTTGAGGTCGTCGAGCCAATTGAGCCCCTGCATAAATTCTTCGGACGATATACGCCATGCAGCCGAAAAAGAAGGAAAATATCCCCATCGATGATCGGGATGTAAACGAGAAGAACCATCAGCCCTGAAATTGGCAGTAATTAAATACTTACTGTTGTAATTGTACGAAACACGTCCAAAGTAAGACATAATTCCCCATGTAGAGCCCCCGGTTCCCGTATTATTCCACGATATTTTGTTGGCAACATTAAGCGTTTTTATTTTGTTGTTTCTATAATGAGAACCGTTTATCCAACTATTGGTGTACTTTGAATCAGTCCAAGACGAACCCATCATCAATTCAATATTATTCTTATCAAACGATTTCTGGTAATTAAAAATATTATCCCAAGTCAGAACCGTATTCATATTTCTATTGTCCCATGCGCTTCCATATTCGTCAATACCTGTAACGTGTATCACAGGACTAAAACCCGTTTGTAACCCATGCCTTCTGTCGAGCGTAAAAGTTGACTTGAAATTCATTCCTTTCATAAAAGTTATCATGGCATTACCTGAAGCTATTAATCGGTTTTCACGCGTAATATCGTCTTTCCCGTTTTCCATTGCTTCTACGGGATTGGTAATGTTCTGACCATAAAAACTACGATTATAATATCCTGTTTCAGGATTGATAACCGGTAAACTTGTTGGAAGATTAATTAAAGCCAACACTACTCCGCCTCGATTTGAACCTGCACCGGTAGTTATGCCATTGTTGGAATTATCTGAATACGATATATTGGAACCAATACTCAGCCATTTTCTTATCTCATTGGTCATATTTGCTCTGAAAGAGTAACGCTTAAAAAAAGATGCAGGGAAAATACCTTTCTCATCAAGGTAGCCGGCAGAAAGAAAATAACTCGTTTTTTCAGTACTATTTGAGAAAGAAAGCTGATAACTTTGTTGCAACCCGGTGCGGTAAACTTCATCATACCAATTGGTTATATCAACGGAACTCATTTGAGAAGACGAACCCGGGCGAACCTCTTCCATTAAATCCTTATAATCAGCGGCATTAAGAGATTCTATCTTATTAGTAACATTTTTGGCTGTCAATTGGGCATTAAACGCAATTTTCGACTCACCCGACTTGCCTTGTTTTGTAGTAATAATAACAACTCCATTTGCTGCACGAGAGCCATAAATAGCTGCCGAAGAAGCGTCTTTAAGTATATTGATATTCTCGATATCATTGGGTGAAAGGAAATTAATATTATCAACCGGCACTCCATCTACAACGTATAATGGGTCACTATTCCCATTAAAAGAAGTCGTTCCACGTACTCTTATCACCGTTTCTCCTCCCGGTGCTCCATTAGGTTGAATTACCTGAACCCCTGCAGCTTTTCCCTGAATTGCCTGACCTGCCGAAACGATGGGTCGAACATTAAAATCTTCAGCAGAAACGGTAGATACTGCGGTAGTTAAATCTTTTTTCTTTTGCGTTCCATATCCCACTACTACAACTTCAGAAAGAATTTTAATGTCTTCTTTCAGCACTACATTGATGTTTTTTGAATTTCCCACTTTAATTTCCTGCGGAACCATTCCAATATAGCTAACTACCAGCACATCATTGCTGGATGCCTCGATGGTGAACTTCCCTTCGTAATTGGTAACGGTTCCCGTAGTAGTCCCCTTGATCAAAACAGTTGCACCAATAACGGGCTCGTTATTGCTGTCGACAACAACTCCTGTAATCGTTGTTTTTTGCGCCGACAATGCCAGCGGCATAACAATAATCACCAGTAAGGGCAACCATCTTTTTAAAAATCGCGTAACATACCGAGACACGATTTTTTTTCCGGAATTTTTCTTTACATTTTCCATTGATTGATAAATTAGTTGGTTAATTAGTTGATTGATAATTTATTGATTTTTTGAGATTCCCTATTTTAATTTCAAATTCTCCGGCCTCAATTGTCCATTGGTTATCCGTGTTAACAAAAGCCAAGTCATTGGCCGACAGAGTAAATTTAACCGTTTTCGTTTCATTGGGTTTCAAATTGATTTTTTCAAACCGTCGCAATCTTCTCATATCCGGTGTTATACTGGCTATTACATCACTGGTAAACAAAAGTACCGTTTCCTTTCCTTCTCTGGTTCCAGTATTGGTAACGTCCACGCTGACTTCAATTAATTCGTTGGGATAAAGAACCGAAGAGGAAATTTTCAAATTGCTGTAGGCAAATGTAGTGTAACTAAGTCCGAATCCAAACTCATACTGTGGATTATAATCCGATTCATATTTATAAGCTCCTTCGGAAGGTTTTTGTTCTTCCGAAAATTTATGATAATAGTTCACTATCGAATTAGGATAAGCCGGATAAGTGTATGGAAGCTTTCCCGAAGGATTGACATCTCCAAAAAGAATATCGGCCAATGCATCGCCTCCGTAATTGCCCGGAAGATAAGTTTGTACAATGGCATTCATTTTGGATTCAATAGCACTGAAGCAACGCGGACGCCCTTCATTCAAAACCAAAATAATAGGTTTATTGACTGCCGAAAGCGATTTGGCCAATTTGATTTGCAGTTCGCTCAAATTCAAATCGTTTAAATCTCCCGGCTTTTCGGCATAAGAATTTTCCCCTAAACAAAGCACAATGGCATCTACCTTACGAGCCGCAGCAACTGCTTTTTGCAAACCGTTTTCTTTCTCTTCAAAATATTGACCCGTTTCCACATAACTTACGCCCGGCTCATAAAGGACGTTCTTTTCGCCAATTTTTTGCTGTACAGCTTCCAAAATAGTATGGTATTGAGCAGCATAGCGTTCGGTTTTTTCTCCTTGCCACGAATAACTCCATCCTCCATTTAAACTTCTCATGCTGTTGGCATTGGGACCGGTTACCAATATCTTGATATTTTTGTTCAACGGAAGAATATTGTTTTTATTCTTCAGCAACGTAATGGCATCAGCGGCAGCCTTGTAAGCCAATTTTTCATGCTTGTCGGAACCAAAGTCGGGATAATCGCTTAATTTTGTAACGGGATTTTCAAATAAACCGAGTTTGAATTTTAACTTTAAAATTCGACGAACGGCATCATCTATCCTGCTTTCTTTAACTTTTCCCTCCTTCACAAGCGCTGTCAAATCCTTGCAAAACTGTTCGTAATCGTAAGGAACCATCGACATATCTATGCCTGCGTTGATAGCCAAAGCAATGGCTTCCTTATTGTTTTTTGCAATTTTATCCCTTTTTTCGAGATTGATAATGTCCATCCAGTCGCTTACCACAACACCCTGAAATCCAAGTTCTTCTTTAAGCAGTTTGGTAATGATATTGTAATTGGCATGAACCGAAACTCCATTAATAATTCCTGAATTGATCATGACCGATTCTACTCCTTCATCGATGGCAGCTTTAAAGGAAGGCAAATGATATTCTCTGAGAATATGATCGGGAATATAGGCGGGCGTGCGATCCTTCCCCGAAAAAGGAACCGAATAACCTAAAAAATGTTTGGCACAGGCAGCTACTTTTTCTGCATGCCCAATGCTATCGGTAATTCCTTCATAACCTCTTATTGCTTGCCTTCCCATAACCGAAGCCAAATAAGGATCTTCTCCAAATCCTTCATATTGTCGTGAGAATCGAGGATCAGCCCCTAAGTCGAGCACAGGAGAAAAATTCCACGCAATGCCTGAAGCTCGTGTTTCATAAGCTGTAACTTTTGCCATATTATAGGCATTTCCCGGGTTAAAAGTGGCGGCTATGGCAATCTGTTGCGGGAAAAGAGTAGCTCCGGAGGTGTAAGTTACCCCGTGAATAGCATCTATTCCGTAAATTACCGGTATTCGCAGAGTTGTTTTAGTTGTTGCTGTTTTCTGAATTTGGTCAATAATACTATTCCATTGAAGCGCACTCAAAGCGTAATTGTTTGTGGTATTGATTACGGAGCCGACGTGATAATCGACTATGGCTTTATGCAACCTCACCGAATCAATGGCAAAAGGTATTTTGCTTTCAAAAACGGTAGCTCCGTTGCCAATAGCATCCAAAGTTATCTGAGCCATCTGCCCGACTTTTTCCTCAATAGTCATTTTGGAAAGCAATTCTTCAACACGATCGCTGACGGATTCCTGAGCACTAATAGCAGAAAAAATCGGAATGAAGAATAAAAGGAGGTAAAACAGATTTAACCTTTTGTTTTTCATGATATTAATAGTTTTAAAAAAATAATTGATTAAATTTTTATGTAGCTAAAACAAATTTTCAAGGACAAATATAGAGGCTAAAATTTTATTCTCCAAATAAAAATGTGTTTTTTTTACACTAAGTACAAAAATTTTTTTTTGAAACCGTGATTTTCAATTTTTTGAGAAAAAATTTTTTAGCGAAAAATATCTTTTTTTCTTAACTTTGTCGGGTTAAAAATTATATTGTTTTTATCATGCCCGAATTTGAAAACGTTTTAGAGAATAGAGAGTTCCAAACTCTGCCAAGCGTTTCGGTTGATTGTGTTATTTTCGGTTACGAAGGCAATTTACTGAAAGTACTGGTGCGAAGGGAATATGTTCCATTTGAAGGAAATATTCTCATCGAATGGAAATTGCCCGGCAACCACGTCCGTCGAAACGAGCAAATAGATGCAACCGCTTCTCGTATTTTGAAAGAGCAAACCGGGCTTGAAAATATTTTCATGAAACAGTTTATGGTTTTTAGTGATCCTGACCGCCTCAAGCGACGCGAAAGAGATTACGAATGGGTAAAACCGCGCTTGCAGGATGACAGAGTTTTAACGGTTGGATTTTATTCGCTGGTAAATATTCATGATGTGGACAATAGCAAGCTGCTTGAAGAAGCAAAATGGGAAAATGCTTATGAAATTCGGGAATTGATGTTTGATCACAATGACATTTTTAACGAAGCTTTGAAAAAATTACGTTACGATTTGCTGCACGAACCACTAATATTTGAACTTTTGCCCGAAAAATTTACACTGACTCAAATGCAAAAAGTTTATGAAGCAATTTTTGACACAACATACGATAAACGCAATTTCAGACGCAAGGTCAACAAAATGCCTTATCTGATTCAAACGGACGAATTGCAAAGCGGAGTTTCCCACAAACCGGCCAGGTATTATACCTTCGATCGGGAAATTTATGAAAATACCCGCAGTGAACGTTTCGACTTCAGAATGTAAACTCTTTGCATGTTCATTTTGCAGTCATTCAGTTAACTTTTAGCTCTCAACCTATAAAATTTTTTGATGATGAACGCTACCAATCATTCTTACGACTGGAAAGAGGCTGCCCTAAATGCTGCCCGCACCCTTCAACTGGTCGACGATAAAGCAATTTCCGAAACCTTACTTGCCCTTGCCGATGAGATAGCTATCGGTTCGGAAAAAATTTTAAAAGCAAATGCAGAAGACCTCGCCGCTATGGAAAAGGCATATCCTATGTACGATCGGCTTCTGCTCAACGAACAGCGGCTTCAAAATATAGCGGCAGATATTCGAAATGTTGCCGGTCTTCCTAGTCCTTTGGGAAAAACATTGATGGAAACTGTTCGCCCAAATGGCATGAAAATTTCAAAAATTACCGTTCCGTTTGGCGTGATTGGTATTGTTTACGAAGCTCGTCCCAATGTAACTTTTGATGTTTTTTCACTCTGTCTGAAATCGGGAAATTCCTGCGTACTGAAAGGTGGCAGTGATGCATACCATTCCAATGCTGCCATTGTCAGCCTGATTCGTGAAGTTCTAAATCGTTTTGGTCTAAATCCGGATATCATTACCTTGTTGCCATCTGGGCACGAAGCCACAGCTGATTTGCTCAATGCAACGGGATATGTAGATTTAGTTATTCCACGTGGAGGAAAAGGATTAATCGACTTTGTACGGACACACTCAAAAATTCCGGTAATTGAAACCGGAGCCGGCATTTGTCATACTTATTTTGATGAATTTGGCAATACAGAAAAAGGCAGCAAAATAATTCTCAATGCTAAAACCCGACGAGTAAGTGTCTGCAATGCGCTCGATTGTTTGATTATTCACGAAAAGCGATTGAGCGACCTCCCAGCGTTATGTAAAAAACTGGCAGAAAAAAATGTAGTTATATATGCAGACGCCAAAGCCTATACTTTTCTTGTAGGAAAATATCCCGTGCATTTGCTTCAAAAAGCTACACAAGAAAGTTTCGGCACCGAGTTCCTTGACTACAAAATGGCCATCAAAACTGTTGAGTCCCTTCAGGAAGCCATTCAACACATCAACTGTTATGGCTCAAAACACAGTGAATGTATTGTCAGCGAAAACGAAGCAAATATTGCCTTATTCGATGCAATGATCGATGCAGCCTGCATTTATACCAATGTTTCTACCGCTTTTACCGATGGCGCTCAGTTCGGATTGGGTGCTGAAATAGGCATCAGTACGCAGAAAATGCACGCTCGCGGTCCAATGGCGTTAAACGAACTTTGTACCTACAAATGGATCATCAAAGGGAATGGGCAAGTAAGAGAATAAATTTTTAAAAAAATTAATCAAAAAGAAAATTTATGTTCCTGAAATGTATTTATTTCATGTTCTTATAATTATCTTTGTCAAAATATTTAAAAGTTAATTTACAATAACAATCTAAAAAAATGAAAAAGTACATTTATCTTGCATTCCTTTGCTCATTTACCTTGATAAGCTGCGATGAAAACAAAGAACCGGCAGTAACCTTGAAAAACGAAATTAAAGTAAAAGTCTTCAGCACAGACACATGGGATCCTACCACAAACAAAATGGACACGGTTGTCGGCGCAACTGTCAATTTAATATCGGACTCTGGAACATCTTCTGTAATTACAGATAATAAAGGAATTGCAACTTTTTCTAATGTTACAGAAGATGACTATATAATTGTGGCTAAGAAAGATAATTTGTGCAATCTGATCAATACTTCTTTGGAAGGAGACATGACTATTGGAAATTTGATTATTGGTGTTTATACTTCTGAAAAAGACATTGAACAATCAGCATTTTACGCAAATGCAAGAGTGGGAGGAAATAAACTTGCCGATGCCAATGGAGATGGATTGATTAACAATCTCGATAAAGTGCGAGGTCAATCTTCGGAATTTGAATATCAATATAAAGATTTGAATGGAGATGGAACAATTGATGCGAAAGATTTATCTAACGGCAATCTGATCCAAATCGATCATCAAGTTGAAGAAACAATTTTTATAGGAAAATAAAAGTAATCTTCGGCAGCCTTCTGACAAAAAGGCACTAAGATTTAAACGCGTAAAGCAATCTCTCTTTTTTATTCGATGCAATGATCGATGCAGCCTGCATTTATACCAATGTTTCTACCGCTTTTACCGATGGCGCTCAGTTCGGATTGGGTGCTGAAATAGGCATCAGTACACAAAAAATGCATGCTCGCGGTCCGATGACGTTAAACGAACTTTGTACCTACAAATGGATCATCAAAGGGAATGGGCAAGTAAGAGAATAAAAATATCCGGAAGAGTGAAATTACATTAACTTCCTAATTTATTTGATTGCAAAATAACATATAACGGAAAAAGTTTAATCACATGGTTATTTTCATAAATGTACCTTCTCTTACTTGTAAAAATTAATCGAGTAAAAAGGACAACGAAAAAGCTATCCTCCTATTGAATTTTCTCTTTGTTTTTTCCTAAAAATTTATTTTGTCAAAAAAAAATCATCCTGTTCGTCTGTGGTTTCAGAAGACTTTCCATGTGATTCAGCATAAGGTTCTTCAGGTTGCTGAAGACGAATAAATTTCATTACATCTTGCAGTCCCTCAAGAAATTTTTCAAAATCCTGACGGTAAAGAAAAATTTTATGTTTCTCGAATGATACCTGAGCATCCTCATCACTGCCAAGAACCTTTTTTTTGCTTTCGGTAATGGCCAAAAAAAAGTTGTCGTTTTTGTTTTTCTTAACATCAAGGTAGTAGATTCTCTTTCCAGCTTTTATGGCTCGTGAATAAACAATTTCGTTGGGTTGTTTATTCAAATCTTCTTTTCTTGTTACGTCTTCCATAATTTTCAACCTCTCTTTTTAAATTAAAACACTGTATTTCAAATAACTATAAAAATTTATAATAAAATTTTATAGTTGAAGTCAATTTTCTCCAAATTTCAGTATTTTTTTTTAATTATTCAAATAAATTTCTCATTTTCTCTAAATAGGGACATATTTTGGTTTTTTTCTGAAATAGTTGATCGATTTTTTGCTGCAGAGCAAAAGTTGAGGGAACAAAAAAAATACTTATCTTTGTGCGTTATTTATAAGCGTCCACTGATTTTATGATTAATCGTATTTTAATTCGGATTAAGATTGTTCAAGTTTTATATTCTTTTTACAAAAACGACGAAAAATCGTTCACTGTAGCTGAAAAAGAACTTTTTCACAGTATTGAAAAAACCTACGATCTTTATTTTCATCTGCTACAGTTGGCTGTAGAAATCACACGGTTTGCCAATTTACGCATAGATGCCCGAAAGAACAAATTGCGTCCTTCACCCGAAGATTTGAATCCCAACATGCGTTTTGTTGAAAATAGTTTTGTAGAACAATTATCTACAAACAAGCAGTTTACCAAATATTTGACTGAACGCGGACTATCCTGGTCGGATTATCCGGAAGTAATAAAAAGGCTTTACGAGCAGATTACGGCATCCGATTTTTATGCCGAGTACATGAATGCTCCCTTTGTTGATTATGAAGTTGACAAAAATCTCTGGAAAAAAATTTATAAAAAAATTATTCTTCAAAGTGAAGAATTGGACAGCTCGCTGGAAGAACAAAATATTTACTGGATAAACGACATAGAATTGGTTGTCAGTTTTATCATTAAAACCATTAAAAAGTTTCAACTTTCGGCAGGTGCTCAGCAGGAACTTTTACCCATGTTTAGAGACGAAGAAGATGTATCGTTTGCTGCCAAACTTTTAAAAAATGCCATCAGCAATTGTGATGAGTACAGGGCGCTGATCGACAAACATACCAAAAACTGGGAATTGGACAGGATTGCCTTTATGGATATCATTATTATGCAGGCTGCATTAGCTGAATTGATGGAATTTCCTACTATTCCTGTAAATGTTACTCTAAATGAATTTATTGAAATTGCAAAAATTTACAGTACCGAAAAAAGTGGTACTTTTATCAATGGTATTTTGGATAATATTGTTGGACAATTAAAAAAAGAAAATAAACTAATAAAAGTGGTAATGTTTAATGAAAACAAAAAATAATACTTATATTTGCAACTCATTAAAAAAGAAACACTTTACCATATCAAATATTAAATAACAAATAAATTATAGATCTATGAATTTAACAGCAATTTTATTGCAGGCAACTCCTGCAGCCAACGGAACAGGCGGAGGATATACCGGAATTTTAATGATGATTTTAATTTTTGTGGTGTTTTACTTCTTCCTGATTCGCCCACAGACTAAACGCCAAAAAGAAATCAAGAAACAGCGCGAATCGATGAAAGTAGGTGATCACGTGGTTACTTCAGGTGGCATTTACGGAAAAATCAAGGAAGTAAAGGACAATACAATGATAATCGAAATAGCTGAAAATGTTCGTATCAAAGTAGATAAAAATTCCGTGTTCCTAAGTCCTGAAGATATTCAATCGCAAGCAAAATAAGAGGGTATTATGGCTGACAACAGCTTAAAAAAAATACTCAAACATTACTTCAAAAAGATAAAAACATTCTTTCTGTCAAAAGATATTTTTATCTTTTTGCTTTTTTTTGTGTTTTCGGCAGGACTTTGGTTTGTAAATGCTTTGGGAAAAGAACGTGAAAGAATTATTTCAATTCCATTGAACTATACCGGCATTCCCCAACATATAGCTATCGTTAACAATCCACCCAAATCTTTGTCAGTAAAAATTAAGGATGAAGGGATGCACCTTTTGCAATATCGGCAAAAGAGATTGAAGCCTCTTGACATTTATTTTTCTCAAATTTTTTACGAGAAAGGAAAAATTTTGATCACTCCCGATCAAATCAGTAACTATCTTTTACGCTATCTTCAGCCTACTACGCTGGTGCTCGAAACCAAACCCGACTCTATTGTTGTGGAATACGAAAAGCTTAGTCAGAAGTTGTTGCCTGTAGAATGCAAAATCAAATATTCTTTGGCACAACAATACATGATAGTCGATAAAATTCTTCTTCAACCAAGCAAAATAACCGTTTTTGGGACTGCGCAGCAGATCAACAGCTTGAAAACGTTAAAAACAGAGCCTCTTCTTCTTTCAAATCTCAATGATACTGTAAATACAATTTGTCGACTTCAACCCATTCATGGGGTTCGTTTTACAACGGAAGCCATTCAGGTTTTTATCCCGATAGAAAAGTTTACCGAAAAAAAAGTCCGTTTGCCTATCCAAGTATTGAATGTACCAAATTATATAACAATACGTACTTTCCCTACTCAAGTGGAAGCTACTTTTAATATCGCCTTAAGCAGGTTCAGTTCCTTTGATCCTGCCCAAATTCAATTGGCTGTAGATTATCATCAAATTAAAGAGTCAGCTTCCGACAAATTACAGGTTTTTGTCATTGATCATCCATCCTATGTCCAAAATATTCGACTTTCTCCTCAGCAAGTAGAGTTTTTGGTTGAAAAATTTTAATAATTTTTTATTTTCATGTTTTCATCATCGTAAATTTACTTTTCAAAACCACTTAAATCGAAATTTATGATTCAACGCATTCAAACTTTATATTTGTTTTTGGTGCTAATTCTTTCTTCCGTTACTCTTTTTTCGCCTGTTGCAGTGCTCTTTAACAAGGAATCTGCCACACTGTACGAAATCAGCTATAAGGGCTTGTGTTTATTGGATGAAAGTTCAAAAGTACCTGTTTCTTCGGTTTGGGCATTAACTGCCATTAGTGCAATAGTTCCGGTAGTAACCCTGATTATCATCTTTCTTTACAACAAACGATTGATTCAAATACGCCTTTCTATTTTCAACATGATCATCATGCTGGGTTATTATGTAATACTGTTTATTTATTTATTTTATGCAGCCAAAACACTTCATGCAGACTGGAGTTTAAAAATTGTTTCGGCATTTCCATTGGTAAACATCATTCTTACCCTGTTGGCCATGAGGGCTATAGCCAAAGATGAAGCTTTAATTAAATCACTTAATAGGCTCAGATAAAATTGTGTAAAGACAGGAAATTGGACACTATTTCACGAAGTGTGTAAATTAAAAAGTTGAGAGCTAAGTTCTATATAGAAGTGTGAATTTAGCAGTATCGGTGGGTTACGAAATGGCGTTGGACATACTCCAAAGCACGCTCCGTTAACCAGCAACATAATTTTAAAAAAGAACATACGAATGAAAAACTTGATTAATTTATTCAAAATTAAACCAAAAAATTATGCAACAGGTTTATCATTCGAATGCCGTAACAAATGTTCACATTAGAAAGTAAATTAAAGAAAGTTATTTTACAAATTTTCAATTAGGTCTAATTTTTCATACTTCCTCTGCCACCATCAGTAAGCGGGAAAAAGTCATATTAAGTATGATCTTCTTTTCATCGCAACACGGATTTTAAATTTTGGTTTTCAGTCAAATATCCATAATTTTAAATTTATTCATTCATGTACTTAGATAAATTTTTAACTCCACTTGATTTTTTCTGAAACCCACATGTATTGCTCACACAAACACGAATAAATATAATATTCAGACATGTGGGTTCCATCAGACCTTTAAAAAATAAATTATATTCTGATGAAATTCGTTTAACCAAAAAGTTGCGTTTCTGATTTGATTCAGCAATCACACAAAATGTAATGTTAATATTCTTTGATGTATATTAATTTATATTAATCTATATACAACAATGTATTTTAATGTTTCATTTTTGTATCTTTACTTGTTTAAAGTAACAAAAGTAGTAATAAATCAATTTTTTTGCTATAAAGTAAGTTACTTTTATTTGTTTTCAAAATATTTTTATTATGGAAAATATTAATGCTTTTCGCGAAGTAACCCCTTTATCGAGCGAAGATTGCTTTTTCATAATCGACCGAATAAAGTCTAAAATGACATATCCGGTGCATTATCATCCTGAATATGAGTTAAATTTTATAGAAAATGGCAAAGGGATAATACGCATAGTAGGCGATTCGCTGGAGGAGATTGACGATTTGGAACTTTGCCTGATTGGTAACGAACAACTGGAGCATGGCTGGGTGGAACCGAAGAATCGAGAACCTGAGTTGATGCATGAAATTACAATACAGTTTCATCCCGATTTGTTTTTAGAAAGTTTGCTTAATAAATTACAGTTTCAAAGCATAGCTGTGCTGCTTGAAAATGCAAAAAAAGGAGTGGTGTTTTCGAGAGAGGCCATTTACAGTATTAAAAACCGACTTAAACTTTTATCGGAGCACGAATCTAATTTTGAAGCAGTTATTGAGCTTTTTTCAATACTTAATTTACTTTCTCATGACAATAATTACCGTATTCTTTGCAATTCATCTTTTGTCAAGAACGATGATGTTTCAGAGAGTCGCAGAGTTCAGAAGGCCATCAATTACATTAAAATGCATTATACAGAAAAATTAAGTTTGAACGATGTAGCCAATCAGGTAAATATGACAACTACATCGTTTAGTAGGTTTATGAAATCGCGCACCGGTAAAAATTTTATTGAATACCTGAATGATTTGCGACTCGGATCAGCAGCCCGAAGTTTAGTAAATACAAATAAAACAATATCTGAGATTTGTTACGAGTGCGGCTACAACAACCTTTCGAACTTTAACCGATTATTTAAACAACGAAAAGGGTACACCCCAAAAGAGTTCAGAGAAAAATACAAGAAAATGCGAAAACTGATTTAACCATGCCGTGTTTATTAAAATAAAAACACCTGACGAGATTTTTTAAACCTTTCAGGTGTTTTTTCTTTTGTATCGTAATGAGTCTCGAAATATTTAATACAGTTAGAAAACTATCAGTTATGAATAAAACTCTAAGAATAGATTATATAGTTTACAAAAAATAAATAATAAAACATTTGAGATTATTTGTATAATAACTAATTTTGCCAATAAATATTGATTTGAGATAAATTGAGTTGTGCAGCAGAGAAAACAAATTGTGGTTTACAGATTTTCCAACCAAAAGATTAACAATCTTTTGTAATCAAATGCAAACATTTTTCTTCTATACATCATTTGGTCTGTTTCTTTATTGATAATTTTAGAAAATACTTTTAAATACTTAATTTTTTCTGAAACCCATATATATTACATACATAACACGAATGAATATAATATTCAGACATGTGGGTTCCATCAGAGCATTAAAAATAAATTATATTCTGATGCAACTATTAAACCTTAACAACCTAACAAATTTCAGTTAAATAACCATAGTAGAAATGAAAACTTTTATCAGGGTACAAGATTTGGGAAATTTACAGGAAGCTCTACAAGAAGCTTTTGAAGTGAAGAAGAACCGTTTCGGGTACCAGCATCTGGGTAAAAACAAAACTTTGTTGATGGTTTTTTTTAATTCGAGTTTGAGAACGCGTCTGAGCACCCAAAAAGCAGGAATGAATCTGGGAATGAACACCATAGTGCTGGATATAAATCAGGGAGCTTGGAAACTTGAAACCGAACGTGGCGTGGTGATGGATGGTGATAAAACCGAGCATATTCTGGAAGCAATTCCGGTGATGGGCAATTATTGCGACTTAATTGGCGTTCGTTCTTTTGCGCAGTTTGAAAATAAAGCGTACGATTATCAGGAAACCATTCTTCAGCAGTTTATTCAATATTCTGGAAGACCTGTGTTCAGCATGGAAAGTGCAACGGTACATCCATTGCAGGCTTTTGCCGATCTCATTACCATTGAGGAATATCGCAAAAAACCGCATCCCAAAGTGGTCATGTCGTGGGCACCCCATCCCAAAGCTCTGCCTCAGGCTGTACCCAATTCTTTTGCCGATTTTATGAACGAAGCCGATGTGGAATTTGTTATTACTCATCCCAAAGGTTATGAACTCGCTCCCGAATTTGTGCGAAATGCACGTATAGAATACGATCAGATGAAAGCTTTCGAAGGAGCAGATTTTGTTTATGCTAAAAATTGGGCTGCCTATCAAGATCCGAACTACGGAAAAATTATCTGCACTGACAGAAGCTGGACCGTCAGCAGCCGACAAATGGCCGTTACCAACAATGCTTATTTTATGCATTGTCTGCCTGTGCGTCGGAATATGATCGTAACCGATGAGGTGATCGAAAGTCCACAGTCGTTGGTTATTCCCGAAGCTGCCAACCGCGAAATATCGGCAGAAGTCGTTATCAAACGAATGCTTGAAAGTTTATAGAATTTTATTGCTTTAATTATCAATTATTTAAATTAATTTTGTTGCCCGTGTGGGTTTAAAACTATGGATGTAGAACAAGTTATTGCAAGTATCAGGAATATTCCCGATTTCCCTAAAAAAGGAGTTCTTTTTAAAGATATTACTACGGCCATGAAGGATGCCGAAGTATTAAGATTTATTTCCGATGAGCTATACGAGTATTACAAGGACAAGGGGATAACGAAAGTTGTTGGTTTGGAAAGCCGGGGATTCATGCTTGGAAGCATTTTGGCGTATAAACTTCATGCCGGATTTGTACTGATTCGTAAAGCAGGGAAGTTGCCGGCCGCTACTTATAGAGTGGATTACGAACTCGAATATGGAGTCGATTCGCTCGAAATTCACAAAGACGCCATCGAAAAGGACGATGTTGTCCTCCTTCACGACGATTTGCTCGCCACCGGTGGAAGTGCGAATGCTGCGCTGACGTTGCTCGACAATTTCAAACCAAAGGCTATTTATGTGAGCTTTCTCATCGAACTGAAAGATTTGAAGGGAAGAGATCGCCTCAAAGGTGTGCAGGATGTGCATTCTCTCATTCAGTTTTGATTTTTTTAATAAAAAGATATAGGTTTTTTCGACATAATATCGAAGTAATTGCTCCATAATCTCGAATTAGAAATGAATAGCGATAAATCGCCCAACATAGATATGTTTCAGAAAAAGGAAAAACTTACCATCATCAAGGTAGGCGGAAAAATTGTGGAAGAATCCGATAGTTTAATTTCCCTGTTGAACGACTTTTCAAAAATTGATGGTTACAAAGTACTGGTACATGGTGGAGGGCGATCGGCAACTGCTCTGGCTACTCGTTTGGGACTGGAAACCAAAATGATTGAGGGAAGGCGGGTTACGGATGCGGAAATGTTGAAGGTGGTTACCATGATATATGCCGGATGGGTCAACAAGCAAATTGTGGCAGGTCTGCAGGCTTTGGGATTGAATGCTTTGGGTCTTACCGGTGCCGATTTGAATTACATGCGTTCCGAAAAAAGGTCGCCCTATCCTATAGATTATGGATTTGTTGGCGATGTGAAGGAAGTAAATGTGAGCCTTTTAACCGATTTGATCAGGAAAGAAGTGGTGCCGGTGTTGGCTCCGCTCACACACGATAAATGCGGTAATTTGTTGAATACCAATGCCGATACGATTGCTGCCGAAGCTGCAAAAGCTTTTTCTTCTTTTTTTGAAGTTACACTTATTTATTGTTTCGAGAAAAAAGGCGTTTTAATGAATGAAAAAGACGAAGATAGTGTAATTTCTTCTTTAACACCGGAGCTTTACGAAAAATTCGTGTCTCAAAAAGTCATTCAGGGAGGAATGATTCCCAAAATGGAAAATTCTTTCAATGCTTTGAAGTCCGGAGTTTCAAAGGTGATTATTACACGAGCCGACGCTATCCTCACGCATTCGGGAACAACGATAACTTTATAAAAACTTTAAATTTTCTTGTTGAGGAATTGATTTTTTTATTTCTCATCATATTACAACGAAAATGACAGCAGAACTTGCAAATGAAGCTATTCAACTTTTGCGGCAAATGATAGCAATTCCTTCTTTCAGCAAGGAAGAAAAAGAGATAGCCGATTTTCTGGAACAATATCTGACAGAACGGGGATATGTCGTTTTCCGACATTTAAACAACATTTGGTTGCAAAGTCCGGGTTTTGATGTTTCTCGGCCGACTATCCTGCTCAATTCCCACTTGGATACCGTAAAACCCGGAAGCAGTTGGATTCGCAATCCCTTTGAAGCTTCTCTGAAAAATGGAAAATTGTTTGGATTGGGAAGTAATGATGCCGGTGCCAGTTTGGTAAGTTTGCTGCAAGTTTTTTTCTATCTGACGCAGCGACCTCAACCCTATAATTTGATTTTTGCTGCAACAGCCGAAGAAGAAATTTCGGGGAAAAACGGCATTGAAATCATGTTGCAGGAATTTCCAAAGGTTGATTTTGCTATTGTTGGCGAACCTACAGGAATGAATATGGCTGTTGCCGAAAGAGGATTAATGGTGATAGACGCAACGGTAACGGGAAAATCGGGTCATGCGGCGCGTGAAGAAGGTGAAAATGCTATTTACAAGGCGTTGGATGCAATCAATTGGTTTAAAAATTATCGTTTTGCTAAAGTTTCTCCGCTTCTTGGACCGGTGAAGATGACGGTAACCCAGATAAATGGTGGCATTCAACACAATATGATTCCCGATAAGTGTACGTTTGTAGTAGATGTGAGAAGCAACGAACTTTATTCCAATGAAGAAATTCTGGAAATTATCCATGAAAATGTCGATTGCCGTATTGAACCTCGTTCTGTTCGACTGTGTTCAACTGCCACTCAGCCGGATCATCCCATTATTAAGAGAGCGCAGCAAATGAACCTTACGTTATACGGTTCTCCAACCCTTTCCGATCAGGCATTAATGCCGTTTCCAAGTGTTAAAATTGGTCCCGGCGATTCCGCTCGTTCTCATACGGCGGATGAGTATGTTCTTGTAGAAGAAATCGAGAAAGGAATTGAGGTTTATATTCAATTGCTGGACGGTTTGCAAATTTGAGAAATTTGCTGAAAAGGTACTTCACAAAGCAACGCTAAACCCGCAAGTTTTGCAAAATGGCTCAGTAATTTTGTGTTGCCGAAAGCCCTGTTTCATTTTTGTAGCTCTTTCGCACATAAGGATGTCGGAAAGTTCTTCCGTAAAAATATTTCCCAGTTTCAGCGATCCGCCTGCATCAAGGCAACAAGGCACAACTTCTCCTCCGGCCAGAATGGCGATGTGATCACGTAAAGCATAACAGGATTTGTTTTCAAAGAGAGGTTCTCCGTTTTCTGTTGGCCATTGAAATTTAGGCGATTGCTGCAGAAAAATATGATTGGCGAGCTTTATGCTGTTTCCTTTTTCAGGCTGTGTTAATTCATCGGGTGAAAGTTGAAATTTTTCGGCGATTTTTTCCTTACACAAGCTGTTGAATTTTCCGCTTACAAGATTATCAATGTTCCACAAACGCAAATTGACATAAGTTTTGGCCGAAATCTCCATTGCGATGTTGAAAATATTTTCGAAAAAGCTTTCCCAATTAGTGGATGGAATGTTTTCTTCGGCATCATGCAGCGAAATGTTCAGTTGACGAATGGAATGGTTCAAAAGTAATTCCTTCTGATTATTGAGTAAAGAGCCGTTTGTGGTGATATTGACATTCATTCCTTCCTGTTCGGCAACATTCAGAATATCTTCAATATGAGGGTGAAGAAAAGGTTCTCCCAACACATGCAGATAAATATAACTGGTAAAAGGTTTGATTTTCCGGACGATTGTGTGAAAATCTTTCACCGGCATAAATCTCGGCGGTTGACTTGTAGTAAAACAAAAGCTGCAGTGAAAATTGCAGCTGTTGGTGATTTCAATGTAAATTTTTTTGAACATGGGTTGTTCACTTCATTTGAAATCGATAATGTCATGAATTGACAAAATGCCGACTACAGTTGAGGAAGAGTCATTTTCCATAACTGCCAGATTGGTAATGTTGTTTTCGTCCATAATTTCCAATGCCTCACTAAGCATTTCATTCTGAGCAATTTTCTTAAATCCATGTGTCATAAATTCCTGAGCAGTCAGATTCTTTAAATCGTCGAATCGTTGAATAGCACGTCGAATATCTCCATCGGTAATGATGCCTACGGCCTTTTCGTTGTCATCATATACCATTGTCATTCCCAGTCGTTTGTTGCTGACTTCATAAATTACATCCTTAAAAAGAGTATGGGTATAAACTTTTGGAATATCGTGGTTCATTTGGTCTTTAACCCGTGCTAGCAATTGCCGTCCCAGCGCTCCTCCGGGATGATAAAGAGCATAATTTTCCGCCTTGAAGTTTCTTCTTTCCATCAAGCATATTGTCAACGCATCGCCCATAACCAGCGTTGCGGTAGTAGAAGTTGTGGGTGCCAGTCCCAAAGGACAGGCTTCGCGCTCAATACCGGTATTGATTATCAATGAAGCTTCTCGAGCCAGTGGAGATTTCGGATTCCCGGTCATGGCGATAATGGTGCAGCCGATTTTTTTCAGTGGAGTAATCAGGTTGACAATTTCCGGAGAACTTCCGCTGTTGGAAATCAAAAGAGCAATATCGTTTCTGTCAATCATTCCCAAATCGCCATGCATGGCTTCAGCCGCATTGATGAAAATGGTTTGAGTACCGGTAGAGGCCAGTGAAGAAGCAATTTTATGTCCAATGATACCCGTTTTTCCTATTCCTAAAATTACCAGTTTTCCCTTGCAGTTGTAAATCAACTCTACAGCCCGATTAATTTCAGGTCCAATTTTTTCGGCCAATTTTTGAAGTTCCGATATTTCCTGTTCAAAAATTTCTTTACTCCTTTTTACAAAATCCATGATTTTAATATATCAACAGTAATTTTTTAGAATATATTCCACAAATTCACGCAGACAGCCTTGTCCACCTTTTGCTTTCATTTGAATAATTCCCGGCACGCTTTTTATCAGTTCCATTGCATCGGCAGGACATGCAGCCAAACCAACCGAGCATAGCAATTCGTAACAATTCACATCATCGCCAATATAGGCTGTTTGCTGCAAACTAATGCCTTCTTTTTCGCAAATCTCTAATGCTGCAGCCAATTTTCCTCCGTTTTTTCTGCCCTTGTACAGGTAATCGAGCTGAAGTTTGTTGTATCGCATTTCTGCAATTTTGTTGTCTTCGGAAGTAACAATCCCAACTTTTATTCCTTTCGACTGTAAAATTTTTAAACCCATGCCGTCACGTACATGAAATTTTTTTGATTGGTCTCCGAATTCGGAATAATACAAGCCTCCATCTGTCATTACTCCATCTATATCGGAAAGCAACAACTTGATTTTTTGTTTTTCTTTCTGAGGCAACTGTACTTTTTCAACTGGTTGATTCACCATTTCTTTTTCGGAAAGGTTTTTCGTAACATTGTCAATTAAAATGGCTTGCTGTAAGATGTTACGAACATCGGAAAGATAAAGTTGATTCGGGCCATCGGAAATAGCATAATCGGGTTGAGGGTGAACTTCGGCAAAAACTGCATCCACGCCGACAGCCAGTGCTGCCCGCATCAAATAAGGAACCATTTCTCTGTTTCCTCCTGTTGAATTTCCCTGCCCTCCGGGCTTTTGCACGGAATGGGTGGCGTCGAAAACTATAGGGAAACCATATTTTCGCATTTCTACCAATCCGGTCATATCCACCACCAAATTATTGTATCCAAAGGAAGAACCGCGCTCACAAAGCAGAATTTTGTCGTTTCCTGCTTCCAACATTTTATCCACCACATTTTTCATGTCCCAGGGGGCCATGAACTGACCTTTTTTTATGTTTACAATTTTTCCGGTTTTGGCGGCAGCTATCAAAAGGTCGGTTTGTCGAGAAAGAAAAGCAGGAATTTGCAGCACGTCCACAACGTCGGCAACAGGTTGGCATTGCCATGTTTCGTGAACATCAGTCAGTACGGGAAGTTGAAATTCATTCTTCACTTTTTGTAAAATTTCAAGTCCGCGCTCCATACCAACGCCACGAGCCGATTTCAATGAAGTCCGATTGGCTTTGTCAAAAGAAGATTTAAAAATCAAATGGATATTCAATTCCCGACAGATTTCTTTCAGCGTTCCGGCCACTTCCATAGTCATGGCTTCCGATTCAATGGCGCAAGGCCCGGCTATGAGCACAAAGCGACCGCCATCGCCTATATCAAACTGATGAAGAACATTTATTTTTTTTGTTTCAATCATGAAACCGTAAGTTTGATTTTTTTAAAAAAAGGAAGATTATTGTTTAAATTGATAAACTTTTATCCAGTCCACTTCCAAAACACCTTTATCGCCCTTTTCCTTTTCGGGAATAAATGAATTGAGTGCCAGATACAACTCTTCATCCGGTATATTTCTTACCGTTCGGTACACTTCGTAATTGTTAATCATCCAAATCAGTTCCTTTTCTGTCCACACTAAACTGTAAATATAAAATTCGGAAGGATGAATTCCCTTGATTTTGGTTCCATCCATTTCATTTTTTGAAGCATTACCGACATTGATGTATTTTCCGTCGAAATGAAAGATATTGATGTGTGGCAACATTTCATCACCACCCAGCCAGAAAGCATGATGTATCTTCCCGCTGCAACGAAGTTTTGCCCTGAACATTCCGTATTTTTGGCGGAAAGAGTCGGACGTCTGAATAACATCGGAAGTGTAATCGAATTCCTTCATTATAAATCCTTTCTGAATATCCCAAGCGCGAGCAGTAACTTTTTCTTCTTTGGTGAAAATTTTTAAACGCCCATCAGAAACTATTACATTTTTACCTGAATTGTTGGCTTGCTTTTCGTTGGCAAAAGAGTGATCGCCGATAAGCTGAGGGCTTTTATAATGAAAACCATACTTCCACCGAGAACTGTCAAGCGTATTCCAATCGAAATTTTCTTCAAATGTCAGTTCCAGTGAACGAAATATTCCGAATCTTTCGGGATTTTCGTTTTCGTAATAAATAATATCCGGATTTTTTTGGAGTTGGTGATGACGACGCTGAAGGGCATATTCTTTTGTGGTGTGCCATCTGTCGGGGTTGGCCCAAAAATCGTTCGATTTTTTGAATTCGGGTGAATTTACTTTTTCTTTCAGCTCTTCGTATTCTTTTACCACGAAAGAGTCATGATAACGAACAAAATTTTTGTATTCCTTAGAATGTTCAAACTGTTTGAATTTTTTTAATTCTTCCGAAGCTTTTACTTTGTTTCGGTTGCCCAAATCGAGATAATCAGGAGTTTCCTTGAATTTCAAAAAATCGTTTAATTCTTTCGATTCCAGTGTTTTGAAGTATTGCTGCAGTGAATGCGAATTTTGAAGTTTTTTGTATTCTGAACTCAGTCGATATTCTTCCGTATCCTTGTACTTCCTGTTTTTCAGAATTTTTTTGTTTTCCTGAAATTTTGGAGAACTAATGACTTTGGATAATTGCTGGTATTCTGCAAGTTCTGCCGATCTTGCTATTTCGTTGTAACGTTGCAACGATTGAATACGCTCGTTTTCACTTTTTTCAAATTTACCGGTAGGAGTGATTTTCCTAAAAAACTTATTCCCAAATAGAGCCATATTTTTTTTGTATTTCAGTAGTTTCTTATTGAAAGTGATTGGAGAAATCCCTTGCATTGATTGATGTTATCAACAAAAACAGGTCGATAATTTTCCATCTCAGGCAAAAATTGTTCGATTTTCATTCTGTTTATTTGCCTGATAAAATCATCAAAGAAATGTTGTTCATTTACTACCACTATCGGTTTATGATGTTCTCCAACCACACCGGAAGCAATTACATCCATCATTTCGTCGAAAGTTCCATAACTTCCCGGTAGAGCAACGAAAACATCAGCCAATTGTTTCATTTTGTTTTTTCTCTCGCTTAAGTCTTCTACAACGATGAGTTCTGTGGGTAATGTACTCTGGCGATGCATTCTGATAATAGGCTGAGCGATGACGCCAATAATTTTTCCTTTTTTTTCGGTAGCTCCCAAAGCTATGTCATCCATTGTTCCTCCTGTGGAACCTCCATATACAAGAGTAAACCCGCTTTCGGCAATAAATTGGCCCAGCAGAAAAGCAGCTTGTTTGTAAACAGGTTGAACTTGATTACTGGAAGAACAAAATACGGCAACGTTCATTTAATTTCTTTTTTCAAGCGCTCACAGCTTGTTTATATAAATTTTTCCTTCCACTTTTAAGTGTTTTAAAGTGGAAGGAAATTTTTGAAAAGCATCTTATGCGTCAATGTTGGCGTAAGTGGCATTTTGTTCGATAAACTGGCGTCGCGGCAACACGTCGTCTCCCATAAGCATCGAAAAAACATGATCGGCGGAAGCGGCATTTTCGATGGTTACCTGCCGAAGTGTACGTTTTTCAGGATTCATGGTTGTTTCCCAAAGTTGCGTTTCGTTCATTTCACCCAAACCTTTGTAACGCTGAACATGTATGGAACCTTCCTGACCATTTCCGTATTTTTCTATAAAAGCCTGACGTTGCTGTTCTGTCCAGCAATACTCTTCTATTTTTCCTTTTTTGCAAAGGTAGAGAGGAGGTGTAGCGATATATAGATAACCTTGTTCGATCAGTTCTTTCATATGTCGGAAGAAAAAGGTCATAATCAACGTGGCAATATGGCTCCCATCCACATCAGCATCGGTCATGATTATGATTTTATGATATCGAAGTTTGCTGATGTTCAAAGCCTTGCTGTCTTCTTCTGTTCCTATAGTAACGCCCAAAGCAGTATATATATTGCGTATTTCTTCACTTTCCAGCACTTTGTGTTGCATGGCTTTTTCCACATTCAAAATTTTTCCCCTCAGCGGCAAAATAGCTTGGAATTGACGGCTACGTCCCTGTTTTGCTGTTCCGCCGGCCGAATCTCCTTCGACAAGGAACAATTCACATTTGGCAGGATCTCTTTCTACACAGTCGGCAAGTTTTCCGGGTAGTCCTCCACCGGAAAGGGGCGATTTGCGCTGAACCATTTCGCGTGCTTTACGAGCTGCATTTCGAGCTGTGGCAGCGAGAATCACTTTTTCAACAATCATTCGGGCTGCTTTTGGATTTTCTTCGAGATAGGCACTCAAAGCTTCTCCGACAGCCATATCCACTGCTCCCATTACTTCGTTGTTGCCAAGTTTGGTTTTTGTTTGTCCTTCAAACTGAGGTTCTGCAACTTTTATCGAAATGACAGCCGTCAGTCCTTCACGAAAGTCATCGCCACTGATTTCAATTTTAACCTTATCGAGCATTTTGCTTTCTTCGGCATATTTTTTCAGCGTTCTGGTCAGTCCTCTTCGGAAACCGGCCAAATGCGTTCCTCCCTCAATGGTGTTGATGTTGTTCACATAAGAGTGAATGTTTTCATTGTAGGAAGTATTGTAAGTCATGGCGATTTCTACTGGAATGCCATTTTTTTCATTTCTGATGTGAATAATGTCATCAATCAGTTTTTCACGAGCTTCGTCTATGTACCTGACAAACTCCTTGAGTCCTTCTTTGGAATAGAAAACTTCTTTCCTGAAACTTCCATCTTCTTCCACTGTTCTCTCATCTACAAGTGTCAATCGAATACCGGCATTCAAGAAAGCCAATTCGCGAAGGCGGTCGGCGATGATGTCGTATTTGTAAACGACTTCCGTGAAAATCGTATCATCAGGGATGAAAGTAGTGCGTGTGCCTGTTGTAGAAGTAGTTCCAATTTCTCTTACAGGGAATTTGGGAATACCGCGTTCATATTCCTGTTCGTAAATTTTACCGTTTCTGGCAACTTCCACGCGCATAAACGACGAAAGCGCATTTACACAAGACACTCCCACCCCATGCAAACCTCCTGAAACTTTGTAACTTCCCTTGTCAAATTTTCCTCCGGCGTGAAGCACCGTCATTACAACTTCCAATGCCGATTTTCCTTCTTTTTCGTGAAAATCGACCGGAATACCGCGTCCGTTATCAGTTACAGTAATGGAATTATCCGGATGGATGGTAACTTGAATATCATCACAATGTCCTGCCATCGCTTCGTCGATAGAATTATCTACCACTTCATAAACCAAATGATGTAATCCTTTGATGCCTATGTCCCCAATATACATGGCAGGACGTTTGCGTACAGCTTCGAGTCCTTCGAGGACTTGAATACTGCTGGCATCATATTCGGCAATAGCATTTAACTTTTCTTCTGTAATCATTTCTATATAGTTAATTTTATTTTTTTCTCTATTAATAAGCCATTTTTCAACCGAAAAAAGTGTTTTGAAAAAACATACAAATTTAATAAAAATATTTGAGATAACCTCGTTTTTTGAGCGAAATATACAACATCTCATCACTATTTCAGAATTTTAAAATCCCGATTTAATAAAGTTTTTTGAACATTTTAACGACATGCTTTTTGTGCTCGATTATTGAATAAATTTATCACGAAAAATGGAATGCTTGTTGTCGACAGCAGTCAATATTTTTGTCCATGTTTCTCAAAAAAAGGCTAACTTTGCAGTCGATTTTTAATTAAAAAAAGACATGGAGATAGAACTCAATCAACTTTGCCTTTCGGTATGTGAAATTGCCCGATCGGCGGGAAAGATGATCGCCGACGAACGGAAAAGATTTGATGACAGCAAAGTGGAATACAAAGGTTTACATGATTTGGTGAGCTATGTTGACAAAAATTCGGAAAAGCTGATTGTCAGCCAACTTGAAAAACTTTTGCCTGAAGCCGGTTTTTTAGCGGAAGAAGGTACAACATCGAAAGAAGGAGAGCGTTACAACTGGATTATTGATCCGTTGGATGGTACGACCAATTTTGTTCAGGGTGTTCCTGTTTTTGCCGTAAGCATTGGCTTGCATGAAGCCAATGAAATGGTTCTTGGGGTGGTTTACGAAATAGGAAGAGATGAATGTTTTTATGCTTGGAAAGGAGGTGGAGCTTTTCTCAACGGTAGAGCCATCCATGTTTCTGAACGCGATAATATTCAGGATGCATTGCTCGCTACCGGTTTCCCTTATTCGGAGTTCAGCCGGCTAAACGAATATATGGAATTTCTAAAGTGGGCCGTAACAAATTCACGTGGGGTTCGCCGGCTCGGTTCGGCTGCCACTGATTTGGCTTATGTAGCTTGCGGCCGATTCGAAGCTTTTTGGGAATACAATCTTAAGGCTTGGGATGTAGCTGCTGGTTCAATTATTGTGAAGGAAGCAGGCGGAACAGTTACCGATTTTTCAGGAAAAAACAATTTTTTGTTTGGGAAGGAGATGGTAGCTACCAATCAAAAACTGAAACAGCTTTTTCTTGACAAGCTGAAAGAAATGATGTTTTAAATGCACTGCTAAACTTTTAGTTTGGTTATAGCAATAAAGGAATCTGTAAAAAACTCTTATTATGATTATCAATGAACGCAATACACGTCGCGAACGCTTAATGCAAGCGGCCAATGCCATGATGACAGCTGCCCGTACGGCTCCCAAAGGTAAAGGATACGATATAATCGAAATAGCGATCATTACTGATGAAACTATTGTGGAATTGTCAAATGCCATGTTCGAGTACAGTCAACAATCCGGATTGAAATTTATTACGCGCGATGCCGAAAATATTCTGAAATCGGAAGTAATTTTATTAATTGGCACCCGACAACAAAATCAGAATTTGAATTGTGGTTACTGTGGGTTCGATACATGTGCCGAAAAGAATAGTCAACCTGACATTCCCTGTGCTTTGAACACGGTAGATGTAGGTATTGCTATTGGCTCGGCTTGTGCTGTAGCTGCTGACCTGAAAGTGGATACACGTGTTATGTTTTCCGTTGGAAGAGTGGCGAAAGAAATAGGTTTGTTGCCCGGATGCAGTTCCATTTTCGGAATTCCGCTCAGTTGTTCGTCCAAAAATCCATTTTTCGATCGTGTTTCCAAAACACCGGCTCCTAAATAATTTTCTAAAATAATGACTCAGTCCAAAGAGAAACTCTGGACGGCAAGTTTTATCAGCATTTGTGTTGCCAACTTTATGCTGTTTTTTGCATTTTACCTCTTGCTGCCCATACTTCCACTTTATTTGATAGAAAATTTCCAAGCCAGCAAATCGCTTGTTGGCATTATCTTGTCCAGTTATACGATAGCAGCTTTGCTGATTCGACCTATGGCCGGTTTTTTGCTGGATATGTTTCAACGGCGCCCCATTTATCTGTTGGCTTATTTTCTTTTTTCGCTCTGTTTTATAGGTTATCCGCTGGCCAATTTTTTGAATTTCTTTTTGTCCCTGCGTATTGTTCACGGATTGTGCTTCGGTATGGTATCCACAGCAAGTAATAGCTTTGTTATTGATATTATGCCTTCTTCGAGGAGAGGAGAAGGATTGGGTTATTTTGGCATTGCCAACAATTTGGCCATGTCTATTGGGCCAATGATTAGCTTGTTTTTACACGATTATTCTTCTTATCAAATGATTTTCTTTACATCCATTGCCAGCTCATTGATAGGCTTTGTTGTTGTTTTAACCGTAAAAGCCAAGAAAACCACAATTCCTACTATAAAAAAATACAAGGAAGCGATTGTGTTGGACCGTTTCTTCCTCATTAAGGGAACTCATGCCGGCATCTGTCTGACATTAATGGGAATTCCTTATGGCATGTTGACCACTTTTATAGCCATTTACGGGAAAGAAATCGGTATGTATTCGGGCATGGGCATCTTTTTTACTTTGATGGCCATTGGACTGATTTTTTCGAGATTTTTTGCCGGCAGGATGGTGGATAGAGGTCATTTATTGAAAGTTATTACCGTTGGAACAATTGTTTGTACGGTTTCCATTTTTGTTTTGCCTGCATTGAAAGATTTGTTTCTTCTTCAGCAAAATTTTTCCATGATTTTGTTTTATGTGGTGGCCGTTTTTCTCGGTTTGGGTTATGGAATGCTATTTCCCGCTTACAATACTTTGTTTGTCAACTTGGCGCCTCACAATCGCCGGGCAACGGCAAGTTCCACATTCCTGACTACTTGGGACGTAGGAATAGGACTGGGTTTGATTATTGGAGGAAAACTTGGCGATACGCATGGCGGACTTTCGCTTTCGTTTTTAACTGGGGGATTGATTGCTTTTTCATCGCTGGTCTATTTTATAAAAATTACAGCCCCTCATTATAAGAAAAATACCATCATTACATGATGGATTTAAATTCCTGTTTTTTTATTATTCGCATATTCAAGGAATATAATGAAAGGCAATTCCCAATCAAAACTTACTCCTCAAGCGGCTGCTTAAAATAAAAAAGAAAGTATTTTTTGGAATACCTTCTTTCTTTTTAAAATAAATTTTATTTAATTATAAATTTGTTTTTCAACACATTATAAAATTTTTTCTATATATTTTTCTATTTTTTCCGGAGTTACGGTAGGTGCAAATCTTTTTACTGGATTGCCGTTTTTGTCGATGACAAATTTTGTGAAGTTCCATTTAATTTTACTTCCAAACAATCCACCTTTCAATTGCGATTTGAGATATTTAAAAATTGGGTGGGCGTTTTTTCCATTTACATCTACTTTTTCAAACATCGGGAAGGTTACGCCATAATTTACAACGCAAAATTCACTGATTTCGCTTGATGAACCCGGGTCCTGATGCGCAAACTGATTGCATGGAAAGCCCAAAATAACCAATCCTTTATCCTTGTATTTTTCATACATTTTTTCAAGCCCCTCAAATTGAGGTGTCAATCCACATTTACTTGCAGTGTTAACTACCAACACGGTTTTTCCTTTAAATTGCTGCATGGAAATATTCTCACCGTTGATTTTTTTTGCTTCGAAATCGTAAAAATTCATATTGTTTTTTTAGTTGATAAAATCTTTATTTGTATTGATAACAAAGTTGTTGCTTTTTTGTTTGCAAATCATTGTTGTCCGGTAAACATTTATAAAAATTAGTGAAAATCAATATAGAAAATGTCTTACTATAATATCGCCCCTAATGGGGCTTAGATTTTGTGGGTTGAATTTTTCTACCATAATTTCGCTGCAATGCAGCTTTCTCTTAAGTCCCATCGGGACGATATTATGGTAGTCAATAAGTTACAAATATCATTAGAGCTCCGTAGGAGCGACACTATTTGCTCCTTTATTTTTATCGGACAACATTATTTGTAAATAATAAAAATAAAAATGAAACCCACATGTATTAGATACACAAACACGAATGAATATAATATGTCAAACATGTGGGTTCCATCAGACCTTATTATATTCTGATGAAATAAATAATTTTGATATAGAAATCCATCACGTACTTTTTTGGTTTGATGCATGTAAAATATATGATGCTACGGAAGGTAAATTGAAAAGTTAAATGGTGATTGCATGTACGACGGAGAGAAACGTCAAATATGTAAAGCAATCTGAGATGATTTGTATAATGCTTCTGGAAGTCGAATTGGCAAATCAAGTGGTTTTTCGAGAAAACAAAGAAGAGTTTATCAAATAAAATTGTGCGACAGCACAGGACAACAAGTGATTAGTGCTTGTATAATCGATCTATTTGTGGACTAATGGTACTTTTTAGCTGGAAAAATGTAATTTTGCAGACTCAAAGTTCTGGAAAAAGATGAAAAAAATACTCTATTTACTCTTACTGACTTTTATTTGTGCCTCATGCAACGATATGAAGGACAAGCCCGAACCTCGAAATTTTCCTGAAAATACGAATGAAAAGGGGAAAATGTATGTTTTATCCGAAGGATTGTATCATCTGAACAACAGCACCCTTGCCTGCATCGATTTTGATGAAAGAAAAATGGATTTTAATTTTTTTGCAGTTAAAAATGGCAGAGGTCTTGGCGACACTGCAAACGATATGAAAAGGTATGGAGACCGTTTGTGGATAGTGGTTTGTGGCTCTTCTCAAGTGGAAATTGTACATATTTCAACGGGAAAATCGATAAAAAGACTGGCATTAACCAACCAAAATGACGAACCACGTTATCCCCGTGCCATTACTTTCTGGGAGAATAAAGCTTATGTGTGTTCTTTTGATGGTTCAATAACGGAAATCGACACTGCCAGTTTTGTCATGAAAACGAATATTTACTGTGGTCGAAATCCTGATGGAATTGTTGCAGTAAACGGGAAACTATACGTATCCAATTCCGGCGGTCTCGATTTTCCAAATTACGACAGCACTGTTTCGGTAATTGATTTGGCGATATATCGTGAAATAAAAAGAATAAAAGTAGGTCAGAACCCATATAAACTTCAATCGGACAGCGAAGGAGACGTTTACGTGGTTTCTCGAGGAAATAACGGAACAATCCCGGCCGTATGGCAACGCATCGACAGCAAAACGGATGAGCTACTTCAGACTTTCGAGGACTTGCCTGTGGGGAATTTTGTAATCCAGAACGATACAGCTTATATGTACAATTTCGACTTTATAACCAACAACTTCTGGTTTAAGAGTTTCGACTGCAAAACCGAACGCATCATTAACGAACGGCTTATTACAGATGAAACTGAAATTGAACGTCCTTATTCCATATCTGTTCATCCTTCAAATGGGAATATTTATATTTGCGATGCAAAGAACTATACTAAGAATGGTACTTTATTTTGCTTCGACAAAAACGGGAGATTAAGATACAAAATCCCGCAAATTGGGTTGAATCCGAATAACCTGATAATTGTTGAGTAATGCTCAAAAAATGTATTTTTTCATTTCTCGCCGAATAAACAATTTGCCTTGTTCTCCGATATTTTCTGAGACATAAATAAAAAAGGAGTTATTCTATTTTTAACTCAATTTCTTCTTCAACTTTATCTTCTTCAATGACCAGATTTTCGATAATAAAATTTTGGCGTTCGCTGGTATTTTTTCCCATATAAAATTCGAGCAATTCTGAAACGGCATCTTCTCTGCGTAACGAAACCTGCTCTAAGCGGATGTCCTTGCCTATAAAATTTTTAAATTCGTCGGGCGAAATTTCACCCAAGCCTTTAAAGCGCGTAATTTCGGCAGTGGCTCCCAATCGTTTAACGGCTGCAATTTTTTCTTCTTCCGAATAACAGTAAATTTTTTCTTTTTTGTTCCGAACCCTGAAAAGCGGTGTTTGTAGAATGTAAACGTGCCCTTTTTTAATCAGTTCGGGGAAAAACTGAAGGAAAAAAGTAATAAGCAGCAAGCGAATATGCATACCATCTACATCGGCATCGGTGGCAACAATGATTTTGTTGTAACGAAGTCCTTCGATGCCGTCTTCTATGTTGAGAGCAGCTTGCAACAGGTTGAATTCCTCGTTTTCGTACACCACTTTTTTGGTTAACCCGAAACAGTTCAGTGGCTTGCCGCGAAGACTGAAAACTGCCTGCGTATTCACATCACGACTTTTTGTAATGGAGCCGCTTGCAGAATCACCTTCGGTAATGAAGATGGACGATTCTTCGGCGCCGGGTTTCGATTCGTTGTAATGAACGCGACAGTCGCGTAATTTTTTGTTGTGCAAACTGACTTTTTTGGAACGTTCACGTGCTAATTTCGTAACGCCGGCTATGGCTTTTCGTTCTTTTTCCGAATCCTGAATTTTTTGGAGCAGTATTTCAGCTGTTTCAAGGTTGCGATGGAGATAATTGTCCAATTCGGTTTTAATGAAATCGGAAATAAATTTATTGACAGATATTCCTCCCGGTGCAATGTCGCGCGAACCGAGTTTGGTTTTGGTTTGAGATTCAAAAACAGGTTCTTCTATGTTGACGGCAATGGCAGCCACTATTCCGTTGCGAATGTCGGTATATTCCATGTTTTTGGAATAAAATTCTTTGATGGTTTTTGCTACCGCTTCGCGAAAAGCACTTTGATGGGTTCCGCCTTGCGTAGTATGTTGTCCGTTAACAAAAGAATAATACTCTTCTCCATATTGGTCGCAATGGGTAAAAGCAACCTCAATATCTTCTCCTTTCAGTTGAATGATAGGGTATAGAGCCGGAACGGTCATGTTTTCGTTCAGTAAATCGGTCAAACCGTTACGGGAAATAATTTTTTTCCCGTTGTAAACAATGGTAAGTCCCGCATTTAGGTAAACGTAATTTCGAAGCATGGTTTCCACCACTTCGTCGCGGTATTCGTATCCGTCGAACATTTCGTGGTCGGGTGTGAAGGTAATCAAAGTTCCGCGTTCGGCATCCGATTCAACGATACCGCTGTCGAAAGTAAGTTTGCCTTTTTCAAATGCGGCTTTTCTGGTTTGTCCTTCTCTGAAGCTTTGCGCAATAAATTTTTCCGAGAGCGCATTTACTGCTTTCGTTCCTACGCCATTTAGTCCAACTGATTTTTTAAAGGCTTTGGAGTCGTATTTTCCGCCAGTGTTCATAATCGAAACCGCTTCTATCATTTTTCCCAACGGAATACCTCGACCGTAATCGCGAACCTGTACCATATCGTTTACGATCTGAACTTCGATTGTTTTTCCCGCTCCCATACGGAATTCATCAATGCAATTGTCCATCACTTCCTTTAGTAGGACGTAAATTCCATCGTCGGGGTGAGAACCGTCTCCGAGTTTTCCTATGTACATACCGGGACGGCGACGGATATGTTCCAGCCCTTCCAGCGTAATGATATTGCTGTCGTTATATTCTGTCAACGTAACTTTTTCAACTATTTCTTCCATATTTCCATAGAATAGATTATAAAAAAAATTCACTTTAAACCAATGTGCAAATTTAATTGATTTTTGGTTTATCGTGCGAGCCATTTTTCCGGATCCAACAAATTTTTATTTTTCCATATTTGAAAATAAAGCTCCGTTTTGTTGTCCTTTTCGCTGTCGGTAAAAATTTTACCTACTGCTTGTTTAGTAGAAACCTTATCCCCTATTTTGACATAAATGTCGGTCAAGTTTGCATAAACGGTACGATATTCACCATGTTGTATAATGACGGCATTGTTGCTTCCAGGTACGGAGAAAAGTTGAGTAACTACGCCATCGAAAACAGCTCTTGCCGTGCTATTGGCGGGTGTTTGAATGTAAATACCTTTGTTGTTGGTTGTAACATGTTTCAATACGGGGTGAGGCTGAATGCCATAATGTCCGCTGATAAAACCGTTGCTGACAGGCCAGGGAAGCCGTCCCGCATTTTTCTCGAAATTGCCCGACAATAAAACTTCTTCCTTTGTTAGTGTAGAAACTTTGCTTGTTGTCGATTTTCCTTTACTTTTATTAAGATTTTCGGCTTTTCGAATTTCTTCGGCTATCAGGGATTCTATTCGTTTGTTTAAATCGTTGGCTTTTTTTTGCTGTGCATCCAATTCCTTACGTAAATTTTTCTCTTTTTTCTGAAGATCTGTCAACAGTTTTTTTTCTTTTTTTTGTTCCTGCGACAGCTTTGTTGCTTCTACTTCTTTTTCTTTCACCACTACCACCAGTGTGCTTTTGTGTTTGGATATACTGTCTTTTTTTTGTTCAATCTGTGCTTTAACCTTTTCTATTTCGCTAACTTGATGCTTCCGATAGTCGCTGTATTCCTTTAAATATCGAATGCGCCGTAGGGATTGATCAAAAGTTTCTGCCGAAAGCACAAACATAATTTTGGAATAAATACTGCGGTTGATATATGCTTCCTGTACCAGCCTTGCATAATCATTTTTTAAATTTTCCAATCGACGTTCCAATTGTTCGATCTCTTGTCCCATTGTTTTTATTTCTACATCAAGCTGCGAAATTTCCTTACTCATTGTTTTAATCAGATGAGTACGTTCGTTGATGTTTTTATTGAGGAGAGAAAGCTTGTTCAATGAACTTTTCTGCCATTTTTTGGTTTCGTCCAGCATTTTGCTGGTCGTTTCCAATTTTTGAAGCGTTTGCTTGCGTTCTTCTTCCAATTGTTTTACGTTCTGGGCTAAGAGTTGCGTCCCTGAACAGGCAAAAGCAATTATCAATAAAAGCTGGATTAGATAAGTACGAAACATCTTGACAAAATAAAAAAAATTATATAAAAAATGAATAGCAAATTATGAGGCTGAATTGTTTATTTTTTGAACAACTGATCAAAACTTCCTTTTTTATAACGACGGGTATCGGTTGGTATAAATTCAACTTGCTGATTAAATTTCACTCTATCAATGGTAATTTTTGCGCTGGATAAATGTTTTTGTCCTTTCAACATATATGTAATTTGTCTTGGAAAAATTATCCCATTTATCAAAGCAAAATTTTCGTATAATGCATTGAAAGATAGGTTATTAATTTTATCGACCAGTAAAATTTCTGTTATATTGAAATCGGGGTTAATGCTCATGGTTTGCATCAGTGTTTCGTTATCGAATCCAAAGCTTATCTTGTGGTTATTTTGTGCAAGAATGCTGCATGCAATATCTTTCTGTCGAGCTAAACAAAAATAGCGATTGGTCAGCAGGGCTTGCAGATGGTAAAAATCAATACCAAGCCCAGTCCGAAGATTCAGATACTGAAAATCTGTTGTATAATAGGTTTGGTTAACTTTGTCGAATATAAAAATATTATTTGGTGTTATTTCCAGTTTGAAAAGCTCCATGCCAAAAAAAGGCTGAATGGAAATATTGATAGCAGAGTCTTTTTTTATTGTCATTGAAGAAGTTACATTAAATTCCCGATCTTTCATTTTCAGGTAAATGTTCATTTTTTTGATTTCTGCAGTTTGTATATTGTCCAATGCATTCAACTGCTCGATAACCTTTTCGGTAGTTAGCTTTTGTGGAAAATAAGAGGGTTGCTGAACCTGCTTTTTTGTTTTGCAGGAACTGAGCAATACCAATATCATCAGGAAAATACTTAAAATTTTTTTCATAAACTTGTAACTTTTGGAAGCAAAAAATTTTTCTGCAAATTTTGTTATTTGTTTTGACGATCGAAACCTTTGTTTTCAATTTTTTGTTTCAATTCCTCCGTTTGATTTCCGAGTTCGTATGATTTTATCCACATTTCCAGTGCTTTTTCGTCATTTCCTCCATACATCCAGAGTATGTCGCCATAATGTTCATAAATTATGCCGTTGTCCTCTCCATCTTTCAAGTTGTCGATAGCCCGTTCGATGTAAAATTTTGCCAGCGAATAATTACCCTGCTGGTACAAAATCCATGCATAAGTATCGAGAAAAGTGGCATTGTTGGGTTCTTTTTCCACTGTTTTGGCACTCATTCTTTCGGCTTTTTTCAAATCTTTCTTTTCCAGCGACAGATAGTACGCATAATTATTCATCACGTAGATATTCTCGGGATTGGCTTTCAGCGATTCTTCGTAAGCAATGAATGCCGAATCTTTTTGACCGATTTTAAAATAAGTATCTCCCAGTTGTGCATATACATCGCTCTTCAGCGCTTTCTGTTGGTCTTTTATATAAAGCAGAGCTTTTTTATTTTTTTGCAGTGAAGCTTGATAATCATTTAATTGATACAAAGCAATTCCTTGATAAAAGTACAATATGGGTTCCTCGGGCAATACTTCGATGGCGCGTTCAGTAGTAACATATATTTTTTCAAAATTTTTGTCGCTCCAATATATTTGAATAAGTTTTAACCATGTTTGCAGGTTTTTAGGGTTGATGTTTAACATGGTTTCAAGCTCAGATATGGCTTCCGGGATACGCTCCTGGTATTCCAGAAACAAAGCGTAGTAGGCATGCACCTGCTCTTCGAGCGGATAACGATCGACCAAGAGTTTGAAAAGTGCTTCCGTTTCGTCGAGTTTTTCTTTGTCTTTTATCAGGTTGTCAATGTACTGCCCCAGAATTTCTATTTTGGTATCCACATCCAACTGTTCGTTTTTTAATGCGCTGACAATAGCCTCCGTAGCTTTTTCGGGCTGATTGATTTTCTTGTAATATTCCGAAAGGGAAATATAGACAAAAGGATTTTGTGGTTCTTCCTTTAATATTTGTTCATAAATAGCAAAAGCCTGTTCGAGATTGTTTAGTTGAAGGTAAATATCGCCTCGCAAAACCTTGTAGCGATTCTCGGTCGGATATTTTTCGATCAACCTGTCGATTTCGGCTATTGCTTTTTTAACTTTGTTTTGTTGCGCATAAAGGCTAAATTTTGCAAAGGAAATGCTTTCATCTATGCCGGTTAGGTTTTCGAGCCGGTTGTAGGCATCAATGGCTTTGTCGATGTCGCCGGAGGCTTTGTACAACTGAGCAAGCGTGGAATAGATTTCCTCTTTTTCAGGATAAATTTTTTGCATCTCATTGGCCAAAGCAATAGCATCTTTCCAATTTTTCTGCTGAGAGTAAATGTTGAGCAGCGTCATGCTGTACCACCAGTTGGTAGGTTGCAATTCAACCGATTTTTTCAATGCTTTCAGGGCAGGGTCAATCAGCCCGATATTGGCATATAGTACACCCAGTTGCGATTGTACTTCTGCATCCAGCGAATCGATTTGTCGGCAAAAGAGAAAAGTTTCCATCGCTTCATCGAGCTGCTGATTATTTTTGAGTCGTAGCGCTTCGTAAAAATAATAGTCGAACTGACTTTGCTGTTCGGGTGTCAGTTTATTTGACCGAAAATTTTTCTCTCGTGTAACCGATTTCCTTGTCGATGAGCAGGAAATTGTGAGAAGACAGAGAAAAATTAATATGGGGAATAAAAAAATTTTTTTGTGCATGAAAAATTGTTTTGCTTGTTATTTTCCGATAATAGTAGATTCGATTCAGAATTTCTACATTTTTTGGAATTTATCGTCCCGTATGTCCAAATCCGCCATTTCCTCGATCGGTATCGTTCAACATTTTTACTTCTTCCCATTCTGCATGTTCATGCGAAGCAATCACCATTTGGCATATTCGTTCGCCATCGTTGATTACAAAATCGTCATTGGAAAGATTGATCAGAATAATACAAATTTCGCCGCGATAGTCGGCATCAATAGTGCCCGGAGAATTGAGCACCGTAACGCCGTGTTTGATGGCCAGTCCGCTTCGCGGGCGTATTTGTGCTTCATATCCTTCCGGCAACTCGATAAAAAGTCCTGTGGGAATCAGTTTCCTTTCCAAAGGTTTTAAAACTACCGGCTCGTCGATATTGGCTCGCAAATCCATTCCGGCAGAAAGTAAAGTGGCGTAGGATGGCAGTGGATGTTTCGAAAGGTTGACAATTTTTATTTTCATCAGAATATAATTTATTTTTTAAAGGTCTGATGGAACCCACATGTCTGACATATTATATTCATTCGTGTTTGTGTAGGCAATACATGTGGATT
>Ga0255345_1000687_pt1 | contig 53471 bp, 52 predicted proteins | sample wastewater_treat_6_FD_192415 | JGI IMG/M metagenome (GOLD analysis project Ga0255345, IMG submission 192415) | Wastewater microbial communities from Lulu Island WWTP, Vancouver, Canada - plant20 | ecosystem: Engineered > WWTP > Wastewater > Unclassified | place: Canada: Vancouver, British...
CTTCTTTCTTCTTCGCTCATTGAGTCTATTTTATCTCTTATTTCGTTGATGTCAATAGTTGATTGGTAAACTTTGTTATTTGAAAAGACATAACTATTCGCATAATGAATTAGCGCAAGACTAAATCCTAATATAAGAACAAATGAAAATATTAAAAATCCTTTTACTATATTATTCATAATTAATCTTCGGTTACAAATACTACAACGCTAGATTTATCGGTATGATAGCGATAATATTTATTATTAACTTCTAAAACAATAATGTATCCCGGTGTTATTACTTGAGCATACATTTCTCCTGGCTTAGATAAACCTAAACTAGTATCTGAAAAATTAACATCATCTAACCTTACAGTTATAATATTATTAATATCAACACTTAATCTTTGAGCTAAATCATTCTTGGCTAAATTAACCAAACTTTTGGCCGCTTCGGGAATTATTATTTCGTTTGTAATTTCTTGTTGTTCTTGTTGTTCTTCTTCTTGTTGTTCTTGTTGTTCTTCTTCTTGTTCTTCAATATATTCATCTTTTAATGGTATTGTGCAAACAATATTATTTATCTTTGATTCTCCATCTTGTTTAATAGTGTAGACATTGATTGGATTTTCTAAATTCTTTAAATATACTTCTACAAAATCATTATTAGTTTCAACTTTTTCTATCGCAATATCGTCAAATGAAGAAGAACATAATACTGCAGAAATATCAGAATTATCTAATTGTACCTTTAAGTCTTCGGTTATTAAATTAGTGTCAACAAATTGATTATTGATATATTGATTATAGAAATCTTCAACTATGTCAACATCACTAAGATCCTTTTCTTTATTTGAAAAGGTTAAAATCAATAAAGCAAGTACGAGTAAAATACCGACTATAAGAATAAACGATTTGAGAGTAAATCCTTTTGTCATTTTGTTATATTTTTAGATCTTTTTTTAAACTCACTTATTATCCTATTCTCGTTCTCTACCTTCCTATTTAGCATAATTGGCAATCCATTGCAAATCAAATCAGATATAACTGATCCTGAAGCAGAATAAGCTAAGTCAGAAACTAAATTATGACCAGGTATTAATGAAATATCTTTCATATTAATTAAAGCGATGTCAGCGTTCTTACCAACACTAATTATTCCTGAATTAAGACCAAAAGCTCGCGCTCCATTAATAGTAGCACAATCAAGTATTTCTTGAGCTGGCAAAGCAGTTGGATTGTTTTGAATATATTTTTGAATTAAGCTTCCTATTTTCATTTCTTCTAGCAGATCTAAATTGTTATTAGATGCTGAGCCATCTGTTCCTAGCGCAACATTAACTTTATATTTTTTTGCTTTATCATAAGGAAATATTTTACCCACTGCCAATTTTAGATTTGATGTTGGATTATATATTAGAGAAGATTTTCTCTTACCAATAATTTCCATTTCTTCGTCATCTATCCAAACACCATGAGCCATAACTGTTCTTTTTGTTAATAGTCCAATACTATCTAGAAAGTTAATAGGCTTTTGTTTATAGTTTTTAATTGAAAAATCTACCTCATCTTTTGTCTCCGACACATGAATATGAATTATTAAATTATTTTTTTTAGCAAATGATACTATCCATTTTAAATTTTCTTTGGAAACCGTATAGATGCTATGAGGACTAATAGATATTTTAGATAGTTCAGTTTCTTTTATTTTTTGATATTTTTTTTCAATTTCTTTAACATCTTTTGGTTTAGGAACATCCATAACAACTAAACCTGTTACCGATCTTATGCCCATTTTTTCACTAGCTTGCATTGAAATTTCAGGAAACATATACATTTCGTTATAAAACAAGATACCATTTTTAATCATTTCAAGACAAGCGAATTTGGTTCCCCAATATATATCATCACTTGAAAGTTTTTCTTCTATTGGCCATATTCTATCTTCTAGCCACTCTTTAAGTGGCATATCATCACCAATACCACGCAAAAGACTCATTGCAGAATGAGTATGACCATTAATTAATCCAGGAATTGCTGATTTCTCACCTTTACAATCAATTACAATGTCAGATTTTTTAGATATTTTTTTATCTATCTTTTGAATAATTCCATTTTGGCAAAAAATATCATTTTTTTTACCATTCAATAGAACGTTTTTGATTAATAGTTTATCTTTTTTTTGCATATTTACAAATGTTTATAAAATCACAATATTGACAGTGCCATCCAGATTTGGCTTTGAAATTATTATTACGAATTTCTTTAACTTGTTTATCTATCTTGTTGACTAACTTATCCTTATCTTTACTTGTTCCTAAAAAAGAAACCTTTTTATTTTCAGATAAATAATGATAGGTTAGCTTGATTGGTGTTAACCCAAATAAATTTTCAGCAACAATTTGATAAATTAATAATTGTTCTTTTTTATCTGCTGTTAATTTATCGCTATAATTGCCAGTTTTATAATCAATTATTTCAACCAAATTATCTTTTTCATCTATTCTATCTATTTTACCATGCAACGGACAATTTTTCAAAATGTTATATTTAAAATCTTGTTCAATCATTTTAATATTAGGCTTCTCTTTGATAAAATCTTTAGTAAATTGTTTAACGATTTTCTTACCTTCTTTATAGTAACTATCTTTTTGTTTTCTGGACTCATACCAATCATCAATCCAATTGTTATTATATAGCACAAGAGCCTCCTTAACTGTAATATTTTTATTGTTTGTTATTTGAGCAATAGTATTGTGTATTGACTTGCCAAAATTAGATGCTGGATTTTCTTCTCTAGGTACACCAACAACATGAGCTAGATAATATTGATATGGACATTTAGAATACGCAGCTAATTGAGTATATGAAAAATAATTTGGAATTTTAAACTGTATTTCTTTTTTATAATCTTTCTTTTTATCTAAATTAGTAATTCCCTTTTCGTATAATTCATCACTAAATCCAATTTCTTTCAAAAATCTTGATATTTTTCTTTTACGAATTCCATTATAACTTTCAGCCGAAGTAAAAAATATTCCATCTTTAGCTCTAGTAATAGCAACATAAAAAAGACGTCTTTCTTCTTCTATATGACTATCCTCATCATCTTTTGATAACTCTATTATGTTTGCTTTTTCATTGCTAGGAAATTTTTGCTCTACCATATTAGCAATAATAACATACCTAAATTCTAACCCCTTTGCAGAATGTACCGTCATTACCTTAATTGAATTATCTTCGTATAATTCATTTTCTATTTCCCCTGAATTACCCGATTCTAATTCTAAATTAAATTCTTCTATAAAACTAGATAAGCGACGGTTTTGATTTTCAAATTTTTTAATTCTGTCGTAAAACTGATTAATATAACCAAAATCCTCTATTTTATTATTTTTTTCAAGATAATTTAAATAACCCGAATCGTTTAAAAAATTAATAAAAATTTCGCTTACATCTTTTTCTAGGGCTTCTTTGGAATGTTTTTCTATCAAGTCAATTATATTTTTATGGCTAGATTCTTTTATTGTTTCAAACAAGGATTTTGATTTTTTCTTTGAGTTGTGTATTATCTTGGATATTTCTATCGGCTTAATATTAAAAAATGGAAAATTTAAAACCCTGTATAGGTCTTTGTCTTGATATTGATTATTAATTACTTGCAGATATGATATTATATCAATTATTACGTCTTTTTGATAAAGACCCCTTAGAGACCAAAACTTTACCGGAAAACCCATTTCATCAAGCGATTTATATATTCTCTGAGCATCGTTATTAGTTCTAGTTAAAACTACAAAATCATTAAATGGTTCTTTAATTTGATGTCCAATTCCAAATAACTCCTCTTCAACCGTTTTGTAGTGTAAGTGTTTTATTATTCCTTGTCCTTTTCTTTGTGATTTTAACTTAATTCCTTTTTTATTAAAATTATGTGCTAAGTCTAGTATATTTTGGTAACTTCGATAACTCTTATTTAATATTATTTTTGTTGCCTTGGGATAATCCTTTTGAAAACTTAAAAAATTATTAGTAGAAGCACCTCTAAAACGATAAATGCTTTGGTTAGGATCCAGGCATATCATAATATTTTTAGACAACATTTTAATCAATCTATATTGTGCCTTGTTGGTATCTTGAAATTCATCAATTAAAAGATACTTGAATTGTTTTTGATATTTTTTAAGTATCTTTGGTCTTGTTTCAAAAAGCTCAATACAATAATTAATCATATCTCCAAAATCCAAATAATTATTATCAATTAATAATTTTTGATATTGAGAATATATCTTTTTAATTTCTTTTTCTTTGTCTTCTTTGGCACGATATTTATTTGGCAATATAATATCATCTTTACATCTTGATATATGAGATATAATGGCACTAATAAATTGATTTGGATTGCCTTTAGGACGATAATAATCTAGATCAAAAGAATCTATATTTTTCTTAAAAAGCATCCAAGCACTAATTTCATTAATTACTTTGAAGTTATTCGGCAATCCAATATCTATTGCATGATTTCTTAGTATTCTCTCACAAAAAGAGTGAAATGTAGATATCCAAAAATCAGAATATTGATATTCTTGAGGTAAGAAGCCCTCTACTCTCTCAGCCATTTCTCCAGCTGCTTTTTCGGTAAATGTAAGAGCTAATATTTCTTCTGGAAGGGCTTTCTTTTGTTTTATAATTCTAGCTATTCTTTGAGTTAAAACAGTGGTTTTACCAGTTCCCGCTCCAGCCATTATTATTGCTGGACCATTATCGTGGGAAATAGCTTGCTTTTGTTCTTTATTATACATTTTTATCTTTAGATATTTTAGCTAATAAAGAAAATAATTCTTCGTTTTTGTCATAAATAGAAATTACAATTGAATCTTTGAATTTGTTTTTAAATTTAGAAATAATATTATTATCCACTAAGTCAGATTTGGTAGCAATAATATATTCTGGTTTTTGAGTTAATAATTTATTATAACTTTCTAATTCTTTACGAATAATATTATAGTCGTTTACAAAATCAGAAGAATCTAGAGAAATTAAATGAAATATTATTTTAGTTCTCTCAATATGTCTTAAAAACTTAATTCCAAGCCCTTTACCAGTAGAGGCGCCCTCAATTATACCGGGAATATCGGCCAAAATTAAATTTTTGTAAACTCCTAAATGAGGTTCAAGAGTTGTAAACTGATAATTAGAAACTTTGCTTTTAGCATTAGTTAAATAATTTAAAAGAGATGACTTCCCGGTATTAGGTAATCCAACTAGCCCAATATCAGCAATGAGTTTTAATTCTAAAACAACTTCTTTGGCTTCTCCGGGTAATCCGTTAGTAAACTGTTTTGGGCTAACATTTCTAGAAGATTTGAACGAAGCATTACCTTTACCACCACGACCTCCTTTAGCTAAAACAATAGTTTCCCCAATTTTAACTATTTCTTTGTCTATTCCATGGATAACAGTTCCTATTGGTACTTCCAGGATTAAATCTTTACCATTAGCGCCAGTACGAGAAGATCCTTTACCGTGTTGACCTTTTTGGGCAATAAATTCTTTTTGATATCTAAACTTTTTAAAAGCACCAATATCTTCAACTCCTACTAAAACAACATTACCCCCATCACCTCCATCACCTCCAGTTGGTCCTGAACACATCATTTCTTTACTAAAAGCGACAATTCCGTTGCCACCAGTACCGCCAGCCACTTTAATTTTTATATTATCTATCAACATTACATTTCAAAACCATTATTCAATAACCATCTATATGCTTTTTGGGTTTCCCATTTTGAATTTTTGGCATTTAAAAATATCATTGCAATAATTCTTTCAGAATCGTTATAGTTAAGCTTAAATAAAAATAATGCTGTTTGCCCAGCTTCTTTAGTATATCCAGTTTTACCACCAATAAAAGTTGGATCGTTAATAAATATATTGAGATTACCAATTTCTTCTAGGTCAAAATCCATTGTTCTTGCTAGTGGTACTGTTTTTCCTTTAGTTATTTCAAGTAATGGATAACGATTGTAATATATATATCTTCCTAAATAAAATAAATCTTGAGCAGTTGATACATTGTTTTTATCTAAACCCGAACCATCAGCAAAAAATGTATTATTCATCATCAAAGTTTTTGCTTTTTTATTCATCATTTCTAAACTATCTGATCCTAAAGATCTACGTATTGCCTCAGCAGTATGATTAGCTGATCGAGTGAGCGTTGGATAAAGCAGTTGAATTAACTGGTGCTTATCTCCTATTTCTATTCCTAAATTATCACCATAGTATTCAAGATCTTCTTTAGTTATGGTTATATTCTTCTTTAGGTCAATATTTTCTACTGCAACCAAAGCAGTCATTAATTTGGTTATTGATGCAATTGGCATTTTTTGGTTAATATTTTTTTGAGCAAAAATATGACCTGATTTTAAATCTGCAATAAGATAGCTCTCCGAAGTTGACTCAGGAAAAGGTGTTGGATTCTCAAATCCACTAAAATCATCCCGATTTTTATCTATTACAATAACCGGCATCCCTTTTTTAGAGAAATCAAAAATCTTTTTAGCATTCTCATTGCTGAATCTTAAACATCCTCCAGAATACCTAGAAACTAATTTCTTTCCTCCTGGATAATAAGGTACTCCGTGAGTAAAGTATTTACCATAATATTGAATTGCATAAGGCATATAAACATAGGAAGATACCGAATAAGCTGTAACATAACTAGCTAATACTTCGTGTATTCCAGCCGGGCTACCACTCCATTCTAAATCATTACCTCTTGCCAATATTGGTATTTCTTGGTCTAAATTTCCATCTTTATATAAATCAGCTTTCATATTTTCTAGATTAATATATATAAAAGTTGATTTATTATTGATTAAGCTATCTAAAGTATCTTCAACCAAAGGGATTTCGTTTTCATAAACCGGTGGTATGGTAATCACTACCTCTTCGCTATTATCTTCGGCAATTATATTAAACTCACCACTTTTAAGGCCAAAAATGGAGAAACTCACCAGTACAACAAAACCAGTTATGATTATTTTTTTATTTTTAAAATTCATCATCAATAGATTTCTTTATTTCTTCAAATTCGTTTTCTATTTCTTGTAATCTTGATTTGCTTTCTTTGATAATTAGAGCCGCTTCTTTCACTTTTTTTAAACCTTCTTCAACATCAACCTCTTCTTTTTCGTCAAACCACCTTGAAATCTCTGCTAGCTTTTTTAAATTATCTCCTAAGTTTTTTTTAGTCATTTTTTTATTTTTTTGATTTTTGATTTAATTATTCCGTTTAAAATTTGAATATCAATATTGTCATCTACTTTAACTTGATTTATATCTTTAATAATTTTTCCATTAATTCTAGATATACTATAACCCATTTTTAATTGTTTTTCGGGGTTGTTATAATGTATTATTTGATCAAAATTAATAATAATTCTTTTTTGATGATCTAGATTTTCAATAAAGTCTCTTAATATTTTTATCTTTAAAGACTCTAAATTATTTTGATTATTAATAATTTGACTTTGTATTTTCATTAATAATCCTTTTATTTTAACTTCTATTCTAGTATACTCTTCAAATATATTATTAAAATTTCTTATAATAAAATCTAATGACAATTCAATTCTTTTGTTTGTTTTTTGTAGAGCGTAAGTAAAAGAATTAATAATTTCAGAATTATAAGAATTGACCTTGTGTATAGCATTTTCCCATGATTTATTCAAAAAATAAGCTGCAGCACTTGGAGTTGACTCAGTTGCATCAGCTGCAAGAGAAACCAATGTTACATCTTTATGATGTCCAATTCCTGCAATAACTGGTACGGGAAAATTAGCAATTTCTCTAACTAATATTTCATTGTCAAAAGCAATTAACGATTCTAGCGAACCACCACCACGAATAACTACTAAAACATCAATATCTTCTTTTTTAAATTGATTAATGGCTGACAGTAATTCTTTAACTGCTTCTACCCCCTCTACTTTAGCATTAATTGCTTTAATTTTAAAACCAAACTTGCCAAGATTACTTGTAAAGTCGTGAATTACAGTTCCGCCGTATAATGAAGTTATCACTCCGATTTTTTGTGGATAATCGGGAATTGGTCTTTTATTATCAAATAATCCTTCTTTTTGTAATTTAGCTTTCAATTCGTCATAGGCTTTCTTTAGAGCCCCAGCACCAACTAACTCTACCGTATTTGCTTTAAATGTTAAAGTGCCCCTAACTGGATAAATGTCGGCACCACCAGATATAATTACTGTCATCCCTTCGGTTAAAGAAACTCCACACATACGATAATTGTATTTCCAAATAACACAGTTAATAACCGCTCCTTCTTTATCTTTAAGGGTGAAGTATACATGACCGCTTGGTTGATGTATTTTTAATTGGACTACTTCTCCTATTAATTTAACTTGAATTCTACCAAGCAATTCGTTCAAGAACTGAATATATTCCGAAACTGATATTGGTTCTTCAAATCTATTATTCATATCTTAAAGCGTCAACGGGTTCTAACATTGCAGCCTTTTTAGCTGGGAAATAACCTGAAATACAACCAACAAAAAAAGAAAACGCAATTCCAAATAAGATTAGAGAGATTGATATATGAGCCTCTAGATAAAACATTTGCTCCAGTTGAGCTAGCACAAATTCAGTCCCTTTTGATGCTACAACTCCTAGAGTTACTCCCAAGACACCACCAATTAATCCAATAATACCCGATTCAAATAAAAATATTGCAACAATATCAGATCTTTTGGCTCCAACAGCTTTCAGTATTCCGATTTCTTTTGTTCTTTCATTTACCGACGTAAACATTGTGTTAGTTACTCCAATTCCGCCAACAATTATTGCAATACTTGCAAAAGCAAAAATAGCAACTTGCAATATCCCCATAATACTACTAACCATATCAGATACAGTATCACTTGAAATAACTGAAAAAGAAGGTGTTTCTTCCCCGACTCTTCTTTTCCTAGTTTCTTCTAGCGAATCTTCAATATTTTTAACAACTTCTGCAACATCAAAACCTGGAGCAACTTTTGCCATAGCCATTGGAGCTCCTTCTCTTTTTCCAGTTACGGTATGATAATCTTCTAAATCCATCATAATCATTGAATCGTTTTGATTGTTGCCTAGAGACCTTAAATATCCCGAGACATAAAACCTTTTTCCCTTTATAGTGACTTCGTCACCAACCCTAATACCAGGTAATATATTTTTAGCAACCAAATTACCTAAAAGAATTTCTCTTCTTCCGGTTCTTGGAAAATCTCCCTCAACAGTTTCCCACCCCATATCTTCTTTTAATAGCGTCATTGTTTTGTCAAAAGATATTCCAGTAATAAGTACTGTCTTGGCTTCGTTTTTGTATCTTACAATTTCAGATCCCCATGGCATTGAAATTACAGTTTCTACACCTACAGTTCTTTCTATTCCATTTAAATCGGCATTTGTTAAATCGTTGCCTCCCATAAGGCCAGAAAACATATCTTCTCCGGGCATAACAATTATTAAATCGCCCCCCATTGTTTGAAGTTCGCCCATTATTGAATTTTTAAGACCTTCACTTAGAGACATTAGTGTTGTTACTAAAAAAATACCAATAACTATACCTAAAATAGTAAGCCAACTTCTTAGTGGTCTCACTCTTAAATTTTTAACTGCGATTTTAAAATATTCCCAATACATTATTTTACTATTTCTCCGTCTTTAATTTTTATTATTCTGTTTCCGTATTTCGTTTGATTATTATTATGCGTTACTACTATTATTGTTTTACCCTCTTTATTGTTGGCAAAACTACATTTTCTAATGCAGTTAGATGTGGTAATAAATTAAATTTTTGAAAAACAAATCCAATATCTTTACCTCTTACTTCGGCAAGTTCATCTTCGGAGAATTCGGATATACTTTTCCCTTTAAAATAGATGCTGCCTTTAGTTGGAACATCCAAACAACTTATGAGATTTAGTAGTGTTGACTTGCCTGAACCACTAGGACCTAGAATTATTGCAAAATCTCCTTGATTAATTTCTAAACTAATATTTTTTAAAACATCCAGTTTAATTTTTCCAAGGTCATATGTTTTCCAAACATTTTCTATCTTGATAATATTGGTCATTTTGGAATAATAATTTTATCACCAACTTCTAGGCCAGATAAAACTTCTATCATACGATTAGATCCTGATAATCCAGTTTTAATAGCCCTTTCTTCTATTACTTCATTTGTTTTAATTAAACTAACCTTTGAATCTGTGATTGCTCTCTCAGGAATAACCAAAACATTCTCTTTTTTATATGGGGTTATCGTGACATCAGCTGTCATTCCTACTTTCATTTTATCACTAGGATTATCAATATCTATCAGCACTTTATAATAAATTACACTGTCTATAACTTTTGATGCAACATCAATAAAAGAAACATTACCGCTAAACTTTTTGTTTGGAATAGCAACAACTTCTATTGTTACTGGATCGCCAATATTAATTTTAGAAATATCACCTTCATATATATTAAGTTCTACCTGATAAATATTTTCCGAAACCATTGTTACTACTGGAATTCCAACTTGAACTACTTCTAGATCTTTAAAATTTATCCTTATTATTTTGCCGTCTGTAGGAGCTTTGATTACCGAATCGTTAATCATTTTGTTTAAAAGACTAATTTCTTTTTGAACTTAAATTTAATTTTGCTTTTTCTAGATTAATATTTAAAACGTCAGTATCTAATATTGCCACTGTTTCGTTTTTTTTCACAATGTCCCCTTCTTTAAAATATATTTTTTTTATTCGACCAGAGTTAGCAAAAGATAAATTAATTTCATCTCCCTTTTTTATTGTTCCGGGTTCAAAAATTTCTTGTGTAATAGTTCCTAATTCAACAGTATAAATATTTTGCTCAGGCTTATCGTCATTATTACGAACAAGCAAAAAAATTACCAACAAAATTAGGGCTATAATTATTATTTTTTTCTTCATACTATTATATTAGCATTAAAATTAAATCATTTCCAATTTTTAATTCTATCATTATACCACTTAAAGGTATTAAACTCTTTTTTTATTTAAATTATCAATACTAGATAATAATCCACGCCAACAGCACATTTTACTTTCTACTTCTTACCAAGAATCATTTAAGTTACTAATCCCTTCTTTTAGTGTAGATCTTTCTTATCTTTATATATCTTTTCTTTTAAATTATTAAAACTATCTCTAAAATATTCTTTAGTTTTAGATTCAGTATTAATTGTCTGAACCGTGGATAATATTATTTCTGATTCTACTTATTCAATATTATTATTAAATTCCCTTTTTTCAATCATAATATCTTTATTCTTTTAATATGAGATGATTTACCAGTAACGATACTAATATTATTTTTTGTTGTTTTAAAATGCTTCGCAACCAAATTTATTAATTCTTGATTGGCTAGCCCTTTTATTGGTTTTTTAGTTAAATAAGCGCTATATGTCCCATCGTTATTAATCTCAATTCCCCTCTTACCTTTATTAAATTTAACATTAATTTTTATTAACATTATAATTTTTAATATAATTTATTGTAGAATTGATATCTTTTTTATCAGCAAAATAAAGATAAACATCTTTGCTAAATAAATCAAACTCCTCAATATTCATATTTTTTGTCTGATTTTGAATTGTCTCAAAAAACAATTTAAATGTTATTGGATCGATAAACCGATAACCATCATATGGAGGAACCACTGGGTCATTTTCGTATTTCTCTTGAACACAATAAGCCAGGGATTCGTCTAGAGCAAACACAGCCATATCAAAATCGGTTGTTTTTTTATAATCGGAATAAAGTTTAGATTTTATTGATTTGATAAAATTATTTTTTTTAGGCCGTTCTAAAATATTACCAAGCATTATATGGGTTAATTCGTGCATAATTGTTCCCTTCAATTGTTTTAAATCGCAAGAATTAAGAAGTGGGGTCTGGATATTATTTGTAGTTGGATCATATGTACCATACGATAACCCATAAACATCATAACCCATCAAAGAAATCATTACTTTCTCTGTCTTGCTAATATTTCCATCAAGTTTTCTGATTAGCAAGTCAAAAAAATAATCAGAATTAGAGCTTTCTATTTTATTTTTAATATTATTGTAATCCTCAATATTTTCGTCGCATCTAGATATTGATTCTTCAAAAGAAATTATTAGTAAATTTTTTAGTTGATCAAATGAACAATCCTTATTTTTAGATCTCAAAGAATAGAAATAAGCCACAATATGTTCATTACTTTCTTCTTCTATTTGATTAAAATCTTCTTCGGATAAATTAATAACCTTTTCTTTTAATTCTAAAATAAAATTCTTAGCTTCAATTTCTTTTTTAATTTCAGAATCTAATTTTATAACAGTTTTATCCTTTGTAATACTAATAAAATTTATATCATATAAAAAAGAATCGTTAATATTCTTTTTAATATGATCTAGTGTAATTGAGCTATCATAGTTCTTTATTCTTTCGGCAATTTCTGGCTCTATTTCAAAGAGGAAACTATCTATTTTTTCTAATAGACAATCTTTCTTTTCTATAGTAACCTCTCTATTCGGTAGTTTTTCCATCAAAGTGGTCATCGTGATCATTGAGAGCGTCCGTCTTAGTTACATGAATTATACCATCCTTATGTTCAGCCGGAGAGTAAATGCTGTATAACTTCATAACTTTATTAGAACTGTTCAAAACATTATGATTAGTTCCAGCGGGAATTACAACCGCATAACCATCTTTAATAACATGCTCTACACCATCAAGAATAACACTACCCTCACCTTCTTCAATTCTTATAAATTGATCAAGCTTGTGAACTTCGGCCCCTATTTCTTCACCGGGGTTAATACTCATAACAACCAATTGGCTGTTTTTCCCAGTATAGAGAACTTTTCTAAAATTATTGTTTTCTTTTGTTACTTCTTCTATATTTGCAATATATCCTTTCATATTTTTATTTTAATTATTTTTACAATATCGACCTATTAAATTATATCACAAAAATGTCAAATAACCAATCCATAAAACTAATAAAAGATAAATAATAGATCAAACTTTGTTATTTAAGAATATTATTTCCTTTTTTTCTATCCAGATAATGTATAAAATGAAAGCAACATCTATTGAAAGAAAGTAAAATATTATTGTCTCAATCATTTTTGTATTCAAAATTAATACTTGGTCCGAAAAAACCATCACTTGGATCGTAGAAATCAACGCTTTCAGGTATTGAAAAGAATTCTTTTGTTGTTTTAGAACAATTACTTAAATTTTCTTTAATAAAGTCATCTTCTATATTATAAAAACCATACTCATTTAGTTTAGAATTGGGAAATTTTAAACCATCGTCACTATCAGATGTCCAAACATAAACAATGCCGTCTTTTGACATAATAGACGTTTCACTATCTTCCATCTTAAAATCATTGTTCTTAATATAGACATTGAACTCTTTATTAGTTATTGGGTCTATAAAAATACAGTAATTTGTTTGGTTTGTAAAAACAACTATTCCAATAAGAGCCAAGCCAACTAAGCCTATTATTAATTCTTTGTTCATAACTACATAATAGCAATATTTGTAAAAATAATGCAAGTATTGTATAGTTGTATATATGAGAACATGGATTGAGATAGACAAAAAAAGAATAGAAAAGAACTACCAAGTTTTTAGAAAATTAATTAGCCCTAAGTGTAAACTTATGGCCATAGTTAAATCTAACGCTTATGGTCATAGCTTAGTAGATTTTTCTCTACTAATTGATGACCTTGTAGACTATTTCGGAGTTGATTCTATTGTAGAAGCCGAAAGATTAAGAGAATCAGGTATAAAAAAACCAATTCTGGTTTTGGGTTATACCGTTAATGAAAAAATTGAAAGTGCTATTAAAAATGATATCACACTGACTATTCCTGATTTTAATACTCTTAAAATTGTTAACAAGTTACCTAGGAAACCAAAGGTCCATTTAAAAATAGATACTGGAATGCACCGACAAGGATTCTTTTTATCAGAAATACCTAAATTAATTAAAAACATTAATTTTCCAGTAGAGGGAATATATACTCATTTTGCAGCTGCAAAAAGTCCACTTCATCAGAAAGCAACTATTAAACAATGTCAAAACTTTCAAAAAGCAATTGAGATGTTTGAATCTAGTGGCTTTAAAAACCTAATCAAACATGCATCAGCAACATCGGGAACAATTACATTTCCACAAGCTCATTTTGACATGGTAAGAATCGGAATTGGTCTTTATGGAATATGGCCATCTAGCGAAGTAAAAGAATATTATCAAAGTAAGATTAAATTAAGCCCAGTTCTTTCTTGGAAAACAATAATTACTCAAATTAAAAAATTGCCTAAAAATAGTTATGTTGGTTATAACTTTTCTGAAAAAGTCAAAAGAGATTCAAAGATAGCCATTTTGCCAATTGGTTATTGGCATGGATATCCCTATTCTTTATCCAGTGTTGGTTACGTTGTTGTTCGTAAACAAAAAGCTAAAGTTATTGGACGAGTCTGTATGGATATGACAATGGTAGATGTTACCGATATTAAAGGAGTAAAAGTTGGAGACAAGGTTAGTTTAATAGACGACATTGTTACTTCCGACGATATTGCTAAAACAATCAAAACATCAACTTACGAAGTAATAACTAGAATCAATCCAAAGATAAAAAGGATTATTGTTTAAGATAGTATCTTCTTTCTTCAAGACTAAACTTTTCAATTGCATATCTTAATGTCATCCTGGGCATTTTGTTTTCATTTAAAAACTTTTTAAGAGATTGTTTATCTCTTTTACCAGCCTCTCTTAACATCCAACCAGTTGCCTTGTGTATTAAATCATGTCTATCGTTTAATAATTCTTTTGCATATTCAAAAGTAGTATTTACATCGCCTTTTTTAATAAAACCAAAGGTGGAAACAATCGCTATTCTTCTTTTCCATAAGTTAGAAGAATAAAGTAATTTCTTTAGTCTAGATTTATCTTCTAAAAAGAAATAGTCCCCTAAAATTTGAGGCGCCGAAAAATCTACTAAGTCCCAACTATTAATATATTTTGTATTTTTAAAGTATAAGTCAACAATATGATCTCGATTCCCCTGCTTGTATTTTTCAACTAGAATTATTAAGCCACAGCTTCGGTATTCGTGAATTTTCTCTCTAAGTAATTCAATAGCATCATCAATCGTTAATTCGGGATGATTTTTTACTATACTTCTCTGCACTGGAACAGTTACTCCAATAAATACATCTCCATAACCATATTCCCCTTTCTTTGTTTTAAAAAGTCTTTGAAGTGTTTGAGCTTTTTCTTTGCTAGCGTTTAATTTTAATTCTTTTTTAATCATAAAAAAAGCAATATATGTCCAGCAAAACCACTAAATATTGGTATAAGGATATTATCATCTATTTTGCTACTAGCTGTTTCAACACTAGTAGCCACTAAAGCCATAGTAATAACTATCCACCACATACTTGGCATAATTAATAATCCAACCAAAACATCAATACCAAACTGAGCAAGAACACCCTCCCATGCTTTTCCTTTAATAAATTTAATCGGGGTTTTGCCAAATTTATAACCAATAACTGCTGCCACTGCATCGCCAAATATTGTCATTAATATTGCCACAATTGCAATTCTAATATCAAAAACAGATAAAACAATAATTGATCCTAAAAGAAAATACACCTCAGAGCCCATAGCATCTCTTTCTTTTTTTCTTCTAATGTATTTCCATAAAATACTAATAATCGGAACATTTCTATTAACTTCTATTCTTAAATATTCTAACGTTATTGCGATAATTAAAAGCGCTGATAAAAAAAATAGCCCTATTTGATGATTAAAATAGTGACTAATTAATAAATAGAAAAATAATATAAATATTGATAGTAAATGCAAAAGCTTTCTAACAACCTCTTTGTTAAAACTCCAAGCCATATATTAATCCAGAAACTAACATAATTAATAATAAGAGAAATATTATTAAAATAATTTTCTTTTTAGGAAATGGTTTTATTTCTCCGTCTTCAGTCGGAATAACAAAACAAGAAACAGTATAGAGTATTATAAAAGGAATTATTGCAGTTAGTATGCATAATAAAATAGCAAACAATCTAATTATTGTTGGATCAATGTTAAAATATTCACCTAAACCACCACACATACCACAAAAAATGTAATTATCTTTGCTTCTGTATAATCTCTTAACCTGACTTGTTTCTTTTTCTTTACTAGGAATAACAAAATAAGCTAGAATATAAATTAAAATAAAGGGAAAAATACCCGTAGCGAAACAAAGGGCTAGCCCAACCAATCTAAATATTGCTGGGTCAATATCAAAATATTCACCAATACCACCGAATATACCAAAAACAATTTTATTTTCCTGACTTCTATATATTTTTTTCATAATTCAATTATATTATATTAAAAAAACAAATCAAGCCTTTTTTCTAATACGAATTGATTTGGGAGTAACTTCAACCAACTCATCGTCTCCAATATATTGCAACGCCGCCTCTAGGTCAATTTCTTTAGGGGTATTAAAATGCTCTGATACACCTTCACCCTTAGAACGCATATTACTAAGCCTTTTAGTTTTGCAAGGATTAACATACAAATCTCCACTTCGAGAATGCTGTCCTATTACTTGGCCAATATATACCGGAACAGCTGGACCAAAAAACAAAATACCTCTTTTTTGAATATTTGTTAAACCGTAAAGGTTTGTTAAACCATTATCAATAGAAACAAGAGATCCTTGTTCTTTTTCTCGCCAATTTGTTGCATCAACATCATAACGATCAAAAATACTACTCATAATTCCCATTCCTTTAGTGTCAGTTAAAAATTCCCCTCGGTAACCAAACAATCCTCTTGTTGGAATATTAAATGTCATAAATATAATACCATTTTCTGTTTTCATATCTTGCAGAATACCATTACGATTACCTAGTTTTTCTATAACTACTCCAGCATAAGATTCTGGTACTTCAACCGATAATAATTCATATGGCACAAGATTATTTTGCATAATTACCTGCGGGCGACCAACCTGGAGTTCATAGCCCTCTCTACGCATTCTTTCAATAAGTATTGCTAAATGCAACTCCCCTCTTCCAGAAACAATCCAACTATCGCTACCATTATCTTCAATTCTTAAAGCCACATCAGTTTCTAGCTCTTTGTATAATCTAGCTCTTATTTGTCTAGAGGTTGTATATTTCCCTTCTTTTCCTGAAAAAGGAGAATTATTAATAAAAAAGTTCATCTTCACCGTTGGCTTATCAATATCTTTAAATATCACTGATTCAGGATTATCTTTATCGGCAATGGTCTCCCCTATTGTAATGTCTTCAAATCCAGCAATAGCAACAATATCCCCTGCCTCAGCAACCAATACTTCTTTTTTGTCCAAACCAATAAAAGTCATAAGAGATGTAATCTTTCCCTTAGTTTGAGTTCCATTTCTTTTAATTCTAACAACCTCTTGGTTAGCCGAAATAGTACCATTGTGTATTTTTCCAATACCTAATTTACCCTTATATTCGTCTGGAGCTAAAGATGTAATTAACAATTGCAATGGCTTTGATTGATCTCCTTTTGGGGCGGGAATTTCTTTAATGATTGATTCAAATATTGGACTAATATCAACCATTTTATTCAAATCTGCTTTAATTCCAGCTTTACCATTTTTAGCACTAGCATAAATTATTGGAAAATCTAATAATTCTTCACTAGCCCCTAATTCAACAAATAAATCAAATGTTTTGTTAACTGCCTCGTCAGGATTAGCACCATCTTTATCAATTTTATTAATAACAACAATTATTTTTAAATTATAAGATAATGCTTTTTTCAAAACAAATCTTGTTTGAGGCATTGGTCCCTCTTTAGCATCAATTAATAACAAACATCCGTCAGCCATAGATAAAACCCTCTCTACTTCTCCACCAAAATCAGCATGCCCTGGAGTATCAATAATGTTAATTTTTATATCTTGCCAAACAACAGAAGCATTTTTAGAAAATATAGTAATACCTCTTTCTCTTTCTAAATCATTAGAATCCATAATTAAATCAGTATTGGATAAATCCTTTCCAAGATTAGTGGTTTTGCGCAACATAGCGTCAACAAGAGTTGTCTTACCGTGATCGACGTGGGCGATAATGGCGATATTCCTTATATTCATTTTCGTTTTTCATTGCATCAAAAACTTTTTGATTAACTTTATCAAGTTTTGGCAAAGATTTTATAGATATATTTTTTTTAATCAACCTTTCTATTTGTTTAATATTTCTTCTTTGGTTTGGAGTAACAAAAGATATTGCTAAGCCATTACTTCCGGCCCTACCAGTTCTTCCAATTCTATGAACATAATCTCCAGAATTTTCAGGTAAATCATAATTAATTACTAAAGATATATTAGAAACATCTATTCCTCGAGCAGCAATATCAGTAGCAACCAAAATTCGATACTTTCCTGATTTGAATCCACGAATAGCTTCTTTTCTTTGAAATAAAGACCTATCAGAATGAATTTCTATTGCACTATCATCCATTGCAGCGATTGCTCTAGATATTTTTTTAGCTCCAATTTTAGTTCTAGAAAAAACCAATACAGTTCCTTTGTTTTCTTTTAAGACACTCTGTAAAAGTGATATCTTAGAACGATTATCTACTATAAAAAGCTCTTGAATAATATTTTCAGCAACAGTTCCTTGTGGTGCTACTTCAATTCTAACTGGTATTTTCATATAAGCATAAGCAATATCTGTAATAGCGTTGGGCATAGTCGCCGAAAATAATAATACTTGTTTTTCTTTAGGTGTTAAAGATAGTATTTCTTTAATCTCAGGCAAAAAACCAATATCAAACATTCGATCTGCTTCATCTAAAACAACCATATTAATCTTGTCTAATCTAAAAACTTTTTTCTTTAAATGATCAATAAGTCTTCCGGGAGTAGCTATAATAATATCAGGGCTACTTCTAAGAGATCTGATTTGTTGATGATAGGGCTCGCCTCCAATAATAGTAGATGTCTTAATATTTAAGCCCTTGCTAATTTTAAATATCATTTCTTCTACCTGAATCGCCAATTCTCTAGTAGGAACTAAAACTAGAGCTTGACCCCGAGCAGAGGTCAATCTTTGTAACATTGGCACCGAATAAGCTAGAGTTTTTCCGGTTCCTGTTTGAGCAATTCCGACAATATCATTGCCTTTTATTGCTTCTGGTATACATTGAGATTGTATTGGAGTTGGATTGATAAACCCTTTTTCTTTTAAGATTCTCAATATTTTTAAATCAACTCCAAGACTATCAAACATTTTTGCTTGTGTCATAACTTAATGGCCCGATTTCCTGAAATGGGTCCTTAAGATGACACAAAAAAGGTTCGAGTCTTTTATTTAATAGCTTAATGCTAACACGAATCTATTCACTTGTCAACAAATAATTAAAAATGATAGAGCTGCAATAAAAAAGCACCAGCACCAATAAGCTCTATGCTTTCTTCTATTAAACCATCCTTAACCAGCGCCCCTGAGACAAAATAATTACAATATTTCAGCTATCCCATTTCCTCTTTCCCAATGCTGAAATACAAACGGTAAATTTTGTCTGCTAATCTTTTCACAAATCTAATAATTCAATTTCAAAAATTAAAGTTGAGTTGGTTGGTATTAATGGAGAAACTTCATAATTACCATAAGCTAATTCGGGTGCAAGGGTTAATTTTCTGATTTCACCAACTCTCATTCCTAAAACACCTTGGTCCCAACCAGGTATTACTTGACCCGCACCTAATTTAAACTCAAAAGGGACACCTCTTTTTACACTAGAATCAAATTCAGTACCATCTAAAAGAGTACCAACATAATGAACTGAAACCAAATCATCACTATCCGCAAATTGGTTAATTTCAGACTCTTTTAATATTTCAATAAACATTTGACCCTTGTCACAATCACCTCTAAAGAAGTCCCATTCCCAACATTTTGAATTATCACTAAAAACACAATATGAATTCTCTCCTTTATCGGTAACAATTTTTTCACTTGTACCACCCTGCTCAATGCAATAAACAAAAGCGGGATTGGCTAAGCCAACACCGCTAAACTCTAAATCAATAATTTCTTTGTCTTCTTTTTGATTAAAATAGAAAAAGAAAGAAATTAATATCAATATAACTAACAATATATATTTTTTCATATTACTCTATACCCATACCACCTTGAGACTTATCAAGATTATCTCTATATCCATAAGGATCCATCCTACCTACCATATCATAATTATAATCTGGCTTCTCTTTGATTGACTCTTTAATTATCGTATTATGACCAAAACTTTCTAATAAATTAAGCATTCTTAATCTTTTTTCTTTTATATCCTCTCTCTTTTTTTGAAGCTCCAGTTTTTCTTTTTCTAACTCCTTTTCTTTAATGTTTATCTCTTCTTCGGAACGATTAAGATGCCTATCTACCCTTTCTTTAAATCTTTCTATTTCACTCAATAACATTTTTTCACTATCCATTAACTCAAAAGATTCCCCATTAAATTCACTACCTAAATCTCTTTTTATTTCCATATTTTTATTATTAATTTTATAATAACCTAATTATATCTTTTTTAAATAAAAAAGCAAATTTTTAAAAAATAATTGTTAAAAATTAATAAATTTCTTATACAATATTGGGATAATAAAAAGAGTTAATATAGTTGAAAACATCAATCCAAATATAATAGAATAAGCTATTGGCGCCCAAATAGGGCTAACAAAAGCCAAGGGGACAAGACCAAATACTGTTGTAAGTGTAGTTAAAAGTATTGGTCGGAATCGAGATACAGCACCATCAATAATTGATTTTGATAAATCTTTACTTTCACTATATCTAGTATTCATTGTATCTATTAAAATAATAGCATTATTTACTACAATACCGGCTAAAGCAACGATACCAATAAATCCTGGTATTGATAATGGCTGGCTAGTTAATACTAATCCAAAAAATACACCAATTAACGCTAGTGGTATTGTTATAATAATAAATATTGATTGACGATAAGAATTAAACTGAAGAACCATTAATGCAAAAATAATCAATACTCCTAAAAGCATAGACCTAAAAAGCTCTGTGAAAGATTCTTGTATTTGATCCATTTCACCACCATAATCAATACTTATACTACTAGGCAAGTCTAACTCTGATATTTTATTCATAAATTCTTGGGTAATATTAGATGCATTATATCCTGGAAAAATATTACCTGAAACACTAATAACACGATCTCTATCTTGCCTTTCAATAGATATTCTTCCTGGCTTTAGTTCTATATCAACAAAGTAATCAGCCATCACAATACCTTTTTGTGTTTGTATTGGCAATGACTTAATAAAAGATATATCGATTGGAACTACGTTATCTACCAAGGATCTATCTTCTTCTGTTTGAGAGAATAATATTAATTCAACTTCTTCGTCTGTCTTTTGTATTGTAGTAACAGTTCTGCCTGCAACCGAAGTTCTAATACTTTGAGCAATATCAGAAACAGTTAAGCCATACCTTCTAAGATTTTCTTTTTTGGGAATTAAAACAAACTCTCCCAACGATGATTCTATCCCGTCATCAACATCACTAACACCTTCAATAGATTTAAGAATCTTTGCAAAATCTTGAGCAATTAATTCTATTTGATCAAGATCCTTTCCTTTAATGTTAACTTGTATTGAACTATCAGATATAGGCAGATCTTCTAGTTGATTAACTTTAATTTCAGCTTCAGGAAATTTATTATTTAAATCATTAATATATTTTAAAGTAATCTCTTGACTAGTAAAATTTCTATCTTTTTTTAACTTAACAGAAATATTTGCCTGATGAGATTTAGAAGCACTAGTCAAATTAATACTACCAGCACCAGATCCTTGACCAATTGTAGATAAAAATGAATAGACATTTTCATCTTTTAATAAATATTCTTCTATTCCCTCTACTAAATTGTTAGTCTTTTCTATGGTTGTCCCATAGGGCAACTCTACATTAATTGTAATATTTTCAGAATCAGATAAAGGAAACATCTTAGATTCAATAATTCCTACAAAAGGCAAAGTTGTTGATAAAACAAATAATATTAAAACACCTATTAGTATTTTATTCATTAAAAAATTGTTCCCTATTATATTGCTAAGTAAATTTCTATATCGTAAATTTAATTGTTCCATTCTATCTTTGGTAACACTACATTGTCTTAAAAACCTAGACGCTAGTGTAGTAATGATACCTAAACTTACCAACAAAGAAGCTATTAAGACAGTTGATACAGTTAAAGGAATACTTTTAATAAATTCGCCCATTATACCAGAAACTAAAAGCATAGGCGCAAAAGCAAAAACAGTAGTTAGAGTTCCTGTTATTAACGGATTTTTAAATTCGCTAATAGTGCTATATATAGCAGATTCTAACTCTTGACCATCGGTTTTTTTACGAGAAATACTCTCTACTACAACAATAGATGCATCAACTAGTATTCCTAAAGATAAAATTAAAGAAAAAAGAGTAAGAAAATTAATAGTTAGACCTAAATACTCTATTACAATAAATGATATTAAAAAAGAAAAAGGAACAACAGTACTTGCCAGCAAAGCCTCTTTAAAGCCAAGAAAAAATGCCAGTATAATTAATATAATTAGTATAGTAAGAAGTCCGCTTTGTACCAAATTATTAAGATCATTTCTAATCAAATCAGCATCATTTTGTATAATATTAATGTTTAATCCAGAAATATCTAGTAACGATATTGATTCTTGAATAGCGTCAGATATTTTCAAAATATTACCTTCTCCGCTTTCTTTAAAAACATTTAAAGATACTGCTTGCTCCGGAGTTGATTTATCTATACTGAACCTAGTGATACTACCAGTTGGAGAAAAACCATCTTTGACAGTTGCCACATCGCCAACAGTAATTATTGCCTTAGATTTTTCAATTATTGGAATATTTAAAATATCTTCAATTGTTTTTAATTGACCATCAAAACGAACCGCATAGTTACCTCCACTTTCTATAATCCCAATAGGACTATCTATATTAGATTGAGCAATAATTCCTATTATATATTCTATTGATAATCCATATCTAAAAAGCTTGTTATTATCAATTTCTATTTGTATTTGAGAATCAGGAGCCCCAATAATGTTTACTTGAGAAACACCGTTTATTGATTCAATCTCTTCTTTTAATTCTTTAGCATATTTCTTAAGTTCTACTAAACTATAATCTCCAGATAAAGATATCTTTATAATTGGAACATCAGAAAAGCTAATTTTTTGTATAACTGGGTCTCTAGTATTTAATGGAAAACTACCTTGAACACGTGCAACTCGAGATCTAATCTCGGTTATCATTTCTGAGCTATCAACCGAGGCACTAAATTGTATAATAATAGTTGATATTCCTTGACTAGATATTGATTGCATTGATTCAATATCAGATAATCCCGAAATTTGATTTTCAATAGGCTTAGTAATTAACTCTTCTACATTCTCCGAACCAGCTCCGGGCAAAATTGTGCTCACAACAATAACAGGAATATCTACTTCTGGAGCTGACTCCTTTGGCATCTGAAGTATTGCAAAAATACCAAAAATTGATATTCCGACTAATATTAAATAAGTGAACCTATAATTTTTAATAAAAAAAGACATAACTATTTTACTATTACTTTATCCCCTTCTTCTACAATTGAAGTATTAGATAATATCTTCTCTACGCCATCTAATCCGCTTACAACCAACACTTTATCGTTTTCACTAGCTCCCAAAACTACTGGAATAGCTACTACCAAATCATCCACAACCGTATATACAAAACTACCAAGATTATTAATTTTAATAGATTGTAATGGAACCGAAATCCTATTATCATTGACTACTCCAAATATCTTAGCACTCACGTATTCACCTGGCATAAAATCACCACCACTAAAATATATATTTAATTCTACTTGTCCATTTTCAGGATTAATAGTATTAGAAACCTTACCAACCTTACCCTCATAAATACCATCAATTATAGCATCATTACCCGATGATATTGTTCTTGATCTCTCAGGACTAACAAAAGTAGTAAGTTTAAGTGATTGAGAATTAATAATCTTAATTGGGGCCTGACCAATTCCAATACTCTCCCCCTTTTTAACGGAGATAGAAGAAATTGAGCCATCAAAAGGAGCTTTTAATTGATATTTAGATAACTGAGATTTGGCCAAAGAGAGATTAATTTCAGCTTGTTTTACTTGAGCCCTTTGAGCCTCAATTTGTTCTTCACGACTACCAGCTTTAGCTAATTCTAAATCTTTTTTAGCTTGATTTAAGGCCTCTGTTGCTTGCCTGATACTATAATCTTTTTCCCTTAAAGCATTTTGATAAGCATTTAAATATGTAATATATGTTGCACTACGATTATTTGGTATTGGCACCAGCCATTCAACATTAGGTAATCTAGTAAAATTATCTGGAAAAAGAATATATAGTCCATTTTCTCCTAATGGTTGAGGAGATCTAGTACTAACAGAACCAGATCCTGAACCCTCTGGTCCAGTATATCTAAAAGAATACCCCGATTGTGTGCCTGAGGCATAAAGTGTAATCAAATACTCCCCTTCTTCTCCGCTATAAGTACCAGTAATAGTTGGTGGCTGAGTGTTATAATTATTATCGGCAATATCCCTAGATAAGTATGCTCTTAAATCATTATTCAAAAGAGCTTTTTTAGCATCAATAACGGAGTTTTCAGATTGAACTGTAATTCTTTCAAGAGCAATTTCAGCACTAGAAACAACACTTTCTTTAATTGCCAATAAATCATCAAGACTACCATTTAACATCTCATTCAATCTTGAATTCTGAGCATCTAGAACCGCTTTAGCTTGATCTACACGCAATTTTTGATCGCTATCATCAATAGTTAATAACACTTCTCCAGCCGAGACAATATCTCCTACCGAAACAAAAATATCTTTAACTTGCCCACCTGCTTCAACAGACAACATCGCTTCTCTTTCAGATTCTATTTTGCCGTTTACTGGTATTTCTACCGATTGATTAGTAAGAGAAGAAACATCAACCAAAGAAACAACTGGCAAATTATTCTCTTCTAAAAGAGGATTGTATTCTTTTTCAGAAATATTTATCAAAGCAAATGCAATAATTAGAATAATTAATATATATATGATTGATTTTTTCATAATTTTAAATTAAAACAAAACTCCGGTAGGAGCATTGTTTAGTATATTATATTAAGATTAAAATGTCAATACTATAAATTACAACCAGTTTCTCTTGCAAGATTCTCTGGAGTTCCTTCTTTTTGAAATAATTTACCATTAATTACCACTGATGGAACAGTATCTTCTAACATTTCTCTAGAACACCTATCTTGTTCCTCGTTACAATCTACTACTATCGGAGATAAAACATCATAACCACCATATTTCTGAACCAAAACAGCACAGGCTGAGCAAGTGCTACTAGTATATATCGTTACTCCCTTGTCTTTAAGACAACTGATAAATTCTGACGAAACCTTCTCAAGTTCAACTTCTTCAAAAATAATATCTTCATCTGGAATCAAAATCTCAACTACTACAGTTTTTTTCTTTTCGTTTATTAAATCAAATACTTTTTGCCAACCAAAATCTTCAATTATTAAATCTCTTAATTCTTCTTTCATATCTTCAAACGCAATAGGTTCTCCTTCTCCGATACTTGATAAGTATAATTCATACTTTTCTTCTAGATCTTCTTCTGTTGGATTAAAACCATTGGTATAATGCTTAATTAGTTTATTAAGCCCTACCTCGTAATCAATTGCATCTTCTATTTCTTTTCTAGAAACACCACCCTCTAAAAGAGTATTTACTAATTCTTCTTCGGTTTCAAATCCAAACATTTTAACATTACGATCCATTTGTGTTTGAAACTCTTCCTCAGATGACTCTATCCCTAACTCATTTATTTTTTCTGTTATAATAGCCCTTTCTGTAAGCCGATCAATTACTGTATTTTTAACTTTCTCCTTATCAACTGGCATATTATTATAACTATTAACAATACTATCAAATTCTCTTTGAAATTCAGTATAGCTAAAATCTATTCCATTAATTCTAACAGCTACTTTATCACCACTTGAGTTGTAAAAAAGAAAAAAGGCTGATGTCAGTACGATAATTGAAAAAATTGTCCAGAAATAATAACTTTTAATTAGTTTTTTCATTCTTTCATTGTATAAAGATAAGAGTATACTAGCACATATAAAGAGAAAATCAATACCTCAGATAACGTAGAAATATTTCACATTATGGTAATGCAATACCAACAAATGAAATTAATAGTTTTTTAAAAATAATCTATCTTAATTGCTTTTCTAACTCTTTCCATTGTTTCTTTGGCTGTAATTCTAGCTTTTTTAATCCCCTCTTTTAAAATATTATCTATTTCTTTGGGATTTTTGGCTAACTCGTTTCTCTTTTCCCTTATTGGCCCGATCAAATCTTCTAAAATAGTAATTAATCTTTTTTTAATGACAACATCGCCCAAACCACCTTTTTTGTAATCTTCTTTTAGTTTCTTTAATACTACCTTATCTTTATCAAAAATATCTAAGTATGTAAAAACAACATTACCCTCAACCTTACCTGGATCATTAACATGAATATGACCAGGATCAGTATACATCATCATTACTTTTCTTTTAATCTCACTAGAATTATCACTTAAATAGATTGCATTGCCAAGAGACTTGCTTGCTTTGGCATTACCGTCTATTCCTATTAACCTAGGTACGCTAGATAAAACTGGATTAATTCGCCTAAATGTTTTTCCATAGATTGAATTAAACTTTGAAACAATTTCATTGGCTTGTTCAATTACTGGAAGTTGATCTTCTCCAACCGGAATAATATTACTATTGCAAAACAAAATATCTGCTGCTTGACTTACAGGATAAATTAAAAAACCAGCGGGAACATTTTCGCCAAAACCCTTTTGCTTCATCTCTTCTTTAACAGTTGGGTTTCTTCTTAATCTAGCCAGTGTTACTAAGTTTAGAAATATAACTGTTAGCTCAGCAATCTCTGGAACTTGAGATTGAATAAAAAATATTGTCTTTTTGGGAGATAACCCAGTTGCTAAATTATCCAAAGCCATCTCTAAAACATTAGCTCTTACTTTTTGCGGATTATCATAGTTATCGGTTAATGCTTGAACATCAGCAATCATATAATAGCAAGTGCTATACTCTTCTTGAAGCTTTAACCTATTTTGAATAGATCCAACAAAATGACCTAGGTGTAACTTACCCGTTGGTCTATCTCCTGTTAAAACTATATCTTTATTATTCATATTAATAGCAACCTATCTGAGTATTCCAGGTTGGACTCTCCAAAAAACAATCATAGCAAGTTCCACAAAAACTACATGAGCAAGGATCAGATGTCTGCGATCTGTAAGGATTATTACTCCATGGCAAACCACTAGAATGGCTGGCAGAGCTCTCGTTAATTGGTATGGCTACATTACCACAAAACAAACTGATATTTTTTATTGTTTTCATAACACCTTTATTGTAGTAGAAATAAGAAAAAAGTCAAATTTAAAAACCTAAATAAATTAGGTTTTTGTTGGTTTCCATTTCCATTTCCATGCTGTTGCCAGAACCAGCAGCAATATTAATATTGCTGCCAGTTTTATCATTTCATAAATGATACAGGCAAGTAATACTACTATTCCCAATATAATTTTTAAAGACATAACCCACTCCCCCAAATGAACTAATACCAATATATCATAATTTCCTATTCCATGCAAGAATTCATCTTCTGAATTAATACCTCTTTTGATCTTAAACCAACAGCTCTCTCTATTGCAATTCCATTTTTAAATATGATTATTGTGGGGGTGGCAGGAATCTTATACTCCTTTACAATTTCATAGTTTTCAAAAATATTAACCATTCCAACATTAATCCCCTGCTTTGACAATTCTTTAGTTAAAGGAAAACAACTATTACATGCTCCACAGGTTGGACTCCAAAAAAATACTAAAATTAAACCGCTAATCTCTTTTTTAAAATTATCCTTGTTTAATTCTATCATTTGAATGTTTTTTTTATTTTTAAATTTCTTTGATAGTTTATAGCAAATCTATGAGCCTCGTCTCTGACACTAATTAAAATATCCATATTCTCATAAACCCAATTATCGTTCCCAAAGTAAACTATTTTATTTTTATCCCTTTTTTTACCTTTTGCAATACCAACTACATCAATACTAAACAACGATTTAATTGCGTTTACTTGGGGCTTTCCTCCATCTACTGAAACTAAATCTGGTAGTTTCCATTCTTTGTGTTTTAATCTTCTCGATATAATTTCTTTTAAAGAATCTACATCGCTCTGACCCTTTCTTTTTACTCTAAACTTTTTGTATTCTGATTTAATTGGTTTTGCGCCCATAAAAACAACCATAGAACCTACTATTATTTCATCTCCAAGATTAGACACGTCATAACCCTCTATTCTTTTTTCTATCTTTTCCTCTTTTTTAAAAAGGATTAAAGGAAAATCAACAATTTTTCTTAAAACAATTATCTGATTTCTTAGTCTTTTAGCCTCTTCGTAATTTTCTTCTAAAGAAACTTGCCTCATTTTCTTCTCTAACTGATTAATTAATCTTTTTTTCTTCCCTTTTAAGAATAATACTAAAGGTTGAATAACTAAATCATTATATTGTTTCTTTGTTATTTCGCCCGTGCAAACACCCAAACACCTATTAATCTGATAATCAAAACAAGCCCTCTTGTTGTCTGGACTACATCGAGACACAAAGAATAATTTATGTAATAGTTTAGAAACCTCAGATATCTTAACCCCAACATAGGGTCCAAAAACATACTTGTATTTTTTGTAATCAAGGTTTCTCTCCCTCACAACATCTAGTTTTGGAAAATTATCTTTTGTTAATACAAGATAACTCCAACTCTTATCATCTTTTTCTTTTACATTGTATTTTGGCTTAAATTTTTTAATGTAATTTGACTCAAGAATAATTGCCTCTAGGACAGAATCGGTAACTTTCCACTTAACCTCATCAATCTTATCAATTAATACTTCTATTGGTCTATTAGTTTTTGGATTTAAATAGCTTTTAATGCGAACCCTAAGAGACGTTGCCTTGCCAACATAAACAAGTTTGCCTTTTTCGTAGAAAAGATAAATTCCACTTTTTTGAGGAATTTTAGATATATTTTCCCTCCATTTTTTCATATTATCTTTCTTAAATATTTTCCAGTCCAACTAGATAAACGAGAGATTTCTTTTGGTGTCCCCTCGCCTACTAATTGACCACCCAAATCACCTCCATCTGGCCCAAGATCAATCACCCAATCGGCTGATTTAATAAAATCTAGATTGTGCTCTATTACTATTACAGTATTGCCAGCTGAGACAAGCTTTTGAATCATTAAAATTAATTTCTTAATATCGTCATAATGAAGTCCCGTTGTCGGCTCATCTAAAAGATAAAGTGTTTTGCCAGTACTTTTTTTACTAAGCTCTTTACTTAATTTAACTCTTTGAGATTCTCCACCCGACAATGTTATTGCTGGTTGTCCTAGTGTTAGATACCCTAAACCAACCTCACTTAAAACCTTAATTTTGTCGTTAATTAGCGGGATATCTTTAAAAAACACATTAGCCTCGTCTATTGTCATAGCCAAAACATCGGCTATATTCTTACCTTTGTAGTGAATAGACAATGTTTCTTGATTAAATCTTTTACCTTTACAAACATCACAAACAACCTCAACATTAGGTAAAAAATGCATTTCTATTTCTAGCGAACCCTTTCCTTCACAATTCTCACATCGACCACCAGAAACATTGAAACTAAATCTACCCGACTTGTAGCCACGCATTCTAGCTTCGGGAGTTGCCGCAAAAATATTTCTTATCTCATCATAAGCTTTAGTATATGTAGCGGGATTAGATCTAGAAGAACGACCAATTGCTGATTGATCTATTTTAATTACTTTGTCTATTAAGTTAATATTTTTAATATCTTCAACTTTAATATCTCTTTTAAAGTGATTAATCTTACCAGAGATATAGTTATACATCACATTATTCATTAGAGTAGATTTACCTGAACCTGAAACCCCGGTAAGACAAATAAATCTTTTAAGTGGAATCTTAACATTTATGTCTTTTAGGTTATTTTCACTAGCTTTAATAATTTCAATAGAAGGATGATTTTTGCCTACCTTTCTAGTTTCTTTAGGTAAGTCTATTTTAAGCTCTCTTCTCAAATATTTTCCAGTAAGAGATTCTGTTTTGGGTTTGTTATCCAATAGTCCTTTTAATTCTCCCGAATACATTATTTTACCACCATGTTTACCTGCTCTAGGACCAAAATCAACCACCCAATCACTAGCAAGTATTGTGTCTTCATCGTGCTCAACGATAATAATAGTATTGCCAATATCACAAAGATTTCTAAGTGTTTTTACAAGCATTGCATTATCTTTTTGATGTAAACCAATAGTTGGCTCATCTAAAACATAAAGAGCACCAACAAGTTTGGTCCCAACTTGAGAAGCTAATCTTATTCTCTGAGCCTCCCCTCCAGACAATGTTCCCGTAGCTCTGTTTAAACTTACATAATGAAGACCAACATCCATTAAAAAACTTAACCGATTCAAAATCTCTTTCAAAATTACATCGGCAATTTCGTGTTCTTTTTTAGTTACTTCTAATTTTTTAAAAAAAGCTAAACATTCTTCAACAGTCATGCTTACAACATCCCATATATTTTTACCACCAACCATAACACTCAAAGCATTATCATTTAATCTTTTACCATTACAAGAATCACATATCTCGTTAGTATATATATTTTTTACACCCAAACCACTGCAATCAGAACAAAAACCATAAGGACTATTAAAACTGAATAATCTTGGCTCTATTTCGGGAAAACTAAAACCACACTTTGGACAAGAATATTTTGTGTTAAAGATTTTCTCTTCTTGATTAGGAAAAATAACCTGACAGAGACCATTAGAAATATCAATTGCAGTTTCTATTGCCTCGGTTAACCTAAAATCAAAATCATCATTCATTTTATTAAATTTAATTTGATCGATTATGATTTCAATAGTATGCTTGACTTCTTTTTTAATAACTATTCTTTCGCTTAAATTTTTAATTTCGCCATCAATTCTAACTTCTTTAAAACCACCTTCGTACATATCTTGAAGTAGTTGATAATACTCCCCTTTACGACCACGAACAACTGGAGCAAGAATCATTATTTCTCCACCTGAAAAGATATTAGATTTAATTCTTTTGAATATTTCATCACTACTCACCTTTTCAATTTCAATATGACAAACAGGGCAACTTGGTTGACCAACTCGAGCATACAAAACCCTTAAGTAATCATATATTTCAGTAATAGTAGCAACGATTGATCGTGGGTTAGCGCTATGTGCTTTTTGATTAATTGATATGGCAGGAGATAATCCTTCAATCTCATCAACATCAGGCCTTTGCATGCCACCCAAAAACTGTCTAGCATATGTAGACAACGATTCAATATATCTTCTCTGACCCTCGGCAAAAATAGTATCAAAAGCAAGACTTGTCTTACCCGAACCTGATAATCCAGTAAAAACAATCATTTTGTTTCTTGGCAACTCTAAAGAAACATTTTTTAAATTATGCTCTCTTGCTCTTTTAATTATTATTTTTTCTTGCATTTCTTTTTTTCTAATATTTTAATTTCATCTCTTAAAATCATAGCTAGTTCAAATTCTAAATTATCAGCTGCTTTCCTCATTTGCTCTTTCTTCTCTTTTATTAACTCTTTAGTGTCTTTATCATTACCAATCAATTCAATTTCTAATACTTTCTTCTTACTCTCCAAACCAAACTGTTGAAGTATGTTTTTAATATCTTTTTCAATTGTTTTAGGAGTAATATTATTCTTTTTATTATACTCTAATTGAACATTTCTTCTTCTCGTTGTCTCATCAACTGCAAACTTAATTGATTGAGTAATTTTATCAGCATAAAGAACAACCTTACCATCAACATTTCTAGCTGCTCGACCAATTGTCTGAATGAGACTAATTTCGTTTCTTAAAAATCCTTCTTTATCAGCATCTAGAATAGCGACTAAAGATACTTCAGGAATATCTAGACCTTCTCTTAATAGATTCACTCCAACAATTACATCTATTAAACCTTTTCTTAAATCAGTTATTATCTCCACTCTTTCTAATGTTTTAATATCGCTATGCATATATTTAACTTTTATTCCCCGATCCTCTAAATAATCAGACAAGTCTTCGGCCATTCTTTTGGTAAGTGTAGTCACCAATGTTTTTGATCCTTTGGCAATCTGGGATTCTATTCTTTCAAACAAATCTTCTACTTGAGTTTTTTTACCATTTATCGGGCGAATAATAATCTCAGGATCAACTAGACCTGTTGGTCTAACTATTTGCTCCACTACTCGCCCACTCTTGCCTATTTCAAAAGGCTTTGGAGTAGCTGAAACATATATTGTATTTTTTGTTTTGCTATCAAATTCATCATAAGTTAATGGTCTGTTATCATAAGCACTATTAAGACGAAAACCATGGTCAATCAAAGACTTTTTCCTGGACCTATCTCCAAAATACATTCCTGATATTTGAGGTATTGTTGTATGAGATTCATCAATAATTGTTAAAAAGTCCGGATCTGATAACTTGAAATAATCTATTAGTGTATAAGGTGGCTCACCTGATTTTCTACCATCAAAATGACGAGAATAGTTTTCTATTCCTTGGCAATAACCAATATTTTCAATCATTTCTAAATCATATGCTACTTTTCTTTGAAGTCTTTCATATTCTACTATCTTACCAACTTTTTCAAAATACTTTAATCGTTGATTTAACTCTTTTTTAATGTTGTTAATTGCTTCTTTTTTTCTATCTTCGTTTAATACATAGTGTGCGGCTGGAAACAAAAATACTTTATCTGTATTAGTTAAAGTATTTCTTCTTATCGGGTCAAGATACTCAATTAAATCTATTTTATTTGAAATACTGATCCTATAAATCACTTTTCTATTAACTGGTATTATTTCTAACACCTGCCCACGAAGTCGAAACGTTCCAGGTCTTAAATCGGTAACCACTCTTTCAAATTGAAGCTCTATTAATTTTCTAGTTAACTCTTTTCGATTAATTTTTTGCTCTAAAGATAATTCATATAAAGTATTTTTATATTCTTCTGGAGAACCTAGACCATAAATACAAGAAACCGAAGACACGATAATAACATCTTTTCTAGTTAGTAAAGACTGAGTTGATGCATGACGCAATAAATCAATTTCTTGATTGATTTGAGCTTCTTTTTCAATATATGTATCGCTATGAGCAATATATGTTTCTGGTTGATAATAATCATAATAACTTACAAAATATTCTACAGCATTATCTGGAAAAAACTCTCTAAATTCGTTACATAATTGAGCCGCTAATGTTTTATTATGTGATATCACCAAAGTTGGTTTTTGTAATTTCTCTATCACATTAGCAATAGTAAAAGTCTTACCAGAACCAGTAACCCCGAGTAATGTTTGCCTATTAGGACCACTAATCAATTCTTTTATTGCTTTTGGTTGGTCCCCTTTTGGCTTAAATTTACTTTTAAGTTTAAATTTCATAATCTGTAACTATATCACAAATAGAAATAAATAGGGAGAGTTCATTAAAACTCTCCTTTACCATCTTCTCGCATTCCATAAAGAAAAAAGCGAGAATTTCGTTATTAGTCAGAACAAGCTTCCCCTTTGAGAAATTTTTTCTGCACCCTCTCAATGTCGTAATAACGACACCGATAATATCGGATAGCATTTATGTACTCCACTCTAGCATCCGAGGGATAGCCTTGATTTGTGTAAGCATCGCCTCTTAGCTCATAGGCTTCAGCCTTCATTTCGGACTCTATTCTACGAGACAAATCAATAGCTCTTTGGTTTCCACCTTGCCATAACGCAAGAATGCCTCTAGAATAATTAACTTCTGAACTTTCGCAAATCTCAGAAGATTTAATCATATCATAGAGCTTATCTAGAGAATCAATGTCTCCTAACTTCCACAAGACTAATATCAGTTTTGAAGAGGCAAAGATTTTATTCTCTAGGTCATCAGATTTTAAAAGAACCTCTAATATATCCCTGGCTAACAAGAGATATACCCTTTTCCCCTCTTCGTGGGTCCTGGAAAGTCCAAGCCAACAAAGAGCTTTCATCCGCTCAACCTCACATCCATCTCCTAAGAATCGATAGATGTACTCCAAGCAACTAAAATAGTTCCCCGATTCATAAAGTACCTTTTCCATTTCCAGTACCTCCAATATCTCTATACCATATTGACTTTAAAAACAAAAGTACTATTATTGACACAGTTCTTTAAAAGGGTGTTTGAAATGGACAAAAAGCTATTACTGCTAACTGTTGAGGATGTTGAAAAAATCAATACTGCTATATATGATTCATATATAGACAACAAGGAAATCATTGTCAATCTTGAATTGGCTCAGATAAAGATAGAAAGAAAAGATCCTTTTGAAATGAAAAATAAAGATTACTGGAATCAGGTATTAAAAAAAGCTAATAAACATAGAAAAACACCGATAATTATGGCAATTTATCTAGCTAAAGACATAGAAAATAAAATCAAAAAAGGTCAGAAAATTAATTTTTACTATATCTTGAGAATTTTAGAAAAATTCGAAAATTCTTCAATATCACAAAATAAGAACCGCGACATTGAAGAGGCCATATCAATACTAATTAATAGCTGGCGATATGGCGAAGAGTTAAAAAGATGCTACGAAAAATATAAGCGAGACAAAGTTCCTTAATCATTTAAGGAACTATTTCTTTTCCATAAATCGTCTTTTAGTTTTTTATTATTTTTCCTCTCCCAGTCATCTATTGAGATACTATTGTTTTTTCTTATTTTAGAACCATAATCTAGACCATTATACGAACAGAAAGGAATGACTCCGTCTGGTGTAGTATAATGTATCACACATCTTTCTAGTCTTTCTAAATCTAAATTCCAGGGATCTTGAAACCACATTCCTCCAATGTATAAAGATTTTTTATGAAATTCGGCCAAATCACTATAATCGCCCCTAATTAAAGAATTAGCCAATATTTTAACTAAAGGTATAGATTTAGGAGCTTTATCTTTATTTATAAAAATACCAATGTCTTTTGTAATTTTAGCCAACAACTCAATTCTTTTTAATTTATTTTCCTGATTAACTATTTCATTTATAGCTTTCATCAAAGCATCTACGTCTAAAAAACTTGTAATTGGCATAATCTTTTCATTTTCATAAAAAAGATATGTTGCTGCTCCACAATTTGGAGAACAGCCAAATTCTACTTGTGGTTCTTTTTTAAACAACTCTATTAATTTAGATATTGGATTAACAAATCCTGGTGGTCGCCAATCGCTTGTTTTTATTGCAAAATCTGTTTGTTCTTCTACTTTTTGAATTACTTCAGCAAAAGAAATTCTTTTGTTCTTATCTTCTTCATTTATCTTTCCAACAAAAGAAACTGGTTGAAAATTCACACCGCGAATAATATCCAAATTATTTAACGCAAATTTAATAATATCACCTAACTGATGATCGTTTTCGCCTTTAATTACGACTGGCACTAAAACAACGCCCAAGCCAGCCTTACGACAATTTTCGATAAATTTAAAACTTTGATCTAACCAAGGATTTGTTTTTTTATCCAACCCATCAAAACTGAAATATACTGTATTACAACCAGCTTTTCTAATCTTATCTACCATGCTAAAATCTTTAGACAACAAAATACCATTAGTATTTAATTGAATATGAGCAAATCCAATTTTTTTTGCATACTCAATAATATCTAGTAAATCGTCTCTCATTGTTGGCTCCCCTCCGGTAATTTGTAGCGCCTTACTAGAAACTGGCTTTTCATTCCTTACCAATTGTAATTCTTTCTTAATTTCTTCTAAGCTTGGCTCGTAAATATATCCCTCAGCTCCAGCATTAGCAAAACAATAAGAACATCTTAAATTACAACGATTAGTAACAAAAATATTAGTTAAAACAGATTGAGACTTATGATTCTTGCAAATACCACAATCAAAAGGACATCCATTAATTACTGGTTTTCCATTCTCAACCCCAGTAGAATCTATCCAATATTTTTGAAAATCAATATACTGCTTAGCATTGGTAGATATTATTGATTTAAACTCTCCATGTTTCTCGCAAAACTTAATCAGATAAACAGAGTTATTTTCAATAATTCTCTTAGCCCCTATTACATTAATTTTTCCCTCTTTAAAACATTGAGGGCAAATACTTTGTGTTTTTTCTTTCATACAACCATTATACTAAATATTTAAAAATAATCAAATATATGGTATATTGTAGTTATGAAACATAAATGCGACAATATTGTAATCCATTGCATGGATTTTAGACTGGTAGCGGAAACAAATGATTTCCTAAAAACTAACTACGGAGTTCATAATTATGACTTAATATCTGTAGCTGGCTCTAGTAAGGTTATTGCCGAGGGTAATGGAGACTATTTATTAAAACAAATTGGAATATCTCATAATCTTCACGAGTCAAAAAAAGTTATCTTAATTCACCACAGCGATTGTGGCGCTTATCAAATTAAGGATACAGAAGAAGAAAAAATAAAACAATTTGAAGATATGGAAAAATCTAAGAAAATAATACTAGATTTATTTCCTTCTATGGAAGTAGACAGTGTTTGGGTGGAGATATTACAAGATAGTATAATATTTAATAGAATATGAAAAAATTTAAAAGAATACTTTTAAAATTGTCAGGTGAGGCAATGATGGGAAATGAAAAATTTGGAATTGACCCAAATTTTATTTTTTATCTAGCCGAAGAAATTAAAAAAGCACACAAAACAGGTGTTGAAATTGTTATCGTTGTTGGTGGTGGTAATATATTTAGAGGTGTTGCTGGAAGTAAACAAGGTATTGACCGCACAACAGCTGACTATATGGGAATGTTAGCCACAATATTTAATAGTATGGCTCTACAAGATGCCCTAGAAAGAAAAGAAATACCCACAAGATTACAATTAGCTTTTGAAATAAAAGAAATTGGCGAACCATTTATCAGAAAGAGAGCTATTCGTCATCTAGAAAAAGGGAGAATTGTAATAGCTGGAGGTGGAACTGGACTACCATTTATTACTACCGATACAGCCTCGGCTATAAGAGCGCTTGAACTTAATTGTGATTCAATATTTAAAGCTACAAACGTTGATGGAGTTTATTCAAAAGATCCTAAAAAAGACCCTACCGCCAAAAAATATGAACAACTTAGCCTAGAAGAAGCTTTTAAAAGTGATGATATTACAATTATGGATAATTCAGCAATAGATTTATGCCGAACTAATAAAATAAATATTGTTGTTTTTGATATCAACAAAGAAAATAACCTTGTTAATGCAGTTTTAGGTAAAAACGTCGGAACAATTATAAGCTAATTCTTCTTATGACACTTAGTTAACATAACAACTACTTCGTTGTTATGTGTTTCTAATACGCCCCCTTCATTTTCCAAGACTATCTGATCCTTGATTGTTTTTATTGTTATTACCCCAGGAGAAATAGCTGACACTAAAGGAATGTGATTATCCATAATAGAAATATAACCGTCTTTGGTAGGAATGGTAAGAACAACCACATCTCCATTAAACACTCTTTTTTCTGGTGTTATTATCTGAGTTTTCATTTTAAAATCTCATTAATATTTCCTTTCATATAAAAATCTTCTTCTGATTTATGATCAAGCTCACCCGATATTATTTTATCAAAACCATTAATAGTTTCTTCTAATTTGACGTAAACTCCTGGTATACCCGAAAATACCTCAGCCACAGAGAACGGTTGAGATAAATACTTTTGAATCTTTCTAGCTCTAGAAACTGTAATCTTATCATCTTCAGATAATTCTTCTATTCCTAAAATCGCAATAATGTCTTGTAATTCCTTGTATCTCTGAAGTATTTTTTTAACTTCAGTTGCAACACGATAATGATTCTCACCAATAATACGAGGATTTAACAAAGATGATGTTGACTCTAATGGATCAACAGCTGGAAAAATACCCAAAGATGCAATAGCACGAGAAAGAACCAAAGAAGAATCAAGATGAGAAAAAGTAGAAACTACGGCAGGATCAGTCAAATCATCAGCAGGAACATAAATGGCTTGAACCGATGTAATAGATCCATCGCTAGTTGATGTAATTCTTTCTTGAAGAACACCTACTTCTGAAGAAAGAGTTGGTTGATAACCAGTTTGTGAAGGTATTCTTCCTAAAAGAGCTGATACCTCAGAACCAGCTAGTACGAAACGAAATATGTTATCCATAAAAAGCAAAACATCTTTCTTTTCTTTATCTCTAAAATGCTCGGCTATTGTCATCGCCGTAAAAGGAACTCTAAGCCTTACTCCAGGAGTCTCATTCATTTGACCAAAAACTAAACAAGTATTTTTAAGAGTATCGGCTTCTTTCATTTCTCTAAAAATATCATTACCCTCTCTAGATCTCTCTCCAATACCAGCGAATATTGAATAACCTTCATGGAACTTAGCAATATTAGTAATAAGCTCTTGAATTAGAACTGTTTTACCAACACCAGCACCGCCAAATAAACCAACCTTTCCTCCTTTAGGTAAGGGGCATAAAAGATCAATTGCTTTAATACCAGTTTCTAAGATTTCAATTTCTGATTTCTGCTTATCTAGAGCTGGCCCCTTTTTGTGGATAAAATCTCTTTGATCTGTTTTAATCTCTGCGCCACCATCAATTGGATTACCCAATACGTTCAGAATTCTTCCTAATGTGTTTTTACCTACAGGAACACTAATGGGACTCTTAGTATCTTCTACTTTATCTCCTCTTTTAAGTCCCTCCGTTGGTCCCATAGCTAAACATCTTACCCTATTCTCTCCAAGCCCCTGTTCAACTTCTAAAACTAAATCTTTGCTTTCTATTTTAAGAGCGCTATAAAGAGATGGTACTTGTTCGTTTTCAAACTCCACATCTATTACTGGCCCTATAATTTGCGTTATTTTTCCCATAATTTTTAATCCATTACTTCTTTAGTGGAGGAAATCTCACACACCTCAGATGTAATTTGCTCTTGTCTTGCTTTGTTATAAACTAACCTTAATTCTTCTAATAATCCCCTAGCACTATCAGAGGCACTTCTCATTGCCATCATTCTAGAAGAGTGTTCTGATGTGTTAGCTGATAAAATATATTGGTAAACTAAATATTGTGCAAAAACAGGAATAACTTCATCTAGTATCACTCTGGGAGACGGCTCTAATTTATAACGAATATCAACATCACCCTCTTCTTTTATAAACGAACTAACAATGTCAATACCTAATGGAAAAAGTTTAACTGATTTTGGTTTTTGTAAAAAAGAAGAATAAAAGTGAGTATAAATAATACGAATTTCTTGATATTTATCGTTTAAAAAAGAACTTATCAAAAAATCAGTAACATCTTTAGTATCTCTAAATCTCCAATAATCACCAACTCCAAAGAATTTATACTTGATATTTTCTCTCCTCTCATAATATCCAACCGCTTTCTTACCAATTGGTAAAATCTCAACTTCAAAATTAGCCCTTAATTTTGCAATTTCTTTATCGGCCAATTTAATAACATTAGAATTGAAAGAGCCACAAAAACCTCTATCAGATGCAACAACACAAACCAAAACATTTTTAACATTACGTTCTTCTAGAAAAATAGAGCGATTTTCTCTTAAAGAATTTTCCATATTCTTTAACATTCTCGCCATTTCTTTCGAAAAAGGAGCCGACTCTAAAAACCTCTTCTGGGTTTTCTTCATTTTAAGAGCAGAAAAAGTCTCCAAAGAGCTAGTCAACTCAGATATGTTTTTAACCGAACCTATTTTAGATTTTACTTCTTTAAGCTCCATATTTTAACTTAACTTTTTTAATTAAAGCTAAGAGATTTTCTTTGTTATCTTCGGATATTACTCCTTTTTCTCTAATCTCTTCTAATATTGAAGGGTTCTCTAATTCTACTGTTTTTAATACCGATTCTTCAAATTCTTGCATTTTTTCCATTGGAATTTCTTCAATGTTAATATTAGTAACAGCAAAAATAGTAATAACCTCTTTATCAATTGACATTGGAGATAAATCTCCTTGTCTCAAAATTTCTCTAATTCTTTTACCTCTCTCAATCGTTTTTTTTGTTTGAGGATCAAGCTCCTCACTAAACTCAGAAAATCTTTCTAACTCTTGGAATTGTGCAAGATCAAGCTTTAGTCTACCAGCAACACCTTTAGTAACTTTAAGTTGAGCCGATGAACCAACCCTAGAAACAGAAGTTCCAATATTAATAGCTGGTTTTTGCTCTTTTTTAAACAAATTAGCATCTAAAAATATTTGTCCATCAGTAATAGATATTACGTTAGTAGGAATATATCCCGATATATCGCCAGCTTGAGTTTCAATAATTGGTAAAGCTGTTAGAGAACCACCACCCTTTTCATCAGACATCATAGCTGCTCTTTCTAACAACCTTGAATGGAGATAGAAAACATCTCCCGGATAAGCTTCTCTTCCTGGAGGTCTTCTTAATATTAACGAAATTTCCCTCCAAGCCCATGCCTGCCTTGTTAAGTCGTCATAGACAACTAAAGCATCTTGTTTGTTATCTCTAAAATACTCCCCCATTGTAGCACCAGCAAAAGGAGCTAAGTAAACAAAACCTGTAGGATCATCAGGAAAAGCACAAACAACAATAGTATATTCCATTGCTCCAGCTTTTTCTAAAGTCGCAACAAGCCTTTTAATCTTGCTCTTTTTATGTCCACAAGCAACATAAATACAAGCTGGTCTATTTTTTTCATTCTTTTGGTTAATTATTGTATCAATAGCAATAGCTGTTTTGCCTAAACCTCTATCACCAATGATAAGCTCTCTTTGTCCCCTTCCAATTGGAATTAAAGCATCTATCATTTTAATTCCAGTATGTAGTGGTTTAGTAACTGGTTGTCTTTCAATTACCGAAGGACCCATTCTTTCTAATGGAAAAGCTATCTCTGATTTGATTTCTCCTTTATTGTCTAGTGGACGTCCTAAAGGATCAACCACTCTACCTAAAAGTTGTGGTCCAACCGGAATAGAAAATACTTTTTTAGTTCTCTTAGCAACAATCCCCTCTTTAATATTTTTATCATCGCCCAAAATAATAGCCCCAACCTCATATTCTTCTAAATTTAAGACTAAACCAAAAACTCCGGTCTCTTCAAATTCAATTATTTCGAAGTTTTCTACATTTTTAAGGCCAGATATTTTAACGACTCCATCTTTTACTTCAACAACTTCACCAATCTCATCTACCTCAGGAGAAAATTCTAATCCCTCTAGTTGTTTTTTAAATTGTTCTACTATATCCATTTATTTTATTTTTAAACCTGATTAAAAGATCTTTAAAAGAAGCTCTAACTAAAAGATCTTTTGTTTTTAATCTAAATCCCGCTAAAAGATTTTGATCGACCTCGTATTCTAAATCATCTATTTCGGGAAACTTTTCTTTAATCTTAACCTTTATACTATCAAAATCATGTGAAACAAAAAGTTTAGCATTTTTTTCTTTCTTTCTAATTAATTCAGCTTTTTTAATTATAGCTGGCAAATAAATCGATTTTTTACCCAAAGAAGATTTTAAATTAGAAAATATTTCATCTTGCTTTTCAGGATTATTTTCTAAAACTTGATAAAGAGCCTTAGCCCAAAAAGATATTTCTTTTTCTGTTTTCATATTTTTATCTTTGATAAGAAATCTTCAGAAATTTTTTTGCCCTTATCTTTATCAATATTCTCTTTCAAAAGCTCCTCTGTCAAAAGAATTGCGTTATCTATTATCCTTTTCTTGGTTAAATCTGCTTCTCTTTGCTTAATATCTTCTGCTTCTTTCTTAGCTTTAGCTAATATAGCCATCTTTTCATCTTCAGCATCCTTGATAATTTGATTTTTTCTTTTTTTACCCTCGCTTTGCGCTTTAGCTAAAATAGATACTCTGTCGCGTTCATTTTGCTTCTCCATATTTACCTTTATCTCTTTTAGCTTACTAAGTTTTTCATCAGCTTTTATAGTATTATCAATTCCCGCTTGTATCTTTTTTCTTCTTTGCTCTAACAAATCAAAAAAGGGCCTATACAAAAACTTCTTGAGAATAAAAAACAAAATAGCAAAATTAATTATCTGCGCTATTAAAATTTTCCAATCTATATCCATTCTATTTCTATTTTAAACTAAGCGACAAGTAAAATTATTAATGTAACCACTAATACATAAATTGCAATAGCTTCTGCGAAAGCAATTGACAAAATCATACCTGTTTGAATCTTTGAAGCAGCTTCGGGATTTCTCCCAATTGATTCTATTCCTTTAGAACCAATTAAACCAATACTAATAGCTGGTGCAATTGTACCTATACTAATAGCTAATGCTGCTACGATTAATCTTATTGTTTCTATATCCATATATTTTTTAATTATTTTTTAATATTCGACCTTTTATCCAAAAAAGGAATAATTATTTTGTAAAATTGAATTACTGTTAAAAAAAATCCAACCACTACAGAAATAATTATCGCTATTGGAAAGGTTTGTAACCTTTTATCCACCCACACACCAATAACAATTGAAACAACTAATGGAGTTGCAAGCATAAATCCAATACCTGAACCCAAAAACAAAATATCGCCCCAACCATTAGTATTCTTCTGATGTTGTGAGTGCATAAAAAACTACAATTAATGATGAAAAAATCAAAGCTTGAATTATTCCAACAAATATTTCAAGCCCTAAAAATGGTAAAGGAAAAATTAACGGAATTATTAAAGTTATAATAATCAAAAGAATTTTCCCTGCAAAAAGATTACCAAACAATCTTACACTCAATGATAACATTTTTGTAAACTCACCTAATAATTCTAATATTCCTGCAAAAAACATTATTGGATTTTCAAGATTAATAAATTTTTTAGAATAATTAATTAGCCCTAAACTGTTAATCGCGGAAAGATGTATTGCTCCAATAGAGAATATTGCCAAAGCTAACGTAAAATGTAAATCTGAACTTGGAGATCTTAAAAAATTAAAAACACCAACGCCGGGAACAACTTCTAATAGATTATTAATTAATATGAATATAAAAAGGGTTGCAGCTAATGGAAAAACGTCTTTCGTTTTTTCTTTACTGCCACCCATACTTTCAAATAAGTTGAATAATGATTCTAATATAAACTCACAAAAGTTTTGGATTTTATTAGGAATCATTTCTTTCTTTCTAAATCCAAATAAAAAAAATCCTAAAAAGACAAGGGAACAAAAAACTGCCAATATTAACGTATTAGTAACCGCTAAACCTAAAATATTAAAATATGGCTCACCAAAAAGCTCTGCGTGTATTTGCATTTTCGTAATTCCTAAAACAAGACCATTCTACTTAAAATTTAAAATAAGTCAAATAAAAGGGGCAAAAGACCCCTCAAAGACGAACCAAAGTGCATTATCTTTGGCAACATACTTATTCTAACATCTTAGTACATATTTTATAAACTTCGGCATTATTAAATAGTTTAAATGGAACTTTAATTGCTACCTCACTTCCTTTAGTCGCCTTTTTAATCTTTTTACCCTCTATTTCCATTTCTGTTATTTCAAAATCTTTTACACCCAATTTGTTATGAATAAACATAACATTATCTCCTATTTTTAGTTCTTTTTTAATATTTAAAATTGCAACTGATATTTTTGGATAAATATGAACTACGTTTCCTAAAAATTCTTTATGAACAGTAGCAGCCGAATGTTCTACTTCAGAAAAGTCTTTAGGAGTTGGCTTCCCTAAATAAAAACCAGAGGAAAATCCTCGATTATAAACAGAGTCAAGCTTTTTCATAGATTCTTTAATGTTTGGCTTACCATCTATTGCATGTCGATAAACTTTAACTACTGTGTTAACGTATCTTGGATCTCTATTTCTTCCCTCTATTTTAAAAGATTTTATTCCAATCTTTTTCAAATCTTCCATAAACGGTAAAACACATAAATCTTTGGCTGACATTACCCGATTATTATCAAGCTTTAGCTCATTTCCAGTTGAATCATCTTTAATGGTATAAGATCTTCTACAAGGATGTAGGCATTCTCCCCTATTGGCTGATTTATTAAATAAAAATTGACTAGTAAAACATCTACCAGAAATAGAAACACACATCGCTCCATGAACAAAAACCTCTAAATCTATTTTAACTTTGCTAATTTCTTTAATTTGTTTCAAATTTAATTCTCTAGCTAACACTATTCTCTTAGCTCCAAGATTCTTATAAAACCTAGCTGCCTCACTGTTAGCTACCGATGCTTGAGTAGATATAAAAAAAGGAATCTTGTATTTTCTACACAAATTAATTACTGCAAAATCCCAGCAAATAACAGCATCTACCTTACCCTTTATTTTTTTTAACAAATTATCTAGCTTCTTAATCTCAGTATCATAAACTATTGTATTTAGAGTAACATATATTTTGGGTTTTCTTGGATAAGAATTACAAATAACCCTGATTTTGTCTAAATCAAATACTTTAAAATTTCTTTTTCCAGCTCTCATCGAAAGAAAATCTAGTCCAATATATATTGCATCGGCACCAGACTCACAAGCAGCCACCAAAGCAGGATAACTTCCTGCTGGAGCCATTAGTTCAAATTTATTTTCCATTAACTTCGATTTGAATGATACTATTATTTATCGTAAACTCTTTTGCAATATTATTCACACCTCTCTTAATTTCTTTCGCTAAAACACTTTTAGACAAATCGCTCTTAAACTCTTCTATGGTATTATTAATCAATTTATCATCTGTTTCCCAAGAAACAACTACCATATCGTTAATTGTTAGACCCATATTCTTTCTAATTGAATTTATTGTTCTGATTAATTCTCGCTTAATCCCCTCTTTTAGTAATTCTTCTGACAATTCAACCCCAAGCTCATTATCACCAAAGCGTAATTCTAAAATATTAAGCTCTTCTTTGATAATATCAACATATTCAGAATTAATTGTATTAACTAAATCAGTAGAATAATATGGCAATGGTTGACGAATTTTTATCCCAGCATCGGCCCTTTTAGAAAGACCAGCTTCTACAATTTTTCTTGCTAATTTCATTTGCTCAATAATATCTTGATCATAGTCTTCGGAATCAGGCCATTTCTCTAAATGAACAGACTTATCTTGATTTTGAAAATTATACCCCGATACTTTTTGCCAAATTTGCTCTGATATAAAAGGCATAAACGGAGCCATAACCTTAGACAAACCAATCAAAACATCTTTCATTGTTTTTAGGGCCATTTCGTCATTATTTCTAAATCTATCTCTAGATCTTCTTAAATACCATGTCGAAAAATCGTTAATAAATTCAGTTATTGGACGAACTGAATTAGGAATATCATAATGATCCATACTAAAAGCCACTTCTTTTATTAATTGATTTAATCGAGCAACAATCCACTTGTCTAGTATATTTTGAGAAACTTCTTGACTGCTAATATCCTTGGCATACATTTCATAAAAACTATAAATATTCCAAAGAACAACAATGTTTTTTCGGTAAACATCTTTAACCTCGTCTTCACTAAAAAACAAATTTTCTGCATGCATCAAAGATGAACCCATAAGATAAGCCCTTAGAGCATCAGCCCCAAAATTATCAATTACTTTATTAGGATCAGGAAAGTTCTTTTTTGACTTGCTCATCTTCTCCCCTTTCTCGTTCAGAATAACACCCGTAGTAACTACATTCTCAAAACTATTCTTACCAAATAGTGCCGTAGAAATTACATGCATCACATAAAACCAAGCTCGTGTTTGAGATATGTATTCGCTAATATATTGAGCAGGAAAATTACTCTCAAACTTTTGAACATTTTCAAATGGATAATGCATTTGAGCAAAAGGCATAGAACCTGACTCTACCCAACAATCAAAAACTTCAGTAATTCTTTTCATTTGACCACCACATTTTTCGCACTTCCAAGAAAAACCATCAATACTATGATTATGAATGTCTTTAATTTCCTCTATGCCACTCTTTTCTTTCAATTCTGAAATACTACCAACAACATCAATATTTTCACAACCATCACATTTCCAAATAGGTATTGGTGTCGCAAAATATCTATTACGAGAAATATTCCAGTCAGGAGCTTGTTCAATTCCTTTAGCAAATCGACCTTCTTTTAAGTGTTCGGGATACCAATTAATATTTTTGTTGTTTTCGAGCATCTGATTTCTAATTTTAGAAATATTTAAAAACCAGGCAGGAACAGCTCGATAAAACAATTTAGTATCGCATCGATGACAATGTGGATACGAGTGTTTAACTCTTACCTTTAAAAAAACCAAATCATCTAACTTTTTAATAATCTCACCATTGGCTTTTTCAAAATATATTCCAGTATCTTTGAAATAACCCTTATCATCTAGAACAGATACAACAGGAAGATTAAACTTTTGACCGATAATATAGTCGTCTTCACCATAAGCTGGTGCAATATGAACAATACCTGTGCCATCTTCGGTATTTACAAAATCAGCTGGAATAACACTAAACTCATCATCAGAGAATAACGATTTGTATTTCAAACCCACCAAAGAACTTCCCTTAAATTCTTTGATAACATTACCATCTTGGATAATGCTTGCTAAACGATCCCTGGCCAAAACATATTTTAAGCCATCTTTTTCAACCAAAACATAATCTATATTTTCATTAACCGCTAAAGCAGTATTGGCAGGTAGTGTCCATGGGGTTGTTGTCCAAGCTAGAATGTAAAAATCTTTATCTATAATTTTAAACTTAACATATATTGTATCATCTTCTATTTCTCTATAACTATTATCCATTGCTACTTCAAAGTTTGATATCGGAGTTTCACAACGTGGACAGTAAAGCAACACTTTCTTTCCTTCGTATATCAAATCTTTATTCCACAACTCTTTAAATCCCCACCAGACCGACTCCATATAATTCAAATCCATGGTTTTGTAGGAATTTTTAAAATCAACCCATCGGCCAATCCGCCTTATTGTAGCGTCCCAAATATCAGCATAATCTAAAACTTTAGAATAACATGCCCGATTAAACTTTTCTATTCCTAATTCTTCAATTTGATTTTTACTATTAATACCTAAATCTTTTTCAATTATATTTTCTATTGGCAAACCATGACAATCCCAACCCCAACGACGTTCTACTCGATAACCCCGCATTGTCCAATATCTTGGAACTACATCTTTAGCTATACTAGATAATAAATGACCATAATGAGGCTCACCTGTTCCAAAAGGAGGCCCATCATAAAAAGTATAATTTCCATTGGGATTTTCTTTTGAAACGGATTTTTCAAAAGTATTACTTTTATCCCAAAAATCTAAAACTTCTTTTTCTAAACTATCAAATTTATTTGTATTATTTTCCATATTCTGAATTCTAACAAATACGACCCTTTAAATCAAGGATAATATATGCTAAACACCCCCCCATAATTGCAGTTAACAATTGAGTCCAGCCAAACATAATACTTAAAAGATCAGATTTTACTAAAAATGTTACAACAAAGTGGCTTATAATAAATAAAAATGTAAATTTTGATAAACTAGCTAGTAAAATTCCGAATACTTTGTTTTTAATTTTATCAAAAACAACAACTAGTATTATATTACTAACAATAATATACGGGATAATTGGAGCTAAAATAATGGGTAATAACCCAGTAACAACAGCTATTATACTAGGAATTATACTAAGAACAAAACCAGCCCTTAATCCAATAGTGGCAACCGCAACAAAAAGTGTTGCATTAACAATTGTTCCGGTAATTAGTTGATTGCCAATTAATGGAGCGAATAATACGACTGCAAAAAATAATGTTAAATAATGAATATTTGTTTTTGCTATAGCTATCATATTGTTTCTCTTGAATTTTTTAATTTATAAATACTACTCTTTCCTCTTTTATTATAAGTTGTATGAAAAATCTCTTTGGGATTTTTAATCTTACTATATATTTCTTTAATTATCGGATTATTATGAGCCCCACGAACATCTTTATTATTATCAATGCTATACAATCCCTCCGACCTCTTTTTGATTATACTTTTATTACTTGGTAGTGGTTGACCTCCCCCACCAACACAACCACCAGGACAAGCCATTACTTCTATAGCATCGTACCTACTAGAATTTTCTAAAACCTTTATAGCATTATCAATACCACTTACAACACACACTCTAATTAAATGATTGCCTACTTTTATTTCTTTTTCTTTAATTCCATCCATGCCCCTAATATCTTTAATATCTTCTATATTAATTTCTCTACCAGTAATTTTAAAATGAGCTGTTCTTAGAGCCGATTCAAAAACACCACCACTAGAACCATATATCACACCAGCGCCACTAGCAAGACCCAAAAAACTATCTGTTTCTTTCCCTTTAATTTTTTCCAAATCAATTTTCTGCTTTTTGAATAGTCTTAACAATTCTCTTGTTGTTAAAACCATATCTACTGCCCCCTTTAACTCTTCTCTTTTAATTTCGGACTTCTTAGCAATACAAGGCATTATCGAGACAACAAAAGCATCTTTATTCCAACACTTTTTAACAATTTCTCCCAATATTATCTGAGGGGATTTAACACTACATAAATTCGGAATAAATTGAGGATAATTTTCTTCTACAAATTTAACCCAAGCAGGACAACAAGATGTAAGAGCTGGAAGCCTTGTTTTACTATTTAATCTTTCTATTAACTCATCGGACTCTTCCATTGTTGTAAAATCAGCTCCAACTGCAGTATCAAAAACATAATCAAAACCAACTTCTTTTAATGCCGCTACTAATTTATTAGTGGCAATACTCCCCTCTTCAATACTAGTGCGAATTGCTGGAGCAAACTGAGCAACTGTAATTCGGTTTTTATCTTTTAAAATATTCTCTAACGACTCAAATTCACCGACACCTTCAATTGTTCCAGCGGGACAATGAAGTATACATTGGCCACAATTAATACAATCTACATCCTCAGACAACTTTATTTTACCTCGCTCGTTTAATTTTAAAAATCCCGTGGGACACACATCAATACAATTACCACAACCAATACACTTGGTTTGATCAAAAACGATAGAATCAACCTGAAATATTTCGTCTTGATCGTTTCTTTTAGAAACTAAATTTAAATCAAACTTCTTAGCTAGACTAAGCAATTTACAATTTTGGAACCAAACACAATCATCACATTCTAGTAGATGGCTGTTTATAATCTTTTCTAAATTACTTTTTCTTATATTAAACAACTCTTCAGAGTCAGTTATAATATCCATTCCATTTTCTAAATAAACACTACAAGCATACTCTATTTTGCCATTAATAATTACCGTGCAAAGGCCACAATGATTTTTAGTTTTGACATCTCTATGATAGCAAAAAGAAGGAATATTAATTCCTTGTTCTTTGGCAAAATTCAAAACAGTTATTTCACTGTTTACGCAATAATCTTTCCCGTTTATCTTTATACTCTTCATGTAGGGTATAATATCACAAAAACTAGTCCGAAATCAATGGAACAAACGCAAATCCAGGATATTCTTCAATATTTTTGTTTTTATACTTGATAATAGAGTTTTTGACTGGACAAACTATTATTCCATCTTCTTTTAGCTGACTGATCAATTCTTTTGGAAATTCTTTAGCCGAAGCGCTAACCAAAATCCTATCAAACGGAGCTTTGGTTTTTAGACCTAACTCAGACGAAGCATTAAATATTTTAATATTATCAATATCTTTTAATAATTTTTTGGATCTATCAACTAATTCAGGAACAATCTCAACTCCATAAATATCTAAATTATCCGCTGCTTGACTCAATAGCGCTAGAACATAACCAGAACCAGAACCAATTTCTAATATCTTTTGGTTGCTGTTTATTTCTAATAATCCAAGCATAAATGCAATAGTTGAAGGTTGTGAAATTGTTTGCCCATATCCAATAGGTAAAGCTATGTCTTCATAAGCCAAAGATTCATATTCTTTAGGGACAAACTTCTTCCTGTCTATTTTGTTTTTCATAATTTAATAAATATTCCTTTTCTTTAATTGGATACATTGTTAGTTCTTTAATCTTTTCAATACTAACCCACTGAGGGTCATACAACTGATTAAGATCCTTATTATTTGCCTCTCCGCTGTTTTCGTCTAACTTTGCCTCTCCAGATAAATAATTACACAAAAATACTACATGTTGATCTCCTTTATCGTCTACAAAATCTAATACTTTTTCTTTAACTGTTGCCTCAATTGATGTTTCTTCTTTCAATTCTCTTAGTGTGGCACCTTCTAGTGTTTCACCATCTTCTAGTCCCCCACCCGGCAAAACCCAATACTCGTTACCATTATTAACACGATGCATCATCAAAATACAATCATTTTTTATAACCAAAGCTGTGGCTCTTGTTCTTGGCATATTATATCGTTTTAGCTATCACTACTTGAAATTATAGCATTTATCTACTATTCAATCAATTATAAATAAAAAACGACGGTTCCAAATACTCTCCCGTCAAAACCACAAACTAAGTTCACAGTATTCTTAACAATTTTGCCTGTATTGATTATATCCTCCACAATCAACACACTCTTCTAGTCACAATTTTACATATTCACGCTTAAAGATAAAACTATCTTTCTTTTAACCATTTAGCAAATTTTCCCCAAACTAAATTATCTTTTTTAGCAAACCAACTTTTTTCTGCTTTTTTCTCAGCTATTGATTTTCCAGATTTAGAAAAAGAAACAACCGAATCTAGAGAATTATCAGAATAACCACTATATGGTTTTTCCAAAAAGCGTCCAATGCTTTCTTGACTAAATTCTTTTAAATTGTCTTCATCAATATATACAACTGTAGATTTTAAAATAATAGTTCTGTCTTTTTTGTTTTTCATTAAGGATATGAAATCTTCGGGGCTAAACCACTCATTAACATATCGCATATATGGTCCAGGAAAACCATTTAACGATGGAATCATCCAACAAGAATCATGAACAAATAGTGGCTCTTTAATTTTATCCCAAGCATATTTTGCTTTTAATCTTGCTATAACTAAAGAATCAGAATCTTGAACTTCGTGTATTTCTATTTTTGTCTGAACTATATCTATACCCTCGCTCTCAAAAATACCTTTTGCATATTCAAACTTTGATAAATTTCCGGTAATAAAATGTATTTTATTAACATTCATTTTTTCTATTTAACTAAATAATACAAAATCTATTAATCCAAAACCTCATCTAATATATCTGAGACCTACTTGTTGTTGATGTAATACCTAACTTGGTTCTATCTACTACCTTCTTTAAATTGAATATATAATTTTATTCAAAAAAGCAACAAAAAAGATATCAAAAAACAAATAAATCTTATTCTCAAAAAACACTATTATTTACTTTTGTTATATTTATCGTTTTAAAAAACGTTTCTTAGACATAAAACTCACCTCTTTTTCGCTAAATCCAAAATGGTGAGCTATTTCATGCCAAACCGTTTCCTTTACAATTTTTCTAATATCATCGTCGTCTTTTGCCATTTGTTCTATAGGGTTTTTAAATATCGTTATTTTATCGGGGAGAATAAAACAATAAGAACATCTTTCGTTTTTAGGCACACCTTCATATAGCCCAAGCACATCACCTCTACCCTTTAATCTCTTAACCTGAAAAGAGCTTGGCTTTTCCTCTATACAAATCTCAACATTTTCCATATTCTTTAATATTCTTTGAGGAATATCTTTTATACTTTCTTCTACAATTCCTCTAAATTCTTTTTCTTTCATAATTCTCTTTTATTTCCCTGACAAAAGTTTGAGCTCTTTTAATATCTTCTTCGTTTGGTCTTCCTTTATTTACTCCTCCTATTATCTTAAGCAAGTTATAACTATCAAATCCAGAACAATTAAAGTTACCCAAAATATCAAAACCTTTTTCTTCTAAAATGTTTTTAAATTCAGAATACTTTTTATTAATCTTTCTCTTATTTCTCTTTTGGTCACAGCCCTACCAGGACAACTCTTTTGGTTATTATACTCACGATGAAAGTGAATATCTTTAATCTTTAAATTAAACTTTATCAATAAGTTTATTAAAACCAATTCTGTGTTCTTCCAGATATGATTATTTGGAAAAGAATCATCATAATTACCCACCATTTCTATACCAATACTACCCTTATTACCATCATTCGCATGGATTCCTTGAATATTAATATCAGTAAAAAGATAGATTCCCTCTGGAGCAATAAATAAGTGTGGTCCAGAAATCCACCCCTTATCCTCGTACATCTTCTTATACCCAAGAATTGATTGATTCCCCTTCCAGTCCCTCACTTCATCGCTTGTATGATGAAGGATGATCTTATCAATATTCCTATCAAAATCTTTATTCTTTAAATATTTAACGAAATCTTTTCTATTTAAAAATTGATTAAGTGTCTCCATATCGTAATTATACTTAAAATATGATAAAAGCCAAGTGTATCAAAACTGATCTAAAAAATCATAGTTAAATTCTTTTACACAAAAATCCGAGCATTAGCCCGGTAAACATTATCGTATTATTAAAAGATTAACTTCCAAAGATTGATCCCTAAATGATACGAATAAAAAAAGAATGAGAAGAGAGATTTTTGCCCTTGGGGGGCATTCTTCTTTTATCCTATTAGGGATCAATCTCTGGAATTAAGCAAAAACCTCATTTTTAATTCCCGATATTAATTAATAACATATAATTATCATTGTGTCAATGGTATGCAAAAAAGAGCTTTTAGCTCTCTTTTTGATTTCTTCATCTTTAAAAATACTTTTCCATTTAAAAAATATTCTTAAGAATAAAGAGGAAGATTGGTGTCACCAACACCTACCGAAGCTCTTCCTCAATCAGCTCCGTAATTACCTATCTTTTGCCGCACCGGGTTATCGTGGAAACATAGGGTTTCCCTACGAATTCCTCCCCGATGGGGGGCAATTCGTAGCCGAGTGGCTCAGCATCAGGCTGAGAGGTTTTCCTGCGGAAAAACCCCGCAGCCCCTGATGCTGCGAGAAATCCCTGATGGAATTCCTCATCCCA